>OBLT010000035.1_pt1 | contig 108966 bp, 90 predicted proteins | sample 1518721 | NCBI WGS metagenome assembly OBLT01 (sample SAMEA3539307, study PRJEB22396) | soil metagenome | biome: tundra; feature: field; material: soil | place: USA | collected 2010-05 | depth 0.15 m | reverse complement strand
ACCTAAGAACGCCGGTGCGGACGTTAGGCCAGCCAGAAACCCAACAATGCGAAATCTCTCTAACATGATGTCTTCTCCATTCCTTCTGCGACCAATTGTTCGACATGCGAAACCCGATGGTCAGTGACCTGCGTGGTTGGACACGAGCAAGAAGCGCGCCGAGCTTGGACTGGAGCAGCGATCCAAAGTGCCATGCCGACGATGCCCTGAAGGCCTACGCAGCTGCCGGCGATGGCGTCGGTGAACAGGGCCATGTGTTTCGGCTTTCAGTCGGCATACCCCCTCAGCGCTTTGCCCTCGCGCGGCGTCGGCGTATCATTTGCACATGCTACTGCACTCGTCTCGCCTAGCTTGGATTCCCGGGTTGTCCCTGTTCCTCCTGCTCGGTCTCGCTGGGTGTGCGGAGATCGCCAGCGGCCCGCAGGGCACCAGCGTGGATGCCCTTGGACGTCCGTCCCTGGAAGCGGCCAAGGCAGCACCCCTGAAGGTAAGCGCCGGCGAGATTAGCTCTATGTCGAGCCGGTACTTCGGCGAGATCGAATTCACCTTCGAGAATCCGAGCGGAAAGTGGATTCGGGTGGAGCAGGTAGCGCTCGACTTCGGAAGCGAGCAGAACAATCAGGCGGTGTCCTTTCCCTGGGGAACGCAGTTGAAGAGCTGGGCCGTTGCAACTTCCCAGCGCAACGCCATCCAGGGCGCAAACTATGCTACGACGCTCGCGCTGCTCGGTGTAAGCGGCGCCCTGGTTTCAGCAGCGGCGCCGCGAGGCGCTGAGGGCCTGCACGTGCTGGGTGGCATGGCATCCCTGGGAGCCGTCGCGACCATGCTGGCTGCCAATGTTGAAGCAGAGTCAGCCGCCGCGGACAGCGGGCCCCAGTTCGGGGGCGATCACTTGTTTGCTGGGCCCTTCGACGTGCCGCCTGGGCTGTTCGTCAAGCGTTGGCTGGTCATCAATACGCCGGACCGGCCCGCGCTCAAGTGCCTTACCTCGGTGACCATGACCTACGCATTGGCGGACAAGACCAGCCATCGGGTGGCGTTGGTGTTTCGCTGGATTGGATCGCAGTGGCAGCAGGACATTTGTCCACACCAAGAGAACCTTGAAAGAAGATTTTGACCGCGCGGGCACTCGATTGAGTCCTGTCAGGCCGCCGCAGACCACTGGCGCCGCGCATGCTCCATGAGCAAACCTTTGCGTAGCGCGGCCCGACAGACGCGGGGTCGAGGATGATGGCCAATAGATGACCGAAATGACCTGGACGTCGATGCCGAAGCGTGATGCTACGAGTCTCATACCATGGGTAAGCTGGCGCGAATCCGTGATTATATGCACTTTGATAACAACTTATCAATAACCCGGAAAATGGCTGGGACGGGGGATCTTTGACGCGGGATTCCTCTAACCGTATTGCGGGCGCAGGCCCTCCTCGCCGGCAGTTTAGCATTGAGCGTCAATAGCATCCGAGCACGGACCGCGTACCAACCAGCGGATGGGCGTTGGGCAAAGCTCAGCTGTTTCGATTGACGGATTGACACTCGACTCGCCACTCACGAGTATAGGTGGGGTCCCTGGTCTTGCTGACTGCGGGGCGTTCGGTTTTGGTGTTTTCCACACCTGACGTTCAAAGGAGTGCTCATGACATCGTCGTCCGTTGACCGCACAGTATCGTCGTTGAGTTCCGTTCTTGGGCCAGCTATGGCGCTCCTGCTCGCAGTTGGCTGCTCTAGTGGAGGAACCACCATGGGCACAGGTGGCAGCGCTTCCGGCGGGACCACCACTTCAGGCGGAACCACCGGTACCGGCGGCATGACCACCTCTGGCGGCACTACCGGCGCCGGTGGCACGACTACCAATGGCGGGGACACTGGTCATGGTGGAACCAGCGGTGCTGGCGGAGTCACCAGCTCTGGTGGCACCCCTAGCAGCGGCGGCGCCCCTGGCAGCGGCGGCGCCCCTGGCAGCGGTGGCGCTGGAAAAGGTGGAACCAGCGGCGCCGGCGGAGTCACCGGCTCTGGTGGCAACTCCGGCAGGGATGGTGGCCCCGGAAGTGGCGGTGCCCCTGGCAGCGGCGGTGTCGCGATAGACGGCGGAACATCGACCGTCAATTGCTCGGCCACCATGCCATCCGGCGGTACTGTGTGCAGCGGAAACAATTGTAATGGCCAAGCCGACGGCCTCGGTTACGGTATCTGGGAGAGTGGAAGCGGGGGGAGCGTCACCTACTTTACCAATGCTCATGCGTTTAGTGCATCGTGGGTGCCCAGCTCGGCAGATTTCTTGGCCCATCTCGGCCTGGATTTCAGACCCGCCAAAGCCTACACCGCCTACGGAACGATAACGGCAGATTTCGTCGAGATAAAGACAGCAACCACTGCCCCACCCTGGTCGATGATTGGAATGTACGGATGGACGAACAGTCCGTGTGTTGAATGGTACATCAACGAAGACTCGTTCAATAATCTGGGAGGGGGTGGCAGTATCACGGCCACCATTGATGGGGCTACGTATTACTTGAAAACCGTGCAGACGACCGGAACCGGTGGCGCCAATGCTTGCGAAGGCGGGCATTCGGGCCCTTGGACTCAGATGATTAGTACCCGGAAAACGGCTCGTACGTGCGGGACAATTACCGTGAGCGATCACTTCGCCGCATGGGCGGCCCAGGGCTGGAGCCTGGGGAGCCTGACCTCGGTGCATATCAATGTGGAAGTGGGGGGTGGAACCGGAAAAATTGACTTCCCGGTGGCAAACGTTACAACGACCAGCAAGTGAAACGGCCTGCTATCTCTCAATCCCAACTACGCGCGCATCGATCTACCCGCCGAATTGTACGTGCCGAAGGTCTACGGCTGATTGGGCGCGACGGAAGCCCAGACGGTGCGCGCGATCCGAGTCGTCGGTGGTCATTTCTCGCTGTTGGCAGGTAGCCGCGCGAGGATAGCCTCCCCCGCCTTTTTCAGCTTTTCAAGCACGGGTAACTGTCCATCCAATAGGTGGCGGAGATCGGTGTCGCGGATCTCTTTCAGCGTGCTGGTGAGCGCGTCGATCATTTTGCCGTGTTCTCGCACCATGGCCAGGATGAACGCGCGGTCAAAGTTCTGCGGCTGGCGCACGCGTAGCCTCTCTAGCGGACTGTCGGTCACCTCTTGCTTCTCGTCCTCGAAGCTCCGATGGTCGAACTGCTTCTGGTCCGCGTAGTCCATCAGCTGCTTGTCGCAGCGCTGGTGCTCCTTTGTCAGCAGGAGAGCGTAGTTCTTCACCCGCTCGGCCTGCCCCCTCTCCAGTGCCAGCCCGGCGCCCTCGATCTCCATCCGATTGCCCTCATGAAGCAGGGCGATCATGTCCTCCGCTCGGTCCACTCGCCTTGTATGGGCGCCGGTTTCGCTCTGACGACGCTCCTTCGGTAGCGGCTCGCCGCCTACAGAGCCTACCTCATTGGCCAGAACCAAACTGGAGGCCGGATCGAGGAACCACCCGCCACCTGCCATCGCCGCCGCCCCAAGTACAATGTACCGCAACCGCTTCCAATATACCGCGTTCTGCATCTTCATTTTCTTCCTTCCCAATTGCTTCTGTCCGCCGCTCGCCGCTTTCCGTTGGCCTTGAGAATCCACGTAGATGCACACGGGATGCCAAGCTCGCGAAGTTGGAACCGGCAGCCGCTGCCAACCCCGTCCGCATGCCTTGCAATCGAAATGAAGGCACTGGATCTTCATCTTGATTGAGCGAGGTGCTTGTTGCGGACCGTGAAAAGCGCTGGCTTGCGGCCAAGTTCCCGGCCTACGCCGACTACCAGAAGCGGGTTCGCAAGCTGATTCCGTTCGTGTATTGATCCCTATTGGTTACCCGCCCACGCGGGCGAGAAACCGCTGCCGCCGATCTTCGCTCCAGCGGGCGCAGTAGGCCGGCCTTTGCTCGACGATACGCCGGGTGCAGAGCGTGCAAGAGGGCTGGCAAGGGTTGATGGCTTCCGCGATCTCGCCACGCGCTTTGCGCAGCCATAGGGGATCGGCAAAAAGGACGCGACCCAGGCCTACCAGATCCGCCTTACCATCGCGAAGCGCGGACTCGGCGGTGGTTGGATCTTGTATGCGACCGGCGGCGATGACCGGGATGTTGGGAACGGCCTGCTTGATCGTAGTAGTCGAGCACAAGATCGTTGACCTGGTGATCCGGGTCGGGGTACGCCAGGTACATGGGCAAACTGACCAGTCGGTTTGCGAGCCGTAGTTGGCCGATGCGAAGGGGGGTGAAGAGAACACTCGTCATGGAGCGCGCTGGTCCCTAGCACGAAATCATCACAGATCACGGCTTGAAACCTTCCGCCGACTCGGGCGTCAAAAGATACTATGGCGTGTCGGTCTCGATCTTCGATGCTTTTGTTCGGCGGAAGGGGCAGCCGGTTTGTGGCCGCGATCGTGCCGTGGTTGGCCTTCGGCGCCATGGGTCCTTTGACACCATCGCCGGCGCACGCCCACTTCAAGATCAACGCCCCGGCGAGTTGGATGTCGCAAGACTCCGTCGGCGGCCCGCAGAAAAACGGACCTTGCGCGGCAGTGCCCAATACGGCCCTGGGTGATTCTGCCGGTACCCCGACCAACGCGGTCACTGTGCTTGAATCAGGTCAAACGGTTCCCGTCTCAGTCACGGCTACCGTCGCGCACCCGGGATGGTTTCGCATTGCACTAGTCGAGGGCGCGAGCTCGACGCAGACCCTCATAACGCTTCCCGATCCGAAAGCCCAGACAGGGACCAATTGTACGCCGGCCATTGTGAATAATCCTGTCTGGTCGCCGACCCAGCCTGTCATCGCCGATGGTTTGCCGGCCGGCTCTACCGCTTCGACGCAACAAACTGGCACCCAAACATTCCAGGTGACGATTCCCAAGAGCGCCTCCTGCACCAGCACGCGGCCGTGCACCCTTCAGGTCATCATGGTGATGACCGATCACCCAGCCAACGATTGCTATTACCATCACTGCGCGGATGTTACGACCGGCCCGGCCGCCGATGCCGGTAGCGATTCGACGAGCACGGACACACCTATTGCGAAGGATGCACCGGGCGGGGCGAGCGGAGGAGCTGGTGGCAGCGGCGGCTCGGGCGGCGGGAACGGAGCCGGGGGAGTAACTGGTGCGGGCGGTAGCGAAGGTACGGGCGGTGTCACCAGCAGGGGTGGTAGCACCGGAACTGGAGGGCAGACGGGTACGGGTGGTAGCGCGGGTTCAGTGGGTGGCGCGGGTTCGGGCGGCAGCACCGGAGCTGGAGGGCGGACGGATACAGGTGGTAGTGCTGCGGGTGTCACCGAAAGGGGTGGCAGCACCGAAACCGGAGGGTTGACCGGTTCGGGTGGTAGCGGGACGGCGGGTGGTCGCGCAGGTTCGGGTGGATCGGGCGGGATGAAGGGCACAGGGGCCGGGGGTGGGACTGGAGGTGCTGCGAAGTCCGGGTCGGGATCTGGGTGCGCCGTCTCCTCTTCCCGCGGCGGATCCTCGTGGGGCGTGATCGCCGCGTTGCTCGGCGCGATGGCAGCGCTGCGAGGGCGACGGCGACGACGCTGAATCGCCCTTGGCTGTCTCGGCCCAATCGGGTCGCATCCAAGCGCGTTCTCCAACTAATGCCCGCGGATTTTGCCCGAAAGCGCCGGTCACTTTCCTTCTATGCTCTATGCCCGGCTGGTCAGGGCGCCGACCGGGAAGCTGTCAGCGTCACCGTCGCCTTGCAGTAGCCGTCCCACTGGGAAATGATCTGGCCACAGTTCAGGCGGTGGTTGGCCTCGACGGCCAGGCCCGACATCTCCCACCAGCCGGCGGCATCGTTCGAATTGACGAAGGTCAGGCTCGACTGTACGTCGATCTCCAAGCTGCAGTAGATGCCCTCATTTTGCAGTTCCTGGGGTATAGGGAGCTTCCAGCTGATACTCTCGTCGGCGAACACGGTGTGGGTGTTCGGCCCGATGGAAGCAGTCAGCCCGGTTGTTTCACAGGATGCGTCCGTGTCCCCCGTGCATTTGTAGGTGGTCGCGGTGGTGCCGTCTGGCGCGACGGCGATCTTGACATAGGGGGGGACCAGCGAAAGCAAAGCCTCTTTGCCGGGGATCCCGCCCGTACCGCCGGAGGAAGCGTCAGCCATGCCCTGGCATCCATTGTACTCGACCGCTTGCTGGCTCAACCGGAAGACGCCGTTCATGTTGGGTGGACCGTTGCCGTTCAGCCCATCACTACCGGTCCCTTGCTTTGTGTCGCTACCACAATCCGAGAGGATCGCGAGGGTCAGAACAACTGCCCCCAGTTGCCTGATGAGGCTCGCTCGCTCTGATTGCAACATCGTTGGTTCCTTCCATGACCGTCCTGTCATTCTACAACAGCGGCCACGTTTACGCCGAGCAACCAAGCTAGGCAAAGTTGAGCGTCCGTCGCATGTTGGCGCAGCGCATCCCGGGATATCAGGCCCACGTAGTCGACTATTCCGGCTTCAACTCGCGATTCGGGTACAAGCTCTTGAAAAGCTGGACCAGCTTGCCATGCCTTACCGGGTTGGTCTTGGGCAGTAAGGAGTTGCAGCCAGCGCAGAGGTAGATCAGCTCGACCCCGGACTTGCCATCGACGAGCGTGTACGAGAAGCGGATGATGGTTGGCTTCTCATCGCTTTCGGTACCGCACACCTCGCAGCGAAAGGTATTCCACATGCTCTTCTGCCGGACTGACCTATCACACGTCTACGTGCGATGGCCAGCCTGGTGTCTCCAGTGACGAAGATCGCGCTTGTGAGATTGGCTTCCGTAAAGGTCTTGCACCTTTGTGGAATCGCGACAAGATCCCGCGACCAAGGAGAGCGTCAGTTCGATGAAAGTCGGTCGTTTGTCATGCCTCTTGTTGTTGGCTCTGTGCTCGGGCTGCGTTGATCTCAGCAAGCCCAAGGCGGTGGCGGCATGCGCGGCCAACAACCTTTGCAGCGACCAGACTTCGGACGGCACCGGAGGTCTTTCAGGGAAAAAGCAGGATTCCGGAAGCGATGGGGTCGGCAATGCCGACATCGCGATAGGTGGTCCTGATACCACAGGTGCTGGTGGCGGCAACCAGACCGGCGGTATCACCGGCAGCGGTGGCCTTGTGGGATCAGACGGGACGATCGTAGGTGATGGGGCGGCTGGCGCGGGTGGTATGACGGGAGCGGGTGGTGGCTCGTCCGTTGATGGCCCCGTTGGCGCGGGCGGTGTCCAAGGAGCAGGCGGCACCCTCGCCGACGGTGCGATCGGCACTGGCGGCATCAAAGGCTCGGGTGGTAGCTCGACCGTTGATGGCGCAGTCGCAACGGGCGGTTTCACGGGCTCGGGTGGTGGCTCATCCGTTGGTGGCGCCCTTGGCGCTGGCGGTGGCCTTGGATCGGGCGGCAAGACCGCTACGGGTGGTGCGGTCGGCACGGGCGGCATTGCCGGTACGGGTGGCTCGACAGTAACCGGCTGCGGCCAGGTCGCGTCCACGTTTTCCCAAACCTATAATTTTGCTTCGGGCTTGGGAGCCTTGACCCTTGCGACCAACAGCGCCGGCGGATCGAAGGTCAGTTACGTGACCGCGGGACCAGCCTCGAAAACCACTCTCTGCAGCCCGACCACGGGGTGCGCCGCGCTTTCGCTTCCCTTTGCATCAGGCGCAGTCGCGTACACCGCCTTTGCCTTGGCCGTGGAGAACTTCGCGCCTGCCGTCAACTTGGTTGGTTCGACGGTGACTTTCAGTGTGGCTATCGACAATCCGGGTACGACGCCAGTCCCCATTCAGATCCAAGCCTACGCGCAGGGAGATGCGACCGCGAATTACGCCTGGACCGTGCCGGCCACGGTGGGTGGCGCCAGCTTGACCGCCTACGCGGCCGCGACAGGGTTCCAGGATCTCGTCCTGCCGGTGACCAACAACGTGACTACCGTGGGCAAGTATTGCGCTGCGGTCACCGGCGCGATTGGCATTCAGGTTCAGAATACGGCTGCCATCACCAGCAGCAACGCCGGAACCGTGACGGTGTACATCTCGAAGATTACGCTCTCGCCACCGTAGCGGCTAAATGAGCAGGAGTGCTAGGAAGCAGGGTTTGCTGGCACTTTCACCCCGAACAGCGAGCCAACGCGGCCGTACAAGCCGGCGCACAGCAAGGCCAAGGCTTCGTCGGGCATGTCGAGGAGATCCTTGCCCTCGACCAGCAAGGCGTTGACTTGGTCTGCGTCGAAATCGCCTGCGTAGAGCCCGTGCACCTTGGCGAAGGCGTTGGCCAGGCACACGATGTTCGAGGGTGCGTGGGGAGCCGCCCGGTCGTAGGCCCCGCATTTCTCGATGGCGTCGCCGATGGCGGGGGGGAGATTCCAACGACGGGCGAGCGCAACGCCGACGTTGCGGTGCGATCGATCCACCACTTGGCGCCAGACCGCGTGACTTATCCACGGCACCGAGGACTTGTGCACGGACATCAATTTCTCAGCTTCCAAGAGCAGCGCGGCGACCACAGGTTTTCCCACATCGTGAAGCAAGCCAGCCAGATACAGGGTGTCGGGATGGGCGCCGCCGGAACCCTCAAGCTGGCCGGCAATTTCCTTCGCGATCAAAGCCACCGCCAGCGAATGCTCCCAGATGCCTTGAAAGGCCGCTTGAATGCGCTCGTCTTTGGAAGAAAACGCCTGGTACATCGAGTAGTGGCAGATGGCCAGCTTCAGTCCCTCGGTGCCCATGCGTGCGATGGATTGTTCGAGAGTGGTGACTTGCGACCTGCCTGGAAAGGCAGCGCTGTTGGCCAGCCGAAGCACGCGGGAGGCCAGCACGGGATCCTTGCTGATGACCTTGCTCACGTTCTGGAAGGTTTGATTGGGATCGTCGAGCAGTCGCATGCACTGAACTGCGATGGCCGGCATGGCCGGCACAAGCAGGTTGTCGCTTTCGAGCCGCTTGAGGATGATGTCGGTCAGGCGCTTCACGAGGAAGGTCGCCTCGCGCTTCTCCCGCTTTTCGAAGGACTCCTCCGCGGGCGAACCCTTGACCGTCGCGGAGGGTGGTCGAACCGCGCTCTCGATCGCATCCCGCAGCTCGCGCATATTGCCGAAACGCTGCGCCGGATCCTTTTCCAGCGCGCGCACAATGGCGACGTTCATGTGATGCGATAGCTTGTGATTGAGGTCGATGGGAGGAACGGGCTTGTCCCGCATATGCGCCAGCATCACGTCCGGTGGCGCCTCGAAACGGAAAGGAACCATGCCTGTGAGCATTTCGTACATCACGATGCCGAGCGAGTAGATGTCGCTGCGGTGGTCGAGCTCCGATTCCGGACGACACTGCTCGGGCGACATGTACGCCGGTGTGCCCAGCACCGTTCCCGCCATCGTGTTCCGTACGGCGTCTGGACCCTGCGGACCGATCAGCTTGGCAATACCGAAGTCCAGCACCTTCACGTAGTCGGGGTAGTCGGGATGGTTGAGCAAGAAGATATTCTCGGGCTTGAGATCCCGGTGCACGATGCCGTGGTCATGGGCCGCGGCCAGAGCCGAGGCGACCTGTCTCACGATGCGAACAACGACGTCCTCGTCGAGGATCTTGCTTCTTTCCAGCCGTTCGCCGAGGGTCTCGCCATCGAGGAAGCTCATCACGATGTAGTGCACGTCGTCCGACTGGCCGATGTCGGTGATCTCGACGACGTTGGGATGGCGGATATCGTTGGCCGCGCGAGCCTCGATGAGGAAGCGCGTTAGGATGTGGGGGTTGCGCGAGACTTCGGGGTGCAGAATCTTGATGGCGGCGCGACGCCCGATGAGGGTGTGCTCGGCATAGTAGACCGTGCCCATGCCGCCGCTGCGCAAGGGCGTCACCAACCGATAGCCGCCAAAGACCCGCCCGGCCATACTGGCCGAGCGTTGGAGGGGCAATGTCTCATCGCTCACACCCTTTCCATCGACGTAAGTTCGGCGGATCTGGAAACACGCGGTGCGACATGGCGATGTCCCAGATCCAAGTGGGATGGCCTTGCCGGTCTACGGAGCTCCAGTTTCGGGAATCGTCAGGTTGGCCTGGATAGCACGGCAACAGGAGTCTTCGCCGCTGGCGCAGTAATCTCTCGAGGGAAAGTGGCGGATGGGCTCACCCGAGACGGCCACTTCGATGTCGCATTTCTTGTCGATGCAACCGATCTTGTTGGCTGTGGTAGAAGTTTCCGCATGCCGCTCGTCAGATTGAATCGCCGCGCTGGCCGCCCTGCCGAGGAGAACCGCCGCTTGCTCGATGCCGTCCACGCCGCGCTGGTCGAGGCGTTTCAGATCCCCGACGCTGACCGGCACCAGATCCTGGTCGAGCACGCCACCTCTGCGCTCGAGATCGCCGACGATCGCACGCCGGCCTTTACGCTGGTCGAGATCGTTGCGTTTCCAGGGCGATCCGTCGCGGCGAAGCGGAAGCTCTACCAGTCGCTCGCGAGTCGTTTCGAGGCTGCGGGCGTCGGTGCCAGTGATCTCTTCGTCGTGCTGACCGAGCCACCTCTCGAGAACTGGAGCCCGCGCGACGGCGTCTCCTCGGCCGACATCAAGCCGAGCTTCAAGCTCGACGTGTAGCCCTTGTCTGCCCATTGCGGGCCCGTACGCCTACTTCTGGACGCCCAGGTCCTTCATGGCTTCGAGCTTGCCGAGATCGAGGCTGGAAACGGCGGTCTTGAGCCCGGCGAGATCGACGCCGCGGCCCTTGGCGCTTACGATAAAGCGACCGCCGAGCACGATGGTGAATTCGTTGCCACCGTCGTGCTTGGAGCCCTTTTCGTGGACTAGGCGGCCATTCACGTTCTGGGTTCGTTCGAAGCCGTTGTCGTCTTCCTTCTCACCCTGAACGCCCATCCATCCGGCCAGACCGAGCAAGCCGCTCGCGCCGCCGGCATCCGAGATGTCGAGCGAAACATTCTTTTGCGCGCGATCGCCGTACCTGGCCTCCGCCTTGGAAACCATCATGCCCATGGCGCCTGTCTTTTCCGCGTTGCTACTCAGCTTGGCCAGGCCGGCGAAGGTTTCGGGGATGAACGGCTTGAGCTGGTCGATGCCGACGGGCTCGACCTTCTTGCCTCCGCCCAGGATGGCGCCCAGGCCGGCCATGGCCGCGGCGGCCTGCGCATTGGGATCGCCGCTCTTTTGGGCGGCCTCCATCTTCTTGTTGTTTTCCTCGAGGGCTTGGCCCATGGCCTGCAACCTTCCCATGGGCGAATCCTTGTCGAACTGGACGGTCGAGGCGGAATGGCGGCCCGCAAGGCCAGGGACGCCGTAGGCACTGCGCGCACCGACCATGCCCGCACCCATGATGCCAGCGCCCACGGCCGCGACGACGATGGAGAGGACGATGGCGCAAACCACGACGACGGCGGTGTAGGGGACGGCTTTCTCTTGCGGGCATTTCATCAGTCGTGGCAGGCCGAGATAGAGCAGATAGAGCCCATAGAGTCCGGCTAGGATGGCGAGCAGCCCGAGCATGGGCAAGATTTGCAGCACGCCCGCGACCCACGCCGGGGTGTAGGCATAGACCGCCACCTTGAGGGCCTGCGCGCTGTTCTTCTGGGCGCCAAAGCTCGGCGCCAAGTAATTGATGATGAGCGATACGATGAAGACACCGACCAGCGCCATGACGAAGGTGAAGACGGCCATGACCAGGCCGCTGACTATCGGCACGCGATAGCTGCCAATGAACGGCATCGAGCGACCGATGAGAGAGCCGCCGATGAAACCCGCAATCGGCGGAATTGCCGCCAGGGGCACGGCGTAGCCCTTGAAGAGCTCCGCGGTCGAGGTTTCCTCCTCGGCGATCGCGTCCCATTCGGTTCTTGGTTTTAGACAAATACCTTTGATGCGCTCGATCATCGCCATGACTCGCCCCCTTCGCTTGCGGCGATTAGCCAACGGGGCGCGGGCAATGTCAACCGACACCCTTGAGACGACGCTTGCGCGTCAGGTCGGCGATGGGTCCACGCCGCCATCGGTCGCGCATGACGGTTCCGCGATCGTCGATTCGTGCTACCGTTTCGGCGGCTTCGGCTCGCGCTGACATCGTCCAGCCATGCACTTTTCAGGAACGTCGAGATTTAAGCCCATACGTCTCCTCGGTACCGGAGGCATGGGCAGCGTCTACCTTGTCTACGACAAACAACTCGATACTAAGGTCGCGCTCAAGACCCTCAACGTCTCGGGGGGCCTGGACCTCTTGCGGTTCAAGCGCGAGTTCCGCTCTCTGGCGGATCTTCGCCACCTGAACCTGGTCAGGCTGTACGAGCTCGTCTCGGAGGGCGAGCTGTGGTTCTTCACCATGGAGTATGTGGTGGGGGTTCCGTTCGACCACTACCTGCTTGGGCAACTTCGCTCGCCGCCCAGCCGCGAACGTTTGACGAAGACCGTGCAGCAGTTGTGCGCCGGGGTTCACGCTGTGCACGAGACGGGATGCATTCACCGCGACCTGAAGCCTTCGAACGTGCTGGTGACAGAGGAGGGCCGGGTAGTCATTCTGGACTTCGGATTGGCCAAGAACGCCAACAGCGAGAGTTTGTCCGGCGACGGCATCTTTGGAACCCCGGCCTACATGGCACCCGAGCAGGCACTGGAGAAACCGTGCCTGCCAGCCTCGGACTGGTATGCGGTGGGGACAATGATCTATGAGGCGCTTGCGGGGCGCTGCCCCTTCGAGGGCGCGCTGCTCGAGGTCTTGCTGAAGAAGCAAACTGAGGATCCACCCGCGCCCAACCCAATGGGTTCCCTCGGGGATGATCGGATGCAGGCGCTTTGCATGAAGCTGCTCCATCGCGATCCAGCCCGCCGTCCGGCTGGTGCGGAAATCCTGGCACACCTTGGTGTTGTTCCCGGCCAACGCACGCTGGCCCAAACCGGCCGGCACCCGGCGGTCGGAATGAAAGGCGTGGTCGGCCGCCAGGCGGAATTGCAGGTACTGCATCGGGCCTACTTGGAAATGTGCAAAGGCAGTCTGTCCGTCACCATGGTGCAAGGGACTTCCGGGATCGGGAAGACCAGCCTGGTCGAAACCTTTGTCGAGGGGCGGCTGCCTATCGTGCCCTCGGTCCCACTTGTCTTGCGCGGGCGCTGTCACGAGCGCGAGGCCTTGCCGTTCAAGGCGTTCGACAGCGTCGTCGATTCCTTGACCCATCACCTGACCAAGCTCAGCGACGACGATCTGTCCTACGTGCTGCCGGACGGCATTCTGCACCTGGCCGAGATTTTTCCCGTCTTGCGCAGGCTCAAGCTCATCGCGCACGAACGCTACGCCATGCCCCCCCTGCGCGACGCCAAGGAATTGCGCAACCAAGCCTTTGGCGCTTTTTGCGACCTGCTCGTGCGCATGGCTCGACTTCACCCCATCGTCATCTTCATCGACGATCTGCAGTGGGCCGATCTCGACAGCTTCGCGCTCTTGCGAGCCCTCGTGCGGCAACCGGGGGCGCCCGCCCTGCAACTCATCCTGAACTGCCGCCCACTCACCGACGGCAACCTTGGCAGCGCGAAATCTCTGTTGCGCGAGGTCCAGGCCCAGCCTGGCGTGGAAGTCATCACACTGGGGCCTTTGTCTGACGACAACATTCGTACACTCGCGGATGGCCTTATCGAAAGCGGCAAGGTCTCGCCCGCGCTCAAGCAGCACATCGCCGAAACCATCGTCGGCGAAGCACGCGGCAATCCATTCTTCGTGGTTGAGCTCGTGCAACACCTTCTCGGCAGGGTCGTGCCGGACGGTGGCTTGGCGGTATCGCCCGACGGGAGTGACTTTCAAGTGGATGGGATGATTCTGAAACGGGTGGAAGCCTTGCCCGAGGAAAGCCAGCGCCTACTCGAGATCATCGCCGTGGCCGGCGATCCCTTGCCGCAACAGACTCTTGCGGGCGCCATCGGCGTTCCCTTCGGGTCTGAGGCGTGGGAGAGAGGGATCTCCACACTGGTCGAGGAGCGCCTGGTTAGCCGCAGGGGCCGTCAGGGTGAAGACGCCGTGGTTGCCTACCACGATCGCATTCGCGAGGCGGTGGTGCGCCACCTCGACGAGTCGACGTTGCGGAAACTTCACCGCCAACTGGCCGAGGCGGTCGAGCAGTGGGATCACGAACGAACCGACAGGCTGGCTCGCTACTGGCTTTCCGCCGACGACCACGAACGGGCCAAGCGCTACGCCAACGATGCGGCCAACGAGGCGCGCACCAAGCTGGCCTTCGATCGTGCCGCCGAATTTTACGAGACCGCGGTTGCGCTCGAATCCGATGACACGGCGAAGATCGAATTGCTACACGCGCTGGGCGACTGTCGCGCAAGCGACGGGCACGCCAGTCTGGCGGCGGAGGCCTATCAGCGGGCCGCGGCGTTCAGCGGTAGCACCCAGTCCATGCAGTTTCACCATCTGGCGGCGGAGCAACTTCTGCGTGGGGGGCACATCGCGCAGGGGCTCGACGCGCTCAAGGATGTGCTCAAGCAAGTCGGTCTTCGCCTGTCGCCGAGCCCGCGTCGCGCGTTCCTATCGGTGGCATCGCGCTTGTTGTGGCTGCGCCTGCGCGGGACGAACTTCGTCGAGCGGCCGGCGTCGAGCATTTCCGCCAAGAACCGACGCCTGCTCGATGTCCTGTGGTCCGTGAATATCGGCCTTGGTGTCGTGGACATTCTTCACGCCGATGATTTCCTGCTGCGCTTCTTGATGTTGGCTCTCAAGACCGGCGACATCCACCGCGTATCCCAGGGGCTTTCCATGCTGGCGGGACAAGTCGCGGCGATTGGTAGATCCCATTTTGGCTTCTCCATGCAGCTCCTATCCAAGGCCGAGGTGCTGGCGCGGCGTTCGTCGGACCCCCACGCCATCGGCTTGACCAAAATGTGCCGTGGCGTGGTTCATTACTTCTCCGGCGAATGGGAAGCGGCGCGAACCGAGCTCACCGCCGTGGAGCAGTACTTCCTCAGTCATTGCCACGGCGTCAACTGGGAAGTCGCCACCACGCGCATTTTCGCGAGCTACTCTCTGCGCATGGCAGGGCGTCTTCGCGAACTGTGCGAGCGATTCGATCGCTACACGGCCGACGCCGATCGCACGGGCGACCGCTACCTGTCGACGAGCTTGCGCACGTACCACTCCATTGTGTGGCTCATTCGCGACGACTGCGCACGCGCCAGCAAGGACATTGAGGGGATCTTGGACGCGTGGCCTGGCGACAGGTACCTCTTTCAGCACTTCACACACCTGTTTGCGCGTTGTGAACAGGCGCTCTACGCCGGGCAACCCCAAACGGCGTTTGCTGCCATCTCGGCCGAGGACTCGAGAATTCGGCGTTCAGCGATGCTCAAAATCAACGGGATCCGGCTGGAATACGCGTGGCTCTGGGCGCGCATCGCGCTGGCCATGGCCGAGGTCGCTCGCGAAGGCGATCGAGCCCCATTCTTCCGCCAGGCGCGGCGGAGCGTGAGCTTCTTGCGCAAGTCCGATCATCAGACCGGGGTGGCCATGGGAGCCACCATCGAGGCTGGCGTGTGCTGGCTCTCGCCGCGAGCCGACCGCGCCGCTGGCTTCGCCAAACTTGAGCATGCCGTCGCAACTGCCGAAGCCGCCGGAGCCAATCTACTGGCCGAGTCTGGGCGAAGGTGGCTGGGTGAAATCGTGGGGGGAAGTCGTGGCGAGGAGCTCCTTGCCCGGTCCAATGGATGGATGGCCGAACAAGGCGTGCGAAATCCTGCCCGGCTGGCCCACATGATTCTGCCGGGATTCCAGAGCTAGCTTGACTACTCCGATGCCAACCAGCGCAGCCAGGTTTGGTCTTCGTAGCCAACGGTCGCCCGATCCCCAGCGCGCACGATCGGCGTGCGTAGCAGCAAGGGATCGTCGAGTAGGATCTTTTCGATGCGCGGTCCGGTGGGCGCGGCATACTTCGGGCCGCGATCGACATAGCGGCGGCCCTCGCGGTCGATGAGCTTGTCCATGCCGCCGACGGCATTGGCGATCTTGCGCAATTCGCCTGCGGAGGGTCCCTTCTGCGCCAAATCGATCGGTTGGTAGGACACCCGACGCTCCTTGAAGAAGCGTTCGGCCTTGCGCGTGTCGGGACACTTCTTGGTTCCAAAGATTTGAAGGTTGTTGATGGGCATGGAGGACAGCGCTGGGTGGAACGAGTGTAGAGGTTCATCCTTGGCAGCTCCAGTGTCATCGTAGAATAGGGCATGCCCCAGAACATCACGGTCGTGGACGCGTTCACCGAACAGCTCTTCCAAGGCAATCCAGCGGCTGTCTGCGGCCGCGCGCACACCCGCGAGGGTCAAAGTGCCTGCCAAGCGTTGACTGTGGTCGCCCTTCCGTCGAAACTACGAGTGGAGGAGCAAATGCGGAAGGTCACAAGTCGAGTGTCGATGTGTTTCGGTACCGCGGCTGTCCTCGTGTGCGCGACGTGCAGCACTCGCTCGCCCCTTCTCGGGTCGGGTGGCTCTACCGGCAGCGGCGCGGTGGCGTCGGGGGGCAATCGTGGCCCGGGTGGCTCTTGGGACGGCGATGGCATCGCTCCACTCGGCGGGAGTGGTGGTGCCCCAGGTGGTGCCTATGGAAGCGGTGGCCTCACTGCGTCCGGGGGCGAAGGCATCACGGCGCTCAGCGGTGGCGGCAGGAACAACGCCTCGGGCGGTTTCCGTGGCATGGGGGCCTACTACGGCGGCGACGGCATCGCGCCGTTCGGCGGCGGTGGGTCGTTCTTCGGCGGGGGTGGGTACCCGAGCGGCGGCCGCGGGGGGACAGGGGGCGTCGACCTCAACTGTTTCATGCGCTGTGGGCAGGGTAACGCCATCTACTATTCTTCTGGTGGAGCGGGCGGTTCACGGGACGCCCTGCCTGCAGGCTCCAATAGTGATGCCAATGACTGCGAGACGAAACGCCAACTCTACTACGCGGCGGTCGCGGCGGCCGGGCAATGTGACCCGGCGGCAGCGCTGCCATGCTTCGCATACGATGGCGTTGAGTGCCCTACTGTCGGCGTGAACCCAGACTCCGTGGCCGCGTTGACTGCGAATCTGTCCGAGTTCAAGGCCGCAGGATGTTCACTACCCCTTCACAGTTGTCCGATTTGGGTCATGACGCCGCCTCCGTACACTTGTCAGGCGGGAGCGGACGGGGTGTACAGGTGCTATTCGGTCTGCGAGCAGATGATTGGCGGCAGGGCCACCTGTGTCGGCCAGTCAACCGGCTGCGCGAACGTCGTGCTCGCGGCTGGATTCTGCAGCGGCACGTCCATGTTGTGCTGCTCTCCCTATTGATTCCGCCCTCTTCGCGTCCGAGCAAAGCGAAGCTCGTGCCCGGGAGGAGACTCGAACGAGCATGCTCCAGACGAGGTCGGCGCGAATCGACATGAAGGTGTATTCATTGCTTCTCTTCGAGCTGTCCCACCAGCCGCAGCAGCCCATCGAGGATCGTGTACGGGTGGGGCGGGCAGCCGGGGATATAGAGATCCACGGGCACCACGCTGTCGGCGCCATTGTGCACTTCGGGATGATCGATGAACGGCCCGCCCGAAATGGCACAGGCGCCAACGGCGATGACGATCTTGGGCGGGGTGAGGGCGTCGTAACTCTTTTGCAACGCCAGCTTCATATTTTCGCTGACCGGGCCAGTCACGATAAGGCCGTCGGCGTGCCTGGGTGAGGCCACGACCTGGATTCCGAAGCGACCGAGATCGAAAACCAAGGTGCCGAGCACGTTGATGTCGGCCTCGCAGGCGTTGCAACCGCCAGCGCTCACCTGACGCAGCTTGAGCGAGCGACCGAACAGTCGCAGCAGTCGCGCCTCCAAGGCGTGGGCTGGCACGGCCTCGCCTCCGCTGACCATCAATGCTCGGCGGGTATTGCCGGCAAGGCGATAGTCCGGCCCGCAGTGGATGGTCCCAGTTGGGCAAGCCTGGACGCAATCGGTGCAGAAGAGGCAGCGGCCCAGATCGACGATGGGAGCTCCGGCTGCGATGGCGATGGCTTCGGTGGGGCAGGTATCAGCACAAGCATGGCAGCCGTCGGGGCATTTGCTGGCGTCGATGACGGGCAAGCCGCGAAAGCGGTCGGACAATACCGGTGCTTCCTCGGGAAAACGCGAGGTGCGGTGACCTTGCCGCCAACGTTCAGCGAGAATTTTCAGCATGGGTTTAGTCTCCCCTCACCCGACGCGCGTTGCGCGTCGGCCTCTCCCCGCTTTGCGGGGCGAGGCGATTTTTAGAGGTCGTGGCCACAGTAGGAAAGGTTGAAGCTCTTGTTGCAGATGGGAAAGTCCGATATCTGCTGATCGCGAAGGGCCATGGCCAGGCCTGCCCAATTGTGAAAGGAGGGATCGACGACTTTGTAAGCCGCGAATCGCCCCTGTGGGTCGGTCATGGCCACGTGGCAGATCTCGCCGCGCCAGCCTTCCACAAGAGAGACGCAGAAGAGCTCGGGTTTGGGCGCCGGGCAATCCACGCGCGCGGCGCCCGAGGGAAGCTCTTTCAACTGCGCGCGCAGGAATTGAACCGAGCGCTCTATCTCCAGCCAACGCAAGAAGGCGCGCGCGAACACGTCGCCGGTGTGGAAGGTGGAAATCGGAATGTGCACGAACTGGAAGATGCCGAAGGGGTGGTGCGTGCGCACGTCCCGGCGCAGGCCGCACGCGCGCGCGGCGGGACCGACCAGTCCTAGCTCGCGAGCGGTTTCTTCGCTGACCTTGCCCACGTCCTCAAAGCGCGCTTGCACCGAACCGGTTTGCCACAGCAGTTTGGCGGCACCTTGCGTGTCACGGTAGGCGGCCTCCAGTCGCTCCAGGACCTGGCCCACGCGTGCTTGGTCGACGTCGAAGCCGACGCCTCCTGGCCGAATCAAGCCGCGACCGAAACGGTTGCCACACAGGAGTGCAGTGATGTTGAGGAAATCGCCGCGCAAGCGTCCGCAGAACGAAGCGGTGGGCAGATAGCCGATGTCGCCGGCCAAGGCGCCGAGGTCGCCGGTGTGATTGGCCAGACGTTCGAGCTCGAGGGCGACCCCGCGCAGGGCCAGCGCGCGCGCGGAGGGGCGACAACCGGACAGGCCTTCGAGGGCTTGGCAGTAGGTGCTGGCGTGCCCAACCGTGGTGTCGCCGGCCAAGGTTTCCATGTAATGGATGGTGCGTTTGCCCGGGCCGCCGGCCAGGGTCTTCTCGATGCCGCGGTGTTGGTAGCCGAGGGAGATTTCCAAATGGAAGACGTGCTCGCCGTGGCACTGGAAGCGAAAGTGGCCGGGCTCGATGACACCCGCGTGCACCGGACCCACGGCCACCTCGTGAACTTCCTCGCCCTCGACGCGGTAGAAGTCGGTCACGCCCACCACGCGAGCCTCGCCGTCCTTGCGGCCAAAGGCGTCGGGCCCTGGCCGATAGCCATCGTGAAAGCGCACTGGCTTCCACCAGGGGTGTCCCTCGGGAATCAGCCCCCACTGCTCGCCAAGCTCGCGCTCGAAAAGGTGAACTTGCGGGCATTCCGGAGTCATGGATGGGAAGGTCCTTCCACCGACCACGGTCCGTGCGGCTTCGAGCAGGCCTTGGTTGTCCGAGGCGAGCACGACGAAGAGCTCGATGACCTCGCCGGTGGGGCGGCCAAACATGGCGACCACGCGCCGATTGCGCGAAGGCGCGGCAATGACTGTCTGGCGCAGCTCGATGAAGGGAAGTTGCGGGACTCGGTGCATCGGCAGCGCGATCCCGTTGCGCAACGATAGCCAGTGGGTGCTCATGGATTCATCTCGATGAAGCCAGCTGCCTGGTGAAGTGCGTGGCTGAGCGGTGGCGGCACGTACACGCCGAGCAGCAATACCAGGCTCAAGAACATGATGATGGGTGCGAGCGTGAAGAAGTTGTCTTTGTAGTCGCTGGCGGTGGCCTTGGCCGAGGGCTCGCCTTGAACCACGGCGAACACAGTCGAGCTCATGCCCACGAACACGACGAAGAGCATGAGCAGGAATAGTCCGGCAATCCAGAAACGCCCGGCCGCGACGGCGGCGCGCAGAATGGTGAATTCGCTGAAGAAGGGACCGAAGGGGGGCGAGCCGGTGATGGCGAAGAAGCCGGCCAGGAAGAGCGCGCCGGTGACCGGCAGGCGACGGATGGCGCCGCTGACGTCCTCGACCCGTTTGCTGCCATAGCAGCGGTGGATGTTGGCGGCGGCCAGGAACAGTACGCCCTTGGTCAGGCCGTTGTTGATGAGGTGGAGCAAGGAGCCGAAGATACCCACGCCGCCGATGCCGATGCCGAGCACCAGAATGCCCATGTGCTCGACGCTGGAGTAGGCGAGCATGCGCTTGTAGTCGCGCTGACGGACCATGAACACGGCGGCGACCGCCATGGAGAAGAGGCCAAGGGTCACCATCATGCTGCGGGCAAAGGCCACGTCGTGTGCCGCCGTGCAGATCTGAAAGAAGCGCAGCACCGCGAGAAAGGCGGCCGTCGTGAGCCCGCCCGCCAGAAGCGCCCCGACGAGTCCGGGGGCTTCGCCGTAGGCATCGGGTTTCCACGAGTGCATGGGGGCCAGGCCCATCTTGGTGCCGTAGCCGACGAACAGCAGGATGAAGGCCGAGCGCAGCCAGGGATGCGACAGATGCGGAGCCTCGCGCACCAGATCGGGGAAAAACAGCGAGGTGCTCATGCCGCCGTGAAGGGCGGAATAGGCGAGAAAGTAGGAGCCCAGCAGCGCCAGCGCAATGCCCACGGAACCAATGAGCATGTACTTCCAGGTGGCTTCGAGCGAACGGGGATTCTGGTTGAAATAGAGCAGCGGCGCCGAGCTCAAGGTGCATGATTCAACAGCCACCCACATGAGCCCCAGGTGCTGTGCCTCGACCGCCAGGGTCAGCATGCCGAGAAAGGCGAGCAGGCTGGCGGTGAAGATGCGGTTGGGTTGGTTCGGGCGCAGGACGAGGTAGCCGCGCGCATACACCGAGCACAGGAAGAAGAGCAGGCTCAAGAAACCGAGCACCACTTTGTTGAGCGGATCGAGGCCGAGCCAGGCGCCTTCCGTGGTGGGGGGATTCCTTATCAGAACGACGCATGTCCCGATGAGGTGGGCAGCGCCGCCCAAGGGCAAAAGCCATGGTCGCTTCAAGTTGGATCGGACGGTGAAAGCCAGTCCGCCCAAGAGCAAAGGAAGCAGAACCTGTACTAGCAACATCGTCGGCTACTCCTTAAGTGCGCTCAAGTGCGCCGTATCCAGCGACGAGAACTCGCGACGAATGTGGTTGAGAATGATGCCCATGACGAAAATGCCGACGAACAAGTCGAGGAGAACCCCCATCTCGACCATAAAGGGCATGGCGTGCAAAAGGGTGAGGCCCATGATGTAAATGCCGTTTTCGAGCACCAAGTAGCCGACGACTTGGTTGATGGCCTTGCGCCGGGTGGTGAGCACGAGGAAACCGGTCCACACCGTGGCCATGGCTGCCGGAACCAGCAAAGAGCCGACGTGCTCCTTGGCCAGCGGCAAGGTGCGGGCAAAGACCAGCGATGCGCCGGTGCCCAGCGCGCCGAGCAGCAGGCAGGGCAGAAACCCGATGAAGGGCTCGATCTCGCGGCGGATGGCCGCGTCGCGGATAGCGCGCAAGAGCATGCCGGGAATCAGCACGCCTTTGACCAGGATGGTGCCGATGGTAATGAGCACCATCCATGTGCTGAAGCCTTCGTGCACGCACAGGGTGAGGATGCCCAGCATCACGCCTTGCCCGGCCGAGGCATTGACCACGGCCTGCAATCGGCTGGTGCCGAGCAGAAACAGATTGAAGAGCAGAACGACAACGAGCAGGGGACCAATAAGGTTGTGCATGGCTGGTTACCTCGCGACCAGGACGATGCCCAGCGCGGAAAGCAGGCATGCCGCCAAAAGGAAAATCGGGACCTGGGCCATGCGCAACCTGGCCATAGTCGATTCCACCACACCGATGAGCACGGCCAGCAGGACCATGCCGGCGGCAAAGACGCCCCAACTGGCCCAGGGATTTCCACTGTAAGGGATGGCGATGCGAACCACCAGCGAGCCCAGGATGAACAGTTTCAGGGCCGATGCGTATTCGATCAGCCCCAGCGCCGGACCGCCGTGGTCGAGCACCATCACTTCATGGATCATGGTCAGTTCCAGGTGGGTGTTGGGATCGTCGACGGGAATGCGGCAGCTTTCGGTCAACAAGATGATGAACAGGCTGAAGCCGACCAAGACCAGGGATGCGCCGCCGTGGCGCCAGGCCGCGCCCAGCCCCGGGCCAATCATGGTCGACAGCGAGAGCGAGCCGGAAAGACGGGTCAGGACGATGAGGCCGAAGAAGAGCGCGGGCTCGGTCAGGCATGAGAAGGTCACTTCGCGGGCGCCGCCCATGCCTTCGAAGGCCGAGCCGGTATCCAAGGCCGCGGCCACGGTGAAGAAGCGTCCCAACCCGAAGAGGTAGGCGAAGAGCACCAGGTCGCCTTCGAACGAGACGGGCGCCAGATGTCCGCCCAAAGGGACGAGCGTGGCCGCGAACAGGGCGGTCACAAGGCCGACCACCGGCCCGGCCTTGAAGACCCAGGTCGTGGTGCGGCTGAACACCGAGCCCTTGCGCAAAAGCTTGAGCACGTCGAAGTAGGGCTGCAGCAGTGGCGGACCGACACGGCCGGCAAAGGCGGCTTTGGTCTTGCCGATGATTCCGAGCAGGAGCAGGGGCATGGCCAGCAGCAGGGCAGCGTGGATGGAGAAGTGGATCTTGTTCAAGACGTCCTCTATCGCCAGAAGAACAGCGCGAGCAGTGTGAGGAGGATGTAGAGCAGGTAGGCCTGCATGCTTCCGCGTTGGACCCACCTGAACCAGCGCACGGCTCGGCTGCCAAGTTGGGCGGCGGGGATCAGGATGCTGTCGAGAACGACATCGGCCACGTTGCTAGTGAAGGCCTCCGGGTGTGGAAACAGTCCGCGCGTGTCGGGTCTGCTGACCTTGGGGCGCAGGGCCCAGGAAAACAGGCCCACCAGGGTTTGGGCAAAAGACGAGGACGAATACTGCATGGTCGGGCCGGGCGCCACGTAGCCGCAATCCCAGGTGCCCACTGGGTCGGCTGGCTTGTGGCGCAGGTTGCGGCGGACCAGAGCCGCGGCGACGAGCAGGGCGACGAGGAGCAGACCGCCGAGAATCGAAACCCAGCTGAGCGGCGCAAGCACTGCAAGAGGTTGGCCCGCCATTTCTGGCGCCCACGCCACAATCGCCTTATCAAGCACGGGCGCGATCACCCAAGGCAGCAAACCGACCAGAAAGCAGAGCCCAGCCAGTACGGCCATGGGAACAAGAATGAAGCGGCTCGATTCGGTGGCGCCGGCCGTCCGCTCGGAGCGCGGTTCGCCGAGGAACATGGCGCCGTGGACCTTCACGAAACAAGCGAGGGCCAGAGCGCCGATGAGCGCCAGCGCGGGTGCGCCCAGGGCGCCGGACAGCCAGAGCGTGCCCTGGGGCAAGGCCGCAGAGCGGAACAGCCCGAGATAGACCAGGAGCTCGCTGATGAATCCGTTGAGCGGCGGCAGACCGCAAATCGCCACGGCGCCGACGAGAAAGCCGAGGGCCGTCCAGGGCATGCGCTTGGCGAGGCCGCCGAGCTCGTCGATCTCACGCGTGTGGGTCGCATGCAGGACCGAACCGGCCGAAAGGAAAAGCAGGCCCTTGAATAGGCCGTGGTTCCACACGTGCAACATGGCCCCGCCCAGGCCCAGCGCGACGAGGGCGCCATTGCCGAGCGAGCGCCCGAGCAAGGCCACACCGAGGCCCATGCAGATGATGCCGATGTTCTCCACGCTGTGGTAGGCGAGCAGACGCTTGAAATCGTGCTGGCTGATGGCGAAGGCCACGCCGAGGACTCCGGACACGCCGCCGAAAATCAAGACGAGCTGTCCCCACCACAAGGGCGGATGTGGAAACAGGGAGAACACGCGCACCAGGCCGTAGATCCCCATCTTGATCATCACGCCCGACATGAGAGCCGAGACGTGGCTGGGCGCATTGGCGTGGGCACCGGGCAACCAGACGTGCATGGGCATTACGCCGGCCTTGAGGCCGAACCCGACAAGCGCGAGGATCAGAATGGCGTTGGCCGCGCCGGGGCTGATGGGGCCCCTGGCTGCGAAGTCGAACGTTCCCGTGGCCACGAACAGCACGGCGAACATGGCGACAAGGCACAGCGTGGCCAAGCGCGTGGCCACCATGTAGACGTAGCCGACCTCGCGCACGGTGCGCTGATCGTCTTGTGCCGCCAGGCTGAGAAACGCCGCCAGCGCCATGATTTCCCAGCCCGCCATGAACAGCATGGTGTTGCGCGCACACACCAGCAGCGCCATGCCCGCGGTGATGAGCCCGTAGAAAAGCCGCAGCTTTCTGCCGTCACGCGGGTGCTCGGCTTGCTTCCAATAGCCGAGCCCATACACGGATCCCAGGGCGGAGATGAGAAAGATCTGGACGATGAAGGGCGCGGAAATGCCGTCGATGCGAATGGCAAAACGGCCGCCCGGCACTGGCCAACCCAGGTCGATCCCGGCAGACGGGTTGGCAATGGCCAGCACCGCGCCGGCGATACCGCACAAGGCCCCCAGAACCATGAGGACGGTGGCGGTTCGTTCTCCATTCGCTTTGCCCTTGCCGCCTGCTCGATCTTCCCACAACCCAGGGACGCCGCTCGCAGCGGCCAAGATCGTTCCGGCGACGACGAGCCAATCGGTCATGACAAGACCAGAAAGCCCATCGTTAGCCGCGGGCCGGAAGCAGCAGTGCCGCCTCGACCCGCCCAGCCTCGCGCAAGATCTCTTCCGCCGATGCGCGGCGAAGGACAGCATCCTTGAAACCCGGATCGCGAAGCGCGGTGCCCAATTTCGCCAGGGTGTGCAGGTGCCCGCGCACCGTGGTGCTGATCATGAGGAAGAGCGTGTGAATCGGGCTGCTGTCGATGGCGCAGAAGTCCACCGGGTGCTTCAGAAAACAGAGCGAGATCGATGCCGAGCTTCCCCCCATGACGATGGGGTGGCGCACGTGTGGAATGGCGATGCCGTTGCCGATGCCGGTCGATCCCGTGGCCTCGCGCGCCAGTAGAACCTGCACCAGGGTTTCCTTGTCGACCTCGGGCAGTTGCATCACGTCCACCACCGCGCGCAACACGGATGACCGGTCGATGCCTCCGATGTGGTGATGGATTCCGCCCACGCCAAGGCAGGCCACCAAGGTCGGGAAGCTCGAGTCGTCGCCCTCGTCGTCGAGAAACTGTTCGACCGCGATGGGCATGTGCCGCGCAGTCGCCCATTCGAGCAACTCGGTGCGGTTAAAGCGGGGCTGATCGTGGAACCAGTTGCAGTTCAGCTCGCCCTCGTCGATCCAGCGATAAATCTGTTTGGGGGGCGTACGAAGCAGTTCTGCAACGTCTGAAACGGTCAGGTGCATCTTGTTCCGTTCGGCAGACTCTCAGGATCCATAAACATCGGGACTCCTACGGACGTACTTCTTTGAAATCGGACGTAAGTCTACGTACTCTTACGACAGAGTCAAGACACCCCGTCGCGCGCGGCACTAGGGCGGCGCCATCTTCAGACGCCGCTCGCTTGCGGCGATGACGTCGTAGATAGCCTTGGGGTTGCGGGCGGCCAGCAGCGGCTCTACGGATTGCCGAGTCGCGAACATGCTGGCCAACTTGGCCAACCAAGGCAAGTGAAGCTCGTTCATCTTCAATCCCAGCACGAAGAACAGGTGCGTGGGCTTGCCGTCAAGCGCGTCGAAGTCGACTCCCTCTTTGGAGCGGCCGAGCACCATGAACGGACGAACGACCTGTTGGGGATTGCGGCGCACGGTGTGAAGGAAAGCAACGCCGTTGCCGGTGGCGCTGGGCATGATGTTCTCGCGCTCGATGAGCGCGCCGATGAACCAGGTCTTGTCGCGCACCAGCCCCAAATCCGCGGTAAGGCCGGCCAGCTCTTCGATGGCGCCGTTCTTACTCGTCGCCGTCATCTCGGGCAGGATGTGCGACAGCTCGAAACAGCTGGCCAGCTCCAGCATGGCACGCGGGGAAACCATGGGCTTGGGCTCGTCGACAAGGCGCGGGGTCACGCCCAGCATCTGATCGTCCAGCCAGGTGTCAATCATGGCCTTGCGAAAGCGCCACTGGTTGCCCACCTTCACGCCCGGCAGCGCCCCGTCCGTCACCAAACGCAGCACGGTTCGTTCGTTGAGATTCAAGTAGCCGGCAAGCTGCTTGATGGTCATCAGTCGGTCGTCGATCGTCCGTCCCTCTGTCACCCAAATGCTCTACATCCCCCAAGGATGGCCGTCAACTACGTAGAAGTACGTCCAAGTTCGTAGAAAGACATTCACGGCCAAGGCCGACCACGACCACCGCCACGGCCACCGCCTTCTGCGGCTACGCGGGACTACGGATCCTATTGCGCGGTTTCTGGAATCTTCAGCGTCTGGTATTCGTCGACAGTTTTCGACAAGGCCACGCCGTCGAACGTGCAGTCCACCTGGAGTTGCTTGAATTGATTCTCGGCGGGATCGCCGAAGAGACCGTTGTTTGGAACGACTGACAACGAGTTGTCGACGACCATGTCAGAGACGTTCTTCGTCACGTCGATCGTCTTTCCGGTTGCAAAGCTGCCGTAGACGGCCTTGCGTACGACCAAGCGGTGGTTCGAGGGTTCCTCGTCTGCTCTGATGGTCAGGGTTTCGCCTTCCGAAACATGCTTCTGCGCGACCTTGCCGTTCCTGCCCCATTCAACAAGCAGTTGCTTGAGCATCATCGAGGCCGGATCGCCCAGGAGACCGGAGTTTGCTTGAATGCTCAGAGCGTTGTTCTTTGCCATCTGTGCCACGATTGGCGTGACATCCGCGGTGTGTCCGTTCCGCAAGTCGCCCCATACGGCCTTGACGATCACCAGCTTGTCGGCATCGGGGGACCTCTTGCTCTTGCAGCCGCACGCCAACGCACCCGCGATGGTCAACAAGGCGATGGTCGAAGCCAGCGCTCGATGGGGGGTAAGTCTCATGGTTCTCCTCGGCGAAGGTTGACTAGCGTTGCGGACGCACGCGCATCATTTCGTAGCTCTTCCAGCGCGCACGCTTGAAGCGGATGCTGGCGTCGCGGTCGCGCGGCTTGTAGGTAGTACCGTGCGCGACGTAGCGGGTGCCGGCGGCGCCCTGAAAGGTGACGGCCACGGTCGGGCGCACGCGCACACGGAAGGACTGATCCACATTGTAGATCACGGCGGTCGTGGCGTTGCTGACCGCCTGCTGGGCGCCGAAGTTCATCAGCCCGCTGACACCGCCGCTAAGGAAGGACTTCTTGGCGCCTTGGGCGACATTGAGGCCCAGATCCACTTGCGCGCCGAGAAGCATCTTGTCCTCCTCGGCCAGGGCCTGCTGTCCAAGCACGTCGCGCATGCTGGCGATGATGCCTCGGGTGTGGCCGAGCTGCGAGATCACGAAGACCTCGCTGCCGGCGTCGGCCCAGGCCATGGCCTCTTGCATGCCCCAGGCGGCCTCGGCCCGACCGGCCAGCTCCAGCGCCCAGGCGTCACTGCCGCCGCGCTTGGCGTCGGATCTAGGGCTGCAGGGAACCAAGAATCGACCGCGGCGAGCCAGATCGGCGTACACGATGTTCATGGGCATGGCGCCGTGCGCGCCAGCGAGCATTTTGATCACGACATAGCGCTCTTCGCCGTGCGGGACGCTGCCCATGCGAACCCACAAGGTGCCGCCCGAAATGATGTAGTCGTAGCCGATGACGTCCTCGACCTGGACGCCGAAGGGAATGGTGAATGCGACCTCGGCTCCTCGCGCGGCGGTGCGCAGGATGGCGCCGGCCTCGCGCTGGAAGATTTGCGAAAAGTCGCCCGGCTTGTCCACGTAGTAGTAATAGCCGCCCGAGGCGTCGGCGATGCCCTGCATGAGCAGCTCGTCGTGCTCCATGCCGAAGCCGATGGTGGTCACGCTGACTCCGTGCTCGGCGGCGCGCTCGGCGATGCGGGCCAATTCGCTTGCGCTGGTGATGCCGATGTTGGGCTGTCCGTCGGAGAAAAGAATGACCTGGTTGAGCTGCCAGTACTGGAAGGCGCTGAAGACTTCATAAAGGCCGGCCAGAAGGCCGCCTGAGAAATTGGTGCCGCCGCCGTCGCGCAGGCCGCGGATGCTGGCCACGGCCGCGCCGCGCGTGTTCGGATCGATCACGATGGGTGGCACGGCCTCGTACACGCCGTCGGAGAAGGCAACGACCGAGACGCGATCGCCGTCGCGCAGTTGGTTCACGAAGGTCTCGGCCGCACCCACCATGTTGCGGAAGGGGTCGCCAGCCATGGAGCCCGAACGGTCCAGCACCAGCGCGACGTTGAGCGGTGCCAGCGTCCCGGTCGGGGGCCGGCCGCGCACGCTCACGGCGGCGTAGAGGTACCCGTTGGTGGGCAGAGGGCCAACCCCGCAGGCGACGTCGACGGGCGCTGTGGCGGGGTTATCGGGTTGGGGCACCGGCCACTCGGGCGGCGGCGCCATGGAGAAGACCTGCCCCTCGGTCAATCCTTGCAGGCGAGGTGTGTTGGGGATCTGCACGAAAACGGTACAGGCACTGCCGGCGAACACGACGATGCCGAGCACCAGGGAAGCGAACATTCTGCGCATCATTGTACCCATGGCGCCGCAGTATAGCGCGGCCCGCGACCTGGGTTCTACAATCTGCCAAAGGCGTGAGCTGCCGGTGCGGTATCTGAGCACCTCCGTAGCATGCGAAATCGAAGGATGGAACAACATCCCGTGTTGCCTCGATCTCTCCATTCACGTCTCGTAGACTTGTTTTCGGTGACCAATCTTGACGATGAGCACTACGTCTGGGGGCTCGATCGTGTAGACAACACGCCAGTCCTCCACCCGCAGCCGACGCGCACCCTTGAGGCTGTACCGTAGGGGCTTGCCAAACTCGACGGGGTGAGAGGCAAGTTTCTGTTCAATGGCCTTGCGGATCCGGTTGCGAACGTCCTTGGATAGCCTTGGGATGTCTTCTCGAACGACACTTTCCAAGTATTCGATCCGATAGCTCAAGCCCAAACCCTCTTATGAGGGATCCGCTTCTGTTTCTTGCCCAGCCGCTCATCGGCAACGCGGGAGAAATAGAGATCCTCCTGATACTCCAGCGCCTGTTCGATCAAGCTGAGTCCCACACCTGCAACCGACTGGTCTCGCTCGCTCGACAGTCGCGCCATGGCCTCGTAGATTCTGTCGTCGACGGTGATGTTGATTCGCTTCTTGGCTGTTGGCATTCCTCTGTCTCCAACAGAAGTGTAACACCGGTGCGACACCGGAACCAGCATGAGGTAATCGCCCCACTGCATCACCCTGCCGCGACCGGGATAGAGCGTGCCCGTAGGCTCAGCGGGCGCCGAACTTGTAGATGATGGTGCTCTTGTAGGTTTCGCCGGGGGCGAGTGCGACGGACGGGAAGGTGGGCTGATTGGGCGTGTCGGGGTAATGTTGGGGCTCGAAGCAGAAGGCGGCGCGCTTGGTGTAGCGCCAGCCGCGCTTGCCCGTGATGGTTCCGTCGAGGTAGTTGCCGGTGTAGAGCTGCGTGCCGGGCTCGGTCGACAGCACTTCCATGGTGCGCCCGGTGGTTGGTTCGAACACGCGCGCGAGCAGCCCCAATTCGCCGAGGGGTTTGTCGATGACCCAGTTGTGGTCGTAGCCGCCGCCGAATCGAAGTTGTTCATCGTTGCCGTCGATGCGCGCGCCGATGGCGGTGGGCTTGGTGAAGTCGAACGGCGTGCCCGCGACGGAGCGCAGCTCTCCCGTTGCAATCAGGGTTGCATCGACGGGCGTGAAGCGCTTGGCGTTGATGAACACCTCGTGGCCCAGGATGTCGCCCTTGCCGGCCAGGTTGAAGTACGAGTGGTGGGTCAGGTTGACGATGGTCTTCTTGTCGGTGGTGGCGGAAAAATCCAGGCGCAGGCCGCGATCCGCCGTGAGCGTGTAGCGCGCGGTTACGTCGAGGTTGCCGGGAAAGCCCTCTTCCCCATCCTTGCTGAGATAGCGAAGCTCAAGCGCCGGTCCCAGATCGCTCTGCATGGGGCGGGCTGCCCACACCACCTTGTCGAAGCCCTTGATTCCGCCGTGCAGGGAATTCGGCCCGTCGTTGGCCGCCAGTTCGTACGTCTTGCCGTCGAGCGAGAACCTGGCCTTGGCGATGCGATTGCCGTAGCGGCCGACCAGGCACCCGAAGTAGGGGCTGACCTTCGCGTAGTCCTCGGGTCGATCGTAACCGAGCACGACGTCTTCCAAGGTGCCGCGCGCGTCGGGAACTCGGAGCGACATGACGGTGCCGCCGTAGTTGGTGATCAGGGCTTCCATTCCGGCGGAAGCTCGCAGCAAATAGATATCGGCGAAATCGCCGCGGTCGACGAGAGTTACCGAGTTTTCGTTGTTTGCATTGCTCATGGCGTTCTGGTCCTCGAAAAGTTGACGATCTTCTATCACGGCGTCTGGCGTGCGGGGGATCTGTGTGGCACGTGCCTGGGAAGCGAGCCGCCGGCACTACACGCGAGGCGGCGTTTGCGTTCCCGATCGAACGGCTTCGAGCTGGGCGGCGACGGCGGCGCCGAAAAAGATCGCGACGGCCGACAAGAAGGTCCAGATTTGAAGCGCGACAACCCCTGCCAGCGACCCATAGACGTCGCCAAACGTCGAGCTAACTCGGAAGGCCAGGCCAAAGAGAACCGTCACGATGGTCCATCCCGCGACCCCTATCACACCGCCGAACACGAGCCATGACCAGTGCGGTTGTCGGCGGCGCGGTGCCCAGCGCAAGATCCCCCCGAACGCGGCGGCGGCGAGTGCCAGCGCGACTGGCCAACGGATCGCGTGCCACGCGAGGTGTGCGGCGTGGCCGCCAACATCTCCCGATAGGTTGCGTCCTACGGTCAGCATCGTGCCGGCGACGAGGAAGGCCGCAAGCAATAAGGCGGCGAGCACAAGGGCGCGCGCGTACTTTTGGATGAACGGCCAGTCCTTCTCAATACCGTACAGGCGATTGATCCCGCGCATGAGTTGCCCGGTGGCGGTAGTGGCCGTCACCAGAGTTCCCACAAGACCGAACAGCAGCGGCAGGAAGCGGTGCTCGAGGGCGAATAGTTGTGCGTGCGCGAAAACCCTAACCAGGAGACTTCCCGCCGGTCCGGGTACGGCGTTTTCGATGGCGCTCAAGATAGTGCGGTTGAAGCCGGCCTGCCTGAGCTCGACCGCGAGCCCCACCAGGGCGATCAAGCCCTGCACGAAAACGAGGGACGTGGCATACGCGAGGGAGCGCGAGTGGCTGAATCCGTCGGCGGCGCGAAGGCGGACAAAGGCATCACGCACCAGCTTGTATCGGCCCGTGGCTGCGAGCGTCCGCCAGGCATCATCGCCCGTTAGATTCCAGGTCTCTCGGACACAACTGGCGGTGCTCATCGAAGCCCAAGCTTGGTGTAGCACGCCCACCGGCGTGGTGCTCGCGTGCTACTGTTCCGCATGCACGTTTTCCTCTGGCTCGGCGTCCTCGTTCCGGTCGCGGTCGCGGGCGTGGGGACGGCGATGGCTGCGCCCGCTGTCGATCCCAGCGCCCGAGAGCGCGAGATCGACGACGCTGTCTGCGAGGATTTCGATCGGGCCGCCAAGTGGAGCCTAGCCTGGACCGCCACGTTCGCCGTCGCGGCGGTGGGCAGCGCTGGTACTGCCGCGTTTGCCCCTCGTGACTGGATGGAAAATGACACCCGCGCGGGATTGTATGTGAGCGCGGCCAAGGCCACCGTCGGCGTGTTGGCGAAGCTCCTGTATCCGCTCCGGATCGACGTGGAGGGTTTGTGCGGTGATCGCCATCCCGCGTCCGCCAAAGCCCGGCACGCATTGCTGGTCGAGGCCGCACAGCGTGAACGTCACACGTTGATCCTGAACGTCTTCGGCGGCCTCGCCGTCAACACCATCGGCCTGCTCTACCTTGGCTACGGTCGCGGCGCGTGGGAGAGCGCCTGGGTTTCCTTCGGCATCGGCTCTGCAGTCGGCGTGGCATCGGCGCTCACCGCGCCAGTTCAATCGTGGATTCTGAATCGCCGGCTGGATCGTCCTCGCATCGCCGTGGTCCCCACCATTGGCCGCGGTAGCACCGGCATGGCCCTCGCCGGGACGTGGTGATAGCACCTGCGTCCAAGCTCGATTCAGCGCTAGAGTATCCTTGTGGGCGCTTCTCGTTCGCTTCGTTCCTTGGCAGCTTTCTTGTGGCGTCTGTGTCGGCGTCATCGCTGGAGTCTGCCGCTCACCATCGGCGCCGTGCTCTGCTTCGTGCGCTTGGCGAGCGAGATGCAAGAGGGCGAAGTCGACGCGTTCGACAAGCTATTGCAGGGTATGGTTTCCGTCTGGCGTGGCTCGCTCGACACCTTGATGCTCGGGTGCACAAGGTGGGGCGATGTACTGCCCATGACCGTCGTCAGCGTGGGGATAGTGCTTCTGTTGCTGCTCGTGCGCCGTGCGAAAGAGGCGCGCTATATGGTATTCGGGGCGGGAGGGGGATTGTTGCTCAACCTGCTCTTGAAGGAGCTGTTTCATCGCGCCCGCCCGAACGCGGACCTTGTCTACTTGCTGCCGAGCCTTTCGTCCCTGTCCTTTCCGAGCGGACACACGATGGGAACCACCAGCGTGGTCGGAAGCCTCGTGGTCATTCTGCACGTCGTGAAGGCGCCGCGTGAGGTGCGCTTGGCTTCGATTGTGCTTGGGTCCGCAGCCATCGTCGGCGTGGGTGTCTCGCGCGTCTACTTGGGCGCTCACTATCCGTCCGACGTGCTCGGAGGCTTCCTCGCGGCCGCGGCCTGGGTAAGTGCGGTCACCGGCTCGATGTACCCACGCCTCTTGCCGGGAGAAGGCGCGGCCCCAGGCACGGCTCGCGCAGGTTCGAGCCCCTAAGTTCACAGCTTGGGGATCCGCAAGGTCTTGCTGATCATCAGGCTGCCTGACAGCGCAAACATCAGGACCAGCGGGTGCAGGACCAGGCCCAAATCGACGGAGCCGAAGTACAGTCCCGTCCCTAGCCGGTCCGTCCAGGCCGCTACGGCCAAAACCATGACCAGGACGATGCTCGACGGAATGGGCGTGCCCTCGAAGTACTTCACCTTGTCGCCCCCCGCGGACAGAGCCTCGGCGGTCACGTTGTATCGCGCCAGCCGGCTGACTCCGCAAGCGACGAAGTAGATCAGCACAACCCTGTCCCAGCCGCCACGCATGCCAGCCGCAAAGGCCAGGGCGGCAGGGGCGACTCCGAACGAAATCACGTCTGCCAGCGAATCCAGCTCGCGTCCCAGTGTCGAGTGCGCGTGGCGCCAGCGCGCGACTCGCCCGTCCAGCGTATCGAAGACCAGAGCCAGCGGCACCAGCGCCACCGCCAGGGTGAAGAGACCGATGGAGGGCGAGACCAGGTAGGTCATGGAGGCGAACACGGACGCCATCCCACAAGAGGCATTGGCCAGGGTGAACAGGTCAGCCAGTTGGAACCCGCGAATCATGGAGAAGTGCTGTGGCTTTGCCTGCGGATCGCTCATGGTTGCAACCTAACGCAATTGAGCCGTGGAAAAAACTTCATCCCGTGATGAACGAGACGGTCGGACCGCACGTGATGACGTCGCAGGTCCTGGGCGGCTTCATGTCGCCGTCGACGGTGGCGATGGTGGGCTCCTGATAGTCGATGGTCAGATGAGGCACGACCGCGTCGAAGGTTGCTGGAAGCGGCAGTCCGACCCAAAGCGCGCCGACGCTCATGGCGAGCCCCCAAAACGAGAGGTGTGTCGACCGGAGCATGAAGCATCCGGGCTTACTTCTCGCATCGGGCATCGCCCGACAACCGAGGCCGACCTGGTCGATGGAGGCGCAAAGGATCCCGGTATGGGTCATGAAGGGGGCGACCGGAGGCTCGTTGCCATCCGGCAGCGTGATCTTCGCGTGCACTGGCCGAGTCAGGATCTGCTTCGATTTTCTGAACGTCACGAGCGACGCAATTTCGTTGCCGAGCGTTGCCAGAATCACCTTGATGGCCCGTTTCGCCCCGCGCTTCTTGGGATCCTCGTAGTACTTCTGCAGGAAATTCACGGGCAGTCCCGTGCCGTAGAGAAATCCGTACTCGTCGTTGATCTTGAGCGGACTGACGTGCGTGATGTCGAGGGGACGATTCTCTCGAATCTTGGCGGCAAGGCGCTCGGCCAGCTTCACCGCCGGGAGTCCTGTGAGGCCGATGGTGGTCGCGAGATTGTTCATGGTCCCGATGGGGATGACGAGAATCTGGGGCAGCGGCGTGTCGGCAGAGCGTTCGTGCTCGAGCAACACCTTCGACAGCGTCTGATGAACGGAGCCATCGCCACCGGCAATGACCAGAATGTCGGGACGATCGCGGTTGAGCTCCTTGGCCGAGTCGGCGAGCGCGCTGAGCGTCTCTGGATTGTAGGTCCAGCGCGGAGTGGCGAGGATCGATGCGATGACCTTGCCCAGTCCCGCCCTGGGAGTGTTCTTGCCGGCGTTCGGGTTGGTGACGACGGCGACCGTCTTCTTGTTCACGTCTGCCCCCTTTCAGAATGCGCCCACGAGCCCCAGGCCGTTCGTTCCCACAGGGGCGATCTGGACGTGGGTATCCCCGCGTCGGAAGTGAAGCCAGGGCACGGCAAAGCCAACAGCGGTGCCGGCCACGGCGGCGACGGCCACATCGGTTGGAAAATGATGGCCGGATGCGACGCGCTCGACAGCCACGCTGCTGGTAATCAGTGCGCCCACGATCCAGGGCCACACCTGCTCGCCGTAGCGTTTGCGAAGGGTGATCGCCGCTACTGCAAGACCGGCGGACACGGTGGAGACATGGCCGGCGTAGAAAGAGAGATAGCCTTCGCCCGAGTTGACGAAGGCGGGATCATTCTGATAGCTCCGGGGTCGCGGGCGCGCCACGATGAAGTTGGTCGCGTTCTGTATCGCGGTGCTGACGGCCAACGCCTCGACGTACACCACCACGTCCTCGCCCAGGGCGCGGCCAAATCCGAGGTCGAAGAGATCGATGAAGGGCAGGGCAATGAGAACACCATAAACCGTGACATCGGCGGCCACGCTTGCGGCCTGGTTATGGTATCCCACGGCCCACCGGTCGAGCCCGTTGATGCTAGCCGAATCGCAAGGACAGCTTTTTCGCGCCAGCTTTTCCCTGAACAGCTCGCGCGCCAGGCCCGCGCCGACACCGACGACGATGAGGGGAATATCAGCGGCCAGGCGTACTTTGTACACCTCGGGTGCCTGCGCCTTGGGTGCTGGCGCCGAGGCCTCCGGCAGTGCTTCCTGTACGGGTCGAGGTGGCGTGGGCGTGGCGTCGTCCTGGCCGGCCACGGCAAGCAGCAGCACTGTCATCAGAGTGCTCATGTGACGTCTTCCACGCGAGTGCCGATCATGGGCGTCTCAGCCACCATACACTTCCAGTCCGATTGTGAAGCGGTACTGGGAATAGGAGAAAGGAACGCCCTTGAGCTGCGGCGTGGGCATGGCGAAGTTCAGCGGGTTGACGATCAAGAAGAACATGCGGGACATTTTCCATTCGAGCCCTAGCGGGCTCAGACCCGCATAAATCCCTGTGCTGCCTTTGGGGGCACCATACAAGTCGATGAGCAGGCGAGAAACGCCCAGATTGGCGGTGGTCCGCAAGTTGAACTGCTCGTAGGCGAGTGGCAGACGGAAGATGACGGTTCCATACCCGTTGAAAGCGCCCGCTCGTACGGTCGAGGCGCCGTTGATAGCAATCCACGGGTTCCATTCCGCATCGAGCCCGAACGTCCAATGCTTGCTGAAACGCAGGCGAGCGCCGAGCGCTGCCGCGGCGGCTGCGTTGTTGACCGAGCCTGAGCCGCCCAGATAGGCACCTAGGGCAACCTGCGAGGGATCTTTCGGACCCGGCTCCTTCACCGGTACGGTGACGGGCGGCGGTGCCTTGTGCTCGGCAGCCACGGCAGCGGCATCAGGGACTGGCATCCCGGGCTCTGGCTGAGCGAACGCACGGCTCGGGAGGAAGCCTGTGACGAGCAGAACGGTCATGCCGATGATGGCCTTCTTGCCGTGTCGCCATCGGCCTCGCAATACCAGCGCAAGCAGTCCGAGAATGGCGCTCCATCCCCATCCTGAAGTCCGGGGCCCAGGCCCACCCATGCTGCAACTGAATTGCCCATTGCCGTATTGATGTTCGGGGGCCTGGCACCAGTTGTTGTCGAACGTGCAGCCCGGCGAGTAACTGAGATACTTGTCCAAAATCACCTCCACGGCAGCCATTTTCTGGTCGTTGGTTTGGTTGGGATCGAGTGTCGTACGCAAGACCGCGGTGGCCGCTTCGGTCGCCAGCTCGCGCCGCCGCTGTCGCAAATCGTCGGGATCGTCACAGCGGTCGAGCTCGGTCGAGTGCGGTGGCCCGTCGGTGGCCTCGACAAGGTTTCCATTGGCCTCGTCCACCCAATCCAAATTGACGGTGATTTGCATCTCGTCTGGGCTGCGATAGGTATGGGTGAAGCTGTCCTCGATGGCGTGAATCGCTTGCCCAATGCGCACATAGTACGTTGGCAGCGAAGCGTTCACGCCGTGGCGTAGCGACAGGTACAGTGGTAGTGAAGTTCTTTGGGCGAGGTCAGGCGTGCTGGTGGCATCCAGCCCGGCGAGAGCCTCTCCAATGCGTTCGACGATGAAGGCGCGACAGTCGACAACGGCTGTTGCCGAGCCATCCGGCTCCTTCTCGTGCGAGTTGCGCAGGCAATGCTCGCGCTGCGCGCTGGGATCGCCGTGAACCAGCGCGAGCTGGCTGAGAGCCATGGAATCCCGCCCCTTCAAGTCGTTGTCGCGGACGCCGACCAGCAACGTCGCGCCACCCAGATCGGTCATGTCGTTTGCCGGCGTGAACTCCAAATCGTCGATGAGCGCCCGTTCGTTTCTGTCCGCGGGCAGTGGCGCCGCACTTGCGAGCTCCAGGCGCACCGCCCGCAGCGCGTCTGTCGTGATCTTTTCGTGACAGCCAGCGGTGATGGCGCTGGAAATGGTGTACGCGTTTGCCAACCTGGGCTCGGTGGCGAACCAGCCAAGGAAGAGTACTCCGGCTGTGAAAGCCGTCAGCGGTCCCCCGCGCCTCGGAAGCTTGTGTGGTCTCATGATGTCTTTCCCTCTTGGAGATCGATTCAAATTGATTGATAGGTGTACTGGCGGCCTTGAATGACCGAGTGCCCGCACACCACAAGCAGCAGGCCAGAAGCCGCAGGTCGATTGTCACGCTCTTCGAGCTCGTAGACCCAGCAAGTTGCGTGCCGCCGCGCCGCCGCGCTGAATCCGTGGCTGGCCGAGAAGATCAGAATCGAGCTGCGAGGGCGAGGCCGTGTTGTCCGTCGCCCGCGACCGGCACGATGGAAACTGGCGAGCCATGCAGGGACGGGACGAGCACCCCCACCGACGTCCCGACGACTGCCCCGCCCACCACGTCGGTGATGAAATGCATGCCTCCGAGAACCCGCGCCGTGGCGACGAAGGTCGCCATCGCGCCCCCAACACCTGCCACGATCCAGGTCAGCTTCGAGCCGGGGTGAAGCCGTCGCATGGTCACGAGCGTGGACGTTACCATGGCGAAGCTGAGGGCAGCGTGACTGCTCAGGAATGACAGCCCCGCGTCGGCGCTGTTGCGTGTGGAAAGCGGCGCCTTGGTGCCATAAAGGAAGGGACGGGGTCGGCCCGCGGCCAGGGTCATGATGGAAGCGACGGCGGTTGCGGCGAGCGCCGACTCAGCGACGACGACGCTGTCGTTGAGGCCTGGAAGGATTCCCTCGTCCGCGAAGATCAAGGCCGCAGCCCCGACGCCGACGGCGTAGAGGCCGTAATCCGAGGCGGTTTGCCAGCCGGGGCTCCAATAGCCTGCCGTCGAGCGATCGATTGCGTTAAGACCGCCTGGGTCGCATTTCGGGGCACAGTACGCCGCCTGCGAGTGCACCAGCCGCGCCTCAGCGAACACGAGCCCGACCGCGAGGATCGGCAGATCGATCTCGGCATAGAGCTGGAAAGCCGGACGCAACGGATTCCGCGGGCTTGGCACGATGGGGGTCAGTGCGGCGGCTTTGGCGGTCTTCTCGGCGGCGTCGACTTTTTGCGGAGGAGCATCGGGCAAGGGTGCCGCGATGCTTGGATCCTCCGCGGACGGAGCCGCCCCGCCTGGGGTGCCCTCGGCTCGGGCGCGGCCGGCGGATCCAACCCATGTCAGGACCAGCGCTGTACAAATGGCAGTTAGTGAGCGCATGAAAATGGTGCCTCCGACCCTATCAAGGAACGGTGCTCTCGGTAAGTGGAGGGGTGTTTCCTGTTTAACCCGGCCTTTTCGCTGTTCAACGGGGCGCCTTCAAGCATTCGACTGCTTGCCGAATGCTTGCCCCATGCCAACTGCCCCTTCGTCGCGCAAGCCAAGCCCATCGGCGCGCTTTTGTGCCGCCGAACGCGCAATGTGTTAGCGGATTCATTCGATTTGATGGATGGGTTGCTTCAATCTGATTGAGCCAGCCCAAGCCTTCACGTCCAGCACTCGCGCTCGGCGGCACATGCGCGCAGACAGATCCACTCCCACGGCGTCCATGCCTAGAACGTTGGCCACGGCCAAGACCGTGCCCCAGCCGCAGAATGGATCGACGATGATGCGTGTTGGTGTTTCCTGAAGCACGAACCGGCAAGCCTCCAGGCAGGCGTTCACGCCCATCGCTTTCTTGCCCGGCACGAAGCCGGCGTCGGGAATGACGTCGGCGCGCGGCCTTCCGCTCGGAGGTCGCGGCACGGGCGCGAATCCCAGCAAGTGAGAGTAGGTGGCGCGCCCCGCGCTGAGCGTGCCCGCGGGATGGCGGCAGACGATGCGGTGAAAGAGCAAGTGGCCGCCGGCTCGCTCGGCCCCGCGTGCTACCAGGGCGCCCTTGTCCACCCAAAGTCCCGCGTGTCGGATGTCGCTTTGGAAGAAGATGGCCACACCGTCGGGCGGGACGCACGCCATGACCGCGGCCGCGGCGTCCTCGAACCAGCGGCACCAACCAGGAAAATCGAGCCGCGGTATCTCGGACACGTCGGGCAATGAGGTCACCACGCTGGCGCCGGTAAGAGTCCCGCGATCTTTCAACCATGCCACGGCCTCCGCTTGGTGAACGACTCTCTTCGCTTCGGCTAGGTCGAGGGCTTTTGATCTCATCGCCAGGTCAGCCCGAGAAATACCGGCTCGGGCGTGAGTGAAATACCGAAGCGGTCGAAGACAACGCCGCGCACGTGCAGGGCGAGGCGAAGAAGGTCGGCGGTGGTGCCACCACCGTGGTGGACAAGCGCGAGTGCGTGTTGCGACGAGATCCCCACCGGCCCCATGCGGAAACCCTTGGGCAAACCCGCCCGCTCGATGAGCCAGCCGGCTGCCAATTTCACCCGGCCGTCGGCAAGCAGGTAGCGCGGCATATCCGCAGGCTGGCGTGTGAGCCCAGCCGCGACCGCGCGATGGGCGATCCTGGTGGCGAATTCGGTCGCGACCACGGGGTTGGTGAAGAACGAGCCCGCGCTGCGCCGGTTGGGATCTGCCTCGTCGAGAACCATGGATTTCCTCCGGCGCAGGGCCAGCACGGTCTCGCGGACCTCGGCAAGGCCAGGACGCGTGTCGGCGGAAAACGCGGAGGCCAACTCGGTGTAGCGCAAGGCTGGCCAACCGCCCACCGCCAGTCTGAGAGTCAGGGAGAGAATCACGAATCGTTCCGGTTCGCGCTTGAACTGGCTTGTGCGATAGCCAAAGCCACAGTCTTCGGAAGGAAGATCCCGTACTTCGAAGGTGTGGCGATCGAGCACGCGGACGCTACGGATGGTCTCGGCGACTTCTTGCCCGTAGGCGCCGATGTTCTGCACCGGTGCCGCCCCGACGGTACCGGGAATGCCGGACAGACACTCGATCCCGGCGGCGTTGCGATGCACAGCCTCGGCCACGACATCATCCCACGCCTCGCCGGACTGGATCTCGACGTGCCATTGGTCACCAACTTGGGTCCAGCGCAGGCCACGCGTGCGCATGTGCAACACCAGACCTTGGAAACCTTCGTCGGCGACCACCAGGTTCGAACCGCCGCCGAGAACGAAGACGGCCAATTCCCGCTCTTTCGCCCAGCGCAAGGCGCCTGCCACGTCGGCTGTTTCGGTGATTTCGGCGAAGAAGCGAGCGGGTCCGCCCAATCCGAACGTGGTCAGGGGCGCGAGCGGTACGGATGGAACGATGGTGAACGACACGTCAGGCGCAGGTTACACCGTCAGGTTGTAGGTCAGTCGTTCGATTTGCTCAACCCTTGCTTTGCGCCAGCAGCCAGTGCAGGACTTCCATGTTCTGGTAGGCGACGTTCCACATGTTGTGGGCGCCACCCTCGACCTCGGTGTAGCGAGGCGAGCCTCCCACGGCACGCAGCGCCTGGACCATCTGGCGCGAGCCGCGCACCGGTACGGCCGGGTCGCTGTCGCCGTGAAAGACCCACAGCGGGACGTGGCGAATCGCCGGCGCCTGCGACGGATCGCCACCACCGCACAGGGCTAGCGCAGCGGCGAACTTGCCTGGATTGCGCGCAAGAATGTCGAAGGTGCCGTAGCCGCCCATGGAAAGCCCAGTAACGAGGAGTCGATTGGCGTCGACGGGCAACTCCTTCTGCAACGATGCGAGCAGCGCCATCACCGCCGTCATCGGCTCACTGGTGGCCGTCTTGGCCACTGAATAAGAGCCGTCGACCCAAGGTGCATCCACCCACTGCATCCCAGACGGGCACTGCGGGTAAACGACGATGGTCGGGTGCCCTGCCTGCGCTTCTGCCGTTGTCCAGGCCAGCGCATCGTTCTTGAGCTGGGACTGGTTGTCGTTGCCGCGCTCGCCGGCCCCGTGCAGAAAAAGCAGGAGGCCGCACGGATCTTGCGAGCTGCAACTTGCGGGCACGAAAAGCCGGTAGGGCAGGGCGAGCCCGGTCGCGGCGTCGGTGAAGATACGGGATTGAAGTTCGGCCATGTTGTTTCCAGCGCAGCGGCGGGCGCGCGGGATGGCATTGTGATGCGATAACGCGGTTTTCGTCACCTTCTGATTCTCGCTGCCACGGTGCAACGGAGCGGCAGGAACGTGCATCCTACCAGGCGTGGATCACTTGACGAATTCCCTGGCACGGGGCTCCATGGAGCCGAGCACATCCATGGCCACAGCAACCGACCTACCAGATCACCATCCCCAAGATAGCGATCCCGAAGAAACACGCGAGTGGATTGAATCCCTGTCCTCGACCCTGGAACGCGAAGGGGTCGAGCGCGCGCACTTTCTCCTGGAACAGCTCGTGGATCATGCCCGGCGCTCGGGCGCGCACCTGCCCTTCGACGCCACAACGGCCTACGTCAACACCATTCCGGTGACGCAGCAGCCGCGGGTGCCGGGCGATCCGGGCCTCGAGCGGCGCATTCGCTCGTTCATTCGCTGGAATGCCTTGGCCATGGTGGTGAACGCCAATCGCAAATCGTCTGAGCTGGGTGGGCACATCGCCAGCTTTGCTTCCATAGCCACCCTGTACGACGTCGGCTTCAACCATTTCTTTCGCGGTCCCGAGGCCGAAGGTGGCGGAGACCTGGTCTACTTCCAGGGCCATTCCGCGCCCGGCATCTACGCCCGCGCCTTCCTCGAAGGGCGTATCAGCGAGGAGCAACTGCGCGCCTTCCGTCAGGAAGTGGACGGCAACGGCCTGTCGTCCTACCCGCATCCCTACCTGATGCCCGACTTCTGGCAATTCTCGACGGTGTCCATGGGACTGACGTCGATGATGGCCATCTACCAGGCGCGTTTCATGCGCTACCTCGAACATCGGGGCATTCTCGACACCAGCGGGCGCAAGGTGTGGGCCTTTTTGGGCGACGGCGAAATGGACGAGCCCGAATCGCAAGGCGCGATCTCGCTGCCGGCGCGCGAGCACCTCGACAACCTGGTCTTCGTGGTCAACTGCAACCTGCAGCGACTCGACGGCCCGGTCCGCGGCGACGGAAAAATCGTACAAGAGCTGGAGGCATCGTTTCGCGGCGCGGGCTGGAACGTCATCAAGGTGCTATGGGGATCGTATTGGGATCCGCTGCTCCAGCGCGATACCAAGGGGATTTTGCGCAAGCGCATGATGGAATGCGTGGACGGCGAGTACCAAGCCTACAAGGCCAAGGGCGGCGCCTTCACGCGCGAGCATTTCTTCGGCAAGTACCCCGAGCTGGCCGAGATGGTCGCCAACATGAGCGACGAGGAGATTTGGTGGCTCAACCGTGGCGGGCACGACCCCAACAAGGTCTACGCCGCGTACAAGGCGGCCATGGAACACAAGGGCCAGCCGACCATCATCCTGGCCAAGACCGTCAAGGGCTACGGCATGGGCGAGGCAGGCGAGGGCTTGAACCCAACCCACCAGCAAAAGAAGATGGGCGAGGAAGCCCTCAAGGCCTTCCGCGATCGCTTCAACATCCCCATCGCCGACGACAAGATCGGCGAGGCGCCGTTTTACCGACCGGCCGAAGGCAGCAAGGAGATCCAGTACATGCTGGCCCGGCGCAAGCAGCTGGGCGGATTCTTGCCATCGCGCCGCCGTACGGCTCCGCCCGTTGTCGCTCCCACTCTCGACGCCTTCGAGACCCAGCTCAAGGGCAGCGGCGAGCACGAGATGTCGACGACGATGGCCTTCGTGCGCATCCTGACCCAGTTGGTGCGCGACCGGAACATCGGCAAGTTCATCGTTCCGATTGTTCCAGACGAGGCGCGCACCTTCGGCATGGAAGGCTTGTTCCGCCAAATCGGCATCTATTCCTCCGTGGGGCAGCTCTACGAGCCGGTCGATGCCGAGCAGCTCATGTCCTACAAGGAGATGAAGAACGGCCAGATCCTCGAAGAGGGCATCAACGAAGCAGGCTCGATGGCGTCGTTCCTGGCCGCGGGCATGGCCCACAGCAATCACGGGGTCAACATGATCCCCTTTTATGCCTTCTATTCGATGTTCGGGTTCCAGCGCATCGGCGACTTCGCCTGGGCCGCAGGCGACATGCGCTGCCGCGGATTCTTGATGGGCGGAACCGCCGGTCGCACCACCCTGTCGGGCGAGGGCCTGCAACACCAGGATGGTCACAACCTGATCACGGCGTCGACCATTCCCAATTGCGTCTCCTACGACCCGACCTTCGCCTACGAGATGGCGGTCATCATCCAGGACGGCATTCGCCGCATGTACCAGGATCAGGAAGACGTCTTCTACTACGTCACCATGATGAACGAGAACTGGCGCCACCCGGCCATGCCGGAAGGTGCGAGGGAAGGAATCCTGAAGGGCATGTACCTGCTGCGCGATGGCGGCTCGCAGGACAAGAAAGACGAGAGGAAGCCGCGGATTCAGCTGCTCGGCTCGGGCGCCATCCTGCGCGAGGTGCTGGCTGCCGCGGATATGCTGCGCGACGATTTCGGCGTCGCCGCGGACATCTGGAGCGCAACCAGCTTCAATGAGTTGCGCCGGGACGGCATCGACGCCGAGCGCTGGTCCATGCTTCATCCGCAAGAGAAGCGTCGGCAAAGCTACGTGGAGACCTGCCTGGTCGGGCGGCCGGGGCCCATCGTGGCGGCGACGGACTACATGCGCCTGTACGCCGAGCAGATTCGCCCCTATTTGCCAGGCAAGAGCTATGTGGTGCTGGGCACCGACGGATTCGGCCGCAGCGACACGCGCAAGAAGCTGCGCCACTTCTTCGAGGTGGATCGCCGCTACGTGGTGGTTGCGGCGCTTCGGGCGTTGGCCGATACGGGCGAATTGCCCGTCGGCAAAATTCGCGAGGCCATGGAAAAGTATGGGATAGATTCGGAGAAGCCGAATCCGTCTACCGTGTAGAAAGAGCGAACGTGGCCAAGACACTTGAAGTGACCGTACCCGACCTGGGCGATTTTCACGACGTTGCCGTCATCGAGATGGCGGTGAAGCCGGGCGATTCCGTGCAGAAAGATCAGCCTCTGCTGACGCTGGAGACCGACAAGGCGACCATGGATTTGCCCTCGCCGGGCGCGGGCGTGCTCAAGGAATTCTTCGTCTCGATTGGCAGCAAGGTGTCCAAGGGATCGCGCATCGCCAGCCTTGAGGTACTTGAAGGTAGCGCCGCGCAGCCGTCAGCCAAGGCCACTCCGGCCCCGCTGCCCGCACCGCCCAAGCCTGCGCCGGTGGCCGCGCGAGCGCCCATCCTGACGGCCGTTCCGGCGAGCGTCGAACCGGCGGTGGTCGAGCTGTCCCCCGATGTGGTGACAGATGTCCGCAAGCCCGCCTCGCACAAGACGCCCGCACCCGAGGAATTGTCATCCGTCACGCCGCCGCCGCCGCTCGCCAGCGTGAAGGTGAAGTCGCACGCCAGTCCCACCATTCGCCGCCTCGGGCGCGAGCTGGGCGTGGATCTATCGCTGGTGAAGGGGAGCGGGCGCCACGACCGAATTCTCGAACAGGACGTCAAGAGTTACGTCAAAGAGCACGTCGGCAAGGCCGTGGCGGCAGCAGGCGGTTTCGTGTTGCCCGAGGCGCCCTTCGTGGATTTCGCCCGCTTCGGCCTCATCGAGTCGCAGCCACTTTCGCGTATCAAACGCGTGACCGCGACGAACCTGCAGCGCGCCTGGCTGCGCGTCGTGCACGTCACCCAGCACGACGAAGCTGACATCACCGATCTGGAGGGGTTCCGCAAATCCGAATCCGATAAGGCCAAGAAGCGTAACATCCACCTGACCCTGCTTCCCTTCATCATGAAGGCGGTGGTCGCGACGCTGAAAGAGTTTCCGACCTTCAACGCCTCGTTGGATCCGGCGGGGGAGAACCTGATCCTCAAGCGCTACTTTCATGTGGGCGTGGCCGTCGACACGCCGGAGGGCTTGGTGGTGCCGGTACTTCGCGACGTCGATCGCAAGGGCGTCTACGATTTGGCGGCCGAGCTGGCCGTGGTCAGCGAAAAGGCGCGCGCGCGCAAGCTCATGCCTGGCGACATGCAGGGCGGATGTTTTACCATCTCCAGTCTTGGGGGTATCGGTGGCACCGCCTTCACGCCTATCGTGAACATTCCTGAGGTCGCCATCCTGGGCGTTTCGCGCGCGAGCATGAAGCCGGTCTACGAGAACGGCGCCTTCGTGCCGCGCTTGACCCTGCCTTTGTCGCTGTCTTACGACCACCGCGTGAACGACGGCGCGGACGCCGCGCGCTTCACCACGTACCTGCGCCAGTTGCTTTCGGACATTAAGAGGCTGTTGCTTTAGAATGGCCTCACGAGATCCGAGGACATCATTTCCTCGCCCCGCGACAGCGGGGAGAGGGCTAGAGTGAGGGGAATGGCTAGCACGCCTTCCCGCATGGTTTCCCTCGGCACCGCGATGCCGACTTTTTCGCTACCCGACACCATCAGCGGCCGCACGCTCGATTCGTCCGCACTCGGGGGCAAGCCCAGCGTCGTCGTCTTCATCTGCAACCACTGTCCCTACGTCAAGCACATCCGGGCCGGACTGGCCGACTTTGGTCGCTATTGCAGAAGCAAGGGTGTGCCCATGATCGCCATCAGCTCCAACGACGTCGTCGGCCATCCCGACGACGCGCCCGATGCCATGGCCCGCGAAGCCGCCAGCGCGGGCTACATCTTCCCGTACCTTTACGACGAGTCGCAGGCCGTGGCCAAGGCCTTCGATGCCCGCTGCACGCCCGATCTGTTCATCTTCGACCCCGACGGCAAGCTGGCCTACCGCGGGCAATTCGACGACGCCCGTCCCAGCAACGCCATCCCGGTCACCGGCCGCGACGCTCGCGCCGCTGTCGAGGCCTTGTTGTCCGGCCAGCAACCAGATTCCAATCAAAAAGCCAGCATCGGCTGCAACATCAAGTGGAAGCCCGGTAACGAACCGGCGTGACTTGACCTACAGCACCTGGTACTGGATTCCGAATGCCACGGACGGCTTCACGTCCTGTTCGCCGTGGAGATTTTTGTAAAACGGAATCTGCGCGCGCGCGAATACCCAGAGAGCGGCGACGGCATTGAAGTACAGGCCGGGGCCCAGCGAAAGTACCAGTCCGCCGGTGTTGTCCACGGATCGGGCCGAGCTGTCGCTCGGCTCGGTGGCCTTGTCGATGCGCGCGTAGCGGCCATCGATACCGGCGTCCACGGCAAGGGTGTCAATCGGGCGATACTGGCCGTGAAGGCTCCACAACGCTGCATCGCCGAACTTGTACTTGCTGCCATCGAAATGCGATCCGGTGGTTCGCACCCGGTAGGAGAAATCGGCGAACCCCAGCCACTTGACCTGTTCGAAGCGATAGTGAAGCCCCAGGAACGGTCCCCAGCCGCCCGTACCGAGTTGCCCGTGAGGATCGACGGGCGTGAGGATGACGGCGCCCGTGTTTGGGTCGGTCGTGGTGGTCTTGGCGTCGTTGCCCCCCGTGGGCATCATGATTCCACCCGCGAGCGCGAATTCTTGTACGCGCCCAACACCCATGTTGATGGCACGCCAAAACGCGAAGCGTGCTCCCAACTCGGCGTCCCCGAGCCCAGTCAAATGCGAGCTGGTAACATCCGTGCCGCCTCCTACCCTGTGGATGGTCTTGTCCAAGAGCGGAAGCGTCGCAATGACGGAAAGCCAGCTGAAGGGCCTGTAGACCGCATTGAGACGGTAGGACCATTGCGTGAGCTCATCTGTGTAGCCGGGAAGCCCATCGGTGCCGGCATCGACACGCAAGTATTCCGTGTCGAGTTGCAGGCGCAGAAGCCCGGTGATGGCCGCGGGATCGCTGGCGGCTAGCAACGGATCTCCACACCCACAGATCGAGCAGGCGGTGGCCGCGGGAAGCGATGCAAAGAATGCGGCCACGAGTGCGAGCGCCGCACCCGCTAACCGCAACTTGCCCCCGCAGCCACTCTATTCGACATGGTCCTTAGATGCGCGGCGTAGGCAACGGTTTCGGCGCAGCGATATGCCCGCGGCAATATGCCCAGCGCGATATGCCCGTTCCACACTATGGGCGGCCGCGGTACTCTCGCTGTCCATGAAGGATCCCCTGGTTCGATTCGGTGTAGCCCTTGAAGGCTCTCTGCTGCGCGATCTCGATGCCGTGGTTCGCGAGCGCGGCGGCACGCGCTCCGAGTTGTTTCGCGATTTGGCCCGCGCGGAGGTTGGCCGGGCCAAGGTGCCCAAGGCGGTGGACGCCATCGCGACGCTGACGTTGGTCTACGACCACCATGTGCGCGATCTCAGCGAGAGGCTGACCGACCTTCAGCACGAGCTCGGCGAACAGGTGCGCGCGACGATGCACGTCCACATCAGCCACGATTTGTGCCTGGAGGTCATCGTGATTCGCGGCAGGTCCGACCGTCTGAAGGCCATCGCGGACCGCCTGCTCGCCTTGCGAGGCGTGAAACAGGGTGGAATCGAGATCGTCGCCGGACTCGGCGATTTGGGTCACGATCACAGCCACCTCGGTGAAGGGGCAACTGCGCAGTCCCAACCATCCGCTCGAGGTCATGGTACTCGTCGAGCAGGACCAGAGAAGAGCGCCAAGCGCTGATCGCAGTGGCCTACTCTTGGGACAGAGAGAATCTCACCGGCACGACGACTTCATTCGGCACCGCAATCTCTGAAGCTCGCGCCGGCTCGAAGGTCCAGCCGCGGACGGCGTCGATGGCTGCCTGGTCCAGCAGCGGGTGGCCGCTGCTCTCGGCCAGCGAGACGCGCAGTGGCCGGCCGTCGGCGCTGACCGCGATGGTCAGTCGCACCTCCCCCTCTTCGTGTCTGCGCCTGGATGCGATGGGGTATTCGGGACGAGGACTGCTCCGGTAGCGTGGTGTCGCGAGAACGGTGATCGGTCCGTGAGCGCTCGGACCCAGCGCAGCGGGTGCGCGCGGCAAGCCGGAACTTGGAACGACTTCGTCCTTTCGCGGCGGTGGTTCCGGGGTAACGGGAAGCGCCACCTCGCTGGCGGTCACCACCTCGGTTGACGGACTTACCGCGAGCTGGGGCGCGGTTTTTTGCACTCGCGCCGGGGACTTGGACCGCGGCCGAGCCACGGAGATTCTGGGCGTAACAGGCGCGATGGGGGAAAGCTGCCTTTCCGAAAACGTGGGGGCAACATCGCGGATTGGGGCCGGCTTGGCTTCGACGAGAGCCACCTCGACATCTTCAGCGGCGGCTGGTTGTCGAATGGAGTGGGTAAGTGAGAGCGCACCCAGTCCGAATATCAGGGCATGGCAAATCGCAGATGCAGCGAGGCTGACGGCGTTTCGTCTACGTACTGCGGAGGCGGCGCTCGCTCTGGGCATCGGCCACGGGTCAATAGTGGACCGTCAGGCCCGCTCGTACCTCGAAGGGTTCGACGGGGTGAATATGAACGTCGGGCACGGAGCTAGTCTCGTTGCGCAACCGCGATGGATAATAGTAGGCGATGTCATCCGACTTCGAATTTAGCAGGTTGAGCACATCGGCGGCGACCTCGTAGCGGCCGCGGCGATACCCGACCTTGGCATCAACGATCAGCGAGTCCGGTTCGCGCACGCTATTGTCCTCGATGAGTGGCTGCGAGCCGAAATAGCGCAAGCGGGCGCTGGCAAAAATGCCAATGGGCGACTCGACCGTCGCTATGCCCGATACCACGATCGGGATGGAATTCGGAATGTACGGACCGACGTAGTTACCTTTGTGATCGTCGACATAGCGGGCGTGGGTTAAAGCAATGTCGGCCACCAGCGTGAGCCAAGAAGACGGTTTGTAGAAGTTTGCCCACTCCACGCCGTATTTGTGGCTCTGTGATGTCGCCTCGGTGTCGCCGGCATCGCCCGAGAAGGTCAATTCGGAATCGGACTGCAAATACCAGAGCGAAAGCGTGCTGACCAGACCCGGCAAAACGGACGTGCGCGTTCCGACCTCGGCGCCCTTGGTGCGGACGAGCAGCGGCACTTTAGACTGCGGTGCCAAATCCGTGGCGGCAACCGTGGCGGTCACGCCGCGCGCATCGTTGCTGTGAAAACCCGAGCCGAGGTTGAAATAGAGCTCGGTCTTCTTCCAGGGTCCCAAAACCAAGCTCGCCTTGGGACTGACAATGGCGTTGGTCTTGCTGCCGGAGTTCACAGGAATGTTGCTGCTTACGTCCACGGCGAGAACGTCCGCGCGAACGCCCACATTCGTTCTGAACCAGTCACTCCATTGAATTTGGTTGTTGCCATACGCCCCTGTGGTGAATTCCTCGATCCGATCATCAATGTAGACACCCACCACCTGTCGATTGGCAGTGTGGTCAAGGCCGGAGAGCGGTAGGTAGTCGTTGCGAATTTGCACGCCCAGAACATTCTCCACGTCCTTACCCAGCCAGGTCTGGTTCCAAGTCCGCCTCAGATTCGCGCCACCGACATAGCGTCGATCGATCTGTTCGAATTGATCGCCGTTTGTTTGATCAAGGAGATAGTAGGTGAAATTGGAGTACAGATTGAGCCTGTAATAGAAGCCATACATCGTCAGGGTTGTCTGGCCGTCGTCGTGCTTTCGCGTCCAATTGAAGGTGAGCGCGCCCCGGCCGGTGTTGCCGCCGTCGGAAGGATCAAGTGTGCCAAAACGGGTGATGAGACCACCATTGACTGCCCGCTGCGCGACGTGATCCGTGGCGTGCCAGCCTGGTGCCGCGTACAGGCTGGCGCTGATGGTGTACTGGTCTTTCGAAGTGGTCCAGTGGTAGCTCAGAAATCCATTGTAGCGGTTGGAGCCCTCGGGGATCACCCATGGTCCGTTGTAGTGGTTGTATTCAAGGGCGTAGAGCAAGGTTCCTGGGCCGACGGTCGGCGACGCGGCCACCAGGCCGCGCACGAAGCCATACATGCCGCCCTGGAGGTTGAGGGTGCGTTGCGGGAGGCTGCTTGCGAGGTGAACATTGGCCGCGCCCGCGCCGGAGAAGTCTCCGATCTCTGAATAAAAGGGGCCCTTCCTGTATTCGATGAAATTCACCAGCTCAGGGATCATGAAGTTCAGATCCGAATATCCCTGTCCGTGGGCGTGCGAGGGCAGGTTCACCGGGGCGTCGTCTACCGAAAAGGCGAAATCGGTACCGTGGTCTAGATTGAATCCGCGCAGGAAGTACTGGTTGGCCTTGCCGTCGCCGGAGTGCTGCGTGACCACTAGGCCGGGGACGGTTTCCATGATTTCACCGCGGCGGAGAAGCGGCAGATCTTTGAGATCCGCCTCGCCGATAGCGCCTTCCGAAGCACCGACAGCGACACCGAGTATGTCTTCCGCGCGTCCGCGCACCACGACCTCGGGCATCTCGGTGGGGGTGCCGGCCGGGGCAGGGATGCTCGCCACGACGGACGTGGCGGATGGCTGCGCGACGACGATGCCGGCTTCGGTGGCTGCCGTCTCAGCATCGGGCTGACCGCCATCCTGCGCCCACAGGGCGGAACTAACGGTGAATACGCTCATTGCTGCCGCCAGCGTCGCGCTTCCGCGGAGGAGCCGGTCCTGGCGGCGCTTGCAAGGGATTCGCATGGCTGATCTCCGGTAAGTAGCACGATTGCATATATAGGTGCCATTCGATTCTCTGCTCGCCTTGTGCGTCCTCTCGGTAATGTGTGTCGGCAGGCGTCTCTTCTGCAGATTGCCTTTTGCTTCTGAGGTGGCGTTGTGGCACGGGTTGGCAAATACGTGCTATGTACCGATACGGCACGATTCGTTGTTTCGTGCTGCCGGGTCAAGACTGGCCGCCAAACGCTCATGCACATTCCTGATGGATTCATCGATGGAAAAACCGCGCTGACGGCCGCGGCGATCTCGGCGGTCGGGGTTGGACTGGCCTTGCGCCAAGTTCGTCGCGAGCTGCCGCCCCGTCGGGTGCCGCTGCTTGGACTTGCGGCGGCGTTCTTGTTCGCTGCGCAGATGGTGAACTTTCCCGTGGCCGGCGGAACTTCGGGGCACATCGTGGGCGGGGTGTTGGTGGCCGCCCTCTTGGGGCCGAGCGCGGCCATCGTCGTTCTCACCGCCGTTGTCATTGTTCAGTGCTTCCTGTTCGCGGATGGCGGCGTTTCAGCGCTTGGGGCGAACCTTCTCAACATGGGAATTCTGGGCGCGGGCGGCGGCTATCTTGTCTATCGCTCGATTGCAAGCAGGGTGCGCGGACTGCGTGGGCAAGTGACGGGCGTGGCCTTTGGCGGTTGGGTTTCCTCGGTCCTGGCGGCCATTGGGTGCGCTGGCGAGCTCGCCTGGTCGCACACCGTCGCGTGGTCGGCGGGCTTTCCCATGATGGCGGGCGTGCACATGGTGGTAGGCGTGGGCGAGGGACTGATCGGCGCCCTGGCGTTCGCGGCCATCGCGCGCACGCGGCCGGAGATCGTGGCCGAGCGCACGCCCGCCTCGGGAGGTGTCCTTCCTGGTGGAATCGCCCGCTACGGGCTGCTCGTGGCACTCGGCTTGGCGGTTTTCGTGGCGCCTTTCGCCTGTCCCTGGCCCGACGGGTTTGAAGCCGTCGCGGTGAAATTGGGATTCGACCGGCAAGGGATCCCGGCCATCGTCCATTCCCCCGCGCCGAACTATCGCTTGCCGGGCATTCACTCGGCCGCCGGGGCGACAGCCCTCGCTGGCGCAGTCGGGACACTGGTGGTATTGGGGTTGGCGCTTGTGCTGGGGCGCGTGTTGGTACGCAAGCCGCAGACGAAGGAATTGAAGAAGGAACCGCCATGCTGAGAGACTGGCTCGGTCACCATCACGGCCATCACGACAGTCCCGTGCACCGGCTGTCCGCAGGGGCCAAGCTGGTGGCTGCTTTGACGATGATTGTGGGTACGGTTCTTGTGCCATGGGGCTGCCACGCCTGGTTCATCGCCGTGGGGGCGTTGCTGTCGCTGGCGGCGCTGTCGAGCCGGATCGCGATCGGGTTTCTCATCCGTCGGCTCTTGTTGCTTTCGCCGTTCGTCCTCGGCGTGGTGCTGGTGAATGCTTTGCAGGCCTCTGCTCACGGAAGCTGGCTCGCGCTGGCTGCCAGAAGCGGGATCTGCCTTCTCACCGTGGTGCTGCTCGCGAACACCACGCCCTTCGGAAAGATCTTGGGCGTGCTTCGCAGCGCCCACGTTCCCCCCTTGCTCGTGACGACGCTGGCGCTGATGCACCGATATCTCTTCGTGCTGCTCGACGAATCGGAACGCATGCGACGTGCACGCGCTAGCCGAACCTTCCGGCACCAGCGTCGCGTGCGCTGGCATCTGCTGGGCACCGTGGTCGGACAACTTTTCGTGCGCGCCTCCGAGCGCGCCGAACGGATCTACGCCGCCATGTGCGCGCGGGGGTGGAAATGAGCGGATCCATTCAAGTCGAAGGCTTGCGCTACCGCTACCACGACGGGACCGAAGCCTTGCGCGGCGTGAGCTTCAGCATCGCGCCTGGCGAATGCGTAGGGCTGCTTGGCCCCAACGGTTCGGGCAAATCCACCCTGCTTCTGCACCTGAACGGAATCTTGCCCGAGAAGATCGCCGGCGACGGATCTATTCGCATCGCGGGCGAGTCCATCACACCGGCGAATCTCGAATCGGTGCGACGCCAGGTTGGACTTCTGTTTCAAGATCCCGACGACCAGCTCTTCTGCCCGACCGTCGAAGAAGATGTGGCCTTTGGTCCACAGCAGCTCGGGCTGGCGGGCAAGGACCTCGAAGCCGTGGTCGAACGATCGCTCGCCATGGTGGGGCTTGCGGGATACGGCCATCGTGCCACGCACCACCTAAGCCACGGGGAAAAGCGGCGCGTATGCCTGGCCGGGGTGCTGGCCTGCGAGCCGAAAATTCTTGTGCTCGACGAACCCACCAGCGACCTCGATCCACGCGGTCGGCGCGAGTTCAAGACACTCTTGCAAGGGATCGCCGCGACCAAGCTGATTGCGACGCACGACCTCGAATGGGCGGTCGAGCTGTGCTCGCGGGTGATTGTCCTCGATGGCGGTATGGTCGTCGCCGACGGTCCAACGGTGGAGATCCTGAACGACGAGCCCCTGATGCTGGCGCACGGCCTGGAGCGCCCGCACATCCTGCGCCACCATCATCCACATTAGGGAGGGGCTACCGTTCGTCGGCCGACGCGAATTGCAGGGGGACGCTGAAGCGCTGGCCGCCGCTTGTGCCCGTGACCGTCGCTTTCGCCACATTGGCGGCCACGCAGCTCACCAGCGTGTCGTCGCCGAGAGAGCTCATCTCGACGCGTGCCGATTCGACCTGCCCGCCTGGACCGATGCGGATGCCAACGACCAGCATGCCGCGCAGGGCGGGGCGCGCGATGAGCATGCGCTCGTAGCACGGCTGCGCGCGCTCGGCCAGGACGCCTAGGGCTAAGGTCACGCTGGCCGCGACGTCCTTGCCGTCGGCCCCGCGCGGTCTTCTCACGGTCACCTTGGGCGAACGAACCGGGAGCACTGAAGACGAGTCCGCGTACTCGCCCGTATCCCCCCGCGACAGCACGGTTCCGTCGGACGCGACCAGCGCGGTGCCCAGGACTTCGATCTCCATTTTGACCACGCGCCCGCCGCCCAGCCACATGCACGCATCCTTGCGCAGCTGCGAACCCAAGGGGCGAAAGATCAGGCGCAGGGCGAGCTTGCCTTCGATTCGCTGGGTTGCCAGTCGATCCGCCAGATCGGGCGCCAGCACAAATCCAGGCGCCGGATCGGTGCTGGGAACGAACAGCTCGGCCCCATCGCCAAGCACCAGGCTGTATTGGGTATCGAGTATCAGCCTTCGCTCGCCGATCTCGTAGTTGCGAAAGCTGAACCCAGAAGCTGGCACGAGCGCGACGTAGCGGCTGGCCAGCGCGGCCTGCCGCCTTTGCGCGTGCGCTTCGATGGCTCGCGCTTGCTCGACGGCATTGCCGGGAAAACTCGCGCTGGTCTCGTCGCGCATGGACTCGCACAAAGCCACAAGTTCCTCGGGGCCGTTCACGCTGGATGCACCGCCGGTGTTCGCGGGGCTCGCCGTGGGGGCAGGCAACGCGGGCGGCTCTTCCGACGGTAAGGGAAAAGTGCTGGACGTGTCTCTCGGCGAAGCGGTGGCACAACCTGCAAGCAGGACAAAAACCGGTAGCGAAAGCGCTCGTCTTGTCTCCATCGCCTTCAGATCATACCCCCGCGCCCGTCCCAGCGGACATATCGATTTTCTTGTCGATTTTCTTGAATCGAGTGTTGCGAATCTTGCGCGCGGGCCCACATAGCGGCAGTATGTGCGCCATGCCCAAAGCCAAGAAAGCAACCAAAGCCAAGAAATCCACCACAGCCAAGAAGGCGCCCGCCAAGAAGAAGGTCGCCGCAAAGAAGCCCGCCAAGAAGGCAGGCGCGAAGAAGGCCAAGACCGCCGCAAAGTCGGCCATGCGAAGCGCCCGCGCGATGTCGATGCGCGGCTGCTGCGGCGCCTGCTAGCTTCGTCACGCGGAAACACTCCGCACCAATCAAGAAGGGCGATCCCTCGCGGGACCGCCCTTTTGGTTTGTTGGGTTGCGGATAGCAGTATCAGTGCGATACTATATAGGTCGTGCCGAGAAAGCTGCGGGAGCTGATTGCCGACCTCAAGCACGCCGGTTTCGTCCAAGAGCCGGCCCGCGGGAGCCATCGGAAGTTTCGCCATCCCAAGGGGGTGACGGTGGTGCTTTCCGGGCACGGCGAGGGCGCGGACGCCCTTCCGTATCAGGAACGTCAGATTCGACGCATGATCGAGGAGAGCCGAAAATGAGCATCAAGAAAGTACGCCAGGATCGGAATGACCTGATTCGCCGCTTCTCGGCCCGTTTTCCGCGCTTGATCGAGTGGAGCAACGAGGATGGCGCCTTCGTAGGCAGCGCGCCGCCTCTGGTCGGTCAGTGCTGCCACGGCAAGACGGAGGCCGACGTGGCGATCCAGCTTGCAACCATCGTGAACGATCTCGTGCAAGACGTCCTCGATGGAAAAATGCCCGCACCCAAAGGCGACGGGCGCAAGGCCTACAGCGGCAAGTTCCTGGTGCGCATCCCCACGGCGCTGCACAAGAAGATCGCGCTCAAGGCCCAGGCTCGCGGCGAAAGCCTCAACCAGTACGTGTCCGAGGTTCTGACGGAGACATAGCGGCCGAAGACGCGATGCCAGCACCGAGGCTCTGGGCGATTGGCGCCCGCTATCGTCCTTGACGCGATTGGGCCAACGACTACAGTACCTGCATAGCCATGGCACTCCTCGGGCGCGATACCGCCGTGACGGGCCCCTTCCCCAAGGGCGTGTTGCTGCTTGAGACGCTCAAGGGGCAGGAGGAACTGGGTCGACCGTACCTGTTCAAGCTCGGGTTGCTGTCCAAAGAGCCGGACCTCGATCCCGCCGATGTGCTGGGCAAGCCGCTCGCCGTATGCATCCAGCTCAACACCGGCAAGGAGCGCTTCTTTCACGGCATCGTCACCAGGTTCCACAAAGGTGGGGCCACGCAGCTGCACACGCGCTACGCGGCCGAGATCAGGCCGATGCTGAGCCTGTTCGACTTCACGTCCGACTGCCGCATCTTCAACGATCCCGCACAGGACGCGCTTTCCATCGTGAAGGCGGTGCTGGCCAAGCGCGGGCTGACCGACGTCGAATCGGGGTCGATTCAGGACCACACCTATTACGCACGCGAGTTCTGCGTCCAGTACCGCGAGAGCGACCTGAACTTCGTGCAGCGGCTGCTGGAAGAAGAAGGCATCTACTTTTTCTTCAAGCACGAGGAGAGCAAGCACACCCTGGTGTTCGCCGATTCCATCACCGCGCACGAGACAGCCGATGGCTACGAGTCGATCCTCTACACCGCGAAAGAGCGACAGGTCGCGGGCTCGGAAGAACATTTCTGGGGCTTGACGGTGCGCCGGGCGCTCTATCCCGGCCGCCATACGGTGCTGAGCGGCTACGACCCGACGCAGATGCGGCCGAGACAGCCTCGGTTCGGGCAGGCGACGGCGGAGGATCTGGTGACGGGACACGAATTCGAGCACTACGACTCCCCCGGCGGACTGTCCAAGCCTGAAGAGGCCCAGCAGGAGGCAACCGCGCGCACGCGGGTGGGCCGCGTGGTTCACACCGGCATCGACGTGGAAGGCAACACCATGGGCCTGGGGCTGGGCAACCTGGTGTCGCTGCGGCCGGGACCCGATACGGTCGATGGCGAGCCGTTCTGGGGTGAAAAGGACTTTGACAAGCAGTATCTGGTGGTCGCCGCGAGCTACAGCCTCAGCGTCGATCAATACGAAACCGGCGATGTGGCATTCAGCGACGAGCCGTTCAAGGCGAGCTACCGGTTGCTCGACAGTCACACCCAGTTCCGCCCGCAGCGCACGACGCGGAAACCTAGGATGGCCGGTCCCCAGACCGCGCTGGTCGTCGGCCCGGCGGGCGAAGAGATTTGGACCGACAAATTCGGCCGCGTGCTGGTGCACTTCGATTGGGATCGCAGGGCCGAGGGCTACGAGAAGTCGTCGTGCTGGGTGCGCGTGATGCAGATGTGGGCCGGGGCCAAGTGGGGCGCGCAGTACCTTCCGCGCGTGGGCCAAGAAGTGATCATCGCGTTTCTCGACGGCGATCCGGATCGGCCCGTCATTCGCGGGCACCTCTACAATCGGGACAATATGCCGCCCTACGATCTGCCGGCCCATCAAACCCAAAGCGGCATCAAGAGCCGCAGCAGCAAGGGCGGCACGGCCAGCAACTTCAACGAGATTCGCTTCGAGGACAAGAAGGGCAACGAAGAGCTGCACCTGCAAGCCGAGAAGGACATGTCCACGCGGGTGAAGCACGACCAGACCCTGGACGTGGGCACGGATCGCATCATCTTCGTTGGCAACGACGAAGCCAATCTGGTGAAGAACGATCGCCAGCTCACCGTCGACGCAAACGACAGCGTGGTCATCGGCGGCACGCACGACAAGACCGTCACCGGCCCGGTCACGCAGCTCTACGGCGGCGATCACTCGCGCAAGGTGGATGGCAATCAGGAATTCTTCGAGGAGAGGAACAAAGACGAGCACGTCAAGCAGGCCCACAAGCTGACCACCGACAAAAAGTTCCAGCTCAATCAGGGCCCGACCAGCATGACGTTCAAGGGCACCAACGTCACAATGGACTCGGCGGGCACCATCACCATCACCGCAGGCGGCGCCACCGTCTGCCTCGACAAGACCGGCAAGGCGACCTTCGACTCGCCGACCGGAATCAAGTTCGTGTGCGGCGCCAGCACGCTGGCCATCTTACCTGGCGGCGTCGCCTTCGCCAGCCCCGCCGTGACCGCCGCCGCCGGCGCCGGCAGCACCGTGGCCATGGGCGAAGACGCCGTCGCCATGAAGAGCAAGACTGTCGCCGTCGAGGCCGACGGCGTGTGCACCGTCAAAGGCAAGAGTTCGCTGAAATTGCAGGAGGCGGAGGGGCCCAAGGGGAAGAAGGGTGGGGCAAGTGCCGAGTCGAAGGCAAACAAGGCGGACAGCGAATCCGCGGCGAAGCCCAAGATCATCCTGAAAGTCCTAGAGAGCCACGGAGGACCGCGCACTGGTGCCATCGTGCATCTCATGAGGGGCGATCAGATTCTGGCCACGAAGGTGGTTGGGGAGGATCCGGTCGTGGTCTTCGACAATGTACCTGACGCTCCGAACCTGACGGTCACGATTCGCGACTGCGATCGCGAATGCGAGGAGGCCTGCGATGAGGACGGTTGCCGGTAGTTTGCCGTTCCTCTGCGGACTCCTTGGTCTGGGCGTGGCCTGGGCCGCTCCACCCGCCATCCCGGTCAAGCCCCCGTCAGTTCTCAGGCATGGCGAGCTCGTCGTGGGTTCCGATCGCGGCCTGGAGATCTGGAACGTCGATGGCACGATCAAGCGGACCGTCACGCGCACGCCGGCGCCCCATCCGCGCTGGCTAAACGACACGACGGTGCTAGTCGTCGAAGGCGTCGATCTCCATGGCGAACCCGGACAGCCAGTCATTTTTTCTAAGATTGACCTGCAGACGGGCAGGACAACCCTCGTGGCGAAAGTGCAACCCATCGGTTGCGCCAAGGAGGTCTCCGAATTCGAGGTGCCGGGCATGACATTGGGACTTCGGCAAGAGCTGGACTTCGTCGCCGATCCGTCGCGCAATCGCGCGTGTGTATCTCTTTCGGATGGGGGCGAGAACTTGACCATCTTCATGGGAATCGATTTGGCGACCGGGGCAATCCACCAGATCGTTGAAACGGCGCCGTCAGGATGCCATCTTCCCAATGGCGTAAAGACTCAAGACATTAGGGACCGCGACGATTGCGCCAGGCATTCGAATGTGTCAGGTGCAGGACCGATCAAAGCAAACGCCCTGGCCTTTGAGTTCAAGGGCCATAGCATCCTCAAGCTCGGCGTGCCGTCCAAACGCGGTCGGGTCACGGCGCGCCTTCCCGAGTATCAAGAGGAGGCGCTCGAATCGCTGTCGCCATCCGGACGTTGGCAACTTCTCTCTGGCGAGATTGAAGAGCACGACTTCACCTACCGAAAGCTAGTCCTCATCGACAAGCGCTCCGGCGCGGTCTTCCCATTGCCCAAAGAGCACGGCGCCTGGCCAAGCCCAGTCCGACCTGGTGCTCGAAAGGCCATTCACGTTCCTTCCGGCACATTGACTGCGACTGGTGAATCTGATGTGCGCTGGATGGGATTCGACGAAAGTACCGAGGTCCTGGTGGTCGACCAACTAATCTTCCGCCCAGGTGTCGCGGCATTCTCGGTTCAGGGCAACGTCGCACGCTGAAAGGAGGCAGCAGTCATGTCGAAGGACAAAAGCGAAACACATGCCGTTCGCGCGGGCGACAACCGCACGCTAACCGCGAAAGCACCCGCGCTTCCTCCAGGCGCTTTTACCTCGGCGTCGCTGGCCGAAATGGAAACGCCCGAGGCCACGGCCTTCATGCGCAGGGTGTACGACGCCCAGGTGCGCGGCAAGCTTGCCGCGGGCAAGACCTACTTCACCGGTGTTCCAGAAAGCGAACTAGAAATCGTCGAAGGCTCCGCTCGGATGCACAAGGAAGCTAGGGACGACTGTCGTTGGCTGCTCCTGTTCGCTCGCCAGGAACTGGCGCGCCTGCACTTACCCATCACCATCGGCATCGCATCCGCCTATCGCTCGGCAGATGAGGATGGCGTGGCTTGGCGCAAGTCCTTCCGGAAGCACTATAAGTCGACCAAGGCCCAGCGGGAAAAGCTCGCGACCGGCGCTCATGGCGACGAGGCATTTCGGATGTTGCTGAAGATCATGCCAGGCATCAAGGCACCAGCCGGCTTCAGCAATCACACGCAGGGACGTGCCGTCGATTTCTCCACCGAGGAAGTGATCGATGGAAACCGCGAGTCGCTGACTGCCGATACTTCGCAGCACGAACTCTGGAAGAAGAGCTGGTTCTTCAAGTGGCTCGTGGCCGATGGGAATGCCGCCAAGTACCGTTTCGTGGAGTTGTCGAACAAGGGAACAACCGAAGAGTGGCACTACGACCACCGAATGGACATGAAGCTGCCGGGCGGAAAGCAGATCCCGGAGGACCCACAGGGCGAAGATGGGGAACTGCTGGCAAGCCACAGCGCCGATGCCCCAGACAGCGAGTCGGAGACCTGATGTTCGAACAGACCGCACCGTCGGCCGCGGCGAGTCCGGCATCGTAGTACCGAGGAGGAGATCATGAATCGGATGATTGCAGGCACGCTCCTTCTTGCTGCGGTGGCTGTCTCCCCTGTTCAAGCCGAGTTGGATGAGGCGCGTCCGGTTGGTGGCGAGGCTGGGCCAGCGGCCAAAGCCAAAGTATCCTCGCCGGAGCCCGCGGCAGAATGGAAGATCATCTATTCGCTGGATCAAGGTCCGAAGAAGAGGAAGTGGTTCGCCGGCTTGTGGGCCTCTGAGACTGGGGACCTTTTCGCGGTTGGCCTAGAGACCGTCGTTCATTGTTTCCGTGAAAGCGCTTGCACGGTCGAGGACCTTCCCGCGCACCACTGTCCCTTGGCCGTGTGGGGGGCCAGCCCCAAGGACGTCTTTGCCGTTGGTCTGCTGGGATTGGTTCTGCACTACGATGGGAGGGAGTGGAAAGTTGAAAACCCGATGGGGCCGAAGGGCTTCGAGCGTCAGCGGCTTCTGAACAAGGTGGGGCCCTTTCTTCCCGATACGATCGTCGCAGGAGGAAGCCTTCGTGGAGTGCTCAAACGCGTTGACGGCAGATGGGTCCCCTTGACCAAAGAGTGGGACAGGGACAGGAACCTAGTAGACGAGAATCCCGACGAGTACAAGCGATGGAAGGCAGCAGGCATCTCGTTCGATAGCGATGGGCTTATCTTCGATGAAGGTCCGGAAGGTCTGGGGCCATGCAAGTCATCCGGCTTGGGGCCCTGGCAAAGGGACAAGGCAGGTTCATTCTGGGTCATGTGCCAAGATCGGAACTCCTTCTGGCAAAGGGGCGAGGTATGGGTGCCCGGCGGACGCGCACCTAGGGTCTGTTCACAACTCGGCAATTGGGAACATTGGAATGGCGCCGTTTTTCTATCGTGCGACATGTGGCGAGGGAAGGAACAGCTTTGGCGAACGCAAGATGGGCAATGGTCTAGGGAGAAAACCCCAGCCGCGATTCGGGCATTCTCGGGCACCTCGACCACCCTATACGCCGTTACCGATCACTTGATCCTGAAAAGATCGAAGTAGGCTAGTGCGAGAGAGAAACTCACCGAGCTTCCGGCGCCGACTGCGCGCCGGCGAGTGTGGCTGACGTCAAGGCGAAGACCATGTCCGTGACCTGCTGCTTGAACGATGGGTTCTGGACGAACTGTTTATACAGCTCGGTTTCGTCCTTGAGGATCGTCAGCATCGCCTTCGCAAGCGCCTTGTCGTGCTCGATGCGCGCGGTCTGTGGCGTGTTTTGCCTGGCGTTGAGGTAGGCAGAATCGGCGGCCACCTTGGGGGCGATGTCGGTCCGAATGAGGCGGACGATCCGATCCGCATCCTCGAACGTGGTACCAAACTGATCGTTGAAGCTCTTGATGATGTTCGACAGGTGGTCCAGCTCCGCCTCGGGCTTCCGGCCACCACCCGAAACCGGCACTGGCTCCACGACGCCGTTCTCGTCGGGCAGGACCAGCTTCTGGATGGCCTGCTTCTCGACCCGGTAGCTGTCCATATCGATGGATTCGAGGATGCCTTTGGAAAGGTCCTCCTCCTTCGGCGCGGGCAGCTTGGGGACCAGGAAGTTCAGCAGGATCGACAGCTTCTCCCAGCCGGGATTTGAATACGGCAGGATCGACGCCAGGAAGTCGTAGGTGCGCGTGAAAGTCTTGGCCTTGCCCTTGAAATCGACCTGGCCGTCCTCGTCCAGGCGCTCCAGGTAAACAGCCACGCAGGCATCAAGGATGGGGTCCAGCTTGTCCCGCTGGGCGCCAGAGAGAAACAGCGACACCAGCTCTTCGACCTGCTCTGGAGAATACACCTGCCAGCCATCGAGCGACGCCTTGAGGTCGTGCAGCTTGTTCGGATCGGTCTCTTCGCACAGGACGGTGGTGCGGTAGTAGTCCGCGAACGACTCGACGATGCCTTCGATGTCGTTCTGAAAATCGAGCACGAAGGCATCCTTCTTGTCATGGCGGGAGCGGTTGAGCCGGGACAGCGTCTGCACGGCCTTGATGCCCGACAAGGTCTTGTCCACGTACATCGTGTGCAGAAGTGGCTCGTCGTAGCCGGTCTGGAACTTGTCGGCACAGATAAGGAACCGATACGGATCCTCGCGAATGCGGTCCACGATCTCCGAGGACGGAAACCCATTCAGCCGCGATTCGGAATACGTCTCCAGCTTGCTGCCCTGTTCATCGACCAGCTCTTTGAATCCATTCTCGTGTTCGCCCGAAAAGGCGACGATGGCCTGGTACGGGCTCTTGCGTTCCTGCAGGTACGCGCGGAACGCGACGAAATACTCCACCGCACGCTTGATGCCGCTCGTGACCACCATGGCTCGCGCCTCGCCATTGATCCTCTTTTGCGCCAGCACCTGTTCATGGAAATGGTCGACCATGATCTCGGCCTTCATGCGGATCGCGGTCTCGTGGCTTTCCACGTAGCGGCGCAACTTCTTGCGCGCCTTCTTGACGTCGAACTCGGGGTCGCGCTCGATGGTCTTGACCAGCCGGTAGTAGTTGTTCACCGGCGTGAAGCTCTTCAGCACGTCGATGATGAAGCCCTCATCGATGGCCTGCTTCATGGTGTAGCTGTGGAACGGCCGGTGCGGAATCTTTCCCTCCGCATTCATGGGCAGGGCTTCGCCGAAGATCTCCAGCGTCTTGTTCTTGGGCGTGGCCGTGAAGGCAAAGTAGCTGGCGTTGGTCAGTATCTTGCGTGCGTCCATGCGCCGCTGAAGCTCGTCGTTGACCAGGTCTTCGGGATCCTCGGCGATCTCCGCCAGGGTCGCGCTCATGGCCGAGGCCGTCTTGCCACCCTGGCTGGAATGCGCTTCGTCGATGATGATGGCAAAGCGCCGGCCCCGGTGGGTATCCCCGATCTCCTTCAGCACGAACGGAAACGTTTGCACCGTGCTGATGATGATCTTCTTGCCCGACTCAAGGAACTTGGCCAGCTGCTGCGTCTTCGAGGTCCCCGACCCAGTCACCGCGCCCACCTGAGCGAACTGCTTGATGTTGGCCTGGATCTGCTCGTCCAGGATGCGCCGGTCGGTCACCACGATGATGGAATCGAATGCGTCCCTGTCGTCGCGCTTCACCGCCATGAGCTGATGGGCCAGCCAAGCGATCGAGTTCGACTTGCCGCTGCCAGCCGAGTGCTGGACCAGGTAGCGCTTGCCTGACCCGACAGCGCGCGCGTCGGCCAGCAGCTTCCGAACCACATCCAACTGGTGGTAGCGGGGAAAGATCTGCTGGCGCTTCTTCTTGCCCGTGCGCCGATCGGTCTCTTCGACAATCTGCGCGTAGTTTTCGAGAATGTCGGTCAGGCCTGCCGGGGTCAGAATCTCTTGCCACAAATACGCCGTCTTCAGACCATCCGGGTTGGGCGGATTGCCGCCGCCATCGTTCCAGCCCTTGTTGAAGGGCAGGAACCAAGAGCTCTTGCCCGTCAGCTCGGTACAGAAGCGAACCTCGACGTCATCGACCGCGAAGTGCACCACGCAGCGGCCAAAGCCGAACAGGGGTTCGCGCGGATCCCGATCTCGTTTGTACTGCTCTTCCGCGTCCGCCGCCGTCTGCTTGGTCAGGCTGTTCTTCAGCTCGAAGGTGGCGATGGGCAGCCCGTTGATGAACAGGCCCAGGTCCAGGGCGCGCCGGGTCTCGTCGCTGCTGTAGGCAAACTGCCGGGTGACACTGAAGCGATTGCAGGCGAACCGCTCGGCCGCCTTCGCGTTGCCTAGCGATGGCGTGCCATAGAACAGCTCCACGTGGTGCGCGCCATGGCTGATGCCTTTGCGAAGCACGTCGATGACCCCGCGCTTGCCGACCTCCTTCTCCAGCCTGGCCAGGAACTGGCGGCGAGTGGGGCCGTCGGTCTCCAGCGAGAACACCTCGACCAGCTTGGGCTGCGTCGCCAGCAAGAAGCCCCGCAGTTGCACCAGGTCGACGCAGGTCCCGCGGTCGTAGTGTTTCGGATCGCCCAGCAGCCAGCCCGTGCCGCCCGCGATGGGCGTGGACGTCTCGCTGACCACATACGGTGGCGAAATCAAATCCGCCCGTCCGGCCATGGCGCGGACGATGAGCGATTCCAGGCCCTTTTCGGTGGTGTCGGTGGTCATGCTTGGCCGCTCTGTGGAACATCGAGCAGCCGATAGCGGACGAATCCCTTCCCCACGCGCGTCTCAAGCACCTTGATCCGAATCGTCTTGTCCAGAAGCTGGTTCAGTCGGTCGATCTCGGGAAAGCCGACCGGCACTTTGCCGTGGATGATCTTCCTGTCGTTGGCCAGCTCGAACTCGAACGAACGCTGTACCGGCAGCACTCCCCGGAGCATGCCCTCCAGCTCGGTCTCCGTTTCAGGAAGATTCTCCTTCTTGATGCGCTCCAGCCCGTACTTGACGTGCTCGGTACCTCGGAAGCGCACCTCTTCGCCGTCCAGGGCCAGGGCGCAATAGGCCTCGGCGTCGGCCATGGTCTGCATGAAGGCTCGCAACTGGTCCAGGGCGCGCGGATCAATCTCACCCGCGGCATCGGCCAGCTCCTCATCGGTTCCCGTGACTCCGCGCAAAAGCGCATGCGCCTGCTTCATTGCCTGGGGCGTGGGAGCGTCGTCGTCCATGCGCAGTTGTCCGGTGGCGTGCTCGCGCAGCTCGAATCCGAATGACCCCTCGGCAGTGGCCGTGATCAGCAGTGGATTCTGTCCACGATTGGGCACCCGGCCACGATCCGCCAGCGGCTCTTCCACCGATGCCGCCAGCTTGGCCACCAAGTCGTTGAAGCAGGACACCACCTTGGTACCGAAGTCGGCGAAAATCCCTTCGCGCCCCACCACGGGCTTGCCCCGGAAGGTCAGCTTCATGGTTGCGGGCGCTCGCTCGTCCACCGGGGACGATGCCAGGCGCGATTCTACCGTGGCCAGGCGGCTGTTTAGGCTGACCCGCGTGATCACCTGATCGTCGGACGTGGCATCGAGCATGCGCCGAAGCACCGTCTTCTCGGATAGGAGTTGCTGGTAGTCGACTTTGGTCATGGCCTAACCAATTCTCCCATTTTCGATAGCAGGGACAATGCCCCTTCGTCTTCGGTGGGATCCAAATCCACGGCCAAGTAGCCCTTCCACCGCTGCGTTCGGGTGTGCGACCACAGGCTGTACCAATAGGTCGCCTGCTGAAGAAGCTGCTCCAGCGTGCCGCGGATGCCTACCGGAAAGGCGTCCACGCGGTAGTTCTGCTTGACCGTATCGGGCACGAACAGGTCGGGATTCTTTCCGACAATGTCCTTTTCGGTTTGGCGCGGAGGCGTCAGAAAGAAGGTCACCACGTCCACGTCGTTGGGGGCACGGCCTTCCCGGTCTTCGATGTTTTCCACGAAGCTGCCGTCGATCCATTGCGTCCCGACTACCAGGCCACACTCGTGCAGCGCCGCCCGGTAGCGCAGAAAGCCGTCCAAGATGGTCCGGCGCTCGGGCGTGACCGCAAAGCGCTCGACCAATTGAAGCAACGACACCGGATAGGGCGAGCGATCGGGTGACACGGGATCCGCGCCGGTTGGCGGGAGCACGCCCTCTGCGTTCCAATCAGGTATGGCAACCGTCATTCGGCCATCTCCTCTGGCTCGATATCTTCCTCCTGGTCGGCCTCGCTGGCCAGTTCTTCGCCCGCGGTGTCGGGCTCGTCAGCAGGCAGCCGCGCCGCCGCCTCGCGAACATCGAGCTGCCCGGTCACCACGTCGGCGACCAGGCGGGTTCGGTATTCTTGAATCACCGCGATCTGTCGTTCGACCGAACTACGGACCTCGGCCTCGCTCGCGACAACATCGGCAACCTTCTTCTGCGCCTCAAGAGGAGGAACGGGAATCTTCTCCTTTAAAAGTGCTTTTTCGTTCAACGGCCGATTGCGCCCGGCAGCACCCCGCGAGTTCACGTCAAGCAGCAAGTCGCCGTAACCGCTTCGCAAAAACGCCCAGAGATAAGGCGTAATGGCAACGCCAGCCGTGGCTTGAACCACTGGGTATCTGTGCGAAACGATGCACCCTCTGTCCCCCTGCGATGCGATTGCCACAGCCCCTTCCCATGCGAACTGACCGCTGATAACCAGGTCCCCTGGCTCTACCCAGAAAAAGTCGGAGGCCCCTAGATGTTCACTTGGGGTCGACGATTTATGGAATATGCCACGGCCGCGATTCTTCAGTCCAAGTCTCACGTAGCTCCTGCCCATCTCTCGGTTCACGGGACGTGAAACCAGAGTCGCAACCGAAGACAGCCGCGAGTATGGCACAATGGAACTACGAACAACCTCTTCAGTCATCGAAGCGCGAACCTCGCTCGCCGCCAGGATGAGCTTCCGCTTCGCCCGAATGAACCGGTCGATGCGCCGGTTCGCGTGGTCGAGGAATCGGCCCATAGCAGCCTGCTCGTCGATTGGAGGCAGTGGCAGGTCAACACTGCTGAAGTTACTGAAGTTCAGATCTTGACCGTCGCGAATGAAGTCGGCCGTCGACTGCAATGCGCGGATGTAGCAGTGGGACTTGAACAGGTGGGCGAAGAACCCGACATCGACACCCCGTTGTGCCTTCAAAACAACGTAGGACGAGCGAATAGCACCCTCTGCCCAGGCACGTTCGAGGCCGCCCTGGAAGCTTCTCATGCTGATGACGAAATCGTCTTTCTCGACGTGTCGGCGTTTCTCCAGGTGCATGGAGATTCTCACAACTCGCCGACCAACCCTGCGCTCGAACTCAGATTGGGGAATTACCCCATATGCCTGTGTTGCCGAGAGCTGCACGTCCTCAAGCGCGGCGAACTCCTTTCGCGCAGCGAATAGGCGCTTGCTGCGCAGGATCTCCCACTGCTCTGGAACTTCTCCGAGCCATGGCACGCCTGAGTCCTTGTAGGCCGAATGCGGCTTCAGCCCCTCAATCATGCCTTCCTCCGCTTGACCAATCCCTCCAGCAGGCCCTCGGCCTCTTTCTCGACCGCGACAATGTCGGCGGCGATCTCGTCGAGCGTTCGCAGCGGCTGGGGCTTGTAGAAGTGGCGGGTGAAGCTGACCTCGTAGCCGACTTGGGTCTTGCTCTCATCGAGCCAGGCGTCCGGGGTGTAGGGCATGACCTCGCGCTTGAGAAAGGCTTCGATGCCGCCTTCTTCCAGCAGGGGGACCTGCTCGGTGTCGCGCAGATCGCTGTTTGGCTCGTACTCGACAACGGCCTTCTTGCCATCGACCTGCGCCTCGAAAAGGCCGTGCAAGGGATCGGCGGTGACTTTGCCTGGCTTGTGGATCTTGGCGATCACGGGCGGGGCGGAATCCTCGCGCCAACTGACGGCCCGCTGGATCAGCTTCACCTCGGCCGAGGACAGGTCGAGGCCGAGCTTCTCCACGGCCGCGTCCACCTTGGCGCGGAATGCATTGTGGTCGGCAAACACGCCATCGCCGAGCGCCTTGCGCAGGGCCGTTGCCGCTTCGACCAGGCGGGCGTCGCGCTCCCACGTCTTGCCATCCTGCAGCTTCTTCTTTTTCTTTTCGGGCAGGCCCTTTGAGGGTGCGCTGCCTTCGTCGTTGTCTTCACCGTTGTCGTCGCCCCAATCGGCCAGACGCTTTTCCAGCTTGGCCTTGATGCGCTCGAACTTCGCAACCAGGGCATCGCCGAACTCGTCGTAGACCACGCTGCGGATGTCCTCGTCGCCCGAGGCGAAGCGCAGGGCTAGGGTGGCCTTGGTGGTGAATTGGCTGTGCAGGCGCAGGGGCCGTTCCACCGTGACCTTCCAATAGCCGAAGGCCTGATTGGCGAAGATCTTGGATTGCGGACTCTCGGCAAAGCCTTCGTAGGTTGCCATCACCTGCGCGATGTCGTCCTCGGACAGCTCGCAGTTCTTCTTGCCCAGGTTCTTGCGCAGTGGCTTGAACCACTGGCTGGCGTCGATAAGCTGCACCTTGCCTTTGCGCTGGTCGGCCTTGCGGTTGCTCAGCACCCAGACGTAGGTGGCGATGCCGGTGTTGTAGAACAGGTTCAGGGGCAGGGCGATGATGGCCTCGACCCAGTCGTTTTCGAACAGCCAGCGCCGGATGTTGCTTTCGCCTTGGCCTGCGTCGCCGGTGAACAGGGACGAGCCGTTGTGGACCTCGGCGATGCGGCTGCCGAGCACAGACTTGTGGTTCATCTTCGCGGCCATGTTGACCAGGAACAACAACTGGCCGTCGCTTGACCGCGTGACCAGGGAAAGCTCCTCGCCCTGGTGCATGACCTTGAAGCGCGGGTCGCGCATCTGATCCTTGCCGCCCATGGCCTCCAGATCCTTCTTCCAGCTTTTGCCGTAGGGCGGATTGGCCAGCATGAAGTCGAACTCTTGCGCGGGAAAAGCATCATGGGACAGGGTCGACCATTCGGCGCCGCCGACAATGTGGTCGGCGCTCTCGCCCTCGCCCTTCAGCAGCATGTCGGCCTTGCAGATGGCGTAGGTCTCGGGGTTGATTTCCTGGCCGTAAAGGTGGGTGACGACCTTGCGCCGACGCTCGCTGGCGATGGCTTGCAGGGTCTCTTCGGCCACGGTCAGCATGCCGCCGGTGCCGCAGGCCCCGTCATACAGCAGGTACGAACCGGCCTTCACCTTGTCCGCGATGGGGCGAAACATCAGGGTGGTCATCAGGCGAACGGCGTCGCGCGGGGTCCAGTGCTCGCCGGCCTCTTCATTGTTCTCTTCGTTGAACTTGCGGACCAATTCCTCGAACACCGTGCCCATGGAATGGTTGTCCATGGCCGGGTGCTTGACCGAGCCGTCGCCGTTGAGCACGGGGTTCGGGCTGAGGTTCATGTCCGGGTCGAGGAACTTCTCGATAAGGGTGCCGAGCCCGTCGTTCTTGGACAGGCGTGCGAGCACGTTGCGGAACTCGAAGTTGGCCAGGATGTCCTGGACATTCTGCGAGAAGCCGTCGAGGTAGTCCTCGAAGTCGGCCTTCAGTTGCTGCTGGCTGCCGCGCGACTTGAGGTCGCGCATGCTGAACTTGGAGGTGTTGTAGAAGGCCTGGCCGGCGGCATCGGCCAGCGCGGCGCTCTGCTCGGTGATCTTGGCCTTGTCGAGCATGACCTTGGTGGCAAGAACCTTCTTCTTGGTGGGTTCGAGGACGGCATCCAGGCGCCGCAGCACGCACATGGGCAGGATAACGTCGCGGTACTTGCCGCGCACGAACAGGTCGCGAAGCACGTCGTCCGCGATGCCCCAGATGAAGGAGATGATCTTGTTGTGGGATGCTTGGTCCATAAGTGGGCCGGGCGAGGATACACCCACCCGGTACGTGCACCTACGCGTGTCATGGGACGACACCAAACCACAAGACACCCCTGCCACCACCCACCCTTCCGTGGTTTGAAACCACGAAAACCGGGTCCATGACCCTCCTCGGCGTGGTTTGAAACCACGAAAACCGGGTTCCTGAATCCCTGGCCGTGGTTTGGTGGGCAAAACCTAGGATTTGCACCAGGTTATGGCCGGGTGACGGGAATAGCGACCGCGTCACTCGGCCTTCGCACTCTTTGAACTATGCCGCCGGAGCTGGGGCAGGGGCGGGCGGCGTGGGGGAGCTCTTCCGGCCGTGGCCGTTGGCAGTCTTCTCTGCCGCGCGCAAGGCAGAGAAGAGCAGGCGGTCGGTGTCGCCGTCCAGGCCGACCAGCTCGGCGTTGGCCACCAGCGCGTTGGTCACGCGGACCAAACCCAGGCGGGCGTTGTTGATCTCGGCCGTTGTCGATGACAAGCGGGGGCTCAGGTATGCGAGCTCTTCTTCTGGGTCGACGAGTTGCAACCATTCGGCAAGTGAGAATTGCGCATGGGGACGAGGAAGTGCCTGAAGATGCTTGCCAATAACCCGCCTGACCAGCAGGATCGCGCTGCATCAGGCCATCCCATGCCAACGACCTTCAGTGAGGACCGGACCCATGCGTAGATTGAGTTGGATCGTGCTCGTACCGTTGCTTCTGGCGTCGCAGACAGCGCGAGCGGGCAGTCGAGAAAGCAGAGAGCGCGCGGCCAGGGTGGCCTGCCTTTCCGGCGACTACGCCAAGGGCGTGGCCATTCTGTCCGAGCTCTTTGTCGACTTTAAAATCCCCACGTACATCTACAATCAGGCGCGATGTCTCGAGCAGAACATGAGACACGCAGAGGCCATCGGTCGCTTCCAGGAGTACCTGCGCGTAGGTAAGAACCTGAGCAAGGCGGAGCAAGCCGACGCCCAGAAGCACATCGCCGACTGCAAAGATTTGCTCGCCAGTCAGCCGCAGCCGACGGTTGCGGCGCCAGCAGCGGTGCCAGCCTCAGCAGCGGTGCCAGCCCCAACACCGGGGCCGGCCCCTGTCGTGGCGCCTACACCGGTGGCATCCGAGGCTCCGCCCATCATCCAACAAACCAATCCGCAGCCAGTAGGCGAGTCGGGATCGGGCCTGCGAACCGCCGGCATCATCACCGCCGCCGTCGGCGGCGCGGCCCTGGTCACCGGGATCATCCTGAACCTCAAAGTCAACAGCATGGCCAGCGACATGCAAAAGACCAACGGCTACACCGACAGCAAGGACTCCGACCGCAAGACCTACGAAACCGTGGGCTGGGCCGGCTACGGCGTGGGCGCCGCCTGCGTGGCAACCGGCGCTGTCCTTTACTACTTGGGCATCCGCTCCGGCGCTACCGGCACGGCAACGGTCGCGTTCGTGCCAGCGTTCGCGCCCGGCCAGGCCGGCGCCATCGTGAAAGGAGTCTTCCAGTGAAGTCATCATCGCTTCGTCCAGGTTCACGTCTGGCGGTTGGACTTCTCCTTTCCGCGGTCGCGACAGCTTTCACCAGTGGCTGTTTCAACAGTCCGGACAAATCCAACATCTCGTGCACAAAGAACGCGTATTGCCCGCATGGTCTTGTCTGTGTGGGCGCGAGTGACTCTAAACCTGGCGTCTGCGCCAAAGCCACCGATGACGGTAGCGTCGATAAGGGAGGACCTTGGGACAGCGGTTCGGAGCTGGGTCCAAGCATCGACAGCGCCGCAGTCGATCTCGCTCTCGACAGGCAAGTCCTCGATAGCCAGATCGAGCCGATAGCGGATGTGCCCCTTACGACTGGCACCGACAGTGAAATAGACTCAGCCGGTCCGTTGGATGTTGCCGCTTCGACAGGGGGAACGACAGGAACCGGCGGGGGCGGAGTCACGGGCAGTGACGGAGCGACCGCGTCGGGCGGGGACACCGGGACCGTTTATGTCAGTACGGGTGGGGCTTCGGGAACGGGTGGCACTTCGGGAACTGGTGGCGCCTCGGGAACTGGTGGCATCACCACGGTAAAATGTACTAGCTCGAGCCAATGCAACGATGGCAACCCCTGCACCGACGATACATGCGATGCAACGGGCAACTGCCGGAACACAGCCAACGATGCCAACTCGTGCACGGACGCTAGCGGTTGCCTTACGGCAACCCATTGTGTGGGCGGCGTGTGCTCGGGCACCGCTGTCACCGACGGAACCCATTGCGGGGCGCATAGCTGCGTGGGCCTGAGTTGGAATACCGAGACCTGCGTGGGCGGCAAGTGCGTTGGCAGCGCGCTCGACGCCAACTGTGACGACTCGAATCTGTGCACCAACGACACGTGCAACAATACGTCCGGCTGCTCTCACTCCACGGTCACGTGCACGGCTCCGGACCTGTGCCATACGGCGAGTTGCAGCCCTTCCGGAGGTTGTACCTATACGGTGAAGACCTGTGCCCCCGACGCTTGCCACACGACCGCAACCTGCAACTTGTCGACTGGGGCCTGTGAACAGGGCAGCACAGTCGCCTGTTCCCCTGATGCTTGCCACACGACCGCGTACTGCAGCTTGCCTGGTGGCTGTCAGCAAGGACAAGCCGTCGCAGACGGAACACTCTGCCAAAGCGGCGCGTATTGTTCCGGCAGCGTCCGCAAAAAGCAGTCCTGCACGGGAGGTGTTTGTACAGACGCGATCATAGGAGACTGCACTACGAAGAACAATGCCTGCCAGTCATGGACGTGCCAACTCGGCACCGGAACGACAAGTTGTGTGACTGCGAGCATCCAGGCGAACGCACCTTGTCCAGCTCCCGACGTGTGCTGGCAGTCCGGAATTTGTGCGAGCAATGGTACATGCGTTGGGCAAAACCCGACGGCTGACGGGACGCCGTGCCCCCCAGGCCCTAACTCGTACGGAGTCTGTATGGGGGTGGGTTCCTTGGACTGGTACGAATACCAATGCCACAGCGGTTACTGCAACTTCAACACCCTCACCCGCACCTGTTCCGTTGCATGCGCCGACAATGTCCTCGGCGGATGCACCAACTAGGTTCGTTTATCCGTACCCGCCACGCAAGCGCGTGATTTCGGCATCGCTCGCGAGATCGAGTCGGGTAAGGCCCGCGCTCCGGCCGCAGACATCATCCGGCTGCAGGTAGCGGGGCGGGGCCGAACTGCAACGCCAACCCGGCGGCCGGGAAGCGACCGCGGCCGAGGAGCAGGGCTCATCCGGCGCCTACGTACGTTCTGTTGTTGAGGCGCGAAGGGGACTGGAAGGAAACCGCCCTCCACTGGAGCGATTCAAACGAAAAGGGCGATCCCTTGCGGGACCGCCCTTTTTGTTTCAATTAGGGATTGCTACGGGCAGGCCGTGGTGCCTGTCGCCGGGCCCGGACCGGTGGTGCCGCTGGCGTTGCGAGCGAAGATATTGCTCGTGTCAAGGGTCACGGTGGCAACAGGGGTGTTTCCGCTGTCGCAGGGCACGTAGATGCCGAAGCCCAAGCTGTCGGTGAACGACGAGTGATCTACCACGAGCTGCGAGGTGCTGTTGTAGTCGTCGAGGACCAGGTCGCCCATGTTGCCGCCGCTGCCGGATTTACCGGCGAAGGAGACATCCGCGTAGCTGATCTGCGCCTTGGCTCCGCCCCACACCCAGATGCCGTTCCAATCGCCTGCTGCCGGAGATGCCGCGAGCGAGGTGAGCACCACGCGATTGGCGACGCCGCCATCCACCGCGCCCGTGCCAGCGATGATGAGCTTGCCGCCCGTCCCGTATCCGACATCGAATTCCGCACCCACGTCGAACTTGAAGGTCATGCCCGCGCCGATGGTCAAGATGGGGCTGCCCGAGCCGTCGACGGCAAGGTCGGAGGTCACGGCGATGTCTGTCCCGGGATCCACCCAGGCCGTGGTCGCCGTGACCGTGCCACCGCGCAGCTCGATCATGGCGCCATTGAAGGTGTTGGTTGCGCCGATGACGGCAAAGGACGGCGCCACGACTGAGATGGCGTACTTGCCGGTCTTGATATGGTTGAAGGTCGAGTTGCTGATGGGGATCATGGCATAGGTGGGGTCATAGTCGTTCTCTTGAATCCCGTTCGAGCTCGCGCCCACATGGTCGATGTTGAGGTGATCGAGGGTTAGGCGATTGAGCCCGACAGTGTCGCTCGCGATGCAGCCGTGGGTGCTGGCGCCGCAATATTCGACGTTGGCGTACGCAATCTTGGTGCCGCCCATGGTCCCGCTCCAGAAGGCGATGTTGCCCCAGTCTCCGTCCGTGGGCGTGGCAGCCGCAGAGGTGAACGTAATTAGATTCTGTGCGGTCCCGACGGCAACCAGCTTGCCCGCGCCGGTGTAACCCACGTTGAGAGAAATCCCCCCTTGGAAATTCAGGGTAACACCCGCCTCGATGGTCAGGATGGCATTGCCGTCCACATTGATGTCGCTCGTGATGGTGTACGGGCTGCATGCCTTGGTGAGGGTCAGGTTCGTCGTGACGTCACCGCCCGTGAACGGGGTCTTCATCGTGCAAACCACTGGGGTGGTATCGATAGCAGTGGTCGTGTCGAGCGGTGCGGTGTCCAGTACCACGGCAGTATCGATCTTGGCCGTGTCGAGCTGGATCGGCAGGTCCGGCGAAATGGCTACATCGGGGATCCCTGCATCCACCACGGGGGTATCGAGGGGCAGGGCGATGTCGGGATTCACTGGCGCGGTGTCGAGCGCGGGCGCGGTGTCGAGGGCGGGCGGAATGCTGTCGGGGACGCCGACATCGACCTTCGCGCCACCTGCGCCGCCGCCGCCGCCGTCATACTTTATCGCTCCTCCAAAACCGCCACCCGATGATCCTCCAGTTCCATTGTTGTTCCCGCTGTCGCCACAACCTATGAGCAGGAGTGGTGTTGCGGAGAGCACGAGAGCCAGTGCACGCGCAGTTCGCTTGGTCATGTCAGTGATCCTTTCAAAAAGTACGAAGCTTAAGAACTAACCGGTGGGCACTATAAACCCAATCGGAGTACATGAACAGACGGGCGAGGCCGGCCGCCTATTTATTCATAGGACCGCTGCGTGTCTCATGGGACCGGCGCGTCGGATTCTAGCTGGACGGTGCAAAGGGACCCTTGATGCGGACGCGGCGATTGAGGCGCCAGGCCACGGCCATCCCTGCCAATAGGAAGATTGTGCCCAGTAATCCCGACGTGCTTGGCATGAAGGGCGCGGCCAACACCAGGCACCAGGCGATGAGAGTAAATACGAAATAGGCCTCGAGAGTCGCACTGACGGAGTTTCGCTCTGACATGGGTGTCGCGGTGGAAACATGTTTCTCAGTGGACTGTCCACGCTGCGTCGGTTGTCCAGTAGCTGCTGGCGTTGCCGTCGCAGGGGCGTCATGTGTTCCTTGGGCCACGAGCTTCGCTCCGTGCTGATCCTTGATGGAGTCGGCGATGCCGCCGAAGATAGGCGGAACATATCGAACGACGCAGGCGCCGTAGACGAGCAAGGCGGCCATGACCTGGCAGCGAAGTCCGCCGCGTCCGCCCGATCCCTTTTGGACGGCCAGTCCGATGACCAGGCCGGCAAGCACGGCGAACATCGAAAGCGGCCGTCCGGTGGCGCGTGTGGTGAGAAACCAGAGGACTGCAAAGACCGCCGCCGCGATCAACCCCAGGATCGCAGCGCGCCGGCGCCTTCCTGGCCCCGCGTGCCTCTTCTCGATGTTGCTGGCGCAGTCCGGGCACACGAGCAGGCCGCGCAGGGTGAAGAACTGGGCCGCAATCGGGACGAGGCACAGGCTGCATCGACGGGCAAGCTCGCCGGTCGTGGCTTCCGCTTCGTCCGTGCTTGGATGTTGGTCGTCTGCGCGCAAATGGGCCTCGGTGGTTCGCCGCCCAGTCTACCAGTGTAAAGTCGTTGGCATGCGTCCCATGCAAGTCCACCACGTCGCCGTGAAGGTCGTCGACCTGGCCCGCGCGGAGGCTTTCTACGCCACCGTGCTTGGTCTGCCCGTGCTGCGGCGCTGGCCACTGCCCGGCGGCGGCGAACGATCGCTGTGGCTCGATCTAGGCGCAGGCGCGTTCTTGGCCCTGGAGCGCGCAGAACGGCTCGCGCGCGAGAAGGCCGACGATGCCACCGGCATCCACCTCGTGGCCCTGTCCATTCCACCCAGCGAACGCGAAGCATGGATCGCCAAGCTCGCCCAGGCCGGCCATCCGGTCTATCAGCAGACCGACTACACGATCTACGTGCGCGACCCCGAAGGTAACCGCATCGGGCTGTCGCACTGGCCGGAAAAACGCTGAATGCTAGGGCGACTTAGGGCGCGTGCCCAGCCACTGGCCCAGTGTGGCGACGCGCGTTCCTGGTTCGAGCTTGTCGAACTGGGCGAGGAGCCAATCTGCGGCGACGATTCGCCCTGTGCCACGGACAAGCGCCGCGAATGAGGCGGCGAAGTCCTCGTTGGTCGGAGCCGCGACCGCCGCGGCTCGCTTGTCCTTGTCCAGGGCAGGCCCGGCCAAAAGTCGCAGCTCGGGTGTCGCCGCGCCGGCCAGGGTGGCTTGCACCTTGGCCGCGGCGTCGTCGTGGCGAGTGGCCAGGGCGCGGGCGGCCGCGAGGCGGATGCTCGGGGCGTCCTTGCGCAAGAACCGTCCAAGCATCTCGGCCGAGGGCGCCCCGGAAAGCGCGGCCAGCTCGGGCGCAAGCGTGGTGTAGACGACGGGATCTTTCTCTTTGAAGACCAAGAACAACTGCGGAAGCACGGCCTCGCCACCGACACGAACCAAGGCTGCCGTGGCAGCTGCGCGCACGGCCACCGACTTGTCGCGCAGGAGCGGCGTCAGGCGAAAAACAGCGCTCTTGCCCGCGCCAGGGCGTGCCTCGGCCAGAATGGCCGCGGCTTGAACATTGGGATCGGGATCTTTCAGCACGTCCTTGAGCGCGGCCATGGCCTCGGCGCTGTTGCTGTGGCCAAGACTTGCGAGCGCGAGGGTTCGCTCCACGCGCCCGGCGGCGCGGTTCTTGGCTGTGGCGATGGCGAAGGACAGACACTCGCCGTCCGCCCCTTCGCCGAGCGCCCACAAAAAGCGTTCGCGCGCCTCGGCGGAATTGCCCTTGTTCAGGTAGTCCTTGATGAGTGGACAGATGGGGATCTTCAGGGCCGCGAGCCCGCGCACGACCGCGAGCGTGGGCTCTTTTTCCGCGGCCTTGCGCAGGCGCTCGGCCCCGCGCTCGTCACCCGCGATGGCGTTGGCCGCGGCCACATCCACCGCCAGCGCTTTGTCCTTCTCCATGCCATCGAGCCATGCACGAGCGAAAACATCCATCCCGGCCAAGCGTTCGGTGTCGTCCACCTTTTGAAGCCGGGCAACCGCGGCGCCATCCCGGCCCTGCACAACCATCGTTTTCACCGCATCGGCCAAGGCAAGGTCACGATGGTCGAGGGTCAGGCCCGAACATCGCCGATCGTCGCGGGCGAAGGTCCACAGCACGCGCGCCTTGCCGTCGTCGGACAGGACGTCTTCCGGCGCGGCCCCGAACGGGACGGACGCCTTGACGACATCCATGGCCGCGGAATCGAACTCGGTGGAGCCCGAGGACTTCACGATCCGGACGTCGAGCAACTTGCCCTCGGCCGAAAGCACCAGCTCCAGATCCACGGCCCGGGACATGACATTGATGGGATGGTCCTTGGGCAGCTGCGCCGTCGCCATGGCCAGGAAGTTGTCGGCCCACAGGCGGTGCACCCTCGCGTGAAGATCGCGCAGGTAGGGTAGGGCGCTGCCTTCGCCTTGCACGGCCGGTTCGTCGCCCGCGCGGGCAACCGCCGGTGCGATGAAGACTCCGAGAAGGGCCAGAACCACGGTCGCGCGCTTCGACATCACGTTCTCCCGAGGGGAAATGGGATGTCTACTATAACGCAGTTTGGAGGGGCCTGCTTACACACAGAGAACACAGAGCCCGGAAAAGAAGAAGGGTCCGGATCCTTCCGATCCGAACCCTTTCATTCTCTGTGTCCTCTGTGTTCTCTGTGGTTTTCTTCCCTTACCCGGCGGCGCGCTTGGACGAGCCGCCGGCATCCTTCTCTTTCTTGGTGCGGAACTCGAGGATCATGGCCTCGCGTTGCTGCTTGGGCAGCTCGGCGTAGCGCTTGAACTCCATGCTGAACTCGCCCTTGCCCTGGGTGGCCGAGCGCAGATCCGTGGAGTAGCCGAACATGTCGGCAAGCGGAACCTCGGCCATGGCCTGCACGTAGGTCTCATGCTTCTCGGTCGACATGATGGCGCCACGGCGCTGGTTGAGCTGGCCGATGACCGCGCCCTGGAACTCCTCGGGGAACTGCACTTCGACCAGCATCATGGGCTCGAGGATGGTCGGCTTGGCCTTGTTGTAGGCCTCGCGGAAGCCCATGAGCGCGGCCGTGCGGAAGGCGATTTCCGACGAGTCGACGGGGTGCGAATTACCGTCGTTGATGGTGCAGCGGACGCCCACGATGGGGAAGCCGATGAGCGGGCCCTTGTGCATGGCCTCTTGGAAGCCCTTGTCGCAGGCTGGGATGAACTCGCGCGGGATGGCGCCGCCCTTGATGTCGTCGACGAACTCGTAGCCTGTGGCGTGATCCATGGGCAAGGGCTCGATGTGGCCGGCCACCTTGCCGTATTGGCCCGAGCCGCCGGTTTGCTTGCGGTGGGTGTAGCTGAATTCGCCGCGCTGGACGATGGTCTCGCGGTACTTGACCTGCGGGCGGCCGGGGATGACCACGCAGTTGTACTCGCGCTTCATGCGCTCGATGTAGATTTCGAGGTGAAGCTCGCCCATGCCGCTGATGATGGTTTGGCCCGATTCCTCGTCGCGGTGCACGCGGAAGGTCGGATCTTCCTTGGTGAAGCGGTTGAGTGCCTTGGAGAAGTTGGTGGCGGTGGTCTTCTCTTTCGGCTCGACGGCGAGCGAGATGACCGCGTCGGGCACGTGCATCGAGGTCATGGTGTAGTTGACCTTGCCGTCGGTGAAGGTGTCGCCCGAGGCGCAGTCCACGCCGAACAATGCGACGATGTCGCCGGCCTCGGCGCTGTCGATGTCCTCCATCTCGTCGGCGTGCATGCGCACGAGACGCGGCACCTTGATCTTCTTGCCGTTGGACGAGCAGTTGACGATGAAGTCGCCCTTGCTGACCTTGCCTTGGTAGATGCGCATGTAGGTCAGCTGGCCGTAGCGCCCGTCTTCCAGCTTGAAGGCCAGGCCCACGAAGGGCTTGCTGGCGTCCGAGGGCAGGATGACCGGCTCTTCGTGGTTGTTCTGATCGAGGGCCTTGTTCTCGACCTCGCTGGGCATGGGCAGATAGGCGTTGACGCCATCGAGCAGAAGCTGGACGCCCTTGTTCTTGTAGGCCGAGCCGATGAAGACCGGCGTGGCTTTGAACGCAACCGTGGCGCGGCGAATGGCCGGGACCAAGTCTTCGGGCGTGATGGGCGCCTCGGCCAGGAACTTTTCGGCCAGGATGTCGTCCATGTCGGCGACGGCTTCGATCATGCGGGTGTGGGCCGCCTTGGCCGTCTCGAGGAGATCGGCCGGGATGTCGGCTTCACGCAGATCCTCGCCGCTGTCGCCCTCGAAGTAGATGGCCTTCATCTTGATCAGATCCACCACGCCCTCGAAGCGATCTTCGGCGCCGATTTGGATCTGCAGCGAGATGGGACGCAGGGCCAGCTTTTCCTTGAGCTGGGCGGTCACGCGCTCGGCGTTGGCGCCCGCGCGGTCGAGCTTGTTGATGAAGGCCAGGCGCGGCACCTTGTAGCGGCGCATCTGGCGGTCGACGGTGTACGACTGCGACTGCACGCCGGCGACGCCGCAAAGCACCAACACCGCGCCATCGAGCACGCGCAGGGCGCGCTCGACCTCGATGGTGAAGTCCACGTGCCCGGGTGTGTCGATCAGGTTGATGGCGTGGCCATTCCATTCCGCGCTGGTGGCGGCGGATTGGATGGTGATGCCCTTCTCGCGCTCGAGGTCCATGAAGTCCATGGTCGCCCCCACCCCCGACTTACCCTTGACCTCTTCGATCTTATGGATTTTCCCCGTGTAGTAGAGGATGCGCTCGGACAGCGTGGTCTTGCCGGAGTCGATGTGAGCGGAGATTCCAATGTTTCTGACCTTCTCGATGGACGCCATTACTTCCTGACCTGTTCTTTCTTTGCTGGCCCACCCCGGGCCAAGGGACATTGCTAAAGGCGCGGCAGTTTAGCCAGCAGCGACGCAAAAGCTAGATAAATCTCTTCGTCAGGTGCGCTACTTTCCTGCAACCTGTCGTCTACAAACTCGCGCCGATCCTGAGCAGGGTGGCGCAGACGTTGTGGATTCCGGGCCGCCCGGTCGCATGAGGTCGCCCCGCAGGGCGCTGTCAGATCCTTTCTCTCGTTGCATTTTCGCCACCGGGTCGCTTCTAATGCCCGGCGTGCCTGCGAAATCAGACCCGAAAGACAAGATCGCCTCCCAGCTCCAGCTCGACATTCCCACGGGCAAGCATCCCACGGGAAAATCAGAGGTCGAGACTCCTTTTTTTCGGCCGTTCTTGAAGTGGGCCGGCGGCAAGACTCAACTTTTGCCGCAACTCGCGCGGTTCTATCCACCCAGGGGTAGCGTCAGGCGTTATATCGAACCCTTCCTTGGCAGCGGCGCGGTTTTCTTTCACTTCAAGGCCATGGTCGAACCGCGCCAAGTGGTTCTGTGGGACAACAACCGCGAGCTCATCGAAACCTTCCAGGCGGTGCGGGATGATGTGGGGCAGGTGATCAAGCTCTTGCGCAAGCACCAGAAGGCTCACGACAAGGACTTCTTCCTGGCCATGCGCGAAAAGACGCCGCTTTCCCTCGTCGCCAAGGCCGCCCGGCTCATCTATCTGAACAAGACCTGTTTCAATGGTCTCTACCGCGTCAACAGCCGAGGCATATTCAATGTTCCGTTCGGCCGGTATACCAATCCTGGCATTTTCAACGAGGAATGGCTGCGCGGGGCTTCCAAGCAGCTCCAGGGGGCGCGTATCGAGACCGAGGACTTCAGGTTTCTGGAGCTCGAGGCGAAGAAGAACGACTTCATCTACTTCGACCCGCCCTACAACCCGCGCTCGAAGACATCCTTTTTCACAGCCTACACACGCGATCTTTTCGGCGAGGAACATCAGCGGAAACTGGCGGATCTGTATCGCGCCCTCGACAAGAAGGGTTGCCTGCTGATGCTCTCGAACAGCGACACGCCCCTCATCCGCGAGCTGTACAAGGACTTCGACATTCGCGAGGTGTCGGCCCGGCGGAACATCAATTCGAAGGCGGATCGGCGCGGTTCGATCTGCGAGCTGGTGGTGCTGAACGCGAAGCTGGTGCAAGCTTGCAGTCGTGAGCGAACGTAACATTCACCGCGGCGACGGAGGCGAAACCCAGCTGGGCAGCGGGCAGCGGGTGCGCAAGGACGACCCGCGCATCGAGTGCGTGGGTAGCGTCGACGAGCTGTCGTCGTTTCTCGGGCTGGCGCGCGCCTGGGTGGAGGCGCAGACGCAGGTCGCGGGAACGGCGGGTATGGTGGCGTGCCTGCGGCGGATCCAGCGCGAGCTCTATGTGCTGGGGGCCGAGCTGGCTCGCCGGGACGGCCAAGCCGAAGTCGGCATCACCGTCGAGCACGTGGTCACGTTGGACCGCGAGATTGCCGAGACCGATGCTTGGCTGCCCAAGCTGCGTGCGTTCATTCTTCCTGGTGGCGGCCAAGTCGCGTCCCACCTGCATATCGCGCGCGCGGTCTGCCGCCGCGCCGAACGCCAAGCCGTGCGCTTGGCCGCGACCGAAACCCTGGGCGCGCAGGTCGTTCCCTATCTGAACCGGCTTTCCCTGTTGCTGTTCTCGCTGGCTCGCCAAGCGGCGCACCTTCTGGGCGCTGGCGACGATCTGGCTTGAGATCGCTGCGTAGGGACCATTACCGTGGTAATGTAAACCCATGTCGTTGGCACAATCGAGGATCACCGCGCAGGGACAGATTTCGGTTCCGGCGGAAGTGCGCAAGAAGCTCGGCATCGGGCCGGGAGCTGTCCTGGAATGGAACGAGGAGAACGGGCAGATGGTCGTCCGCCGTGCCGCCCGCAACTCTTCCTCAGAGATTCACCAGACCTTGTTTCCGGATGGACCACCGCCCTTCAAGACCGTCACCGCAATGGACGAGGGCATTCGGCGCCTCGTCAGGAAGCGCCATGCGCGCCATTGATACCAACGTGCTCGTGCGGCTCCTGGCGCGCGATGATGCCAAGCAAGTGGCGGCGGCAGAGCGTTTCGTGGCTGGCGGAGCTTGGGTCTCTCACCTGGTTCTGATGGAGACCGCATGGGTGCTCGACAGCGTTTACGACCTCGCCCCCGACCGAGTCGCGACCGCGATGGAAATGCTGCTTGGCCATGCTCATCTCACGATCGAGAAGGCGGAAGTCGTCGCGGCGGCGGTGGCCACGTTGCGCAAGCGACCGAAACTAGGCTTCTCCGACTGTCTCATCGTCGAGACTGCCCGCAGTGCCGGGCACATTCCCGTGGGTACCTTCGATCGCGAATTGGGCAAGCTTGAAGATGTGCAAAGGCTGGCATCGGGCTGAAACGGTGATGGTCGCGACCTGGCCTAGTTGACGAGAGGCCAGGTGGTCAGCTTGCCGTGCGGCCAAGCCGGCGCGGCGTTCGCTAGCCGCATGCCCGCAAGGAATGCCTGGGCCTCGGGTTCGGTCTCGATGGGGCGATTTGGCATCTCGTACCAGACGATGGTGGGCGAGATGGACTTGAAGAGGTACCACCAGGTCGTCTTTCCCGCGTTGGCCACGCGCGACCCCACGCCACCGACGGGAAGTTGGTACTCGCCAATGGCGCGTCCGAATTGAAACCACACCGTGATGGCACCGAGCAGAACCGCGACCAGAAAAAATGCCAGGGAACGCGGGAGGCTGCGCGAACGCAGGAAAGCCCGCTTGGTGGGCTGCTGGCACCATGTACACAACAGCAAGACGATGGGCAGGATGACAACGGTGGTCTTGCACAAGAGTCCGCACACGAAGAGAACCAGCGCAGCGACGTAGCTGCGGCCGTGCCGATCCTGCTGGTAGCGAAACCACGCCAGAAGAGACAGGAGGGCGAAAAGAAGTGAGAGCGTGTTTTTGCACTCGGACACCCAGTCCACCGATTCCACGTGTGTGGGATGGACCAGAAAAACCACCCCCACCAACCACGCGCCGGGGATCGACAGACGGCGAAGCACCCGCCACAGCAGCATGGCATTGGCCGCGTGCACACCGACGTTGAGAATGTGGTACGGCGACGTGCGCGCGCCGAACAGTTGGTAGACGAGCCACAGCACCGTGGACTTAAGTGGAAAGTAGTCAGCGTCGCCTTGACCGGTCCAAATGTCCCAGAGCCCATGCCACGATCGCAAGGCGATATTGTTTGTGATGGCCCGGCCGTCGTCCCAAATGAAACCAGCCGCCAGCGCCGGCGCATAGACAACGAACGCCAGCGCCACGAAAAGAAGAACAGCTGCCCTCACCCCTGGCCCGTTCTTGTTTCGGTTGCGTCGGCGCCAGCGCGCTCGTCTTGTTTCGCTTGCTGACGAGTCTTTGACCTGCTGCCTGGACCACGGGCGCAGTGTACTTGGTCGCGTCGCGGGCGAGAAGGGTGGCCAAAAGATCCGAAACCCCTTTCGTTTCCGGCCTCTGCGTCCTCTGTGTCCTCTGTGTTTCCCTTGTTTTCGCGCGATTCCCATAGGATTTCACCGCTTCGGTGGTATACGAGGCGCCTTCATGACAAGGTTTTCCGAGCTGGGGCTGCCCCCGGCGCTTTCAGAGGCCATCGCCGCGCGTGGTTACGAAGAAGCGATGCCGGTGCAGGTTGCGGTGCTGGACGAGGCCCATCGCGATCGCGACCTCTTGGTTTCCTCGCAGACCGGCTCGGGCAAGACCCTTGCGTTCGGGACGCTGCTCGCGCGCACGCTGGTGCCTGTTCCTGAAGTAGCAGGGAAGGGCGAGTCTGCTGGCGATGCGCCCGCCGCTGCACCCAAGAAGACCGCAGCGTACAAGCCGGCGGGCCGGCTGCCCTCGGGTCTGGTCATCGCGCCCACGCGCGAGCTTGCCAACCAGGTGCGGACCGAGCTGGCCTGGCTGTTCGCACGCGCCAAGATCCATGTGGCGGCGTTCACGGGCGGCAGCGATCTGCGCCAGGATCTCAAGAAGTTGCATTCGGGCGTGGACATCGTCGTAGGCACGCCCGGGCGCCTTGTTGATCTCCTTTCGCGCGGGGCTTTGCAACTCGAAGCCGTGCAAACCGCGGTGCTCGACGAAGCCGACGAGATGCTCGACATGGGTTTTCACGAGGATCTGAAGACCCTGCTGGACGCGGCGGCGGCACGCACGCGCACCCACATGTTTTCCGCGACCTTGCCCAAGCCGATCTTGTCCTTGGCGGCCAACTACCAACAGCATGCCGTTCGCCTGGACGCGCGCAAGCTGGGTGAATCAGCCGACGGCAGCCACGAGGACATTCGCCACGTCACCCACCTCATCGCCATCGGAGACCGTACGGCGGCCGTGGTCAATGTGCTTCGCCAGAACGCCGACCAGCGTGCGATTGTCTTCGGCACCACCCGCGACGGCGTGGCCGACTTGCACCGCGAGCTCGTGCGCCAGGGGTTTCGCGCCGTCGTCCTGTCGGGAGATCGGGCGCAGGTCGAGCGCAATCGCGCGCTTTCGGCCCTGCGCGAAGGCGAGGCCCAGGTGCTTGTCGCGACCAACGTGGCCGCGCGCGGGCTGGACCTGCCCGAAGTCGATCTGGTCGTACACGCAGATCTTCCCCTCAACACCGAGGCGCTCACCCACCGCAGCGGCCGCACCGGCCGAGCCGGCCGCAAAGGCACCAGCGTGCTCATCGCCAACCTGGCCGAGCGGCGCAAGGCCGAGCGTCTGCTCGCTGGCGCGCGCGTGACCTACACCTGGACCGCGGCGCCCGGCGCCGCCGAGATCGCCAGCGAGGGCGAAAAACGCCTGGAAGCGGCCCTCTTGATTGCTGCAGAGGAAAACCGCGAAGCCTCCGCGAGTGTTCTGTCCGTGGCCGAGCGACTCGGAAAGCACATCAAGAAGGATGCGCTCATCCATCTACTGCTAGAGCGCGAGCTTGCCAATGTGCCAAAGGGCGAGAAGCTAAAGCCCGTCGATCTGAAAGTGGTCACGCGCGACGCGTTTCGTCCCACCGGTCCGCCGCCCGATCGCGAGGAATTCGCGCGCGATGCCGTCCGCTTTCGCATCAACCTGGGTGCCGACAGCCGCGCCGAACCGGGATGGTTGCTTCCGCTCATTTGCCGTCGCGGTGGCGTCACCCGGCGCGAGATCGGCGCCATCCGTGTGGTCAGCGCTGGCTTCAGCGAGTTCGAGATCGCGGGGCACGCCGCCAGCGACTTCGCCCTGGCGGCTGCGCAGACCGATCCGCGCGCTCCCCATGTCCGCGTCGAGCGCGTGCAGGGATTCTCGGGCGCCCCGCCGTCGGCCCACGCCCACCGCCGCCCCTACGACGATCGCCCTCGTCCCTATCCGCCGCGTAAGTTCGACGCCTACAAGCCGGCAAGTCGCTCGGCACATTCCGCCGCCGTCCGCCCGTCGGAGCCGCGCCGTGGCCCGCATCCAGGTGACTTTCGTCGGCCCGAGCCAGCGCACTTCGCGCCGAGATCGCAGGACGGGCACACGCCCTGGCAGGGCAAGAAGAACCCAGGCCACAAGCCCTTCGGCAAAAAGCCCTTCGCCAAGAAGCTTCCGAGCTAGCTGAATCGCTACCTTGTAATGGCCAGCCCGACGTTCACATCGGCCTCGACCATGAAATCGGGCAGGCCGGCGAGCATGTTGAGCGCGGCATACAGGCGGAAGGTCTCGTTCAATTTGTAGGTGAGCCCAGTGCCGACGCCCGCCAGACCGACTCCGCCCAGCACGGTATCTTTGCACGTGGGCCCGGCGCCGCAGTCGGTGAGGTTCGCGCTGGTCGGCGTCCTGATGCTCTGTCGGATTTGACCGGCGCCGGCTTGCACGGAGAGGAAAGGCTGCAACTTGCGGTTGGTGCTGCCCAAGACTCGGGTCGCCTTGACCAATCCCGCGAAGGCCATTCGTGCCGGTTGGTAGGTCTTCTGGCCGACATGAACTTCCTGCGCGCCGGTCACGAATTGGAAGCGGCCCTGCGCGGAAAGGATCCAGTGGTCGTTGTGGAAGTAGCCGATTTCGGGCGCAAGGTGCAGCAGCTGCGCGGCACCCAACCCCGACACGTGAATCGCCTTGGGCGACGTGCTGGTGTCCTCAGGATTCATCTCCGGCGACCCCGAGTGGTAGCCACCGCCGCTCCCCACAGCCAGAACGAACCACAATCCGGGACCGCTTGAAGCTTCGCTGTTTTCCTTCGCGACTTTGGGGACGGGCGGCGTGGCCTTGTCCTCATTCTCCTGGGTCGGACGATCGGATGCAAGCACGATGCGATGGGGGGCCTCGGGCGTCCCACTGTGCGCCAGTGCCTGATCGTCGTCGTTTTGGGCTTCGATGTAGTATGCGACCTGCAGGCCCCGAGTTGCTTCGATGGGGATATGGGCTTGAAACCAACTTGCAGCGTTCTCGACGGGAAGCATGTCGCGGGCCAGGAATTCGTCACCTTCCTCTGCCCGATAGGCCAGCATGACTTTGGCCGCACCTAGTCCGGGCGGAACCTGCGCCTTGATGGTGACGGTCTTGTTGCGCACGGCCTGGGTCACGACCGGATGGGTGATTTCGTAGTCGACGCTTTCGCCGGGCTTGGCTTGCGTGGCGGGCTCTTGCCCGGTCGGGAACGGAAGCGGCTTGGTTCCAAGCGCAGGGGTGGATGCCAACGCTTGCGCTTCGGCAAAGGCTGCTTGCACCTCGGGATTGATAAGCGACTTGGTGATCTTGATCTTGGGATCGATGGCGATGGCCTGGCGGAGCTCGGCCAAACCTTGCTTGCGGTTCTTGAGCCCGCTGACGTAGACCACGCCCAGGTGAACGTGGGTGCGCGCCGCCGTTGGATGGCCGTCGAGATGCGCGCTCTTGCATAGTTCCAGAGCCTGCGTGAGCAGGGCTGCCGCGCCTTCCATGTCCAGCGACTCGTACAGCGTCAGGGCTTTCTTGTTCAGCTCGACGACCTTGTTCAGCGTCCCGTCGTCCTGCTCGGCGGCGCGCGCAAAGCCCGCCACTGCGAGCGCGAGGCCCAGGCCGACGGCGACCGCGGCATGCCTGAGACGAACGCGCTTGAGGGTCATGGGCTGGCGCCCCGAACTAGCTGCTGCCACCGCCGCCGCCGCGCCGGAGCTCGGTCAGGACCGACTTGGCGATGGCCTTCAGGGTTTCGAAGACCCCGACACCGGTGGTGGCGCAGGCCTCGAACTCGGGCGCATGCGTCGGGTTGAGCAGCTGGCGCAGCTCATCCAGGGGCGCGGCGTTGGGCAGATCGCGCTTGTTGTACTGGACGATGTAGGGCAGCTTGTCGAGGTTGTAACCCTGCTCGGTCAGGTTGAGGCGCAGGTTTTCCAGCGATTCCATGTTCGCCTCCATGCGCTCGTTTTGCGAGTCGGCCACGAAGACGACGCCGTCCACGCCTTTGAGGATCAGCTTGCGACTGGCATCGTAGAAGACCTGGCCGGGCACGGTGTAAAGATGGAAGCGCGTCTTGAAGCCGCGGATCTCGCCCAGGGACAGGGGCAAGAAATCGAAGAACAGCGTGCGCTCGGTTTCGGTGGCAAGCGAGATCATCTTGCCTTTGGCTTCGGGGCTGGTGCGCGCATAGATGAACTGCAGATTGGTGGTTTTTCCGCCGAGCCCAGGGCCGTAGTAAACCAGCTTGCAGTTGATTTCGCGGGAAGAGTAGTTGATGAAGCTCATCGACTGGGGCACTCAATCGTTGAAGAGTTTGTCGATGTCCGCGTCGGTGATCTCGTTCAGGATCGAAGGCCCGGTCTGGCTGGCCGCCTTCTTCGTGACCTGCTCGAACAAGCGGGCCATTTCCTCGGTGGCCTTGCGGACGCGTAGGCGCACGAGCCCGAGCGACGAGCGCTCGTCGAAGAGCACGACCAAGATGGCGCGCCCTGCGACCAGCGTAATGTGAACGTGAGTTTTCTCGCCCTCGTGGAACTGGCTGGTGAAATCCTTCTCGCGCAGGATCTTCGAGATCCCACCGGTGGCCGCCACGTTGCCCGCGGTCAGCGAGGACAACGAGGTGACGTCGATCTCGCCGACCTCGCCGGCCTCGGCGATGGGCTGACCGTCACGGCCGATGAGCAGCACGGCCTTGGCATTGGAATCCCGATGCAGCCGCTGGCAGACGCTGGCGATCAGCTTCTGCTCTTCGGGGAACATGACATCTGGGCCACTCATCAGGCTACTGTTCTCCTTGTAGGAAAGAACCCTGAGAGGGTTCTTTCGAACTCCCGCGACGAGTGCCGCTGGGCAAAGCCCAGCCGCACTCACGCGTTTGTAGGCAAGGCCCCCGGGAGGGCTCCTTCGACGTTCCACGGTGAGCCGGGGCCATCACGCTGGGGGTGGTCTGAACTAGCATTGGTGGGCCGCGGCTTGCAAGTTGGGGTGAGTCGTTGACTTCAAGGGAAACTCTCTCAAGTCCGGTAGCTTAACAGTTTTTCGCGGACCGTACACGACCGCGATGAATGGGAACGACAGGAACTCGTGATGGCTTTACGATGCACACGGTCAATGTAGCTAGAGCTCACGCCGGCCATCGATGGCCCGCGCGAGGGTCAGGCGGTCGGCGTATTCGAGCTCGCCGCCCATGGGAACGCCCGTGGCGATGCGACTGGTGCGCACGCCGAGCGGGCGAATCAACTTGGCCAGGTAGATGGCCGTGGTTTCACCTTCCACGCTCGGATTGGTCGCCACGATGACCTCGCGGACATCGCTGCCACCGCAGCGCTTGACGAGCTCGGCGATGCGTAGATCGTCGGGGCCGATGCCTTCCAAGGGGGAAAGCACGCCGTGCAGAACGTGGTAGCGGCCGCGGTAGCCACCCGTGCGCTCGATGGCAAGCACGTCCTGCGGGTGCGCCACGACGCAGAGGATGCTGTGGTCGCGCCGCTGGTCGCGGCAGATGGTGCAGGGATCGTCCTCGGTGAAATCCCAGCACTGCCCGCACAAGCGGATCTTCGCGCGCAGTTCCGAGATGGCGCTGGCCAGGGCCGCAGCATCGGCTTCGGGCGCGCGCAAGATGTGGAAGGCCAGCCGTGCTGCGGTTTTCTCGCCCACGCCGGGCAGCTTGCCGAGCTCGCACACGAGGCGCGCGATGGGGCCTGCACTGCTCATTGGGTCTTGATCTCCTTGGGGGCGGTGCCGAAAAGCTCCTGGGCCTTGCGAACCATGGGGTGCTGGCGAGCCTCGCTCTCGCGCAGGTGCTGTTCGGCCTGCGCGGCTTCCGCCTCGCGGCCGACCTCGGAGCGCACCAGGGATCGCCCGGCCTGCGCGGTGCCGACCTCGAGGGCGATGCGGGTTGGCGATCCGGTGATCTGCGAGAGCACACGTTCGATCTCGACCTTGCTCTTCGCGGTCTGGTCGAGGGCGAATTTCTGGTCGAAGAGCAGCGTGACCTGGCCGCCTTCCCACGAAGCAACCTCGGCGTGGTCGAGCGCGGCTGCGATGGAGGGGCGGTGGCCGAAGGATTCGCACACCCGTCGCCACACCCCGGCGATGTCGGACTCGGGCGAACCGCGCTCGGCGGGCTTGGCGGTGGTGGGTGCTTGTGCGCTGGCGCTGGAAGGTGCCGGCGATGCGGCCGCGGGGGTGTGGGGCGGGGCCGTGGGCGGGGCCGCGGGGACAATGGCAAGTCGTGGGCGCGGGTCGGAAACACGCGGGGCGGGTGGAGCCGTGCCGGTGCCGCCCGTGAGCCGAGCTTCCAGCTTGCCCAGTCGATCGAGAAGATCACCGAGGGGCAGCAGCGGTTCCGCGAAACACAGATCGACCAAGGCCATCTCGACAATCAGGCGCGGCGTCTGCGAGCGCGCGGCCTCCTCGACGGCGCGAGCCCAGCGCTCGAAGAGCGAAGTCACGAGGCCGCGCGGCGCCTTCTGCGCCAGCTTTTTGGCTTCCGCGATCTCCTCGGGCGTGGCATCGATCAGATCAGCCGCGTCGGGAACCAACGAGACGATCTCCAGATCGTGTAGCAGGCCAAGGAAACTGCGCGCGAGCTGTACCAGATCCACGCCACGATCCACGGCCGCGGCTAGGCCGCGCAAGGCCTGTGCGACGTCCCGCTCCAGCACCGTACCGGCCAGTTGGAACAGCAAGCTGCGATCCGCCACGCCCAGCACCTCGGCCACGCGCTCGCGGGTGATCTTGTCCTTGCCCACGTAGGCCAGCACCTGGTCGAGCAGGGACAGTCCATCGCGCACGGAGCCGGCCGCCTCGCGGGCCAGCAAGCGCACGGCCTCGGGTTCGCACTCGATGTTTTCCTTGACCAGAATCTGCCCCAGGTGCGTGGCGAGGGCGCTCGTGGACAGCAGCTTGAAGTCGTAGCGTTGGCAGCGCGAAAGGATCGTCGCCGGAATCTTGTGCGATTCGGTGGTGGCGAAGATGAACACCACGTGGGGCGGCGGCTCTTCCAGGGTCTTGAGCAGCGCGTTGAAGGCGCTGGTGGAGAGCATGTGCACCTCGTCGATGATGTAGACCTTCTTGCGCGCCTCGGCCGGCAGGTAGCGCACGCCTTCGCGCAGAGTGCGCACGTCGTCGACGCCGGTGTTGGAGGCGCCATCGATCTCCAGCACGTCGACCGATTGTCCGCTGACGATGGACTTGCAGATGGCGCACTCGCCGCACGGATTCGCGGTGGGGCCTTTCTCGCAGCAGAGGGCCTTGGCCAGGATGCGGGCGGCGCTGGTCTTGCCTATGCCACGCGCCCCGGTGAACAGGAAGGCGTGGTGCACGCGACCGAGCTCGATGGCATTGGTCAGGGTGCGGGCGACGTGCTCCTGACCGGCCAGGTCGTCGAAGCGCTGCGGTCGGTATTTGCGGGCAAGAACCAGGTACGACACGCGGGCATCATGGGGAAGATGCCAGGGGGCCGTCAACAGGCTTTCGGCAATCCGTTCCGATGGCCTGGTGTCATTCTCGACCTCGGGCTCAAGATTCGGACCAAACCCGTCGCAGTAATACTTGCTCATGAATGGGGATTTGGCGCGGTCGCGACGTGTCGCGTCGGATCGGATACAACGGCGAACCAGTTGGACGGGGCCAGACGTCGGCTCCACGGACCGTGGGGATTGGCCGAAGGTTTCGGTGGATGCCGTCGATATGAAGGAGAGAAATGACGATGAAGCCCATGCCCAAGGCCGAGCGGTTGGCCGCTCTGGTCTCCAACGTCACCGAGACCATGCTGGGGATCTCCTTCGTACCGGCCGAAAACAAACCCGCGCATCCATCCCTGAATTGGAGAACCGCCATCATGCTGGTGGACGGACCGCGTCCGGTCAGCGTGGGCCTTTCCTCCGACGAAGCCGGTTGCGCGAAATTGACCGCGGCCATGTTTGGCTGCAAGACCGAAGGTGTGGACGTGGGCATGATCAACGACGCGCTTCGCGAGCTGGTGAACATGACCGCCGGGCTTCTCAAGCGCGAGATGGCTCTTGACCAGGCGCTGACCGTGCCCGCGATCGTCGACGACCAGGAGTCTCTGGCCGAGATTGCCCGCCAGCACCCGGCGCTCGTGCTCATCGCACGCGAGGTCGGGATTGCGCTGTGGGCCTGCGATGGTCTTCTCAAATGGAACGTGAAGGCCGCTTAGTCGCGAAGGCGGAGCCGGGCTTTGCCCGGCGGAGCCGAAACGCGGGAGGGAATGGGAACCCTCCCAGGGTTCCCATATCAGACGCGAAGGCGGAGGCGGGCTATGCCCGGCGGAGCCGAAACGCGGGAGGGAATGGGAACCCTCCCAGGGTTCCCATATCAATAAATGGACAAGGAGCAGTCACATGCCGCGTATTCTGACAGTCGACGACAGCCGACCCATTCGCATGATCGTTTCCAAGGCCCTGGTCGAGATGGGCTTCGAGGTAGGTGAGGCCGAGGATGGCAACCACGGCCTCAAGAAACTGAAAGAAGGGGCCTACGACCTGGTGGTCCTTGACGTGACCATGCCCAACCTCGATGGCCCGGGCATGCTGGCTAAGATGCGCGAGGCAGGCGACAAGACGCCCGTGCTCATGCTGACGTCCGAATCGAAGACCTCCATCGTGGCCGCGTTGATGAAGCTCGGCATCCAGGACTACGTGCTCAAGCCTTTCAAAGGCATCGAGCTGCGCGCCAAGGTGCTCAAGGCGCTCAAGTTGCCGGCCGACTATGTGGCGCAGAAATCGGGAGCCGCGGCCGGGGCCGCCGCGGGCGACGGCAAGCTAACCATCCTGGTCATCGACGACATAGAGAACGTTCACAAGAAGCTGCGCTCCATGATCCCCGAGACCGTGGAACTGGAGACGGCGTTGTCGGTACAGGACGGCCTGAACGCCGTTCGCAACAAGAAGGTCAAGGCCATCTTGGTCGACGCCGAGATTCAGGCCGGCGGGCCCGCGCCCCTGGTCAAGCAACTGCGCTTGTTGCAACCGGGGGCTGGCATCTGGGGCATGGCTTTGCGCAGCGCCAACAACGTGGCGAAGGAAATGCGGGATCTAGGATTCGACGATGCCTTGCTCAAGCCCTTCACTCAGGATGCCATTGATGCCTTGATCGAGCTGTACGCGGTCAAGAACGAGACCTTGTTCGTGGCCAAGGAAGACCTTATCCAACTCACGCCGTTCCTGGGTAAAGAGGACAAGTTGGAGCGCTATTTCACCAAGCTGTCCGCGGATGTGAAGACCGTGGTGCAGAAGCTGGGCGAGGCGTGCTTCGAGATGGCCGTCATCGACGCCGTCAACATTCCCCTGCAGCAACCGGCGCGCGTGGCGCAGTTCCTGGTGGACACCTTCAAGGTCGCCGGAGATCTCGGCATTTCGGTGAAGGTGGTGAGCTCGCCGGAATTGCCCAAGGCCATGCGCGGTTTCCAGGAAACCAAGGATCTGCACTGCTTCACCACGGTGGAAGAAGCGCGCGCGCAAGCGGCGTAGAACTGCCGGTTCTGCCCGACCCGAGCCGACCCTCCATGCGCCTGACCACCTCCTGACCTCCCAGTCGGTGGGCAGGTTGGGCCTTCACCCCGACCACGACCCAAGCCTATTCTGCTCGACAAATCCTCAGGCTTTGGGCATCGTTGTAACGCGCCGCTAGGCCCGGGCATCCTAGGGAGGCCAGTAGCGTCGCTGGTGAAAGGGTAATTACATGGCTTCGAATTTCAGATCCTTCGGTCGTCTATTTTTCGTGGTGGCACTTGCCGTGCCTGTGTTCCAGGGCTGCGGAGGCGGCGGATCCAAGGCGAGTCCAACCCCGGTTTGTGCTCACCCCAGCGATTGCAGCGGCCAGCTGGTGTGCATTCAGGGCTTCTGCGTTCAGGCGTGCGCGACGTCAAAGGATTGTCTAAGTGGGGAACGTTGCATTAAGGCTAGTGAAGGAAACAGCTGTCAGCCCACTCAAAAGACCACCTGTGCCTATACGAGCCAATGCACGACTCCTCTCGTTTGTGGTGTGGACTTGCAGTGCCGAAACCAGTGCCAGACCGACGTCGACTGTCCCGGCGGGGTCTGCACATCCTTTAGCAAGCTTTGCGTTGACCCGAAGACCATCGACGTCAACAGCTACGACCCCAACACCAACGAGCTCAAGGCTTTTTCCATTGATGCGGGTGTCAGGATCGATTCGAGCGGCGGCGGCCCCGTCGATGCCAGTGCTCCTGTCGATGCGCCCTCCGTGGCTCCCGATACCAGCATTTCTGGACCTGAGGTCGGGAAGGCCGATGTTGCGGCAACCGAAGCGGCGCTGGTCGATTCACCCGCGGCCGACAAGCCAGTGGTCGCGCTCGATACCGCGGGCCCGGACAGCTCGCTCAGCTTCGACGCTCCGGCCTTGGTCGTTGACGGCGTCGTGGTCACGCCTGGTCCGTCGGTTCGACAAGGACAGATCAACGTCACCATCACCATCACCAAGGCCTCGGGTGGCTTGGCCAGCGCAGGCCTCTTCGACATGGGCGACCTGACCGTTCGCGCGCAGACCGGCGGCAGCGACACGGCTCTCATCCTCAAGGTTTCCGTTCCCCACGGGGCACCCCTCGGCAAGCGAACCTTGAAATTCGTGACGAACACGGGCGTGGTGACCGCCGCCGACGTCGTAGAGGTCACGGCGATTACCTCGGGACCGACAGGTGTGGATACCAACGCCGGCTCGGCGGCCTCGCCCTTCCTCACGCTCAAGCAAGCCGTCTTGGTTGCGGACGTGGGCGATACCATTCACTTGATGGACGGCACCTACAACACCAAGGGCGGCGAAACCTGGGGCTACGTCATTCCCGACAACCTGACCATCGTCGGCGACTCCACGGCCGGCACCGTCATTGATGGCGTGGGCGCGACGACCAATCCGAATGGTATCAATGCCTCGACAGCGGTCACCCTCAAGACCCTCACCCTCCAGCATTTCTATTACGGCATCGACATGAAATTGCCGTCGAGCACCCTCACCATGCAGGACGTGGTGCTCGGCGGGAATTCGAGCTACGCGATTTACGTCGAGCAGACGGCGAAGGGATCCACGGTCAATATCTCGGGCAAGAATGGCCTGATCGATCAGCCGGGGCAGAGCGCTATCACCGTCTACTATGCTCCCAACGTGACGGTGAACATCACCGACGCGACCGTGCAGGGCGGCAGCTATGTCGTCTACTTCGGTGGCGACTGCTCGGAGGGGAAACTGAATGTCTCGGGCGGAACCATCAAGCAATTGGCGACCAGCTACGCGATTTACATCGGCGTGAGCACGAACGCGGTAGGAACCGCGGTCGTGCTCGACAAGGCCAATGTCATCGGGAATATCTACGATACCGACGCCAAGGGCACCATGACCATCACAGGGTCGACCCTCACGCAGAAGTCCGGCAACGGAATCGACTTCGCCGGGCTCGCTTTGACCATGGCGAATACCACCTTGACGATGACTGCGGCCAACAGCGGGATCAACCTTTCCGGGACCCAGGCCACCATGTCGCTGACCGGCGTCAAGGTGACCGGCGGTGGCTACGGCATCCAGCAGGGCGGCGCGGGCAGCAGCGCCAAGCTGCGCGGCACATCCATCACCGGCACGGCCTACGATGCCTACTATTTGACTGCGGGTGACTTGGATATGGGAACGGCCACCGAATCGGGCGACAACGTGATCGGTGCGCCCAGCAGCACATCGTACTGGTGTCTAGGGATCTACCGGGCGCAAGGAGCAAGTGCGGGGAATCCGGTCACGTGCAGTGGGACGACCCTGAATGGCCAGGCGCCAAGTCCCGGCACCATCGACGCCTCCTCGGGGACGGTCAGCCTTCAGCCGCAACGGTACACAGTGTCGACCGGCAACAAGCTGATCTTCTACTAGATTGAGGCAGGGCACGGCCTGATAGATGAAAACGAGGGAAGACGGGTCGGATTCGTTCCTAGGCAATACCGCGCCTGGGCCGGCCCCGGCCCTCGTTTCGGGCGGCGACCTGTCGACCGGCTATGTCGTTGGTGAGTATCGGGTCGAGCGCGTGATCGGGCGCGGTGGCATGGGGGTGGTGTACTCGGGCGTGCAGCCCGTGATCGAGAAGCGGGTGGCGATCAAGGTGCTCAACTCGGAGCTCTCGTCCGATCCAGGGCTTGTGCGGCGATTCCTCGACGAGGCCCGCGCGGTGAACCGGATTCGCCACCCCAACATCATCGACATCTTCTCGTTCGGGCAGCTTGCGGATAGCCGACAGTACTTCGTGATGGAGTACCTCGAAGGGCACACCCTCGCCGACCGACTGCAGAGCGCGGATCTTCCCATCGAACAGCTGCCGCCGTTGCTCGCACAAATCTGTGATGCGCTCGACGCGGCCCACGGCGAGCACATCGTGCACCGCGATCTCAAACCCGAGAACATTTGGATCGTCGACTCGCGGCGGGGGCGCATGTTCGCCAAGCTCCTCGATTTCGGTATCGCCAAATTGCTCGCCACCGGCGAGCAGACCACCACGCAAGCGGGCGTGCTCATGGGGACGCCCCAGTACATGTCCCCCGAGCAATGCCATGGCCGCGCCATCGATCACCGCACCGATATCTACGCCATGGGCGTGCTTCTGTACCAAATGTACACCGGCACGCTCCCCTTTCATGGCGAGAGTTTCGCCGAGGTCCTGACCAAGCAGCTTACCCAAGTTCCCGAACGCCCCTCGATGCACGCCGCGCTTCCGCAAGCCTTGGACGATCTCATCATGCGCTGCCTGGCCAAGGATCCGGCCGACAGACCGCAGACCGCGCGTGAGCTTGGCGAAGGGCTCGCGCAGATTCTCGTTCCTCGAACCGCGCTGCTGCCGCCGTCGATGCAAGCTCCGACCACCACGACCCTGCGCGGATCGGCGCAAGCGGCCGAAGCCTCTGCGCCGCAGGCCACGCCGACCCGGCGCTGGCCTCTCCTCGTCGTGGTGCTCTTGGTCGGAGCCCTGAGCGCGCTGGGGGCCGCGCGATTGGCGGGTAAGGGACAGACGACAGCACCCAGGGCGGCCGGGCCAGCACCTTTCGCCCACGACGAACCCAGGGTCGCCGCCGCGCCGATTCCGACGGTGGGACCGGATGCCTTGCCGGCCGCGGCGTCGCCGCAACCTTCCGCTCAGGAAGTAGCAAAGAAGTCGGTCGACCCGGCAGAGGGAAAGCGACCCAAAGTCCTGGGCAAACCGGGAACGCGCGAGGCATCCCGGCCGCCGGGATCCTCGCGTTCTTCCAGCAGCGGCCTCGTGACGGACAACCCATTTCGATAGGTGACATCGTGATACGAGAAAGAGAATGGTTGCGCGCGCCGGCGCGCGGACGCGCATGGTGTTTGGTGGCGGTAGCCTCGTGTGTGCTGGGGTTGGGCAGCACTGACTTGGCCTTGGCTGCGCCGGACGCGAACCCTGCGCCTTCAATCCAGCCCACGGCGGCCATCAAGGCGGAAGCCCGCGATCGCTTCGACCGGGGCGTGCGACTCTTCGAAAAGGGCGAGAACGCGAGCGCACTGGCCGAATTCAAGCGCGCAAACGAGCTCATCCCGAACCCGCTGGTCCTCTACAACGTGGGGCTTGTCTACGCTGCCATGAACCGTCCGGTGGAGGCTGTCGACGCGCTTGAGGCATTCCTGGCCGAGCCCAACGCGGCCCAGCGCGCGCAACACCGGCACGCCGTCCAGGTTCGCGACGAGCAGTCGGCTCGCGTTGCACGCCTCCTAGTCAAGACCGAGATGCCGGCCACGGTGGATATCGATGGTGTCGAGATGGGCCGCACACCGCTGGCCCAGCCCATCCGCGTCGCCAGTGGTGCCCACGTGGTAGGTGCGCAGGCACCTGGCTTCTTGCCCAGTCGCAAGGAAGTTACGCTTGCGGGACAGGTCACGGAGACGCTGGTGTTGACCTTGCTGCCAGCGGCTAGCCGTACGGCACAGCTGTCGGTCGTCAGCTCACCTATCGGGGCCGACGTGCTTGTGAATGGTCAGCGGGTCGGTCAGACGCCCCTGCCGGCGAGTGTGGCCGTCGCGTCGGGCAGCGTTCGCGTGGAGCTGCAGCGGGCCGGCTATTTGCGCGCAGAGCGCATACTGGAGCTCGGGGACGGCGCGCGCAGCGAGTTGACCTTCGCCCTGGAAGAAGACCCTTCGGCGCCTCCGTCGAGCCGGGGCGTGTTGCGCCTTTCCACCAGCGAGCCGGACGCCGAGGTCAGCATCGACGGTATCCCGCGCAGACTGGGTGCCAGTGGACTCTTCTTGCCCGTCGGCCCGCACGCGTTGAAGATTACCAGGGCCGGTTTCGAGCCCTACGAGCGCGCCGTGAACATCACGGCCGATGGAGAGGTACCTCTTGCTGCCGCGCTGACGCCAACATCGGAAACGCGCGAGCGCTACGAGAGCAGCATCCGGACGCGCAAGGTCGTTGGTTGGACTGTGCTAGGAACCGGCGTGGCCTTGGCCGTTGCGGGTGGTGTATACGGTGCAACCAAACTCAAGGATGTTACGGACTCCAGAAATCAGCTCAACACCGTTCTTGCCGCCGAGGCTGACCCCAACAATCAGTGCTACGCGCAGGGACTCGATTACGGTCTACGCCAATGTGCCGCGGTGAAATCGGACGCGCAGAGCAGGGTGGACGGTGCGGTGCTCCGACGCAATCTCGGATTCATCGGTGCCGGTGTGGGACTGGTGGCAGCCGGGGTGGGTACCTACCTTCTGCTCAGCTCAGGCGATCCCAACCGCTATCGCAAGAATGTCGGTGTGGCTCTGACCGATGGCGCGGTGTGGACCGATGGCCAGGGTGGGGGCCTGTTGCTGGTTGGTCGCTACTGATCGGCAGCGGGGCCGGTCTGCCTCAAGATCCGGGGCCGATCTGACGCATTTACAGTCAGATATGCACACAGATCCGCATCGCGGGGCCGGCTCGGCGGCTGCGCTAGGCCTGCCTTGCGAGCGACGGATCTTCGTGCACGAGACTGGCCCCCATGAAACTGGCTGAGCAGCTGGAAATCATCCTCGAGAATCGCATCGCGCAGGACAACCTGACGCTGCCGCTGCTGCCGGCCATCGTGGCCAAGGCCAACGACGTGGTCCGCCGAGCCGATGCGACCGTGACGGATCTGGTGGCCACCATCGAGCTCGACCCTATTCTCGCCGCCGTGGTCTTGCGTCTGGGCGCTGCGGCCGGGTGCAGAACCCTGGAACAGTCCGTTACCAAGGTGGGAGTGCAAAAGGTGCGCTCGGTCTTGGCCGAAGCCTCGGCCCATCGAGTGACCGAATCCCGCGATGCCAAGACCACGGAAGCGACGCGGATGCTTTGGGATCACGCGCGCGCGGTGGCCATCTTGGCCCAGAATGTGGCCATCTTGGCTGGTGTCGAGGAGCCCGAGGTTTGCTTCGTCGCGGGCCTTTTGCACGACATCGGCAAGCCGGTGGTGGCGACCATGTTGCTGGAAGCCGAGGCCCAGATCGCGCAGCGAAACCCGAAGCTGTGGAGTATCGACGGAGACGCCTGGGTCGGCGTGGTGGAACGAACCCATCGCAAGATCGCGACCAATCTGGCCAAGAAGTGGCAGCTTCCCGAAGAGGTTCAAAACGCCGTCTTGCAGTTCTCGGACTACGACGCCGCCAACCGACAATCCATCGCGAACGCCGTTCATTTCGCCAACGCCTTGGCCAAGCAGATGGGGATTGCCTTGGGCGAGGTATCCGCCGACGACAACGATGCGCTGGTCATGGTGGGACGGTCGTTGCTCGGGCTCGACGACGAGGCCGTGGTGCGCGTGTCCGCGGATGCCAAGGCGCGTTGCCGGTTGACGTAGAAAATTCGGCGCCCTTGTGTTAGTCAAGGCTCAACCAAGACACGGGCAGTCCTTTTTCAACCAAGACCAAGGAGAAACACCAACATGAAGACTCTCATTTCGATGCTGATGGCAGTGGTTTTTGTCGCCGGAACGGCGGGCATGGTCCGCGCGGACGGTGCCGAAATGTTCGGTAAGAAGTGCGCTGGCTGCCATGGCAAGGACGGCAAGGGCGAGACCTCCATGGGCAAGAAGCTCAACATCAAGAGCCTGGCCGATGCCAAGGTTCAAGCCGCCTCGACGGATGCGCAGTGGGAGAAGATCATCCTGGAAGGTGTCAAGGGCGCCGACGGCAAGAGCACCATGCCGGCGTTCAAGGGTACTCCCGAAGAGGCCAAGGATTTGGTCAAGGCCTGCCGCAGCCTGAAGAAGTAGCGACGGTTCCCGAACCAGGTGTCTCGCCCGAGCTTGTCGGCATTCGCGCGCTCGAGCGAGACGTCCTGATGTCTTCAAGAAAAGAGCGCGAACTGGGAACTTGCACGCCTTCCGCTTGTCTGTGCAAGTGAAGGGAGGTTTCCATGAGCGTATCCATCGAGCCCGGAAACAAAGGCGGCAAGCGATCCCTGACGGCAGAGCTGAATCTGGTGCCGTACATCGACCTGTTTACTTGCATGGTTGCGTTCCTGCTCATCACGGCGGTCTGGACGCAATTGGCGCAACTCAAGACCAGCCAACACGACGGCAAGAGCGACGACGCGGACCATCCGCCACCCATGGCCAAGATTGCGGTCGTGGTGGGACAGGACGGAATCAACCTGGTGGTGAACCAGGAGCGCGAGATTCTTCCCGACAAGAATGGCCAGCCCGATTGGTCCTTGCTGAGCACGCTGCTCAAGAAGGCGAAGGGGCAGTTTCCAGACAAAGACGACGTTCAGATCGCATCCGAGGACAGCGTCCTCTTCGAGCGTCTGACTGAAGTGATGGATACGACCATCGCGGCTGGATTCCCCAGCGTTTCGCTCGTGCCCAGCGCCGAAGTCGGCTTGTAGGCAGAGGTCGGCGGCGACTAGGGGCTGTCCGGCTGTCCCTAATCCTCCGCGTGGAAAAGGGGCGATAGGGGAGAGAGGCTCGGCTACTGCGGGCTCGCGCCGGGACGCCCCCTCCGGGAACGGAAGTCAACGGCCGCGCTGCGCGCGTCCATGACTTCCTCGGGCTCCCGCAGACACTCGCTCATTACCGAAGAACGTGCTGCCAGTCGCGTAAGGACCCGGATGCTGAGCGCGCTACGGACGCGCGCAGCGCGTCCTATGGCGTGCGGCCGCCGAGTGGGGTATCCCTGGCGCTAGCCCGCAGTAGCCGAGTGCCGCTTTCCCCAATGCCTCCTTTGCAGGCATGAGAATTAGGGACAGCCCGACAGCCCCTAGCCTCGTGGCCCATTCTGTGAGGCCGCTGCTACTGGATAGAGATGGATGCTCGAGAAAAGCATCATGCCCTGACATAGGGATTGGAAAAGAAGGAGGCGTCCATGAAACTCCGTCGCGCCCGGCACACTGTAATCGTGGCACTCGCGTTATTGGGCGGTGCCTGTTCGTCTAGTGGCCCCGGGATCTCTCACGGAACCGGAGGCGCACCTGGGCCGGGCGCGGGCGGCACGTCTGCGGGTGGAGGTTCGGTCGGCACTGGCGGTAGCGACGGCGGCATGAGCGGTGGCGTCGGCGGAGCTATGGGGTCCGGCGGGCGTCTTGGCTCGGGCGGCACGCTGGCTGGAACGAGCGTCGCGGGCGGGCAGCCGGGTTCCGGTGGCACTTCGAGTACGAACGGCAGCGGTGGAAGAGTCGCCAGCGGGGGTAGCTCGGGCGCGGACGCTGGCCGGGACATCGCCGCAGGGAACGGCGGCACGACCTCCGCGGGGGACGGTGGTGGTGCTTCCGCGGGATGCGGCTCGGCGACAACCACCTCCCCTTGTAGCAAGTCTGGAACCAAGTGCAGCCTCGACGTCAGCGGCACGACGAGGACCTACTACGTGCAATTGCCGACGAGCTACACCTCGTCCAAGCAGTACCCAGTGGTCTTCCAGTTCCACCCTATGGGCGGGACGGCCGAGATGGCACTGAACGAGTATGGAATCAGCAAGGGCCTCCCGGACGCGATCTACGTCACGCCCCAAGGGCTGGTATCCGCGTCCCCCGGCTCCGATGCCGGCTCACCCGGCTGGCCCAACACCGGTGGTCAGGACATCGCTTTCACGAAAGCCATGCTTGCCGACGTTCAGGGGAAATACTGCGTGGACAACGCGCGCATCTTCTCCGTTGGCTTCAGCTATGGCGGCATGATGTCGTTCGCCATCGGCTGCGAAATGGGGGACGTGTTCCGCGCGATTGCGCCCATGTCGGGCGCGCTCTACAGCGACTTCAACTGCAAGGGCACGGGCCATGCCATCGCCATGTGGGGCTCGCACGGCCTTTCGGATAACGTCGTCCCCATCGCGGATGGCCGCTCGGCCCGGGACAAGATACTGCAACAGAACCACTGTGGGACCACCACCGCGCCGATCGATCCCAGTCCGTGCGTGTCCTACCAGGGATGCGACAGCGGGTACCCCGTGACCTGGTGCGAATTCGACGGCACCCACCAACCCCCGAGCTTCGGCACCAGCGCCATCACGGCGTTCTTCAAGTCTTTCTGAAATCCATCGCCACTCGCCGAAACTGCATGCGGCTACGCGGTTCCCGCGCTCCGGCGCAGGGCGAGCGCGGAATCGGACAGGGCGAAGACGACCACCTCGCGTGTGATCGGGTCCTCGAACAGCTTAGCGGCCAGCAGGCTGCCGGCAGCGTGGCCCAGCTCTCGATCGGCGCGAATGGCTTGCATCAAGGTCGCGATCAAGTCGCCGGTGACGACGTAGGCCGCGCGCAGTCCGGCGACCCGCATGGCCTGGCGCCAGGCCGAGGTATCTGCCTGCGGGCGAATGCGCTGGGCGGTCTCCTCCAACGCGCGTTTGACCTTTCGGCTCGCCGCCGTGGCGATGCTCGGTCGCCACGCGGACGCGGCCATCTCGGCGTTCGGGGAAAGCTCGCCTTGTCCCCACAGATCGGATCCAACGCGCAGGGCGCCGAACAGGATGCCATCCACATCGTCGCCCGTGGCCTCTTCCACCCAGGGAATGTCGAGCGCCACGTAGGTGAGCAGACGCGCAAGACCCGCGGCTTGGTCGACCTCGGAGAGATCGGCGAACCCGCCCGGCAGGATGAGAGCTGGCGGGTCGCCGGACCAAAGGCGCGGAAACGCGGTCGCGGTGGCGTCCACATAGAGGTCGAAGCGAAGATCTCCGAACGCCCTGGCCACCCGATCCGCCAGCGCCCGCGCGGGATGCGAGGCGCGCGAGGTGAGGCGATCGCGCGAGGACACCCCGAGCGTTTCGGGATCCTGGCGCACCAGCTTGGCGATGGTTTTACACAGCAGGGCCGCGACATCGAGCAGCGGGGTTTGGGCCGCGTCGCCGATGAGCGATGCGAGCAGGGTATCGTGGGCCAGGGAGGCCGGAGTGGGTGCGCTCATGGGCATGGTCTGCGCTGGGGATGGGGCGCCCGCATCGATGCCGAGGCGTGGCTTGCGCAGGAAGGTGAGCAACTCGTCGGCCACGGATGCGGTTTCCGTCTGCTGCGCTTTCCGACTGGTGCGCGACAGGATAGCGAGGATGCTTGTCACTTGCTCGCTGGTTGGAGATGCCTGGCCGAGTGCGCCCATCATGCCGGTGATTTCCCGCGTGGCCTCGTCGTACGCGCTGCCATGGGCCTCGACCAGGGCTTGATAGATCTCGACGCGGCTCGGGGCGAGACGTAGGGCTTCGTGCAACCGCGCCAGGCCCTCGCGCGGTTGGCCGAGCAGGGTGGCTTCGACCTTGCCCAGAGCCGCCAGCCATTCGGGCCGTCGGGGACGACCGCTCGATTCGGCCAGGGACATGGCCTGGATGATGGCTCGGGCCACGCGCTCGCCGGCCTCTCGCCCGGTTCCGAATAAGGAACACAGGTTGTGGAGCGCGGTCGTGTCCTCGCCGCTCAGCACGACGGCCTGAATCAGCACGCGCTCCGCGCTTGCCTCGTCACCCAGGGCCTGGTACACGGCACCCAGGCGCGCGACGATATCGCCGCTGGCGGCCCCGACTTGTTCCGCGAGTTTCTCCGCCTCGGAGGCTTCTCGGCGCGCGGTGTCCCGGAACGCCGGCGTACGCACGTGCACCTCGGCCAGGGCGATGGCGGCGCGCAGGCGCTCGACCGGGTCGCGCGAAATGCCGAGCGCGCTGCTGGCCGCCTCGACGGCTTCCGCCTGTAGACCAAGGGCGTTGCTGAGATCGGCCAGCGCGAGCAGGTTACCGACATGCTTGGGGGCGCGTTTGCGCGCACGGCGCAGGGCTTCGAGGGCCACGGTTTGGTCGCCCAAGTGGTGGATGGCCACGTAGGCGAGAGCCGCGCCCAGCTTGGCGGCCTGCTCGGGCGCCAGGGCGCGGTCGAGCGCGCTGCGCAGAGTTTCCGCCGCCTTGCCGGCGTCCATTCCCTGTCCGACGGACGCAACCACGGCGTCCGCGGCCTGCGCAGAGCTGGGATCTTCGCCAAGCGCGCGGCAGACCATGTCGAAGGCCTTGGCCGCGTCCTCGGGCCGCTGACGATAGCCATCGGCGGCTTCGAGCAGCCGCTCGCAGCGCGAGCCCGGATCCAGCTCCAGGCCGCCCAGCGCGGCGGCGGCATGCACGAAGGTTTCGGACTCGTCCAGGCGCAAGGCCACGCGGCGAGCACCGCGGGCCGCGGTCAGGCAGTCGGGCCAACCTTCAAGGGCCATGGCGAAGGCGAGCAGGGCCTCCTTCTGCGTCTGAATCCCGCCCTCGTCGTTGTGTTCGAGGTGCAGGGCGGCTGCCAGATGCAAGGCGGCTCCGGCCATCGGGTCGGGCGCCGCCGCCGCCAGCTTGCCCAGCGATGCTGCAATCGCGTCGCTTGGGGTTTGGCTCTCGAAATCGAGACCGCCTTTTCTCAGCAAGAGCTCGTGGCAGAGCAAGTTGTCGGGCGCCAGCTTGGCCAGAAGGTCGCGCGCGTGCGGTTGCCCATCGGGACACTTGGTATCGCCGTATTCTTCGAGCGCGGCGAGCTCGAAGACGCTGCCGAGCTTGGCTTCGAGGGTGTCAAAGCATTCGATCTGCTTGCGCAGGACCGCATCGAGGTCGCTCCAACGTTCGGTCCGGCGCAGGGCGTGTTCAAGGATGCGAAGCGCGGCCACGCTGGCGGCGTCGTGGTGAGCCAGATCCGCCAGACGCTTGAGCGCCTTCGAGGGATCCCGATCTTCGGCTTGCAGGCTGGCCAGCGCCAGTTGGCTGCAGGGGTCGGCGGACTCGGTGGCGAGCAGAAGTGCGAGCCGTTCGGCGCGCCTGCCCGTGCGCAGGTAAGCGCGGTCCAGGCGCTCGACGACGGCGAGATCGTCGGGCATGCATGTGCGCGCCTCGGTCAGCAGAGGGATGGCGCGCTCGGCCTCGCCCAGGCGGTCATCGTAGATTTCCGCGGCTTCCAGCAGCAGCTCGCCGCGCTCCGCGGGATGGGGCGTGGCGGCTCCAAGCGCGGCCAGCTCTTCGGCGACCGCGCGATAGTCGCCGTTTGCGAGCAGGATGCGCCGGATCTCCGCGCGCGGGGTGGGGTTGCTCGATTCCAAGCGGTGGGCTTCGCGCCAGGCGATCAGAGCATCCGCCGTGCGGTGCATGCGCTCTTCGAGGAAGCGGGCAATCTCGGCCTGGATGGGATAGTTGCTCTGGTCCTTGCGCATCTGTCCCAGCAGCAGTCGAAGCTGGGCCAGCGCCTCGGCTTGGCGGCCCGCCCGCTCGTGGACACGAAAGGCGGCACGCAGAGCCTCGGGATCGCCTGCCGTGTGGGCGAGAACGCGTTTGATGATGTCGAGCGCGGCGTCGGCATCAGCGAGTTGCTTCGAGGCCACGTCCGCGGCGCGCAGGAGCAACGAGCGTTCAAGAAAAAGGTCATCCCCGGCCACGTCGGCCTCGAGAACCAGGGCGCGCAGAAGCTCGCGCGCATTGCCCGTGCGGGCTGCGCAGCGTGCGAGCCCCAGGATGGCGCTGCGCCGGTTCGGCTCCTGGACCAGAATCTCGCTGAAGACTGCTAGGGCTCGGTCGGGCGCCCGCACCTCGTCCTCCCAAATGAGTGCGAGCTTTTCCAGATGGGCGATCCGGCGCGCCGTATCCGACGCCGAGGCCGCCGCTTCGACATAGAAATCGATGCGCGCCCGCACCCTGGAAGGGTCGTTGGGATCGGTCGGCGAGGGCGGCGTTCCCGGTGTGAGCAGGCGAACGATGGCGTCGGTGGCGTCCGCGTGGCTGGGATCGATGGCGAACGCCGAACGCAGCGACAGCAAGGCCACATCCGGGCTGCCCATGTCGTGCTCGGCGATGCTGGCGGCGCGCATGAGCAACTCGATACGCGCGGTCTGCGTGGTGGCGCGGGATGCTTGATCCGTGAACATGGCCACGCGCTGTTCGTGCTGGCCAAGGGCCGCCAGCGCGCGGTCGAGTTTGTCCCGCATGGGCTCGTCGTCCGGCTCCGCGCTGAGGACATGGTGGGCATGCATCGCCATCTCGGCGTAGCGTCCGAGCGTCTCGCAGCCGTGGACCAACCGGCGGTGCCAGTGGGCCGTTTCGGCGTCGCGCGCGAAGGCGAGAGCCGTGGTCCCTGTGGACACCGCAGCCTCGATGTTCCCCATCGCCTCGTAGAGACGGTAGAGCTCGCGCAGGGCCGTGCGCCGGATCGACGCTGCAGCTGCATCGCTGCCCGCCGCGCGCTCGAAAAGGTCGATGGCGACGATCTTTTGGTCCAGCCTTTCCGAAGCAAGCCGGCCGGCGGCGTAGAGCAATCGGGCGGCGCGCGCGCCGTCGGTTTCGAGCGCGGCCTCGGCGGCCCAGGCTTTGATCAGGGCTTCGATCTGGCCCTGCAACAGGAGGTGCCGGGTGTAGGCGTCGCGAACCGGGCCGATCTGTCCGTCGAGCACAAGCGCGGTTTCGAAGGCGACGCGCGCGGCATCGGCGCGTCCGAGTTTTTCCAGAAGCTGTCCGCGCTCGACCTCGATCCAGGCTGACAACCTGGTATCGGTACGGAAGGCCGCTGCCATGGTTTCGAGGTGAGCGGCCAAAGTTTCCAGTTGCAGACTGGTCTCTGCCGCCCGCGGCGCGGTGGCCAGCGCGGTTTCCAGCCCGCGCAGCGCCCCGGGATGGTCAGGTTGCAGGGCGAGTACGTCGCGATAGGCCTGCCAGGTGCGCTCGGAGGTCGCCCCGCCGGACGCCAGCAACATCCCAAGCTCGAGCTGCCGCGTGATCCGCGTGGCGGGCTCGCTAGGCGTGCGCAGTTCGGCTTCGAGGAGAGCCAAGGCGGGCGCGGCTGGGCGTAGCGGGGTCAGGCGGCGCGCGGCGGTGAGCGGCGCCCCGAGATTCGCGGCGATGCCGTGGGCGGCCCGGTACTCGGTCAGGGCGCCGGCCGGATCCCTGCCAACGACTTCGAGCAAGATGCCGAGCTCGGTGCGGGCGCGCGCCAGGGCGGCGCGATCGCCCGACGAGGCCCGTTCGACCCGCTTGCGCGCGTCGGCGACGGCGGTGTCGGGCGAGAACCGTTCTTGTTCGATGGACCTGGGCGCGGCCGCGGCGGGCAAGGGGAGGGCGATCCGCAAGGCGATGTTGCCAGCGACCGCCGCAGGCGGCAGAGCGGGCGCGACCATCATTCGCCTCGACGTGGAGCCGGTGCTGGGCAATGGCGCCGAGATCATGGGTGAGGTCGGTGCTGGTGGTGTTTGCGTGGTGCGCGGCAAGGGCGGCGGTGGTGCCGTGCGCGACCCTGGCGGCGGTGTCTGGGTGCTCGGAATCGAATGCGCTTGCGAAGGTCTAGCCGAGATAGGCAGGGGCGGCGGTCGCCTCGGAGGCGGGGCAGGGGGCGCCTCGCTGGCGCGGACGGGGAGCAACAGCGGTGTCGGTGTCGAGTCTATCAGCTCGATAACGCCGCTCACTTCCTCCTCGGAACCTTCCTCCGTGGTGGGCACTGCCGCCTTGGTTTCGCCCTCATCGCTGCTCGGGTTGCTGGCAGTTTCCTCGTCATGAACACCAGTCATGATTTTCCTTTGCGGCGTTTACGCTTGTAGCGAAGAAGTAAAGAGCAAACGAAAGGTGACCCTCGGCGCCACTCGCCCCTAGGAGCAGGTGGCGCCAGCGTCGGCCTGGCAGGCGTCGGGTAGGGTCGGACCCACGGAGGGCAAGAAGAAGTCCTTGCACAGACAGAGTTTCGCGCAGCACAATTTGCCCACACCGAAGGGGATTGCGCAGGTGAATCCCTTCTGGCAGCGGGTGTCGTGCGGGTTGCTGAAGTCCCGGGTTTGGCCATTGCAATCGTTGTCCGAGTTGCAGCGAACGGTACAGTACGCCCCGGTGTTGAGGTCGCTGGATACGCCCGGCTGCACGGCCGGCTTGGTGCAAATCCCGCTGGGGCAATCCCTCGATGCGACGCTGTAGCCCGCCTGCAATGCGCTTAGCGGGCTTGCATCGAAGGTGATATCGCACGTCCGCCCGATGGCCTTGTCCTCGCACCCGGATGCGCCAAGCACGATGGCCAACGCGAGCGAGGCGGACCAACCGAGTCGAACGGCTATGGGTCGAGGCTTGCGGTCTGCAGTGCTGGCGTTATGGAACATCAAGGGACTCCTTCCGTCCGAGCCGGGCGATTCTCGGCGTGGTGACCAAAATACCCCGGACATGGAATTCGAGTAAAGGAAAGCGCGGCCCTGCTACCGACCCTTTGCCAGAAGCGACGCCGCATCGAGGAGCATGTGCTCGGTTTCCTCCCAGCCGATGCAGCTGTCGGTGATGGACACGCCATACTTCAGCGGTACGCCCTGCATCCAAGTCTGCTTGCCTGCGAAGAGATTGCTCTCGATCATGACGCCTAGGATGGCTTTCTGCCCGCTGGCGAAATTCTGCACCACCTCGGCGAAGACCAACCCTTGCTTGGTGTGGTCCTTCCCGGAGTTGTCGTGCGAACAGTCTACCATCACACCCCGCGCCAGACCTTCGTCGCCGACTGCCTTGGCCGCGATGGCGATGTCCTCGGGGTGGTAGTTGGTTCCCGAGGCGCCGCCACGCAGCACGATGTGCGCGTCCTGATTGCCCAGGGTCTTGACCACCGACGAGATGCCATCGGCGTTGATGCCCAGAAAAGCGTGCGCATGGCGGGCCGAGAGCATGGCGTTGATGGCGTTTTGCAACGCTCCGTCGGTGCTGTTCTTGAAGCCGACGGGCATGGACAACCCGCTGGCCATTTGTCGGTGAACCTGGCTTTCCGTGGTACGCGCGCCAATCGCCGCCCAAGAAACCATGTCGGAGAGGTAATGCGGGACAACGGTGTCCAAGAACTCCGTCGCGCAAGGCAGACCAAGTCCGGCAATACGAAGCAGGACCTTGCGCGCCAAGGTCAGCCCGTCGGAGATTTCGCAAGAACCGTCGAGGTGCGGGTCGCTGACCAGCCCCTTCCATCCCACCACCGTGCGCGGCTTCTCGAAATAGGTTCGCATCACGACGAGCAGATGCTCCTGCGTGGCCTCGGCTACCTTCTTGAGCCGCTGGGCGTAGGCAAAGGCCGCTTCGGGATCGTGAATCGAGCACGGCCCGACTACGACCACAAGCCGGCGCTTGTCTTGTCCGTGAATCATGGCCGAGATAGCTGCGCGGCTCGCGCGCACCATCTTAAGGATCTCCTCGGTCGGCGCCATTTCTTCTTCCAGCTGGCGAGGCGTGACCAGGGGAGCGAATTCGGCGATGCGTAGGTTCTTGGTCTGCAACATGGGAGCTTCCTTTTCCGAAAAACGAAAAAGGCCCTGAGGGTTACTCAGGGCCTTGGATGACTTCTATGCAAGCGCTGCTTAGGCGAGTCCCCACGGCCCTGGTTTCCACCAGGTATAGCTAAAGTAGCCAAAGAACGCGGGGTGACGCTGCATAGGAACGCCCTTACGTTAGCACACGCTTGGGCGCGGTCAACTGGCGCGATCAATCTGCACGGGTGCTGGTTGTAGCGCTTCTGACGTGGAGGAACGAGCAGAAGGAGACGTACGTGTTCGTTGCGTAAGATGCTCGGCCTACGCAAGAATCCCCACGAGGACGACGAATGAAGAAACTACCAATCATCGTGACCCTGTTGCTTTCCGCCCCCGCTTTCGCCGACGAAACGTACCCGCGCGTGGTTCCGGCCAAGGACGCCGCTGAGGTCTTGGGCGTCTTGTTGGGAACGAAGCCACGGGTACTGGCCGTGGGTGAACAGCACCAAACCACGAAGACCGCGAAAATCCCGTCGGCCATCATGCGCTTCACCGAGGAGTTCCTGCCGCTGTTGTCGTCGATGGGCGCGACGGATCTGGTGGTCGAGACATGGATCAGCACAGGCAAGTGTGGCGAGGAGGAAAAGCAAGCGGTGGCCGAGGTGGAAAAGACCACGGAGCGTCCGAAAAACACCGAGAACGAGGTGA
>OBLT010000032.1_pt1 | contig 114362 bp, 97 predicted proteins | sample 1518721 | NCBI WGS metagenome assembly OBLT01 (sample SAMEA3539307, study PRJEB22396) | soil metagenome | biome: tundra; feature: field; material: soil | place: USA | collected 2010-05 | depth 0.15 m | reverse complement strand
TCGAGCGCAACCCCGGTTCGTTTGTTTTGCTGTTCCCGCGAAAGAAGTGACGGCCTGCTGCGCGAGTGCCGGCGGTGGTGGCGGAGGTGGCGGTGGGGCGGCCAGGGGCGGCGGCGTAGGCGATGGATTCGCGGCCAGGAAGAGAATCGCTCTCCGAGTGTTCAAGGGCAGCAGCGGTCCGCATACCAGGTAAGTAGGAATGTAACCCACGTTGGTTGGGACTGCAGCGACGTCAACCTGACAGATTTGTCGCATTCTCGGCCGCAAGACCGCGTTTCGGCCCTTTGTGGTCCAGCATAAATCGAGATTTTCCGGTGGAACAACGATTGCAGGGATGGGCGGGCATGAAAAGCGTGCCGAATCTCACTTCCTGTCTCGTTGGGGTTGGTCTGGCCATGGCTGCGACGCTCGTTGGATGCAGGAGAGACAACGCCATCGATAGGTCGGGCGATGGCTCATCGCCTCCGGGTCCAGATGCTTCATCCAAGAAAGACTCTCCGACCGACATGCCGTGGGATCCGGGTCCAGACACCTCGCCCAAGTACGACACGCCAACAGATATGCCGTGGGATCCAGGTCCAGACACATCGCCCCAAAAGGACGCCCCAGCAGACCTGACTTGGACTTGGGAACCGGATCTCGGTGGCGAGGCTGGTCATTCGAACGACACGTCCCCCGACGCGCCTGGGATCGATGCCAACCTAGATGCGACTGTCCTAGACGGGGCTGGCACATGCCGGGCGGGATATGTTCTGGGTTACACGACCGCCGGCTGCGGGACGGCAGCGAAACCGGTTTGCGCCTGGGCCAATCAGGATGCGTGTGCCAAATACGCGTGCGGTTGCTCGGGCAAGCTCATTGCGGGATGTGATTTCTTCTCCGAACCTTGGTACAGAAACACCGACCCCACAAAAGGCTGCGGCGACCTGCCCAACCCAATCGACGGAGGTGTGGTCGATGGTGGCGGTAGCGAAACAGGGATTCCCGCGTCCGGGTCATGCCCGAGCGGCACGGTCTTGGTCACGCCGATCGCAGCCGGGGCGCAGTTCAATGCGTTCTGTGGCCGGCCGTGCGCCACGACGGCAAACTGTCCGACGGATTTCCACTGCGTCGATCTGTTTGCCGCCCAGACGCCCAGCCCCGGTCCAGTCTGTGTGTCCACGACCACGCCCCCGCCCGTAAGCAACCCGTACTCCGGCTGGCACTGGGATGGCACACCTTCGTGCCGGTACGGCAACATCCTGGGCGCTCTTTACAATGAGCCAATCACGCAAGTGGCCGGACTCGAGCTTGTCACCTGCGCCAATGGCTGTGTCGCTACTGACGACGCCGGCCCGGTGGCACACTGCCGATGATGCTTTTGCCGACCTTGCTCTAGCGCTCCCTACTCCGGGCTGTCCATCGGTGGTCAATCCGATTCCGGGAGCTCCTCGGCCAGCCCGGCTTCCCGGCGCACGAAGTAGTCGACGACCAAGCCCTCCTTGAGTGCGCTTTCGCAGATGAGCGCGTGCTCGTGTCCGGTGAGCTCAAGCAAGGTGCGCAGCATGATCGTTCCCGGCACCACCGTGTCGGCGCGCATGGCGCCCACGCCCGGCATCTTGGCCCGTTCCTCAGGCGTGGCCGCGAGCAGCCTCTGTTCGAGCGCACGCAGATTGCCGAGCTTGAGCACAAGGTGTCGTCCCATGCCTTCGCCGGAGCGCCCGCGCGCTTCGGCGATTTTTTCGGCATTGCCTTCGGCCATGCGGGCCACCGCCAAGGCCGTACCCGATGTGAAGACGATGAAATCGAACCCCACCTTCAGCATTTGCCTGACCGCGGGCTGCACCACGGCGCGCACGCGGGTTTCGGCGGTCAGTAGCTCAGTGCGACTCGGCAGTTTCTCGTAGTTGCACAACTCGCGCAGGCGAAGCACGCCCATGCGCAGCGACGTGGCGAACAGGCACTCCTTGGCATCGCCCACCAGTGCCTTGATCGATCCGCCGCCAAGATCGACGAGCGCGAATTTTCCCGCGCCCACGTCGAGTGCCTGGCGTGCGCCCCAATAGATGAGGGTGGCCTCCTTGACCGGGTCGAGCACTTCCACCGAGAGCCCAACCTCGCGGGCCACCGTGTGCACGAAGTCCGAACCATTGCGCGCCTCGCGAATCGCGCTGGTGGCCACCGCCACGGTGCTCTCCGGCGCGAAGCCCTCGGCGATCTTGCGCAGCTTGAGCAGCCCGTCGAGCCCGCGCTGAAAAGAAGAAAAGGAGATGAATCCCTCGCGCAGGGACTCCTCGCCGAGCCGGACCATTTCCTGACCGCGCGCCAATTCCACCAGGCCGCCCGCACCGTCGGATTCGGCGACCAGCAAGTGAAACGAGTTGGACCCAAGGTCGTAGGCCGCCACGCGAGGCCTTCCCCCCTCTGGCGCCGGTGTCGCGGCGCCACCTCTCAGAAACCTAGGTTCGAACATGGACGAGTTTGTATCACCGCTCGGACGCCATGCGAGTTCCATCAGTGCGAATTCTTCCACGCGATGCGCTGAAGGAAATCCTGGGCGCGCAACCGGTCGGCCTCGTGGTCTGCATGCTCGGAGAGCCAGGCATACGAGGCCCGTGCGGTGGGGAGGTCGCCGGCCAGGTAGGCGGACTCGCCAAGTAGGCGGCGGCACTCTTTGAAAAAGAGGGCATCGAGCGGGAGCGCTTCTTCCACATCGGCGAGCGGGCAGGCATCGGCCAGGTGGGACAGAGCGAGCTTGGCATCGCGGGCGGCAAGTTGTCGGCCCACGAGGTAGGGGCCCAGGGCCTCATCGGGAAACTGGCGCGCGAACTCGGTCACGAGATAAACGACGAGTCCGGCGTCGAGGGGGCGGCCGCGCTCGTCGCCGAAGAGGACTCGTCCAAGCGATTTCTGTGCCTGCTCGTCGGAAAGAGCGCGCAGTTTGGCCCGGGCCGTGCGCAGGTCGCCGTCCTCGGTGGCGGCGAGCTCGACCTGGGCCATCTCAGCTCTTGCCTCTGCCACGCGGCCGGTGCGGAAATAAATCCCGGCTTCAAGCGAGGCGGCTCGTGCGCGCAAAGGACGGGTCAAGGTGCCCGACGCCGCGGCTTCGGCAAGGGTTGCTAGGGCGCGGTCGGCGTCGCCCGCGGCTATCAGCGCCTCGGCGAGATCCAGGCGAAACGTCGGTTCGTTCGGATCGTCGGCGCACGCACTCGACAAGAGCGCAACTGAATCGCCTGGCGCCGTTCCCAGTCGCGCGCGTGCATAAGACACGCGCGCGGCCAACTCGCGCGCGCAGACCTTCTGGAAGATTGCCGGGCGGCGGAAACTCTCCTCGGCCTGAGCGCGGCTGCTCTCGTCGGAGGGCAGCGCGGAAAGAAAGGCCCGCCAATCCTTTTCCAGCGAGGCCAGATCGCGGCCATACACGCGTTGGAAATCACCCGCCGAGTGATAGAGGGCGCGCAGTTTGTCCGCGCCGAAGCTGTCGAGGACAAAACGGCAGAACGATCCGGCGATGGTGTAGGCGCGCGGACCGGATTCGAAGGTGAAGCCGGCGCCGAGCGCGTGCTCGAGCTCGGGTGCCTTGCCGAGAGCGAGCATGGCCGCGGCTTCTTGGTGGGTGGTCGAGCGCCCGTCGGGGTTATCGAAATCGGCGGCCTCGGCGAGGCCCTCGACGAGACCGCTGGCCAACGTGGGCCAGGGAATGGGGCCGACGAAGTGCCAGGAAAGCGACACGCCGAACAGTCGATCGCCGAAAGCGGACGCGAACACGTGGGCCAGCTCGTGGCGCAGGCGCTGCGCGGGGAAGTGGTCGGCCTGCACGAAGATCTCTCGCGTCCAAGGCTTGGCGTAGAGGGTGCTCTCCGCCCCCACCGCGTCCTTCTTTGCCGCCGACGATGGAAAGCGGTACACGGTGACCGGCAGGGCCGGCTCGACCCCAAGGATGTGCGCCAGCTGCTGGTAGCGGAATTCCAGATCCTGCTTGGCGAGGTCGATGTCGGCGGCGCTCTCGACCGTGGGATCCGTACGCAGGACGAAGTGCTCGGAGCGCGTCTCGCGGGACAACATGTGTTCGAGATCGGCGCGACGGACATGGAAGCCGAGTATTCCGCGTGCCTCATACCAACCCACGGAAGCCGCCAGCAGCACCAGGGCAACAAGCAGCCTTGGCCACCGCCTTGGGAGAGTGCGCGGCGGTCGCCACGCATGGGCCGTGGCGATCGCGGCCGCCAGCCAGGTCATGTTGGCCAGCCGAAACCACACCAGTCGAAGCGGCGGGCGCAGCGCCTCGTCGTAGATTGGACCAGGAAAAAATCCCGCGAACGGATCGAAAGCGAAGACCGCCGGGTCGCGATAGAGCCGCGCCAGCGTCCAAACGACCGAGAGCAAGGGCAAGGCAAAGGCCGCCAGCCTGGCGCTGCGCTGTCCGGGCAACGCCACCGCAACCGTCGCGCCCGTGCCCGCCGCGAAGGCACCCGTGCATGCAGGCAAGAGCGCGAAGAAGGCGAGCCCAGCGCCGACATTGCAGTTGCGCACGCGCAAGGCGTTGGCCAGGGAGAGCAGGAGGGGCAGAACAAGGAGGGCCCAGGTCGCGACGATGGCCTCGGCCGCGACTTTCACCGGCGAAACCGCGCGTCCGCTCCGCCGGGCCGAGCTGACCGCACCGTGGCCCATATCGACGCCCGCCAGGGCCGTGGCGAGGCCGATGGCGAAGGCAAAGTCGTAGCCTAGGACGTTGAACAGCGGCGCGAAGTTGAGCAATGCAGCAAGCAAGGCGAGCGAGCCCGCCCAAAAGAGCGTTCGCCAGCCGTAACGAATGTTGATCCAGGCCACCGTGCGTGCGAGGCTCATGGCGAGGTTGAGGATGCCCCAGTCTTCGGATCGTCGCCAGCAGCATCGGGCTCCCATCGAGCTTCGGGTGGAATACCAACGCCTGAATCGCTTTTTCTATGACTACACCAAGAATATTTCGATGGGCGGTACCTTCATCAAAACCAACAAGCCACTCGAAGTCGGAACCGAATTTCTGTTCAGGCTCATGATCCCCACGCACCCCGAGCCGCTGGTCTTGCGCGGCGACGTGCGCTGGGTTCTTCACGAGGGGGAGACGCGAGTTGGCGAAGGCCCCGACGGCGCCGACGAACCCGGCATGGGCATCCGGTTCATCTACGACGACGAGAATCAGCGTGCCGAAGTCGAGCGCGAGGTCGAGCGTCTGATAGTGGGCAGCCTAGGACCGAAAATCTACGCCGGCCTGCACCGCGCGCGCGACCGCAAAAAGAAGTAGAAATCAGACCTCTGTGTCTATCGGGTCAGGGTCTTGAGGGACAGGCTGCCCGGGCCGCCACAGCCTACGAGAACTTTGCCTGCCATATCGAAGAAGAGACCGGTTTCGATCACGCCGGGTACGTGGTGCAGGGCATGGTCCACTGCGCGCAGATCCGCCGTGGGCGCGAATCGCACGTCGAAGATGAATTCGCCGTTGTCGGTCACCACCGGGCCGTCCTTGCGAACGGCAAGGCGCAGGACCGGAGCGCCGCCCAGCTCGCGGATGGCGCGGTCGACGTAGCTGAGCCCCGAGGGCAGCACCTCGACGGGAATGGCGAAGGTGCATCCCAGCCGTTTCACCAGCTTGGATTCTTCCACTGCAACGACGAATTCCTTGGCCATGGCGGCCACGATCTTTTCCCGCGTGTGCGCGGCGCCGCCGCCCTTGATGAGGTTGAGCGCGGGATCGACTTCGTCGGCACCATCAATGGCCAGGTCCAGGCTGGCGGTGTCTTGCATGTCGCGCACGGGGATGCCGAGACCGAGGCACAGGATGCGCGACTGAAAGGATGTGGGGACGGCGGTGAATTTGATGCCTTCCTCGCGCACCCGCCGCGCCAGTTCCTCGATGACGAACGCGAGGGTCGAGCCTGTGCCAATGCCCGCCACCATGCCGTCCTGGATCAACCGCGCCGCCGCGACGGCGACGAACTTCTTGCCTTCGGAATTGCTTTGCGGGTTCTTCACGCTCGCCTCCGCAGTTTGAGGATCTTGGCGAACTTTTCGCGGTCGGTGGCGCCGAATTCGCGCAGCAAAACCAGCGTCGCGGCGAACGCCACACAGGCAACGGCGGTCGCCGCAAGCCCGGCTATCTTCCCTTCACCCGGCATCACGCGGCCAAGTCCCGTGGCCAGGGCGGCCGAGATACACACGCGCAGCACCGACAGCGTCGGTGGCAATGCGGCGAAGCGGCGCCACAGGTAAACGAGAGCGGCCAAGAGACCCGCCAGCATGCCGAGCGCGGTGGCCAGCGCGGCGGCGGTCAGCATGGCGGCGCCCGGTGGAGTGCCGGGAACGATGGCGAAGGCCAGGGCGCTGCCAACCGCGAGGGTCAGCGCGACCAAACCCACGGCAATGTCAGGCCTGCCCGAGGCCGTGACAATGGAGCCCGCGATCGAGAGTAACGCCAAGGCCACGATGCCCGCGGCCAAGATGGGCAGGGACGACGCGCCCACGGCGAAGGCCTTGGGGTAGAGAATGCCAAGCAAGGCGGCCGGTCGTGCACTGAGCGTGACAGCGAGCGCGGTGCCCAGAATCAAGGCGTAGCGCAAGGTTTGGCGCACGTAGGCGGCGGTGGCCTCGCGATCCGCTGCGAAGGTCGCACGCGACACCAGCGGAAAGATCACGAAGGTGACGACCAGCAAGGCCTGGTAGGGCAGGAGCGCGAGGTTGCGCACGGCCTCGTAGGCGCCGGCCAGCGCGTCGGCGGGTGCCCCGGGCGCGGCCGCGCCCGCGAAACGCCGGAGCAGGAGCAGATCGTAGTTGAGGGCAAGGTTGATGAGCAGCGTGTACAGCACCACGCCACCCATGAACGTAATCAGGCGCGGTGCCGGAAAAGTCTGCTGCCCAGCCCGCATGCCGATGGTACGGCCCGCGACCAGCAAGATGATCAAGGCCGCAGCGATGAAGCCGACGAAAGCGCCGGCCACGGAATGTCCAAGCATGCGACCGACCACGGCGCCTGCCAGCAGCAAAACGGTTTTCGCGGTGGAGAAGCCGACATCGAACCCGGCCTGGATATGGAACTTGCGCAGCCCGTTCGCCGTGCCCACGTAGACGGCGTAAAAGGCGTAGACCAGTGGGATGGCGGCGGCCAGGCGGAAGAGCGAGACGTGCTCGGGCGCCTTGACGAAGTGGGCGATGATGGGCGCAGCCAGAACGAAGCCCCCGGCGACGAGCAACCCCAGCCCTACCTGCATCTTGAGGCCAGCGCGCTGAACGGCGCCAGCGCGGGCATCGTCCTCGGCGGTGAACTTGGACACCGACTGAATGGTTCCCTGCACCATGGTGTTGTTCACGGTGGAGATGGCGTTGTTCACGATAGAGAAGGCACCGTATTCCGCGGGGCTGATGAAGCGGGCCAGGAGCACCCGCTGCAGGAATCCGGCGACCATGAAGAAGGCCTTGGCGAAGCCGATGAAAAGCGCGCCACGGCCAGCCTCGACGGCGCGATCCGGGCGGGAAGGTTGTGCATTGCTATCGGTCACGGGGGCGCAGACTACTTCGTCCAGGTTGCATGTGCGAGTGCTTCGATGCGCTCGATGCACTCGGCGAGCTGCGGGTTCGACAGATCGAGGGTGGCTTGCACGCGCGCGTCGTGGGCGGCGAGGTGCATGGCTTCCAGATACGGCGCCAGTCCGCGTACCAGCATGTCGGGATGGCGCTTGGCTTGATTCAGGTAGACGCCGAGTCGGCGAGCCAGCTCTGCGGCATCCGCCGTGCTCGACAATTCGGCGACCCATTCGGCACGTGCCCCGCCAGCGAGCCCACTGGCAAGATCAACCGATCCCCACACGCGGGTGATGGATGCGACGTCGGAAAAACGCTCGTCTTTCATGAGATTGCGTCGCACGGCCGCTGGAACGACGGCGGCGAACCACAGGCCGTGGTCGGGTGCGGCGCGCGCGCACAACCGACGCAGTTCTGGGTTGTCGGCGGCGCTTGCGGCCAGCTTGTCGGCGCCGGACAAGGACGACAGGCTCTTTTTCCATGCGCCTTGGCTGATCACGATTGGGTGGTGGTCGCGAACCGATACAGCGGCATTCTCGCCGAGCCGCGCGCGCAGCCACGCGGTCACCCGCGCCTTGTCCGGCATATCCACGTCCGCGATGAGCGCCAAGCGGTCGTCACCCTGTCGCTCGGCCGGCAAGGCGATCGTCACGCGGTGAAGTTGTCGGGTCAAGTCGATGCCCGTTCCCGCGGCGAATCCATCGAGGAAGGGCTTGGTGTCCTTGGTCAGGGCGGAAAGCAACGTCGTCCAGGCGGTTTGACCACGCAGGCTATCCAGGTCGAGCGAGATCACCATCGCCGCGTCGAGCGGAACCAGGGCCAGGGTCGCGACCGTCCGCTGTGCCGCGGGCGGTTCATCCCTCTTTCCGAGCTCGGCGATCTCGCTGGGGGAACGTCTACACGCGCTGGCCAGCGTCAGCGCGGCAACGTAGACGGCGACGCGGGTGTGAGAAATGGAATGTGCTGGCAAGTGGAATCTCGAAACGAAATCGAGCAATGTTAGCCCCTAGACGATGACTTGGTCACGAATGAGCTTCAAAGGGCAAGTGGTATGGGTGCGTGCGGACGACGGGAGGCGGCCGGTGCTGGACGCCGATGGGCGGGCCGAGATGAAATACCGGGAGAGCGACACGCGCACCTACCGGCCGTTGCCGCAGAATCTCGAACCCAACACCGGCCAGTCCAGCGAAGCGGCCAAACCAGCGGCTCGGCCAGCTCCGCGCAAGCCACGCGCGGAAAAGCCGGCGGCGCCAGCTTCGTCGCCGTCGTCGTCAGCGTCGTCGCTTGAAACCGTGCACGTGTGGACCGATGGCGCCTGCTCAGGAAATCCTGGCCCCATGGGCATCGGCATCGTTGTGGTGGCGGGCGACCGGCGCAAGGAGCACGGCGAGTACCTGGGCCGTGGCACCAACAACATCGCCGAGCTCACGGCCATTCGCCGTGGCCTGGAGATCGCGGCGGAGCTCGTCTCCGGCCAGGATCGCCCGATTCGCGTATACACCGATTCAAGCTACTCCATCGGCCTGCTTTCCCAGGGCTGGAAGGCCAAAGCCAATCAAGAGCTGGTCGCCGAGTTGCGCGAGTTCCTGCGCGACTTCCGCAACCTGCGCATGATCAAGGTAGAGGGCCACGCAGGCGTGCCCGAGAACGAACGCTGCGATTTACTGGCTCGTCAGGCGGTCGCGCAGAATCGATTCGGATGAACATCTTCAGCTTCGAAGTCGTCGCCAGCCTGGTCAGCTTGACTTTGCTTGAAGTGGTGCTGGGGGTGGACAACGTCGTCTTCCTCGCCATTCTCTCCCAGCGTCTGCCCGACGCACAGGCCAGCACGGCGCGACGGCTGGGGCTTGTCATTGCCTTGGGCATGCGACTTGGCCTGCTGTTCGCCTTGTCGTGGCTGGCTGGGCTTGTCGCGCCCCTGTTCACCCTGGCCGGGCGCGCGTTTTGTGGACGCGATTTGGTGCTGCTCGCCGGCGGCCTGTTTCTCATCGGAAAGGCCACCTTCGAGATTCAAGCCAAGCTGGAGTCCGGGGACACCGATCACCTGCCGCGTCCGGGCCAGCGCGCGGCGACGCTGGGCTCGACCGTGGTCCAGATCGCGTTCGTCGACGTGGTGCTGTCGATCGATTCGGTTATCACCGCCGTCGGCATGGCGCCGCGGCTGTGGGTCATGGTGGCGGCCATGGTCTTGGCCATGGCCATGATGATCGTGGCCGCCGATCAGACCGCAGCGTTCATCCAGCGCCATCCCAGCATGAAGGTTCTCGGGCTGGCTTTCCTCATTCTGATCGGCGTGATGTTGGTCGGCGATGGCATGGGCCACCACCTGCCGCGCGGCTACGTCTACTTCGCCATGGGTTTCTCGCTGGCGGTCGAATTCATCAACATCCGCGTCCGCGATCGCGGCAAGTCCGCGCACAAGCTGGATGTGCTCGACGAGCCCATCACCCAGCCCGAGCGCAAGGGCGCTGCGGGGAAGTAGGTCCGCCGAGCCATCGGCCGAGTCGGGGAGTATATTGAAGTCATGTTCGCCCGTGCCGAAAGCTTGGTCGCGGCCATTTCAGACCGGGTGCCTGGTCTGGCAGCTGTGTACCTGTTCGGCTCGCAGGCTCGGGAAGATGCCACGCCAGGTTCTGACATCGATCTGGCCGTGCTGCCCCTTGGCGACCTGGATCCGGTGGAGCGATGGAAGTTGCAGGAGGATCTGGCGGCACAAGCCCACCAGGATGTCGATCTGGTCGATTTGCGCCGGGCATCCACGGTCATGCGCGTGCAGGTTTTGCGCGATGGCCGCTTGCTTGCGGACCTTCAACCCCTGGCGCGCGCCACCTTCGAGGCCAGTGCCTTGTCCGCCTACGCGCGCCTCAATGAAGAGCGCCGCGAAATTCTGAACGACATCGCCACCAGGGGCGCGTCTATGGATGACGTGGTCCTTAGCAAGGCCGCTGCCATCGAGCGCTGCCTTCATCGCGTGCGCGAGGTCTACGCTGGTGACGATCGCAATCTGCGCGAGGATCTGACCCGCCAGGATTCTATCGTCCTGAACCTGCAGCGCGCCTGCGAGGCTGCCATCGACCTGGCGATGCACATGGTTCGCGAGCACCGCCTTGGTATCCCGCAGGACAGCCGCGAGGCCTTTGACCTGCTTTCCGGCGCTGGCCTCTTTCCTAGCGAATCCGCCGAAAAACTGCGCCGCATAGTCGGCTTTCGCAGCGTCCCCGTGCACGACTACCAGGCCCTGAACCTGGACATCGTGCGCGAGATCATTCGCTCCCACGCGGACGATCTTACCGCCTTCGCCAGCTGGGCGGTGGCGAAGCGCAAGACGAAGTAACGAAGCAGGTCGGCGGCGCAAGGGCTGTGGCGCCGTGGGCGCTCGCGGGCGGTTCTTCTTGCTAGCCCCTGGCCCTGCCCTTGGTTTGAAAACCGATCTGTCGTTTGGGCCGATCCGGCATAGTCATCAAACTACGGACGGCATCGAACAAGGCCACGATCTTCTTGTCGTGGGTTTCGGTCTTCCGTTCCAGTTCGGCCAGCTTGGCAGCCACCTGCTGGTGCGTTGCCAGGAAGTGACGAAGCCGGACAAAGGCGCGTACAACCTGAATGCTCATTTCCACTGCCTTGGACGAATTCAAGATCGATGCGGCCATGAGGGCGCCATGCTCGGTGAAGACACGGGGCATGTATTTCCTGTGTTCGCCGCGGCCTTTCTTTAAGGTCGCAATTTGCGACCTTAAAGCTTCGTTCTCTTCCCTGGTCAGAACGAATGCAAAATCGTCCGGAAAACGATCGATGTTCCTTTTCACCTGTTCGCTCAGTCGCTTGACCGACACGCTGTACAGGGCGGCCAGATCGGAATCGAGAATGACTCTGCGCCCACGAACGATGAAGATCGTGTGTTCTACTCGTCAAGGGGGACGAGGCTTTGCATCGCTTGACGATACCGGTCTCGTCGAAAACAGCAAGACCAGCAAATGTCCCGTTGAGGCCGCCGACTGCTTGATGGAGCTCACGGGTCCTGCGAGGCCGAGCGTAGCGAGGGGGAGGCAGGGTGGGAGGCGGGTGCCGAGGGTGCGGGAGCCTTCCCACGAAGTTTTCCAGCGAAACTGTGGGGCGCTCGCGGGTCCTGTCCGTCGCGGGAGCCTTCCCACGAAGTTTTCCAGCGAAACTGTGGCCATCCGAGCATGCGGGAGCTTGGCGATGCATCTCGTTCGCATGTGGCACACGCGCGCGCTGGAAAACTTCGCGGGCCCCTCCCGCTCCGTCCACCCGCTCGCTTTGGGGGTGGAAGGTGGATAGCAGATGGCCGGCCGGCCAGCGGCATTCCGCCCCCTCGCCCCGCGAAGCGGGGAGAGGGTTGGGGTGAGGGGCCGAGCAGTCAGGCCACCATTTCTTGGACTACGGCGAGAACCAGCTTGGCGGCACGATCTGCGGGACGGCGAAGGGCGGCTTCGATGGCGTCGCAGAGTTTCATGTGAACAGGTCGGAAACGCGTTTGGCCGAGAGCAGCTTGGCTGGTGTAGCGCGGGCCTTGCATCGAACCGGTGGTTGCGTCGGCGAATGGTATTGGTTGGGGAAGGGGCTGGGCCGGAGCGGAGAAAATCAGCTTGTACTTGCCTTCGTCGCCGTAGGGTTCGATGCGGTCCACCTTGGCGTAGTGGGTGATTGCCGAGATGGGGTTCGATTGGTAGGCGGCGATGTGCTTTATCTTGGGCAGCATGCCGCCGCCGATGCGAATGGCGTACCAGCAGTTTTGGCCGAGAAAGACTTCGTCGAATCCGTCTTGCTGGGCTGGCACGATGACCGTGTCCCGGACGTCGTCACGGTTTTCGATGGGCGCTGGGGTCACTGAATCGCCGGGGCTGACAACCGCAGTGGGCTTCTCGAAGACACGGACGCCGAGGAGCGGGAGGATGCGCAGCATCTCCCGCAGAAATCCCAGGGTGTCTGCGTGTTCGGATTCGGACAGACCGGGCTCCTTGGGGTGCTTGTCGTTGTCCAGGTGACAGCGCCCGGCCTTGGTCGCCCGGTCGATGAGCGCGTGTTCGAGCCAGGTGATGTGCGCCCGGTTCAAGGCGTTGCCGCTGGAAACGAACGCATAGCCCCAATCCCAGAAGTCCTTCTTGCCGTCGTGGTCTTCGATGCGTGTGCCGATTTCCTCGCCTTGGCCGATGTAGACGGTTGGCAACTCATCGCTGGTGCCCTCGGCTGCGCCGGTCAGGACATAGACACCGCTGCGCTTGAACTCAGGACGTTCGCTCAATCGTGACCAGCCCGAGCGTGGAAACGCGATGCCGACGCCGGTCCAGTTCATCAGCTCGATGATTTTTGCCCCCTCGGGGTCGCCGTCTGGAACAAAGATGCGGATGGTGTAGGGCTCGCTCATGGTGCTCCTTCCTGCAAATCAGGCCACCATGACCCTGCCGGCGGTGAGCGAAACCTCCTCGCGAACTTGGCTTTGGATGTCCCAGCCGGCCCGCTCCACCGCGGGGGTGATGAGCTTGGTGCAGACGTCGCGTTCAGAGAGAGAAGGTCCGGACATCACGGGCATGTTACATCAAATGGCCACAGACTGTTTGTGAGGCGGTCGTGGCCCCGACTTCACAATCCCCGAAGGGACGTCGAAAGGATGCAGAAGCTCCAGAGCGGTTGCTCGCGCAGGACTTGATTTAGACGCCTGTCCGCGCGACCGAGCTGACTTCTTCGATGGAGGTCAGGCCAGCACAAACCTTGTCCGCGCCCAGCTCAAACATCGTGCGGAAGCCCTGCTTGAGAGCCTCACTCTTCAGCTCGTCCTGGCTGGCTTTTCGGTTGATGAGCGCGCGAAGGGCAGGCGTCATCTTGAGCAGCTCATAGATGGTCGTTCGTCCGATGTACCCGGAGTTCCCGCACCGTTCGCATCCGTGCGCTCGGTAAAGCGGACTGATGCTCGGGGCAACCTGCAACTCGGCGTAAAGCGCGTCCGTGGCCGGCACCTCGGTTTTGCACGATGAACAGAGCAAGCGCACCAACCGCTGCGCGATGATCGTATCCAGCGTCGAGGAGATCAGAAACGGCTCGATGCCCATGTCCATCAGGCGATGGATGCTGGAGATCGCATCGTTGGTGTGCAACGTGCTGAACACCAGATGTCCCGTCAAAGCAGAACGCACGGCCAGCTCGGCCGTCTCGAAATCGCGCATTTCGCCGATCAGGATGATGTCCGGATCCTGCCGCAGGATGGAACGCAGCCCGGTGGCAAACGTCAATCCGGCCTTCACATTGACCTGGGCTTGGCGCACCAAGGGGACCTGGTACTCGACAGGATCCTCGATAGTGAAGATGTTTCGACTGACGGTATTGATGTAGCTGAGGCAGGAATACAGGGTCGTGGTTTTGCCGGAGCCGGTCGGCCCCGTCACCAAGATCAGACCATAGGGCGACTTCAGCGATTCGTAGATCCGACGCGCGTCCAGCTCGCTAAAGCCAAGATTGTCGAGGCCGAGCTTGAGCTGCGACTTGTCGAGAATTCGCACGACGACATTTTCGCCGTTGACCAGCGGAAACGAGGAAATGCGCAGATCGAGCCTACGCTCATTGTGAAAGAACTCAGCACCTCCGTCTTGAGGTATCCGGCTTTCCGCGATGTTCATGGCGCCCAGAATCTTGAGGCGGGAAACCATCGGGTTCAGAAGCTCCTTGGGCAGGCACATCCCGTGCTGCAGGGATCCGTCCACGCGAAAACGAATGCGCGTCCCCTTGGTATCCGGGCCGATATGGATGTCGGTCGCATGGCGGATGATCCCAGTCATGATGATCTTGTCCACCAGCCGAACCAGCGGATGCTTCGTCGAATCGCCGTGCTTGCGCTCGCCGCTGGCTTGCAGCGACTGCAGGCTTTGCTTTACCAAGGAATCCAGCTCCTCGGGAATATCGACGGCGTCTGTGTCCGCTGTTGGCACCCGGGCGCGCTCTTCCATGGCCAGCGACAGGACCTTGGTCAGATCTTGCTGCGATATGAAGCCGTGACCGAACAAGATCGCGCCGAGCAACTCGCCCGTCCGTTTCTGTTCGTCGAGAGCGATATCCAGCTGTTCCTGGGTGATGCGCCCTTCCTCGATCAGGAGATCACCGATTCTTCTTCTCTGTTGCATCCATCACCTGCGCAGGCAGCAAGTCTCGTCGGTCCATCGTACACCGGGACGAGAAGGCTCGCCTGCTTCCCAGCACCTCCCTTTCAGGAGCGCGAACGTGGACGCTCGCGGCGCTCGTCGACGCTGCCTCGGAGCACCCCCGGCCGCCCGCGCCGAGCTTGCACTAGCCTGCGTCCGAAAAACTCAAGCCGGTTTGGCGGACAGGAGCTACTCCTCGCATTCACGAAGGGTCGATAGGGCGGCTTGGAGGTTCGGCGAGCCGAGCTTCGTGAAGATCTCGACCGCGCGTTGGGCATAGGGCAGAGCTTCCATCTTCTTCCGCTGACCGGCCAGGGCCTTGGCGAGGCGATGGCAGACGCGGGCGACCAAATCCTGGCTACCGAGCCCATCGGACAAGAGCATAGCCTCGCGGGCTAGCGTTTCTGCCTCAGACCAGTCTCTTTGGACGATGGCTAGACCAGCCCTATTGACTGTGCCGTAGGCCACTCCCTCTTTGTCTCCGACTATCCGGGCCACCCGCAGCGCCTCACGGTAGTCGTGTTCCGCGGCCATTAGATCCCCAGAGGTGCTTTCAACCCCAGCAAGGTCGTTCAACGTGATCGCTACCGCCTCGCTCTCTGACGATAAACTCTGGAAAAGTCCGAGAGCCTCTCGCAAGGCTTCAACAGCTTTTGGGTAATCCCTCTTGAGCTTGTGCCCAAGACCTTGTAGGCGAATGGCGGTAGCGCGTTCCCAAGCTCCAGCATTGGCTTGCCTCCAATGCGAAGTAGCTCGTGCGCCACAAGCCAACACCTCATCAGCATGCCGGCGAAGATAATGAGTAAATCCAGCATGGCGGGCGCGCTCGCCAGCGTTCAGGAAGTCGCCGTTCGCCAAGGCTTTGGCCTCTGCTTGCTCTTCGAGCGACAACCATTCATCCCAGCGTCCCGTGAAGTTTAGAAATGTGTTTAAAGCACCGCAGGATTGTTGCAGCTTGTCATTCGGTCCGGCGAGGAAGAGGGGTAAGGCTGGGGCTACCGTGGGCCAGGCGGCGTCGAGTACCGGAAAACGGTCATACTCTTCGTTGCCGTTCTCCACGATCAGCGCGTAGGCGTGCTTCTCCAGACGGTTGCCGGTTTCTGCAACGACCTCGGGGCGTTTACGGCGCAGGAACTCGGCGACCATGGGGACCACAGGGCGAAGGCCGATTCCTCCTGGTCTGGGACGACGAGGGAGCGGTTGGCCAGGGTGGCCAGGGCGGTCACCGTAGGCTCCTTGTCTCGGCCGGCCACGGTGGCGATGTGCTCCACCTGTGCCGGTAGGGTGAAGTAGGTCAGGGCGCATAGAACGGCCGTCTCGTCCTGGGTGAACTCGTCGACTAGGTCGCCGAAGATGAATTCAAGTGGATTGTTGTCGGGTGGGCAGGTGGACAGGAAGTGGAGGGCATCGGAGAGGGTTCGGCAACTGCCGCGACCGAATTGGCCGGCAATCCAACGCAGAAGGAGCGGTTTGCCGCCGGTCTTTTCGTAAAGCTTGATGCGCTCGCCTTCGTTGGTCTTGGCCAGAAGCTTGTTGTGCCGGGCAAGATCGGTAAGGGTCGCCAGTGCGACGACTTGATCGAGCTGTTCTAGGATGAGCAATTCCGAGCCAGAGCCGATGAGGCGGCGGCTGGTCAGTATGGCTTTGCAGCCTTGTGGGAGGCGTTTGACGAAAGTGAAGAGCTGATCGCGGTCGGACTTGGGCAGGGATTCGAGGTTGTCGAGGATGAGCAGGGCCTGCGCCGGGCGCAGGGCTTCAAGGAGAAGGCGAATGCGCTGGTCTTCGGGGGACTTGGGGATGTCGGGCTGCCCTAGCTCGCGGGCAAGCTCGTTCAGGATTTCGAGGGAACCGGGCAGGATGAAGCCCGTCAGCTTGCGTTCGCCGTCATCGTCCATCTCGCAGTCTTTGACCGAAAGAAAGATGATGCGTTTGAACTGCTCAGGGGTGCAGTCGTAGGCCGCGCGCACGGCCAGGGTGGTCTTGCCCATGCCGCCCGGGCCATCGATCAGCGCGCCCCACGTCCGACTCTCGGGGTCGAGCACCTCGCGGATTTGTTCGATCTCTTTGCCGCGCCCGAAGAATGGTTGGATACGGGGCAGGTTGTTGGGGATGGGGGACTTCAGCGGCTGAGGCCACGTGACGGAGAGGTGGTGGTTCTTGGCTTTGCCTTCATTGATGGCCAGTCGTTCAAGAATCAGTAGCGAAGCCTCTTCGGGAGTTTTCGCGTCCAGCTCGACGTAGCCTGCATCAGAGAAGAGCCCGTCGATTTCGGCGCCGTCGAACCGGCACAGCATGACCTGCTTGTCTTTACGCTTCTTGAGCAGGTCGCAAATGCGTCCCATTCGAGCCCGGGCCATTCCTTTTCTGTGTAGTCCTTGCAGATGACGACAACGATGAGGTCGGATTCGTCGTGATAAAGCTTGGGCAGATGGCGACCGAGTCTCGCCGTTGCAAACTCGGCCTCGTGGTACTTGTCGTAGAGGATGCGCTCCTTGCCGAACTGCTCGGCAAGGATTTCGGCGACCTTGGCAACGAAAGCGCGCCTTTCGCCGGTAAAGGAGAAGGCGATTCGGAAACGCTTTTCACCTATGCCGGGCATGACCCGATCTTCTGAGCTGCTACTGTCCGTGCAGCTGATCGATGCGTTTCTCGATGATCGCCCGATCGCTCGCCTTGGGCGAGGCCTTGAGGTAGAGCTTGAGGTGTTTGATGGCCTCGGCGGATTTTCCCGACTGGGCGTAGGCGAGCCCGAGTCCGCGATGACTGGCCGGATCTTTGGGGTTCAACTTGAGCGCCTGGTTGAACTCGGCGATGGCGTCCGCGGTTTTGCCCTGGAAGAGCTTGGCGTTTCCGCGCTCGTAGGCCTCGTTGGCTCGCGTGTAGTCTTCCTCGCTCGGTTTGCCACCAGCGGCTTTGGGCTCGGGGGCGGCGGACTCGGCCTTCGGCTTCTCCGCGGCGGCGGGCTTTTCGGCGTGGACCGGTTTCTCAGCGTGCGACGGCTTCTCCGCGGCTTCGGTTTTTTCAGCGTGAGCCGGCTTCTCTTTCTCGGCGTGCTCGGCGTGGGCTGGTTTTTGCGCGGGCGCGGGTTTCTCGGCTGGAGCCGGCTTGGCAGGCGCGGGCTTCTCCGCCAAGGCGGCCGGCTTTTCGCTGGGCGCGGGCTCGGCCTGGGCGGGTGTGGGTTCGGCGGCCTTGACCTGATCCTTGGCGGCTGGCTCGCCCTCGATCGAGCTCTTGCCGTGCAGGAAGTAGACGCCCGCACCGATCAGCGCAACCAGTGCGACGGCCCCGACCACAATGATGGGTGTCTTGCTCGACGATGCCTTAGGCTCGTCGGCGTCTTCTTCCTCGCTGGTCGACCACTTGGCCGGCTTGCCAGCCTTCCCCTTGTAGCCCTTCTTCGGCGCGGGCTTGGACTTGAACCTCGACTTGGTCGGGGTCGGCCTGGGACTTGGTTCCGCCGGCGGCTCTGGCTCGTCCACCTCCGCGGATGCATCGGAGCCGCGGTCTTGCGGTTCGGGCGCGAACCGCTCTATCTTGGCCAGCGACGCGTCGGCCGGAGGGGCCGCCGATTCGAACATGACCGTGGCCGCGGGTTGGTTCGGCTTCGATGGCGACTGGAGCATGGGGCTAGCCGGAACCGGATTGGCCGGCTCATCCACGTCGACGTCGATGTCCGCGCCCCCGGAAACGGGTTGCGACGGCTCCGCCTTGGCAGGCGATGCCCCAAACGCCGGGGCGGGAATAGCCGCGCGGTTTTGCGTGGCCGCGGTGGCAAATGCTTGCCGTGCGGAGGTGGGAGAGGGGGCGGAGCCCTGGGGGATGACTTCCGGAACCGTTTTCGGGGGAACACCAGGGATAGGCGCGCCTACTCCCCACAGCATGGTCCTTGCCGCCGATTTGGGAGGCGTGGGGGCCGGCGCCGCTGGCACCGGGGCTGGCGCTCCCGGCGCGGCTGGTTGGCTGGCGAGGACTTTGCCGCAATAGGGACACTTGGCATTGGGATCGTTCATCCCCGCCCAGTTTTGCGGAAGCGACAGCCGACAATTGGGGCACTTCACCGGAGTCATTGCCACCTCGCGGGCGCTGGCCCAGGCGCCGCGGGCGGCGCGTAGCTAGGCGGAGCCACCACGGGAGGCGGCGCCGCTGCCGGGGGCGGATATGCAGCGGGAGGCGGATACGCGGCCGGCGGTGGCGTCGCGGCTGGAGGTGGATATCCGGCCGGAGGCTGGGCTGCTGCCGGAGTCGAGTAGCCTGCTGGGGCTGGCGCGGCTGGTTGGGGGCCCGCGGGTTGCGGCGCATAGGCCGGGCGGGCAGCAGAAGGCGGAGATGCACCAGCTGGGTACCCGGCCGTTGGAGCCATGGCGGGTCCTGCCGGCGGCGGCATCGCGGCGGGTGGTGCCGCGACATCGGGGCTTGCGTCGGTGGCGGTTGCAATCAGCTTGTCCAAGTCCTTGCCGGCAATCGGGCCTGCGAAGGTCTCGTCGGACTGGCCGGACACGGCCAGCTTCTCTCGATCGAAAAGGATGATTTGGATCCGCGTGCTGGTCTTCTTCCCCTTCTTCTTGCCCTTGGCGGCGACCTTCTCGACTTGAGCCCAGAGCAGCCGGTCGGCGTCAACCAGTCGTGCGATCTTGAGGTAGCAAGTCTCGGTGGGCTCGGCGCACTCGGATTGCAGTTGAGCGGTCTCCATGCTCACGGTTGCGAGCGTCGCATTCTCGACACCTGCCAATCTAACCTGTGCCAGCTTGGCGTTGATTTCGTCGGCTGTACCCGGCAGGGCCAGCTTGTCGAGCGGCAAGACCACCAGCTTGACATTCTTGGGTGGCGGTGGCGGTGGTGCCAGGGGCCGCGGCGCGGGCCGATAGACCATGGGAGCAGGGCCCGGCTTGGGGTGTGCGCAGCCAATCGCGGCTACGAACAGAACCATGGATGCGACCAGGACACGGGGATTGAGTAGTTGGACCATCGCCTGACATTTATACCTCATTGCAAAAAAGCGGGAATGAGGATGCGAGCAATGTTTTTTCATGTCAGGACAATGCGTCGGAGCGCGCGTCGCCCATGGCGATCGTTTCACCTGCTCCAAGGGACGCGTCAATTCGACTGTGTACCTGTCAAGTGTGAACCTCTGCCCGGCCTGTGATATACGCTGCCATTCAATCCATGGCCGCCGCAGCGTTCTATGATTTGGACGGCACCCTGTGCCGCACCAATCTCGTCCACGCCTTCGCGTACAACGCACGCAACCAGCAAGGGCTCTTGCGCAGCATCTCGAGCACCCTGTCCACCGTGGTCAGCATTCCCGCCTTCGTGGCTGCCGATTTCTTCGACCGCCGGTTGTTCAACGACATCTTTTTTCGCCGCTACAAAGGTGAATCCGAAGACCGGCTACGCTACCTGGCCGAAGAGCTCTTCGACAAGGTGATCAAGCCGTCCATCTTTCCTGGGGCCTACCAGCTTATCGAGAAATCGCGCCAGCTGGGGCTGCGCCAGGTTTTGGTCACCGGCGCTATCGATTTCACCGCCATTCCGCTCGTGCGCCACCTTGGCATCGACGATATGGTCACCAACCACCTCGAATTCGTGGACGGCAAGGCCACGGGGCGCCTCTTGCCACCGGTGATGGCCGCTGCGACCAAAGCCAGCTGGATGCGCATCTACGCCGAAAAGGAAGGGCTCAATCTCTCCGAGTGTTATAGCTACTCGGACAGCATGAGCGACCTACCCATGCTCTCGGTGGTGGGCCACCCCACGGTGGTGAACCCGGATTTTCGACTCAAGAATACGGCCCTGCAACACGATTGGCCGATCCTAGATTTGCGATAGTGACCGAGCGAAACACGAAGTAAAAACGATGAGCAAGCGCGAAACCAAGGCCCTGCGTGGACCCGTGCCCAGGCACAAGGAAGGCGACGAGGTCGTCTACATTGACAGCGACTCGGCGCCGCGCCTGATATTTTCCGGCGAGGACATCCTGTGCGAGGACTTACCGGTCGGTACCCGCGTGGTGTACGGCAAGCCGCCCATCGAAGGGCTGAACAATCCGGGCGCCGCCATCCGCTACGCCCTCAACCATCCGCTCGACGCGGATCCGCTTTACGCGCAGCTGGCGCCGGGCATGCGCGTGACCATCGCCATCGACGACATCAGCCTGCCGCTGCCGCCCATGCGCACGCCGGACATCCGGCAGACCATCATCGAGATCTTGCTCGAACAGCTCGACGCCAATGGCGTGGACGACATCCATCTCATCATCGCCAACTCGCTGCACCGGCGCATGACCGAGAGCGAGATGAAGCGCATGGTGGGCAAGAAGATTTTCGACGCCTTCCATCCCGACCGCTACTACAACCACGACGCCGAGGATCCCGACGGGATCGTTCACCTGGGCAAGACCGCCAAGGGCGAGACGGTCAATATCAACCGCCGCGCCGTCGAGAGCGACCTCACCATCTACGTGAACATCAACCTGGTGCCCATGGACGGCGGGCACAAGTCGGTGGCGGTGGGCCTGTGCGACTACGAGAGCGTGCGCGTGCACCACGATCCCGACACCATCGCGGCCTGCGACAGCTACATGGATCCGCCGCGCTCCGAGATGAACACCAAGATCGAGCGCCAGGGTGCCATCGTCGATCAGCACATGAAGGTGTTCCACATCGAGACCGCGCTCAACAACCGCATGTTCGGCAGCGCGACCGACTTCCTGGGGCGGAACGAGGACGAGTTCTCGGAATTCGACCGCATGAAGTACGAAGCCATGCGCTTCGGCCTGTCGAAACTGCCGATCGCGGCCAAGCGCAAGATCTTCCAGAACATCCCGGCCGAGTACGAATTGATTGCGTGCTACGCGGGCAAGACCGAGCCCGTCCACCAGCGCATCCTGGCCAAACTCAACGACCAGTACATGGTCAGCCTCAAGGGCCAAAGCGACATCGTCATCTTCCCCATCCCCTACGTCTCCCCGTACAACATCAATTCGATCCTGAATCCCATTCTGGTTCAGGTCATGGGCATGGGGTACTTCCACAACTTCTATCGGGGCAAGCCCGTGCTGCGCAAGGGCGGGGCGGTGATCCTGTGCCACCCCTGCCACGATGAGTTCGATCACAAGTTCCACCCGAGCTACATCGAGTTCTTCAACCGCTTGCTGCCCGAGACGCGCGACGCGCACAAGCTGCAGCACAAGTACGAGGAAGAGTTCGCAAGGAATCCGAGCTACATCGAGATGTACCGGCGCGGGAACGCCTACCACGGCGCGCATCCGTTCTTCATGTGGTACTGGGGCCAAAACGGCCGCAATCACATCGGCAAGGTCATCGTCGCGGGCGCCCAGAATGCCCACGTGCCGGCGCGCATGGGGTGGGACAGAGCGGAATCGCTGACCGAGGCCATCTCCAACGCACGCAGCTTCGTGGGGCCATCGGCATCCATCACCCTGATGAAGTGGCCGCCCATTCTGATGGCGGATGTCGAGTAGGCCAAGTGCAGAGAACGACGGTGAGGCCATGAGCGAACGCGCGGCACAGTTGGCTTCCGCTTTTTCGGTGCGGGACATCTACCGCGGCCGGCACGTGTTCGTGCTGGGTGCGACGGGCTTCCTCGGCAAGGTGCTGCTCAGCATGCTGCTGCGCAATTTCCCCGAGGTCGGCCGCGTGTACGTCATGGTCCGGCGCGGAACCGGAACCTCCAGCGAGGCGCGCTTCTGGGATCACGTGGTGCCCTCGCACACCTTCGATCCGCTGCGCGAGCAGCACGGCGACGGCCTGCGCGCCTTCCTGCAAGACAAGGTGCGCGTCGTGGACGGCGACATCACCGAAGCCAACCTGGGGCTTTCCGACGAGGACGCCGCGCGCGTGGCCGGCGACATTGACGTGGTCATCAACTCGTCGGGCAAGGTGACCTTCAACCCGCCGCTGGAATCTGCCCTTCGCACCAACGTGCAAGGCACCAAGAACGTCATCGCCTTCGTCAAGCGTATGAAGCGACCGGCGCTGATTCACACCAGCACCTGCTTCGTGGCCGGCAATCGCAGCGGCGAGATCTGGGAGAGCGAAAAGCTGGACGGCTATTTTCCGCGCTGGCGCGACCTGCCCGCGACCAAGTTCAATGTCGAACAGGAGATCTCCGACTGCGCGCGCATCGCCGCCGAGGTGCGTGCCCAGGCCGACGACGCGCAGGTGGTGGCTAGGTTGCGCCAGAAGGCGCGCGATTTCTTGCACGATGCGAACCGCGATCCCGACGACGAGGCGGCGCTCAAGATGGGCTTGGCGCGCGAGCGCAAGGACTGGGTGCGCAGCGAGCTCACCGAACGCGGGATCCAGCGCGCCAAGGAGTGGGGCTGGCCCAACATCTACACGTACACCAAGAGCATCGGCGATCAGTTGGTAGCCCGGGAGATCGGGATCGTCCGCTCCATCGTCCGTCCCGCCATCGTGGAAAGCTCGATTGCCTACCCCTTCAAGGGTTGGAACGAAGGCTTCACCACCTCGGCGCCTCTCGTATACCTGGCGCTCAAGGGCCAGAACAAGCTGCCGGTGTCGGAATCGCTGATCCTCGACATGGTGCCGGTGGATCACATCGCGGGCGGCATGCTGATGGTGGCGGCGCAGGCATGCGTAGAACAGCCGGCGCTGGTGCACCAGCTGGCCAGCGGCGATCTCAATCCGTCGCGCATCGGACGCGTGACCACGCTGACTGGCCTTTACAAGCGCCAGCGCTTCCAGAGCAAAGAGACCGGCAACAAGTTTCTCAACGAGCTGGCCGCGCGCATGGAATTCCGTCCGGTCAGCTACGACGAATACGACCGCACGTCGCTGCCGCTGGTCAGTCGCATGACCGAACGGCTTTCGGATACCCTCGACAAGGTTCGTCCGGGCTGGGGTGGTGGTCGCTTCGGCAACTGGGTCGATCAGGTCAAGAAGAAGGTCGACAACCTGAAACGGGTCACCAAAGACGCCAGCCGCGACATCGATCTGTTTCGGCCCTTCATTCTCGACAACGAATACGTCCTGCGCGCCGACAACATCCGCGCCCTGCGCGATCGCTTGCCGCCCGAAGAGCGTGCGCTGGTGCCTTGGTCGCCCGAGACCATCGACTGGTACGACTACTTCATGAATATCCACTTCCCAGGTTTGCAGAAGTGGGTGCTGCCCGAGCTCGACGAAACCTACGCGCCCAAGCCCAAGAGCGTGTACGCGTACCGCGATCTGCTCGAGCTCTTCGACACCACCACCAAGCTGCACGCCCAGCGTACAGCCATGCGCATGGAGCGGGGCGGCCGCACGGAATCGTACAGTTACCGCGACCTGCGCGAGCTGGCCGAGCGGGCAGGGACCTTCCTGGTGGGCGAATCGATCAAGACTGGCGATCGCGTGATCCTTCTGGCCAAGAACTCGCCCGAGTGGCCCATGTGCTATTTCGGGCTCCTCAAGGCCGGCGCCACCGCGGTGCCCGTGGCCCACGACTCGACCAGCGCCGAGGTCGTCAACATTGCACGCGCCTCGGGCGCGGTCGGCATCATCGTCGGAGAAGATATTCTCGACAAGCGGCCAACCCTGTCGCGCGAGCTTGGTGAGGCGGGACTTGCCACCAAGATCTGGCCGTTCGCGAAGGTTTTCGAGCTTCTCGACGAAGCGGTGGAGAACGAGCGCAGAAAGTCGCTCCTCACCAAGCACGCGGCCGATGCGGTGGCGTCGCTCATCTTCACCTCGGGCACCACGGGACATCCCAAGGGTGTCATGCTCACGCACCGGAATTTCACGTTCATGGTGGCGGAGATGTCGCGCATCTTCGACCTGGGAATCTCCGACTGCATGATGTCGGTGCTGCCGCTGCACCACACCTTTGAATTCACGGCGGGCATGCTCATGCCTCTGGCGCACGGGACGCGCATCACGTACATCCCCGATCTCACCGGCGACACTATCAACCACACGCTCAAGCACGGCAAGATCACCGCCATCGTCGGCGTGCCCGCGCTGTGGGAAACCCTGCGCCGCCGCGTGCTGCAGCGTTTTTCGGACAAGTCCGAGATCCTGGAGTCGGCGGTCAAGGCCCTGGCCGACGTCAATTTCGAGCTGCGCGCGCGCACGGGGCTGGATCTGGGCATGCTTCTGTTCCTGCCCGTGCATGAGAAGCTGGGCGGGCGCATCCGCTATATGATCAGCGGTGGCTCGGCCCTTCCGCCCGACGTGCTCAAGACCTTCTACGGCATGGGCTTCGACTTCTTCGAGGGCTATGGCCTGACCGAAACCTCGCCCGTGCTTGCGGTCAGCACGCCCAAGCAGAAGCCTATCGCCGGCTCGGTGGGACAGCCGCTGGCCGGGGTCGAGGTCAAGATCGACAACCCGGACGATTCCGGCGTGGGCGAAGTCATCGCGCGCGGCAAGAACGTGATGGCCGGGTACTGGCAGGATGAGGAAGCCACCAGGCACGCCATTCGCGACGGCTGGTTCCATACCGGCGATCTCGGCCGCTTCGACCAGGACGGAAATCTCTACATCGTCGGCCGTTCGAAGGACATCATCATCGACGCCAACGGCAAGAACGTCTATCCCGACGAGGTGGAAGACCTGTACAAGGACTCTCCCTACATCAAAGAACTGTCGGTGGTTGGCCTGCCCGACGGCGTGGCCGAACACGTGGCGTGCGCCGTGGTGCCCGACGTCCAGTACGAACCCGCGCTTTCCCTCGCAGAGGTGAAGCAGAAGATCGATGCGCATTTCCGCACGGTTTCGGCAGCGCTGCCGTCCTGGAAGCGCGTGCGCACGTTGGAGTTCTGGGACGGCGAGCTGCCGCGCACGAGCACGCGCAAGGTCAAGCGCCGCGATGTCACGGCCGAATTGCGCGTCCGTCACGAGAAAGCCCAGGCCGAGAAGACCGTGGACGGAACCGCCCGCAACGCCGAAGCCAGCCACAGCTGGTTCCTGGAGATCGTTGCCGACGCCTGCGGCAAGCCGTACTCCGAGGTGCACATGTCGAGCGTGCTCGACGAGCTTGGCTTCGACAGCCTGACCTACAATGAACTGGCGGCTGGAATCGAGAACGCGGGTGTGCACGTGCCCGAGGGCGTGGTGTTCGCCAGCGCCCACGACGTGGCCTCGCTGCTCGACATGGTCACCGGCAAGCGCCATACGACTGCGCTGGAAAAACGGGAAAATCGCAAGTCCACCGAGGAGAGCAAGAGCGAAAGCGAGAGCGACGATATCAAGTTGCCGGCGCCGGTGGCGAAGCTCGGAAAACGCGGCCTGGCCAAGGCGCAGCGTCTGTTCTACACGCGGGCGCTCAAGACCAAGGTGCGCGGCGAGGCCTACATCCCGCAGCACACCAATTTCATCGTCGCCGCCAACCACTCGTCCCACCTCGACATGGGTGCGCTGAAGGTGGCGCTCGGCGACGCGGGCCACGACCTGGCCTCGCTCGCCGCCGCCGACTACTTCTTCAAGAACAAGTGGCGGCGAGCCTATTTCAAGAACCTAACCAACCTGGTGCCCATGGAGCGCAGCGGATCGATCCGCAAGTCACTGGGCATCGCCGAGGAGGTCCTGCGCAAAGGCAAGAGCCTGTTGCTCTTTCCCGAAGGTACCCGCTCGCGCACCGGCGAGATGGTGGATTTTCTGCCCAGCCTCGGCTACCTGGCATTGCACGCCGACGCCGGAATCTTGCCCGCCTACATCGAGGGCGCCCACGCCGCCATGCCGGTCGGTGCCACGATTCCCAAGAAGCGCGAGCTCGGCGTCTATTTCGGTCCCTTCCTGACGATTGATTTTCTGCGCCAGCTTACGCAGAGCATGTCCCATCAGGAGGCCTGGCGCATGTGCTCGGCCATCACGCAGCGGATCGTCGAGAACCTGCGCGACGGGGTTACCCCGCGCTTCGATGTGGCGAGCGTGCGTGCAGCCTGGAACGGTGAGAAGCTAGGACCGCTGGTGCCGCCGCCGTTTCGCACGCGCAAACGCAGCAGTTTGAAGATGCTCGTCGGGAGGGAGCCGTGAAGATCCTGGTGACCGGCGCCACGGGTTTTCTTGGCAACCATTTCATGGATGCCCTGTGCAAGCGCGTGGACAGTGCCGACGTCCGCGTGTTGTCGCTGTTCAACACGCCCACGCTGGACGCTCACGGGGTCGAGGTCCTAGTGGGCACCGTGACGTCGCCCACCGACGTGGCGCGCTCCATGGAAGGGGTCACGCACGTCTACCACTTGGCGGGCTTCGTCTCGCGCAAACCGGAAGACGCGCACCTGATGTTCCAGGTCCACGTCGACGGCACGCGCGTCGTGTGCCAGGCCGCGGCCGCCGCCGGCGTCAAGCGCATGGTCATGTCGTCGACCAGCGGCACCATCGCGATTTCCGAACGCGAGGACGAATGGCCAGACGAATCGTCGCCACCGCCCATGGCGCTCATTACGCGCTGGGGGTATTACACGAGCAAGCTCTACCAAGAGGCGACCGCGCGGCGTTTCTGCGGCGACAAGGTCGAGCTGGTGATGGTGAATCCCAGTCTGCTGCTCGGTCCGGGCGACGAGCGCATCGGATCCACGCGCGAAGTCGTGTCGTTCCTGGCCGGTGACATCCGTGTGGTTCCGTCGGGCGGAATTAACTTCGTCGACGCTCGCGACGTCGCGGCGATCATCCCGGTGGCCATGGAAAAGGGCAGGCCGGGCGAGCGCTATTTGCTCGGCGGTCACAACATGTCCTTCGCCGAGTATTTCGATCGCATGGAACGCCTGAGCAAAGATTACTCGCCGCGCGTGAAGCTCAAGGGCGATTGGCCGTGGCTGGCGGCGAAGGCGCAGGCAGCGATTTTCAAAGCCCTTGGCCGCACCCCGCCCATCGAACCGGCTGCGGCCGATCAGGCCAAGTACTTCTGGTACTTCGACGGCGCGAAGGCGCGGGAGGAGCTGGGCTTTTCGCCACGGGAAGCCAGCGCCACCATCTTCGACACCATCGAGTACGTGCGCGAATTCCACCTGGGCAACGGGGCGTTCAAGAAGAAGAGCTAGAACCATGGTGGACAGATTGGCCAGCTTTCGCGGCTTGTTTCCCATCACCCGGACCTGCCACTACTTGAACCACGCGGCCGTGTCCCCGACCTCGACGCGTGTGCGCGATGCCGTGCAGGACTGGGTTGGCGATCTCGTCCATCACGGCATGGCCAACATCCCCGATTGGGTACGCCGCGAGCGCGAGACGCGCGCCGTGGCCGCTCGAATTCTGGGCGCGTCGGTCGACGAGGTGACCTTCGTGCGCAGCACCTCGCACGGCCTTTCGGCGTTCGCCGAGGGCCTGGCTTGGCAGCCGGGCGACGAGGTCGCTGTGTGCACCGAGCTGGAATACCCGGCGAATGTCTACCCGTGGATGCACCTTGCCAGCCGCGGGGTTTCGTTGCGGGCCATTGCGGCCAGCGACGGCGGCGTCACGCGCGAAGCCGTGGCCCAGGCCATCGGACCGCGCACCCGCGTGGTTTCCGTCAGCTCGGTTGAATTCGCGACTGGCGTGGCAAACGATCTTGAAGCCATCGGTGCGCTCTGCCGCGAGCGCGGCGTGCTTTTCTGCGTCGACGGCATTCAGAGCGTCGGCGCCTTTCCCATCGACGTGGTGAAAGCCAACATCGATTTTCTGGCCGCCGATAGCCACAAGTGGCAGCTGGGACTGCCCGGCATCGGTATCGCCTACGTTCGCCGCGAAGTCCTCCCACGCATTCGGCCGTCGGTGGTGGGCTGGAAGAGCGTGAAGAATCCGCTCGATTTCGATCATCTGCACTTCGAGCTGCGCGAGGACGCGGCCAAGCTGGAAGAGGGCACGCAGAGCTTCGCCACCATCCTCGGTATGGGCGCCGCGCTCGACTTGCTCGACGAGGTCGGCATCGACCGCATCGCCGCGCACATCACCTCCTGGTTGGAGGAGGCGGAGAGGTTCTTGGCCGCCGCGGGATTGGATCCCGGGCCGGCACGCGATGTGCGCAAGGGCATCTTGACCTTCCGGTCGCCGGTGGGCACCGCGGAGGATTTCGTGAATCGGGCCAGCAAGGTGGGCGTCGTGCTCTCGGCCCGCCGCGGCCTCGTACGCGTCTCCCCACATTTCTACAACGGCGAAGCCGAGCTGGCGGCACTGGCAAGCCTAGTGCAGCCATGAAGATTGAACGCAGAGATTTTCTCAAGAGCTCGCTGGCTGGCGCCGCGGGTGCCTTGCTGGCCGTAGGTTGCGGCAACAGCAGGCCGCGCACCACGTGCAACAGGCGAATCGGCGACGCCCACGCCGGAAGCGTCTATTCTCTCGCCGTTGATCCCAGTGGAGCTCTGCTGGTCTCGGGAGGCGCAGACGCGCTCGTCAAACTGTGGCGTCTACCCGACGGTGCGCTGCTCGGCACGCTGACTGGGCATAGCCAAGGTGTGGTTTCGCTGGCCATTTCGCCTAATGGAACCCGGCTTGCCTCGGGAGGCTCCGACAGCACGGTCAAGCTGTGGAGTCTTCCGGATGGCGCCCTGCTGGCCACGCTGGCAGGGCACAGGTTGCCTGTCGCGGGGGTGGCCTTCACGCCCGACGGCCTGACGGTCGCTTCTGCGAGCGCAGACGCCACCATCAAGTTGTGGAACGTAGCCGACGGCAGCTTGCTGGCAACGCTTACGGGGCACACCCTCGGGGTCACCGACGTCGCCGTCAGCCCCGACGGAACGCTTCTGGTTTCGTCGAGCCAAGATAAGACCATGAACCTGTGGAGCCTGCCCGATGGCGCCTTGTTGAACACCATCCCGACCAACGCCGGATGGGTGAATGCGATGGCGTTCAGCCAGGACGGGACCTGGCTGGTCACAGGGGGAAGCAATGACGGCGACACCGTCGTGCTTTGGAGCCCGCCCGCCTTCGTGCCGGCAAGGACGCTCAAGGGACATCTCGGAGAGGTCAAGGCAGTCGCCATGACGCCCGATAAGTCGATGTTGGCTTCAGGCGGGCTCGACGCGACCATCAGGCTGTGGCACGCCCCCGACGGCGGAACTGCGAAAGTCATCGAGGACCACTCGAATTCCATCAATGCTCTGGCCATCACGCCCAACGGTAAGTTGGTGATTTCGGGAAGCAGCGACCGAAGCATTCGATTCTGGAATTTGCCAAACGGTTCCTACGCCGGCAGCGCGAGCGACCCGGCCCTGCCCGTGCAAACCGTGGTGTCGTTCACTTGTTAGCGACGACAGGCTGCTGGCGATGGGCGCTGGCGTAGGCGGTCATAACCTTGCGCACGTAGAATTCGGTTTCGCCGTTCTGGGGAACGATGCGGTTGACGATGGCGCCAGGCCCGGCGTTGTAGGCGGCCACGGCCAGGCGAATGTCGTGGAAAGCGGCGAGCTGCGCGGCCAGGTAGCGGCCGCTGCCGTCGATGGCTTCGCTTGGATCGAAGGGATCCGACACTCCCAGCAACTTGGCCGTCGACGGTGTCAGCTGGCCTGGCCCCATGGCACCGGCGGACGAGATGCGATGAACGCGGCCGTTCGATTCGACCTGGACGATGGCGGCGAGCAGTCCACGTGGCAGGTGGTGTTTGGCCTCGGCGTGGGCTGCCGCATCGTCGACGGATGCATGGCCTCGGAAGAGGCAAACCGGTCTGTGCAGGGCATAGCGCCCCAGCGCCACGACCTTGTTGCGCAAGAAAAACGGCGACAGGGGAAAGACCAGCGAGTTGCCGAAGAAGGCCACCGACAAATTGAGCAGGCAGAGCGGCGCGAGCAAGATCGGCGTCCAGCGCGCCCACTTTGGAAAACGTGCCTTCCTGCGAGCCATACCCATCCATAGCCGCTACCAGGGCTTGGCACAAATTTCAGGGCACGAGGTGGGGGACGCCCGCCGGATCCATTTCGACGTCGATGTGCTCGAGCTGGGGCCGCTCCGACTTGCCGAAGGTCAACTTCACCATCCAGCCTTTCCACACCGGCGGATCGGTCGGAAAGTAGTCGAACAGAAAGTTGCCCAGGCTGTATACGATGGGTCGGTCTTTGTACCAGTCGATGGTTTGCGTGACGTGCGGGTGGCCGCCGATGATGGCATCGGCCCCAGCATCGATCAACCTGCGGGCCAGCGCCTGCTGCTGCTCGGTGGGTTTTTCTTCCAGCTCCTCGCCCCAGTGCAGGAAGAGCAGGACCAGGTCGGCTTTCTGGCGTGCGAGCTTGATGTCGCGAACCACGTCCTTCTCGACGAGCCAGGCCGTGCCCGGTGTCGCAGGTCCGGCCGCGAACGAGTGGGGCGGATAGTCGTTGAAACCAAGCAGCGCCACTTTTCGCCCCTTGGCCTCCAGGATCAGGGGCTCGTGGGCGGCATGGACGTTGTTGCCGGCACCGAACCAGGGTAGCTTCGCTTCGCGCAGAAGCTCGAATTCCGTCGAAAGCGCCTTCTTGCCCCAATCGCCCGAGTGGTTGTTGGCCAGCGAAACGGCGGAGAAGTACTTCCCCAGCAGGGGCAGTGCGCTCTTGGGGCCACGAAAGGTATAGGGTTTGTCAACCGCGTGGCCGCTCTTCACGATGGCGCATTCGAGATTGCCGACGGTGAGGTCGGCGTCGCGAAGCACGGACGCAACCGCCGCGAATGGGTCGCCCCCGTTCGTGATGACATGTCCCGGCCCGCCGTCCAGCATGATGTCTCCCACGAAGACGACGCGCAGGGCATCGTCTTCGGCACGGGCAACCGGCGCTGTAACCAGCAAGGCGGCGACCAGCCAGCCGGTGAAAGGTATGCGATTCATGCGGCAAGCGTAGCTGCGCCGAGGCGTGGGCGGTAGCACCGAAATGCGCGACACGCGATCCGCGAAGTACATGCTGGCGGCGCTCCGTGCACGCGGGTCCTGCCCGTCGCGGATTGCCTTCCCACGAAGGCTTCCGCGGAACCTGTGGCCATCCGACCGCACGGGTTCTTCGAGCTGCACCTCGTTCGCGCGTGGCACGCGCGAGCCGCGGAACCCTTCGCGGGCCCCTTCCGCTCCGGTCACCCGCCAAGCGGAATTGGGGCTCGAGTGGGGCGCCGCATGTCTCTGGCACCGGCGAAGTGCGTCACCGTGGAACGCTACCCTCGGGCGGAGATCCACGAGAGGGAGTCCTATCTTTGTGACGCGTACCGGTGCTTCACGTGGGTGTTGATATACGAATTGAGGCCGCGGCCAGCCACCGCCAGCGATTTCATGTGCTCAACATTGTCGCGCCCGGCGCTCGCATAGGTGAACGTTTCCGGACTCCTCATCCCAGCCTTCTCCTCGCACGCGAGGAGAAGGGGACGGACAGACACCGGTCGTCAGGTCGGCAGACCCGTCATTCGCGCGAGCAGATCAGCCGCGCCCGACCCGGATGCCATAGAGATCCTCGATCAAGGCCCGGCCAAGCGCTGCCTCGTCGAGCTCGGGATGTTGTTGGCGCAGACGCTGCTTGGCCAAAGACCGCGCCTCCTCACTCATCGCGATGGCAACTTCCAGCCGTCGGCTCGGGCCGAGCCGGCGCAGGACCTCTGCCTGTATGCGCTGGGCTTCGAGAGTCGTGTCGCGAATCACGGCAGCTAGCCTACCACGTTGTTTCGCCTCGCCTAGCGGCCTCGAAGCCAAGACGCGGCGGGATTCTCGGCGATGGTGAAGCCGTTGCGTTTGGCCAGGCGGCGGCAGAGGGGGCAGAAGTCGCGCTCGCGGTCCGTGGTGGTCACCTTGCCCATGGCGTCTTCCATCAAGCAGCCGTAGGTCGGGCAGTGGGGAAGACCGAGGGTGTGGCCGATTTCGTGTACCGCCACCTTGGCCAACCGTTCGATGGCGTGGGCTTGGTTGCGGGCCCTCTTGCGGCAGCGGAATGAGGAAATGACGGTGGCGGTTCCCGGCAGCTCGCCCAGTCCCATGACCCCCCAGTCGGGGAACCTATCCTTGGTGGTAGAGATGTCGACGTCGGTGAGACCCAGGATGCGCCAGCCGTCCTTGGGCATGTGTTGGTTCAAGTAGATGAGCAGCCTCTCGGCGCGGTAGTGCTTGCGCGGCGGATAGTAGGCGGTCCTGGGCAAGTCCTGGCAAGGCAGCACGCGTACGTCGATGGGATAGAAGGCGCGCAGGGCCGCGACGACCTCGTCCACCCCCTGCGCCTTGCCCACGCAATTTCCAAGCGGCTGAACGTACAGCGCTCGGCCAGGCGGAGGCGTGCTCGGCGCTGGGCTCACCTCGCCCGAGCCGAGCGCTACGAGGAGAATGCTGAGAAGAGATGTCATGGGATGAGCTTTTCCATTCTACGCGCGGCCCTGCCTTGCGCAGGGCAGGAAAGGGTTAAACACAGAGGACACAGAGAACACAGAGGGTATGAAGGAAGAAGAAGTTCCCAAATTCTTGGAGGATCCGTTCCTTTCCGAGCTCGCCGCCTCCGTGCTCTCTGTGGTGATGATCCGGATCGTGCTATGATTCTTTCAGGTGGTGGGAACGAAACGGGTGGGCTGACGTTGATCCGGACAGGAGGTGACGAGCATGACCGCCCTGGAAGGAAAGGCGCTTCTGGACCATGGCAAGGCCATTGCGAAACGATACGCGGGGCGTGTGGGGCCGGATGTGGCGGAAGAGCTTGGTGCCGAGGCCGTCTTGCGCGCGCTTCGTTCGCCCCCGCCCGATGGCCATTTGGAGCCTTGGCTCGAACGCATCTACCGCAATCTGATCGTCGAGGTGTGGCGCCGGCGTAGGCCCGCGACCGTGGACGCCGCCGATTTGCACGATCTCGCCGCCTCGGACTCGCCCGAGGATCTCGTCCTGGCCCGAGAGCGTCGACGTGTGGTCAGGGCCAGCGTGGCGCGTCTGCCGCGCGAGGCCCGGCGTGCGCTGCTCTCGCGCTACTATGGCGAGCTCGACGACGAGGTCTCGGCCAGTCGCCTCGGCATCGCGGGGGCGACCATTCGCACGCGCATCCATCGCGCCCTGGGCAGACTGCGTGACCGTCTGGGAGATTTGCGCGCCTTGTTGCCGCCGGTGTTCGGCAAACTCGGGGTGGGCGCCTCTTCGCTCGGGCTGGCGCCGGTCATGATTGCCGCCTTGGCCCTGTCGAGTATTGCTCCGCGCGCGCCCGAGGCCGAGCCTTCGCCGTCCGTGGCGGTCGCACCCAACAATCCTGTGGTCTCGACGGCGAGTCGCGCTCTTCGGTCCGCCCAGACCGAAGCCCCGCTCGCCATCGCGGAGTCACACAAACGCGTGCGCGTCGCCTCGCGTACTGGCGCGCTTGCCCGGCCCGGGCAGGAAACACCCGCCCATGTCATCGCGTTCGTCGAGCGTGACGAGGTGATGGCCGACATCCAGCGGCCCGAGGCCATTGATGTCTTCGCCGATCCTCCTCCGGTATCGCCTCCGTGCCTGGTCGAAGCGCCTGCGCACTTCTTGGTTCAGTTCGAGAAGATGGTGGAAGACAGTTTGTAGCCGAGCCTCAGCCGCTCCACAGCGCTGGCAGCTTCGCTGCCAACGCGAATCGCATCGCCCTGGTTTCTGCATTGTCGTCGCCGGTGGCCGTCGCGGGTCGCGTTCGGTCACGCGCTCGAAACGGGCGAAGATGGTTTCGGGAATGAGGCGCGTAGGGGCGCGATGACGTGGACGAGCGAAAGCTCTACTGTACGGGTACCCCAGGAGCCGCAGAAGTCGTCGGTGGCGCAGGGTTGACGACGTCCGGCGACGGTGCGGATGCTTGACGTCTGGCAGGCGGTGAAGAGTTCCCAGGTGCTGCTGAGATCGACACCTGCTTGAGCATCTGCTCGAAAGCTGGAAGTTCTTCAGCAAAGTGCTCGGGCGTGTTGTAGTAGCCGAGCACGAGCAAGGTGTAGCAGCGGCGCTGCGACCCGTTGACCGCGGGGTACGTGGGACAGATCCTCTGGAAGAGGTTGGCATCGGCCCAATCGAGCAGATAGGGATACTTGACCATGACGAGTCGAATCTTGGCGTTTCTCTCGTCGGGACGGACTTGCAACCGGTCCACCTCGGCGAGCTCGATGGTTGCCGCGATCATCGGGCTCCCGCTCAGGGTTCCCCCACTACGTTCGGTTACGAACGTGGTGAACCTGCAATACTGTCTAGAGTCCAAGGTTACACCATGGGTCACACTGCCGCCAAACTACTCATACCCGTCGGACTGCTGCTCACCGTGGGGTGCGGAAGTCGGTCGCCTTTAGACCCTGTGGAGAAGGGTGGCGAAGCGGTGGGCGGCGGCCGTTTGGCGACCGGTGGCCAAGCGGGCATAGGTGGAGCGGCAGGAGGTGCCGGCTTTGGTGGTGTGATGGCTGCAGGCGGTATGGTTGTCGGCGGCATGCTGGCCTCTGGCGGCATAATGACCGCTGGCGGAACAACGACGGACAACGGTGGCAGAGTCGGCGGCGGTGGCTTCACAAGCGGTCAAGGGGGCTACATGATTGGCGGCAGCGGCGGCAAAGCTGGAGTCGCTGGCGGCATCTTGGGCGGCCAGGCCGGATTCGGCCCGGGCGGTTCGCCGTTGACTGGCGGACGGTACGGTGGTGCTGGCGGTGCGGGTGGCGGCAAGGATAGCAACGGTGGTAGCCTGAATAGTTCAGCGGGCGGCAGCCTTGGCGGTCGCATACAAGGCGGCGGAAGCTCCGGCGCGGGCGGGGGCCGTCCCACTGGAGGCACCGTCGGCAGTGCCTGTGCGGGCCCGGCCGCCAACGAGGACTTGATCGACGATTTGGACGACGGCGACCCTTACGTCCCCTCGGTCAACGGACGCGTCGGTAGTTGGCAGGCCGTCAACGACGGCACGCCAGGCGGTGTCATGTTTCCCGATCCTCTCGCGGGGTTCATGCCAACCGAAACCGGCGACGTGTGCCGCAAGTACGCTGCCTTCACCAAAGGCAGCGGCTTCTCTGAGTGGGGCGCTCGGATGTCGTTCGGGCTCGGTAGCCCCTACAATGCGAGCAACTACACGGGCATCAGCTTCTGGGCTCGGATCGATCCGGGTACAAAAGACGTGATTCGCGTCGCCTTCCCGGACCAGGACACCCATCCAGACGGAGGCATCTGCAAGAGCGGCATCACCGGCCCCACGGTCTGCCTCGACCACTACGGCGTGCGCTTGAGCTTCTCGATCGTCTGGACGAAGTACTACGTCAGCTGGAGTCAGCTTACCCAAGACGGCTGGGGTTTGCAGGGCAAAATGTTCGAGCCTGACAGCCTCTATGAGGTTATCTTCCAGATCCCGGTAAACACCACGTTCGGCCTTTGGATTGACGACGTCGCGTTCACGTACAGTGTCGGCGCCCTCTAGCGTGAGACGAACGCCGTGAGCTGCTAGACCAAGGCCCTGACCACGGCACTGGCGCTCGCCTCAACGCCACCCGCCTCTCTTTGGCGAAGACACCGAGGCGGGCGTCGCGACGGCGTCAAAACCCGCCCAGAGATTCCACGGGTAGACGCCAGCAGGCGATGCTGCGGTCTGCGCTATTGACCGCGCACGCGCCGAGGGGAGATCCTGCGCTGACGGAGAGAAAAGTACCCGCAGGTGGGGCATCTCCCGGTAGGTATCCCCCGCCTGATTCACCCCAGCATGCAACGGAGCCGTCAGCTCTCACCCCGCACGCAGCGGTAGCACCGGCGCTTATGGATGCAAAGGTGCCCGTAGGTGGCGTGTCTTCACCAGGGTGGAAATCGCCATTTCCACCCCAGCATGCAACGGTGCCATCGGTTCTAAGTCCACATGCCACGGCATTGCCCACGCTGACGGATATGAAGGTTCCCGACGGCGGGCTGGTTTTTAAGTCGCTGTTACCCCAGCAGGCAACAGTTCCGTTGGCCCTCACCCCGCACGCGCAGGAATATCCAGCACTGATGGATGTGAAAACGCCCGAGGGCGGTGAGGCTTGGCCGTACGTGTTGTCACCCCAGCAGGCGATAGTGCCGGCGGTCTGTATTCCACACGCATAGTTTGCTCCTACGCTGACGGATGCATAGCTGCCCGCAGGCGGCGAGGTTTGGCCGTACGTGTTGTCGCCCCAGCATGTGATGGTTCCATCGGTCCTCAGACCGCACGCGGCTAAAGGTGCCGCACTGACTGAGGTGAAGGTGCCCGCTGATGCTGTGGCTTCGCCGTCCGTGTTGTCGCCCCAGCAGGCGATAGTGCCATTGGTTCTCACACCGCATGCGTAGCTATGATTGGACCATCCATCGCCGTTGCTGACGCTGACGGACAAGAACGCACCGCCCGCAGCAATGGCGCCCCCTGTTCCCGGGATACCACCAGCGGCTGTCACACCGCCACCAGTCCCACCGACCGAGTGTATACCACCATCGGGTGCATTCAACTTCAGCGACGACGAAGAGCAGGCCAAACCCAATGAGATCAACAAAGCCGGGCGATTCATTCCTGTCATCCTATCCCCGAATCGTTTGGGAACGTATACGTGAAGCAGACCACGCCGGCACTGGCGGCGCAAGCGGCTTTGGTCACATGCCAGTGAGGCTGACTTTAGCTTGACAGAGTCTTCAGTGAGCCGTAGCGCCACGTAGATAGTGCGTTGCGGCTTTTACGGCGACTATGGCGTATTCGCAACGTTCACCCTTACTGTCGTTGGCGTATTAGGAAAGGACAACAATGAGAGACGCATCAGTTAGATCCACACCGTCCCAACAGCACGCTCCGTCTCGCACTGCCAGTGCAATTGCCGTCTTCGCCGGAGCACTCCTGGCCTCGACTGCCACCCGTGCGCAACCTATGACCACGCCGGACACTCAGGCGAGTTCCTCTCGTGGTACATCGGAAGCTCCGCCACATTGGCGGAAGGCGATGTCGAGGACTTCATTGCCGAAGCATGGCTGCTTCAAGGCTACATATCCAGGCACGACCTGGGAGGAGATCCCGTGCATTGCCCCGTCGCCAAACGATATTCCGTTATTACCGGGGGGAACGCGCGGAACGGCTGGATCAGGACTGCTGACTGTGGGCACGGACACGGGGGTTGACTACACCGCCCATCTGGCCTCGGGTGGGCAGAGGGCTCTTTTCCATCTGTCGTTGGTGTGACGAGTGCGAACTCCAGCGCCTTAACGCTACAAATGAACTCCAATTACATTTCCTACCCCAATCAGAGTTCCTCTCCGTGCGCCGGCGGTGATGCCGGATGCCTTGGATGGGCACAGTTTGCTTACTCTTCGCAAAGGGGCGGCAACTCGACCCATGGCGGAGCATGGATCGAATACTGGCTTATTGGCTACGGATCATGCACAGACCCCAATAATCTAAGCACATGCATTTCAGATTGGTAAGACTAGAGGTGACTGGACATCCTGTGACATCGGCTACTTCGGCCAAGAGATCTGGTGGCAACCGTACGAGACTCTCGTGGCGAGTTGGGTCGACGCAAGCAACGGATCCGTACCGAGTGGTGCTATGCCGTTTGGCACAGACGGCAGAAACGGGCCGACACTGTATCCCTGCCGCGCATACCTAGACTACGAAGGGTTTCAGCTGGGCAAAGTCCGAAACGGTCTTCGCGGCTGTAGTATCCCGTACGGCGGGCAAGAGCACTACGTCACAAACTACCAAGTGCTGACGTCGACGATCCCTTTGAGAATCCAGGCTGTCAACTCGGCGACGCCATCTTCTGGAGCCTTGGTGGGCGGCTACGATTCGAACAATGCGCCGCTCGTTGTCTGTCAAGCGCAGTACGGGGGAGGGCTGGTCCCTGGCAAGGTGCCTTCTGGCTGGAGTAGCTGTGTCGTATCCTATGGTGGCACGGAGCACTACGTGTCGACGTACAATGTTCTAGTCCCGAATTTCAAAAGTCCTCCCGGCACGGTCTATAAGGCTGGCACCGACTGGAACGGGAATGCGCTCGGCATCTGCAACGCCAGCTATGGAAACAGCACGCAGGTGGGCAAGTACCTTACCAATGGGTACTGCAACTTCGGTTATGGGGGGAGAGAAGTCTCCCTCTCGTCGGGTTACCAGGTGCTCTCGAAATAAGCCCACTCCGGCGTTGGCAGGGAATGGTTGATCAAAGCTCCGACGCCAGAACAATCGAATGGGACCTCGATTCACCATAATCTGCTAGATCGAAGCTCCCAAATCCGAGGGCATGATTGGGCGACAACTGCGCGAACAGTTGTCGCCCCATTGCCCCAGTCCACGGTGGTGGTCAGTGGGCGCGTCAGGTGGCCGGTTTCGCCTCCATGCCTGGTCGAAGCGGCGGCGCACTTCTTGGTTCAGTTCGAGAAGATGATGGACATCAGCCGCTCCACAGCGCTCGCAGCTTCGCGCCGACGTCGAATCGCATCGCACTCGCTTCTGGACAGTCGTCGCTGGTGGCCAGCGTGGGGTCGTGCTCCGTCACACGCTCGAAATGGGCGAAGATGGTTTCGGGAATGAAGCGCGTGAGGGGCGCGATGATGTGGCGGTCGCCGTGACGGTGCTGCTGGCGAACGAAAAAGCGCAGGGGACGAATCAGGTGCAGGGTGCTCTTGGCGCGGGTCATGGCCACGTACAAAAGGCGGCGCTCTTCCTCGATTTCCTCGGGTGTGCCCGTGGCCATGTCGGATGGGATGCAGCCGTCGACGACGTTGAGGATGAAGACCGTGTCCCATTCCTGGGCTTTCGCAGAATGAATGGTCGACAGAATCAGATAGTCTTCGTCGAGTAGAGGCGGTCCCGCTTCGGCTCCGATGGCGCTGGGCGGATCCAGAGTCACCTCGGACAGGAATCGCTCCCTGCTGTCGAAGCCCCCGGCGATCTGCTCTAGTTGTTCGAGGTCGCTGGCCCGCGCGTAAGCGTCGCCGTGAAGGGCTTCCAATCGCGGCTCGTACCAGCGTCGCACGAGACCGATCTGGCCCGGCCAAACCGCGGCCTGGGTATGAAGCGAGAGCATGAGGTCGCAAAACGACGGCCACTCGGATTGGGTGGCCCCCGCTGGCGAGAAGGCGCATAGGGTTTGCATGTCGAAGGCCCGGTCCTCAAGCCATTGCCAGGCGTGGCCCGCGCCCGCCGGGCCGACGCCCGCCAACAGTTGCAGGCTGCGGAAGGCCGCGATGGAATCGCGGGGATTTTCCGCCCAGCGCAGGATGCCCATCATGTCCTTGACGTGCGCCGCTTCGAGGAAGCGCAGACCACCGTACTTGACGAAGGGAATGTTCCGGCGCGCGAGCTCTACTTCCAGCGCGTCGCTGTGGTGGGCGGCGCGAAAGAGAACGGCCTGTCGCTTGAGGGCAAGGCCCGCTTCACGTTGTTCGAGCACCTGTTCGGCGACATAGCGGACCTGCTCGGCCTCGTCGTGAACCGTCACCAAGTGTGGCCGGTTGCCCGAGGTGCGGGTCGAAAAGAGATCCTTGGTGAAGCGCTGTTTGGCAAGGCCGATGACCGCGTTGCTGGCGTCGAGGATGGGCTGACTGGACCGGTAGTTTTGTTCCAGCGTGATGACGGCGGCGGGCGGTTGATATTGATTCGGGAAATCGAGAATGTTGCGTACGCTGGCCGCGCGAAACGAATAGATCGACTGGGCATCGTCGCCGACCACGGTTACGCCGGTTCCCGCGGGCTTGAGCTTGAGCAGGGTTTGGGCCTGCAAGGTGTTGGTGTCTTGATACTCGTCGACGAGCACGTGGTCGAAGCGCGCGCCCACGCGTTCGGCAAGCTGTGGTTCGGACATCATCATCCACCAGTAGAGCAGCAGGTCGTCGTAGTCGAGCACATGGCGCGTGTGCTTGGCGTCGACGTACGCGGAGAAGAGCTGGCCCAGCTCCTTTTCCCATTCCACGCACCAGGGATGCGCCTGCTTCAGACAGGAAGCGAGCGGCTCTTGCGCGTTGACGGTGCGTGAGTAGATGGCGAGGCAGGTCGCCTTGCGCGGAAAGCGCTTCTCGGTTTTGGCCAGTCCGAGTTGGTTGCGCAGTAGATCGATCAGGTCGGCCGAGTCCTCGCGGTCGAGTACGGTGAAGGACGGGTCGAGGCCAATCGAGGAAGCGTGCAGCCGCAGCAACCGGTTGGCCACCGAGTGGAAGGTGCCGGCCCAGGCGATGCGTGCGGCGCCACTGCTGCTCGCCGTTTTGTGCTTGTCCATGATGAGCTGCGCGCGGCGGATCATCTCGCTGGCCGCTCGCCGAGTGAAGGTCAGCAAGAGCACGCGCCTGGGATCCGCTCCCTTGGCGATGATCGCCGCCACCCGGTGGGCGAGGGTAGAGGTCTTCCCCGAGCCCGCTCCCGCGATAATCAGGAGCGGCCCGTTTCCGTGCTCCACCGCCGCGCGCTGGGCCGGGTTGAGATTGTCGACCTGCTTGTCCACTTGGACCGAAGCCTAGTCAAATGTTCAGTGCTAGGCAAGAAGCCCTTGCCATGGTCATAAGTACAACTAATTAAACTATAATATTGTTTCCATGCATGTGCATGTATGACAAGCTTCAGCCATGAGGACAACCATCGAGATCCCCGACAGCCAACGGGCCCGTTTGCTCGATCTTGCTGCTCGCCGTGGCGAGAAGGGCTTTTCGCGCCTGGTTCAGGAGGCCGTCGAACGCATGTTGGCGGAAGATGATTCTCGCAAGAGTCGGACCAAGGCAGCGCTCGCCCTCAAGGGTTCGATGGGCGCGAAGGCTGCGGACGATCTTGAGGCGTCTGTCGCGCGAATTCGGAGCACCTGGCGATGATGATCGCGGATTCCGATGTGCTCATCGACTTTCTGCGCGACCGTTCGCCTTGGGCCGGGCGGATCGAGTTGGAGATCAAGACCGGCCACCTGGCCACGACCGCCATCAATAGCTTCGAGCTACTCAGCGGTGCGAAGAGCGCGGCCGATCAGGAGAAGGTATCGCGCCTGCTCGCCTCGCTGACCGTGCTCGGCCTGACGCCCGAAGCGAGCGAGCGCGCGGCAGAAGTGCGGCGCTCGCTCGAATCACAAGGGCAGGGGATCGGCATGGCGGACTACCTCATCGCCGGTGTCAGTCTGGTGAGCGGCGGAGTCCTCTTGACCCGCAACCAAGATCACTTCGGCCGGGTGCCCGACCTGAAACTCGGTGGGCGACATCTCTGATTCAGCCATCTCCTCATCCAGACGCTTCTCGCTGAACTCGATCCGGCTGACGGCATCGACGGTGATGGTGAACGCACCGTAGTCCTCCTCGACTTTGCCCTCGATGAAGTACGGGCGCTGGTGGTCGAGCATGTGGCAGAAGCGGCGGTAGGTTTCGGGGAAAAAGGTGCATTCCAGAAGGCCGGTTTCGTCCTCGAAGGTGATGAATTCCATGGGATCGCCTTGGACGGTGGACACGACCTTGCCGGTGACGAGAAAGCCGGCGCAGCGTACGCGGCGGCCTGAGAAGCGCGAGAGATTCTTGGCTTTGACGACGTGCTTGCTGTCCGTCTGTCCGGTACAGAGCACCATGGGATGGACGTCGCAGAGAAATCCGAGGGCGCGCATTTCCGCATGCAGGCAGGCTTGCGGATCGTCGGGTTCGAGCGACGGGCGGGTAATCTCCGACGAGCGCGTGAACAGATCGTGCGACTTGCGGCTAGCCGCGCTTTTGCGCCAGGCCGCGATCTGCCAAAGCAGGGCCGCGTGACTTTCGTTTGGGTGAAGGTCGTCGAAGGCACGTGCGTGGACGAGGACGCGCGCCTCTTCCTCGTCGGGGCGGGCGCGTTCGAGAAAATCCACGATGTCGCGGAACGGGCGCTTGGCGACGATGCGGCCGCGGGTTTCCACGCTGAGATGATGCAAGGTCAGCCAGCCGACGCGTACGGCACCGGCCGCGCCCTTCCACGAAATCTCGCTGTGGTTCACGTCCGGCGGCAAAACGCACACACCCAGGCGCCGCGTTTCCGAGACGTAGGCAGAGGTGGAATAGAAACCGCCCTGGTTGCTGATCACGGCGGCCATGAATTCCGCGGGGAAATGCGTCTTCAAGTAGGCGGCCTGGAAGGATACGCGCGCGTACGAGGCGCTGTGCGGTTTGCAAAAGGAGTAACCGTCGAAGGACAGGATCATTTCCCAGACCGACTCGATCTGTTCGGTCGAAACCCCGCGGCTGCGCGCGCCCGCGATGAAACGGCGAAGGTAGTCGGGCAGGCGCTTGGCGCGATCCTTCTTGCTCATCACCTTGCGCAGGCCGTCCGCCTCGACGTGGTCGAAGCCGGCCAGGGCCATGGCTGCCTTGGCCACGTCTTCTTGGTAGACCATGATGCCGTAGTTGTCGTCGAGCACGCCCTCGAGCAGTGGGTGAATGGGCTGCCAGGCGCCGCCGTGCAGACGGCGCAGGTATTCGTGAATCCACTTGTTGGCGGCGGGGCGAATGATGCTGCTGTGGATGACCACGTGCTCGTAGTCGCCTTGTCGCGCTTTCTGCTGCAAGAGCCGCGTGGCCGGGCTTTCGATGTAGAAGCAACCCATGGTGGCGCCGGCCGCGATGCTCGCCTGCGTGGCCCGATCGTCCTCGGGCTCCCAGCGGGATTCGTCGAATGCGGTGCCGTTTCCTTTCACGTTGGCCACGGCGTCGCGGATCACGGCCAGGCTGCGATTGCCGAGTAGATCGATCTTCACCAAGCCGGCAGTCTCGGTGCTGTCCTTTTCCCATTGGATGATAGGCACGCCCTTGGGCGCGATTTCCACGGGCACATAACTGTCGATGGGCTCGGGCGTGATGACCACGCCGCCTGGGTGCACGGAGATGTGGCGCGGAATTCCGATCAGACGCTGGGCCAGTTGCAGGATTTCGGGCCAGGGCTCGGGAAAATCCAGATCCTTCATTTCGGGCATGTCGCGCAGTCGGTAAAGGAGATCGTCATCTTCAGTGCTGAGGTCGCTGGCGAGCTCGCGCCAGAACCAGGGCAGGCGCTTCGACACTTGCCCGATCTCGGCGTCGGTCAGGCCGAAGACCTTCGCTGTCTCGCGGATGGCCATGCGCGGCTGGAAATTGGCGAAGCAGGCGACCATGGCGCTGTGGTCGCGAAATTCGTCGAGCACCGACGCGATGGCCTTGTCGCGCTCGTCCCAGGCGAAGTCCACGTCGATGTCGGGTGGATCCTTGCGGCCGGGATTGAGAAAGCGTTCGAAGTAGAGATTGAACTTCACCGGACACACGTTGGTGATACCAAGGCTATAGGCCACGATGGAGGCGGCGCCGCTGCCGCGGCCGCAGATGCGCGGCGAGCGCTTCACGATTTCTTCGACCACGAGGAAATAGCTCGAAAAGCCCATACGTTCGATGGTGGCAAGCTCGTACTCGATGCGGTCGACCACGGTTTCGTGCAGCTCGGCGCCGTAGCGCTTGCGGGCACCGGCGTAGCAGCGTTCACGCAGGACTTCGCAGCTTGGTCGTCCAACATCTTCTCGCCACGGCGGCATGACCAGTCCCGGCTTCGGACCAGTGAAGGTTAGTCGTTCGGCGATCTCGTCGCTGGCCACGAGGGTTTCGGGCCAGATGTCGAAGCGTCGTTCGTAATGCGCGGGCGGCGCCAACCAGGCGTCGGCTGGCGCGACGTTGTCGCTCTTCAGTCGCGAAAGGCTGGTGTTGCGGGCAATGGCGCGCAGAAGCCGGTGCAATTCATGATCGCCGGGCACGAGAAAAAAACTGGAAGGCACCGCGACCGCGGGCACACCGAGTCGCCGGGCCTCGGCGCGAGCCTTGGCCGCGCTTGGCGACGGCCGGCGCGGCAATGCCGCGGCCACGTTCACTCCCGCTTCATACAGCGGCGTGAGCAAATCTGCGCCGGGCACCAAAACGTACAGCCCGGCCGAAAGCGCAGGCAGGTCGCTTTTTAGCAAAAAGTCCTTCTTGCAGTGCCTGCGCGTGATCAGCCGACACAGGTTGCGATAACCGTCGTCGTTTTCGACCAGGCAGACCACGCGGCGGTGCGAGCTTGGCTCGCTCACCTCGGCGCCGACGATGGGCGTGACGTCTTCCTCGCGGCACGCCTGCAGGAACGGCCACAGCCCATACAAATTGTCGGTGTCGGTGATGGCGATGCGGCGGTAGCCGTGCTGGCGGGCCGCCACCGGCAGATGCTCCGGCGCCGAGGTGCCCCACATCAAGGAGCAGTGCGAGCGAACGACCAGCGGAACCATGAAGAGCCATCTCAGCAGGCAAGTGGTCGAAAAGTAGAACCACAGAGGACACAGAGGACACAGAGATCGGACCGGAGGAAGAAGGGTTTTGGATCCGGATTCGGAAAATACTTTCCTTTCCGGCCTCTGTGTCCTCTGTGGTTCAATTTCTTTCTTCCCATCCGCGCCCGAAGCCCACCGCCGCTACCCCGAACTTGCCGCGGATCTCGTCGAGCGATTGCATGAGTCGGTCGTCTTTCTGGTGGCCGTGGCTGCGGTCGGCAAACAGGTCGAGCTGTGCGGGTGGAAAGGTCAGGCGGTCTAGGCACAGTCGCAGGTGGCGAATGCGCACGCGGCGGGCCCAGGCGCGGTCGAGCACCACCTTGGCCAGCTCGAAAAGCCGTCGGTCGTTGGCCGACGCAGGCGTGAGGCTGCCCTGCCTGGCGATGCGCACGCCGTCGGAATAATCGAGCACGATGGCAAGCCTTTGCGTGGCCAGTCGGCGCTGGCGCAGCTTGCGCCCGGAATGTTCGACCAGCGCAAACAGTGCCGCGTGCAACGTCTCGACGTCGTTGCTGTCGTTGCCGAAGTCGTGGTCGGCGCTGATCTCGGGGCGTTCGGCACCCACCGGCAGCACCGGCGAGGTGTCGATGCCGCGCATGGATTCATAAACAAGTTGTCCGTGGCTCGCGAACACGACTTCCAGTTGCGGCAAGCTCCACGCCAGCACCTGGCTCACCCGATCCAAACGGAATTCGCGCAGGCGAACCAGATCGCCCTCGTCGAGCCCAGGCACCAGCACCACCGGCAAGGGCGAAAGAAAGGCCTTCTCTTGCCCTTCTTCCAGGATGTATTCGCCAGCCGGCTTCACCACCCGCGTGGCCACCTTGGCCAAAAGCTTGTTGTGCGCCACCGACCAGATGGGATCGAGGCTCAGCTCTTTGCGCACAGCCTTGCGGATGCGCCAGGCGACGTCGTAGGCCGGGCCGAACAGGCGGTGCGTTCCCGTGGCGTCGATGAATAGGTGGCCGTTGCTGTCGGTCATCTCGATGAGCGGCGAGTAGGGCAGGGCGCGGGCCAGCAGATCGCGCATGACCTGTTCGTAGCGATCGGTGTGTGGGGCGATGACCACGGTGTCCCGGCACAGGCGCCGCGCGTGCGCCAGGGCCATGCCTTTGCGAATGCCGTGCTGAAATGCCTCGTCGCTCATGTCGAACACGGCGGCCCGGTTGGCACCTTCGGGCGCGATGACCACCGGCCGCTCACGCAGGCGCGCATCCAGTACGCGTTCGACCGCGACCGCGAAGTCGGCGACGTTGAGGTGGATGATCGTGCGCGCTTCCATGGTCACACGCTTACGCTGCCAACAAGCCGGCCTTTTGCAAAAGCTCGAGCAACCGGCGCGCATTTCGCGGCGCCTGGCCGCGCACGTGGTTGTTGAAAAACAACACCCCGGTTTTCGCCGCCTCGATCAGCCGGCGCAGTCGTTCATCCATCCATGATTCGAGCTCGCCGTCGGAATAATCGTAATCGAACTGCGTCGCCATCTTGTGCGAGCGCCAGCCCAGGGCGTTTCTGCCGTGGAAACGCACGTAGAAAAGCCCGGGGTTGGTCACCACGTCGAGGGCGGGAAAGAGTCCAGGCAGATCCGGCTCGTCGACTGTCACCAAGGTGACTTGGCGCCGTTCCAGCTCGGCGAAGACCTTGTCGCTTGCCCAGGTGGCGTTGCGGAACTCGACCGCAAGCGGCAGCCCCTGCAATTCGGAAAGCAGGGCGCCAAGATACGAACGATGCTTGGGCGAGCGATCGAAGCTAGCGCCGAATTGAATCAGGACCGCTCGGAGCTGGCGCGACTGCACGAGCGGCGCGATACCGAGTCGATACTTGGTGGCCTCGCCCTGCCAAGCCTTGGCGTCGATCTCGTGGGTCAGGGTGCGGGTCAGCTTGGCGCAAAAAAGAAAATCCGGCGGCACCAGGGCGCGCTGGCGCTCGACCGCTTCGGCGCGTGGCATCTGGTACCAGGTGTAGTTCAGCTCGGTGACCGGAAACTCTCGCGCGTAGAGCGGCAGCATCTGACCGGCCTTGGTGCCGGGCGGATAGATCCCGGCCTCGATCCATTCGGGATAGGAATAGCCGGACGTGCCGACCCAGAGGGCGCCGGGAATTCCGGCTTTGGGTTTTGGAGCACCTGACATCGCAAACCATTGATATGGAAACCCTGGGAGGGTTTCCATACCTTCCCGCGATGGTTCGCGCCGAGCAAAGCTCGGCGGCTCCCCACGCGGCTTGACCTGTTCTAATGTTCAGTATCCTCAAGCCACCTGCATCCGTCAAGGCGATCTGCAGGCCGCACCGCGCCCCAAAACGGCCGCAGCGTAGTTGACGATTCTAGTCCATAGGTTTACGTTTCATTGGTGGAGGTTTACGATTTCCCGCAAGGCGTTGTCTGACCGCCAGGCGCAGCTCCTTGCGCTGGCAGCGAAGGGGCAACCGCTGTCCGCTGGTGCAGTCGGCCGCGCTCTCGGAGTTTCTCGACAAATGGCTCACCGGCTCCTTTCCGGCTTGGTTGCCGAGGGCCGGCTTGTCCGCAGCGGGGCGGGCCGAGCGGTCAGCTACTGCGACAGCGGAGGTCTGCCCTTCATCCGCCGCTATCCGCGAGCCGTGATCGCCGAAGACCGCGTCTGGGCCGAAATCGCGGCTGACTGCCGTGCGGTGGGCGAGTTGCCCAAGGCATCCCACTCGATCATGCAGTACGCCTTCACGGAGATACTCAACAACGCCATCGAGCACTCAGGTGGCCGCGAGATTGAGGTGCGCTTCGAGGCTGCCCCCGACGGGTTGGCCTTCGTCATCCGTGACGACGGCGTCGGCGTATTTGCAAACCTGCGCAGGATGCTGCGCTTGCCGTCCGACCTGGTAGCTCTGCAAGAGCTGTCCAAAGGCAAGCTCACCACCTTGCCCGCCGGCCATACCGGCGAAGGTGTCTTCTTCACCTCGAAGGCAGCGCGGCTGTTCGAGCTCTCAAGCGGCGGATTGCGATGGACCGTCGACAACCTGCGCGGCGACGTGGCCGTTGGCTCGTCGCTTGTACAGAAAGGTACCGTGGTTCGCGTCGAGATCGCCCACCGACCGAAGCGCAAGCTGGACCAAGTGTTCGCGGAGTACACCGAAGACTTCGCGTTCAGCAAGACCCGCGTCGTGATCAAGCTGTTCACGCTCGGAACCCTCTTCATCTCCCGATCCGAAGCCCGACGCGTGGTCGCCAACCTTGAGAAATGGCAGAGCGTGGTCCTGGACTTCACGGGCGTCGAAGAAATCGGTCAAGGCTTCGCCGACGAAGTCTTTCGCGTCTGGGCGCGCGCCCACCCAACCATCAAGGTCGAAGCCGTCTCCATGTCCACGCCCATCGCGTTCCTAGCGAATCGGGCGAGGACCCAACCTCTCCCCTAGTGCCGCCGGTCAGAAGAGCGAGCGCAAGGCGATCCGCGCCCGCCCCGGCTACGAAATGTTTGGCCTGTCAGTTCTTGCTGGGATCTAGAACGCGGCCCATGAACAGGATCGCGCCCGTGGGCTGATCGCGCAGGAAATAGAGGAAGGGCTGGTTTGCCAAGACGTACATGTCCACCATGGGGAGGCCCCCATCTTTCATGATCACGGCCGTGGCGGCCGCGGCCTCGGTGCCTTTTTCCGCAACATTGATGAAGGCCTTGTGGATGACGTCCCCGATGAAGAGGCCGCCCGTGCCATCCATGCCCGAGAAGTCGGCCGCGCCCGAAAAAGCCGAAGTCATGCCCAGGGCCATGAGCAGACCTTTCAGGCTCGTCCCGGTCTCGATCCTGAAGCGGGGCAGGGTAAGACCGACTTTCTTGCTGGTCATCCCGGCCACCAGGGTCGCCAGCGCAGGTGCATCCAGCGAGGATTCGACCTGCGTGAACTGGCCCGCGTCCGGCACCACCACCACCAGCGAGAGGCGGGCGTCGGCGTAGGGCAGGGACACCGCTTTGAAGTTCGCCCCCTGCAAGGCGGGGAGGCTGATGCTGTCCGCGGTCATGAACTTCGTGGTCACCCTGCTTCCATCAAGAAGAGTGAACGAGCTATCGAGAGTGCTGGACGGATCGAAGGGCGTGTTCCACGCCGCATTGAAATAGACCACGTCAGTCAGGACCAGCTTGACCGAGCTATCGATGGCATCGGCTGGTAGCAGATCCAGGATCTTGTTCTCGGTTTCGTAGGCCACCCAGTCGTTGATGGTCAGGCGCGAGGCATCGGGAGCATTGGCAAAATCGAGCAGATTTACGTCCGCGCCATAGTTCGCGGCCAGGGTCGCCAAGAAGTCGGACTTGAAAGTGTAAGTCTGTTCGGCCCAGAGCGAGTTGACGATGCGAAGGCGCATAGGGCCGCCATCGGCGCCCAGCTTGCCTGCACCGCGCGCGGCCAGCGCCTGGTCCAGGGCGTTGAACGCCGGGTGTAGTCGCGCGGGTGGCAACGTGAAATGAAGTGTCTGGGCCATCTCGCTGGCCGTGGTGCCCGCCGCGCCCGCGTAGGTCATAGCCAGGGCGATGGAGATGCTGGCGGGCGAGAAGACCAGGTTGGTGTTCGTTGCGATAAGCTGCTTGTAGGCGGCGAATGCAAAGTCGGCGTTGTCGGAAGCGAGCGTGGTGCTGTCGGCCGCCGGTACCTGTGGATCGGCGATGCGCTGGACCGAGGAGGCGGCGGAGCCGAAGTCCAGGGCATGTGCGGCGTCGGCGACGTCGACAGTCGAAGGCGCGGTGTCGGCGACGTCGACCGTTGAAGGTGCGGCGTCGGCGACGTCGACCGCTGAAGGTGCGGCGTCGGCGACGTCGACCGTTGAAGGCGCGGTGTCGGCGACGTCGACCGTTGAAGGCGCGGTGTCGGTCGTGACCTTGGTGTCCGGCGGCGAATAGGCGTCGTTGGCGGCGGCATCAGGTGCGGGGCCTGGGCTGTTTGAGCCGCAGCCAGCAAGCGGTGCCGAGAAGAGCGCGAAAAGAACGCAACAACCAGACTTGGCAAGTATCGAACGGATCATGTCTGCCTCCAGGTTAGGCAAAAATGTTATCAGGACCGTCGAGCCTGGAAGCTTCGATTCCATTTCACGACTGCATTTCATGCCCAAAGAAGTGATGTTGCGCACCTTGAGATCGAGCAAACTGAGTGGCAAGGACGTGAGATGCGAACGCTGGTGACGGGAGCGACTGGACTCATCGGCAGGGCCTTGATCGATCGGCTTGGCCATGCGGTGGTGCTGACCCGCGATCTGGAGCGCGCCAAGCGAAAGCTCCCCATGGTCGAATCGCACGCGTGGTCACCCGAGGCTGGCCCGCCCCGGGCCGCCGCGCTGGATGGCGTGGAGGTGGTCTTCAATCTTGCGGGCGAGCCGGTCGCGGAAGGGCGCTGGACGGCCGACAAAAAGCGCCGCATCCGCGACAGCCGCGTGCTCGGCACGCGCAACCTGGTGGCTGGGCTCGCCGCTTTGGAGAAGCGGCCACAGGTGCTCGTGTCAGCCTCGGCGGTGGGCTATTACGGCGACCGCGGCGACGAGGAGATCGCGGAAACCTCACCCGCCGGGCGCGGCTTTCTCGCCGAGGTGTGCGCGGAATGGGAACACGAAGCCTTGGCCGCCGCAGATCTGGGGCTGCGCGTGGTTTGCGTGCGGATTGGCATCGTGCTGGCCCAGGGCGGAGGCGCGCTGGCGAAAATGCTCACAGCCTTTCGTCTCGGGGCCGGCGGCAAACTTGGCGATGGCAGGCAGTGGATGCCGTGGGTTCATCTCGACGACGTGGTCGGCATCCTGCTGCACGCAAGCCAGGACGCGCGCATCCGGGGCGCCATGAACGCCGTGGGACCGCGACCGGTCACCAACACCGACTTCACCCGGGCCCTTGCGCAGGCCTTGCACCGTCCGGCGTTTCTGACCGTGCCGAAGACCGCCCTACGCCTGGCGTTCGGCGAGATGGGCGAGATCCTTACCGACTCGCAGCGGGTGTTCCCCAAGGTGGCCGAGCAAACCGGCTACGCCTTCAAGCACGCCGACCTTGGCCTTGCTCTTAGGGCAGCGCTTTAGGCGGCATAGCGATCGATCTCGACCGCGCGCCACAGATACCAGCTGGCGACCGAAGCGTAGGGCGACCAGGCTCGCGCCGCGCGCTCGATGGTCTGGGCGCTGGGCAGTCCACGCTTGCCGTACGTGATGGCGAAGCCCTTTTGCACGCCTAGATCCGCCACCGGCAAGACGCTCGGTCGGCCGAGATAGAACATCAGCAGCATCTGCGCGCTCCATTCTCCGATGCCGCGGATCTGGGTCAGTCGTTCGATGATGTCCGCGTCGGACATCGATTCCATTTCGGCACGCGTGGGCAAACGCCCATCGACCGCGTGGAGCGCTAGATCCAGGAGCGCGAGAGTCTTGTTTTGCGAAAGACCGGCACCACGAAGCTCGGCTTGGGGCAGCGCCAACGCGGCTTTGGGATCGTCGATTTCGCCGCGGCCCAGCAGCGCGGCCACGCGGTCATGGATGGTCGCCGCCGCCTTGCCGGAGAGCTGTTGTGCGATGATGGCACGGGCCAGGGCCGCGAACGGCGCCGGGCCGCCGCGGGTCTTGGGCGCGGTGGCTTGCATGGTGAAAGGTCCGGCCCGGTCGATCAGTTTGCCCAGGCGCGGATCGGCTTTTTTCAGGTGCGCCACCGCCGCGTGCTCGTCGAAGGACACGTTCGAGGTTCGGCCGCGATAGCCTTCGCGCCAAAGCAGGCGCAGCTTGGTGTGCACGCCGCTGCCCGCCGAGTATTCGCCGAATCCCGTGCGCGAAAAGACCCGGTGGCAGGGAACGATGATGGGCCAGGGGTTGGTGGCCATGGCCCGGCCCGCGGCACGGACCGCGTTGGCAGAGCCGACGACGGCGGCGAGCTCGCCGTAGGTGCGAGTCTCGCCTGATGGGATGGCCTGGGCGGCACGCTGCACGCGCAGCAAGAAGGGCGGGGCGCCCTGGGTGTCGAGCGCGACGCCCGAAAAGTCCTGGGCCACGCCCCCGACGTGCGCCTTCAGGGCCAGTGCGACCTCGGCGATTTCGCGCGGAGGCCGGGTCTCGTTCCGCAGCCCCGCGCGGGCCAGATCCGCGGGCTCAAGATCGTTCCAGTCGGCTTTTGGCAGCAGGACGCGCGAAATGCCGCGCGCGTTGAAGCCAATGGCCAGGGTGCCGAGGTCGGTGCGAACTTTCGTGAAGGAGCTCATGGATCTTGAGATGAAACTATCAGGCGAGAAGATTTCTGACCTGCTTCGAAGCCGACGCGACTCTCAACAGAACACAGGAGTTTAGCGATGCGCCACGACCGTGATCCAAGAAAGATTCGATGCAGTCTTGCGTGCCGTAGCGCCTGCCCCCCGGCCATCGCGTTGTACTGAACACCCACTTGCGGCAGGATGGCATGCAGGTCGCCCTTTCCTCGATGGTCGCGTCGCCGCCGCTTCCCCAGATCGCTGCGTCCGAGCCGGATTTTTCCGACGTTGGATTGGTGCGCGCGGCGCGGTCGGGCGACCGCCGCGCGTGTTTCGCCATCTGGTCGAAATACGCGGCTTTGGTCCAGCGGCTGGCCCGGCGGTTTCTCGGGCCGGGCCCGGACTATGCCGACATCTGCCAGGAAGCCTTCCTGCGCATTTTCAAGCGGCTGGACGAGCTGCGCGAGCCAGCAGCGTTGCGCGGATTCGTGGTCAGCGTCACCCTGGGCGTCGCTCGCAACGAGGTCCGGCGTCGCCGCATACGCGCCATTGTCGGGCTCGTACCCGAAGAGGTTCTCCCCGCGGCGCCCGAGCTTCCGGGCCAGAGCGAGGCCAGGGAGGCGGCGCGTGCGCTTTACCGATTGCTCGGCACCTTGAGTGCGGAAGATCGCTCGCTCTTCGTCGCCCGCTTCGTGGAAAAGATGGAGCTTGCCGAGGTGGCGTCGGCGCACACCATGAGCCTGTCGACCGCCAAACGTCGCATGGCGCGGCTGGTGGCGCGCGTGAATTCGCGGCTCGAGTCGAACCCGGTGCTGATGGAGTACGTCGGCACGCTCGGGCAGGGAGAAAATCCGTGAAGGACAAGCGCGAAGCCGACGGCCGGGCCCAGGTAAGCTGTGAGTGTCTGGGCGACCTCGCGGGCCTCGCGGTTCCCGCGGAGGCGCGCTCCCCTGGCCCTGAACAGTGGGCCGAGATCGAACGTCGCCTCGATGGACGCGGGCGCGGGTCATCCTCCTGGCGTCGTTGGCCGGCGTTCGCGGCATGCGCCGCGCTTGTCCTATGCGCGGGGGGCTGGTTGGTCGCGCGGCGACCGCTCGCCTATCGCCTTGAGGGGTGCACCCTGGCCACCGACGGCAACTTCGAGACCGCGGTCAATCGTGGTGGAACCATCGCGTTCGAGGACGGCAGCCAGGTGTCGGTCGAAAAGGACGCGCGCTTTGGCCTGGGAATGCTGCCATTCGGGCGCGGAGCCGAAATCAATCTGGACGAAGGCGAGGCGCATTTGGCCGTGGTCCATCGCGCGAAGGCACGTTGGGCAGTGTTGGCCGGGCCACTCCGGGTCGACGTGACCGGCACGCGCTTCGGAGTGATGTGGTCTCGGCACCACGGCCAGTTTCGCCTTACTATGCAGGAGGGGGAGGTTCGCGTCGCGGGCGGCGCCGTTCCGCCCGATACGTACGTGCGCGCTGGCCAGACCCTGAACGCGGATCTGGTTGGCGGGACCTTCGAGATCGCGAACCGGCAGGTTTCGGCGACGGAGAAATCCGGTGAAGCCGCCGCCGCGCCGGCCGTGCCCACCTCGCCAACCGCGCCGGATTCCACCGGCCCGCACCAAGCGCGTCCGCCCATACCCGCGGTTTCGCCACGTAAGCGCCTCGAGGCGCCCCCGCGTGCCGAGCGCCGCTCCGCCACCCTCCCCGAGCCGACCAAAAACAAACCGACGGCGCAACTGGAACCACCACCCGCGCGTGCTGCCGCGTACCGCGCGTTTGAGCCCATGCCGTTGCCGGCGTATCTCATCGCACCGGCCGAGCCCATCGGCATCGTCGAGCCCAAGCCAACGAGCCTGCGCGTGGCGATCGGCGAAACCGGCCAGCTGACGAACGGTCTTACCGGGGACACGTGGATCGCGAGCGGCGACGGCACCTCCTTCTCGGCGCCGACTTCATGGGAGGGGCGCGCCCATCTCTTGCCCGAGGGAGGCCTTCTGTGCACCAGCGGAACCGTGGCCGGGCTGTTCTGCGTGAACGAAGGGATGCCGCAGATGCAGTGCAACTGGGCGCGCAACTGGGGCGTAGCCATCGGCTGGCATGCTCGGGCCGACCAGAAGGCCTGGGGCGACGAAGCCGCGCGCGGTATCGCCATCGAATTCCGCGGGCGCTCCGCCAGCTATCGCCTGAACGCGCACCTCAAGGGCGATCCCGCCGAACGCGTCTACTGCATCGAGAACTACAAGTCTGGCCAGGTGGTGCGGCCGTCCATGTTCAAGTCGGCGTGCTGGTTCGACAATGGCGACACGCTCGATGATTTCCAGCGGGTAGACACCTTCAACCTTCAGTTTACCTCGGGCATGAGCTACGTCGCCTTCAGGTATTGCGTTTCGGCCATCACGGTCTTCCCGTGACAGCCGAAGGCCCTACATCGTGAAGGCCACGTCGTCGATCCAGATGCCGAAGGTAGCGCCCACGGGGATCTGGAACAGGACTTGGTAGAGACTGGCGGGGTCGAATGCGCTTCCGGCGTGTCCCCAGCCTTCTTGGGCAAGTTGACTGAAGGCGACGGTGTACTTGGTCCACGTCGTGGTCACGGGGGGGCGGTAGCCGTAGTGATCGTAGCAAGCGGTTGTCCCTGAGGTGACGTTGGTCTGGCACAGGTTGCCTTCTGGCTGCGTGTCCTTGTCCGGGAAGGAAACGCGCAGCCCCGACGAGGTCGCCGCGTCGATCTTGGCCCAGAAACTGATGCCCTTGTACTTGGACGCGTTGTACGGGCTGCCGAGGCCGAACCAGAGGTCGGCGCCCCACAGAACATACCCAGAGCCGGTGACGTAGGCTGCGAATTTTCGGCACGAGTCTCCGGTGTCGGTGGGCGAAAATCCGGTGTTCGGGTCGGGATACATCTTCGCATTTGGGCTGCTATCGTGGCTGTCGAACCACGCGCCGGCGCGCCCATTGACCGAGGGAATAAAACGATCGTCGTCGTTCAGGTCGTCGATGAGCTCTTCGTTGCTGGCCAACCCTGCGCAGGTGCTGCCACCGGTGCCGCTGTTGCCGTCTGTGGCGATGGCGCCGCCAGCGCCTGCGACGCCGTCTCTGCCAACCTCGCGGACGTCCGCTCCAGAATCCCTTTTGACCAGTCCGGAATCGCCGCCGGCGCCCGAATCGCACGGTGTTGTCGGCGAGCACACGGCGAAGCCACCAGAACCCGATCCAGCCGCGCCGGTGCGCCCGCCCATCACGGGCGAGCCGCCCACGCCGCCACTGCCGCCCGCGCCGCCCCTGCTGCCGCCGACTTGGCCACCGAGCCCGCTGCCGCCCGCGCCGCCCTTGTTGCCGCCGAAGGGAGAGCCACCCGGGCCCATGCCAGCGGATCCTCCCGCATTGCCGCCCACGCTCGGAATCCCGCCGGAGACCGGCCGGCCGCCGCCGCCAAACGTGCCGCCGAAGCCCAGTGTTCCGCCGCTGCCGAGCGCACCGCCATCCCCACCGCCGAGAGCGCCACCGTTGCCACCGGGCGAGACGGGGGATTGGTCATCCGGCGTATCGAGCGGGCTGCGAGCCCCGCAACCCGATGCGAGGAGCAATCCCAAGGGCAGAGCCAGTCTTTTGAATTTCGATTTCATGGTCATGGCCTTTGTCAGAGTCGCCAACACTATGGCACGGCCCAGTCGATTTTTCGCGCCTTTGGATTGACGATCCGAGGTGCCAGACATCACATTCTCCAATGGAGTGACTTCCCCTTTGCTTATGAAATGAGGTCTAATAGGAGCTATGCGGTCGCTGGCCCTACTTGCAATGGTAGCACTTACGATTACATGTGGGCCTTCGCCTGATGCAAAACTGCCCGGCTACCAGAGCAACGCAGGCGGTGCGACCTCCAGCGGAACGGGAGGCGCGACAGCCACCGGTGGCACGACCGCGCTCGGCGCAGGAGGCCTCACCGGCGCAGGCGGCTCGTCGCTCGTCGGCACTGGTGGCAATCCCGGTAGCGGCGGCGCGCCGGGCAGCGGGGGCAGGGACAGGACAGGCGGCGCGCCAGGCAGCGGCGGTTCATCTACGAGCGCAGGCGGCTCGGGCGCAGGTGGAGCGGCCACCGGAGGATCAACTGCGGGCAAGGGTGGTGCGGGTGGCTTGGCAACAGGCGGAAGCACGGGCACCCAAGACGCAGCGCCGCCGCCGCCAGATTCGGCTGGAAATTGTCTCAGCCAAGTCGTTAGCAACGGCTACGCCTGCGGCGCCGCGCCTCCATGCAGCGCCTGCAAGGACAATTCGACGTCCAAGTCGGCGGAATGCCAGGCGGTCATCAATTGCATAGAGGCAGCCTACCCGTGCACGGGCAATTGCACTACCGAGTGCTTCAATAAGAATGGCGGCAACGGTCCTGTCCAAACTTGCGTCAATGCTTTGAAAACCGCGGCATGCGGGGCTACCGGCTGCGGCAGCACGCCACCGCCCAACGGTGGCGGCTAGTGGCGGCGCCCCTTCAGCTAAGACTACCAACGGCGATGAGGGGGCAGCCCCAAAGCTGGCCGCCCACTGAGGTGTGGAGTCGATGATATGATGCCGCCATGCTTCGACCTGGCCTGACTGAATGCAGGCGATCGGCAGCGCGATGCCTGGCCGGGCTCGTGATCGTTGCCGTCTGTGGGGCGGTGTCTTCGCGCGCGCTGTGCGCGGAAAATGACAAGGTGGTGGCAAGGGCGCACTACGAGACGGCCACGCGGATCTACGACCTTCGCGAATACGCCAAGGCATTGGACGAGTACAAAGCCGCCTATCTTGCGAAGCCGGATCCAGCGTTCCTTTTCAACATAGGCCAGTGCTTTCGCAAGCTGGGAAATACAGCGTCTGCCTTGGATTTCTATCAGCAGTACCTGAAGAAGACTCCAGCCGAGGAGCCAAACCGCATCCAAGCCGAGGCTCGCATCCGTGACATCGAACTCGGGCGCGAGTCGGAAGATGATCCCTTCGCCAAGCCCGACAAAGAGGCAGCACGAGCGCCCCAATCAGTTCCAAGCGCGCCTCCTGAAACTCCACCGCCGCCCAACGCGGTTTCGGCGCCCACGCGGATACCCTTGCCCGCGGCGCCCGAGGCTGTTCCGCCGTCTGTACCGTCGCAGCCTGAAGGGGTGGCTCTGACCTCGCCTCCGCCCACGCAAGTGGGGGGCTCGCCGCCAATCTACAGCACTTGGTGGTTTTGGACCGGTGTCGGTGCGGTCGTTGTCGCGGGTACGATAACGGTGATCATGCTCTCCAAAGGCGGCAGCGAACCAAACACCGCCACAACCACCTTGGGCACACAGGCTGCCTTTCCATGAGGTCCGCGAAAGCCCTTTTGGCTTTGCTAGCCATCCTCTGGGGCACGGCCTGCGGTAAATCCACCTCGAATTCGATCGTGGTCGTCACCGTGACCCCCGCGCCCTCCAGACCAGCGGTCACGCAATTGCGCGTACTCCTGAAGAACGCAGGCTCATCGGACACCCTGCTTTTCCCTCCGACGAATTCGGCCGCGCAGATCGAATTCAACGCACTGTTTGCCATGACGTTTCCGAAGTCCCGAAGTGGAGAGCTCGACGTAGATATCGAGGCCCTCGACGCATCCTCCATGTGGGTCGCAAGCGGAACCGGTCGTGTGGCTATTGTCGTCGGCGGGCGCGCGGACGCCCTGATTGCGCTGACTTACGGCGGAGGTGTCGATGCAGGAATTCTTGATTCTGGGCTGGGTGAAGTAGCCCCGAATCCCACAGAAGCTGGACCTGCCGACTCTCGAGTCCTTCTGGATTCGCCACCTCGAGATGTCCAGGTGGGGCGCGACAGCACAGGCTTAGGTGGAAATGGCGGCGCTGGCGGTGTGTCCTCGATGGATGCACGGGGCGATAGCGGAGGAATCACGACGGGAACTGGCGGCGCAACGACCGGCCCGGGTGGGGCTGGAATGGGAGGCTCGGGAGCCGGCGGTTCAGCGACCGGTGGAACGACGACAAGCAGGGATGGCGGTGGTGGATCGGCAGCGGGAGGAACGACGGGTGCGCGCGATGGAGCAATTCCGCCGCCAGATTCGGCCGGAACTTGTATAAGCCAAGTCGTCAGCAACGGCTACGCCTGCGGCAGCACACCTGCATGTAGTGCGTGCAAAGACCAGAACGGGAATTCGAGAGAGGCTGGTTGCAAGAAGGTGATTGACTGCCTGGCGACCGCCGGAGCAAGCTGCGACTCAAACTGCAAGCAGAACTGCCTCAATCTGGCTGGGGATGGCCCGGCCATGGCGTGCGTCACCGCCCTTCAGACCGCCGCGTGCGGTGCCGCTGGCTGCGGCAGCACGCCGCCGCCCAACGGTGGCGGCTAGCCCCAATGCCGGTCACTTAAGAGGGATCAACAGGGAGAACCAGAGGAACGGAGCCGGAGAAACCATGGAGATCCGCCAACTCTTGTACACCTCTGATGCTCCGTTCCTCCCTGTTCTTACCTTATCTGACCGGCAATGAGGATAGCCTCGCGCGAACGACGTGACAGACTCATGGTCATGATCATGGGTTCCGCGCCGTGAGCAATCTCGTTCGCGTAAACAAACTGCCTTACGTCGTCAAGCTGGCGCGCGGGGACTACTACTGGTGCGCGTGCGGGCTTTCCAAGCGGCAGCCCTACTGCGACGGCTCGCACCGAGGAACCCTGCACGCGCCCATGAAGGTCGCGCAAGTCGAAGCCGGCGAGGTCAAACTCTGCGGATGCAAGCAGTCCGCGACCAAACCCTACTGCGACTGCACCCACGAAAAGTTGTAGGAGCGACGATCTGGGCTAGATCCTTCCGCCCGTGAGCGACATGCTGCTCTTGGGGGTGCGGCTTTCGTTGGCGGCGCTGACGCGCACGCCGGCGCGATCCACGACGGGGCAGCGGTTTTCGCAGGTGCCGCAGCCCGTGCAGTGATCGAGGTCGATGTAAGGGAATTTCAGCGTCTTCTGGGTGCCGTCGCGGGCGGTGATGGTTTCGACCTTGAAGTAGATGGCTTTGGGCGAGGTCGGGCAAACCTCTTCGCACACGATGCATTCGGTGTTGTAGCCCCAGGGCAGGCAGCGGCCCTTGTCGAAGAAGGCGGACCCGAGTCGCACGGGCGGCTTGGCCGGCATCTCGCCCACCTTGTCGGCGACCTTGAGGTGGGTGATGGCGCCGGTCGGGCAGACCTGGCCGCACAGGGTGCAGCTGTGTTCGCAGTAGCCGATGCGCGGAATCAGGATGGGCGACCAGAAGCCCTCCAGGCCGGCCTCGTACAGGGCCGGTTGCAAGCCGCCCGTCGGGCACACCTTCATGCAGGCGTCGCACTTGAGGCACTTGGCGAGGAAGTCGGGCTCGTCGAGCGCACCCGGCGGACGAATGCGCGCGGGATTGGGACGCGGATCTACGCCGTCGGAGGCGCGCATGAGGGGAACCGCGGCCACCCCCGCGACGCCCGCGGTAAGCCACTTGCGGCGCGAGAGATCGGTTTCGACCCTCGACAGCTTGAGCGCGGGCAAGAAGCGGTAGGCGATGCCGCCGCGCTTGCAGCCCTTGGTGCAGTTCAGGCACACCATGCACTCGGTGGCGCGCACGGTGCCCTGCGGATCGGCCGCGCCCTGGCAGTCGGCCCCGCACACGTCGCACTCGTTGCAGCGACTGGGATCCTTGCTGATGCGGAAGAGCGAGAATTTCGACAGCAGGCCCAAGAACGCGCCCAGCGGACAGATGACGCGGCAGTAGAAACGCGGATAGACGAAGTTGAGGGCCAGCGCGCCGAAGAAGACCATGGTGATGAGCGTTCCCCACTGGAAGTGGCGCTCGCCTTGGTAGACGCCGAAGTCGGTGTTGCTGGCCGCCGGCAGGACCGAGACGGACAGGCCGCGCCAGGTGGACGCGATGGGATCGAGGAGCCCGATCTGTACGCTGCCAGCCGCGGCCAGGCCCAGCATCACGGCGAGCACGGCGTACTTGATCTTGTGCGACGGGCGCGGCGAGTTTTGCTCGACCCTCTGCAGAATCTTGCGCTTGCGGCCGAGGAAGCCGAGGACGTGATGGAGGACGCCCATGGGGCACATCCAACTGCAGAAAAAACGGCCGAACACCAGGGTCAAAACGATGAGCGGCAACGACCAAACCAGCGCGTGGTGCAGGGCGTGCGACGCGAGAGCGGTGGTCAGCGCGACCAGCGGATCGAGCTCGAGGAACCACTGCACGTCGTAGCCGCGAATGAACTGCGACGTGGTGGCGAATACGAGGAAGAGAAAGAAGATGAGGAAGACGGCCTGGTACGACCGGCGCAACCAGAGGAACATGGCTAACCTCCCAGCTCCACGGTCTTAAGGCTTCTCCACTCGGGTGTGCCCAGGCCGGCCTTCATGCCCTCGACGATGAAACCCAGGCTGGTCGGCGACAGCCCGAGCAGGCCGGCGCCGAAGGCGTCGAGCGCAACTTCGTCGCTGCTGACCGCGATGGTATCCATCTGCTTCACGTCGGCCAGGCTGCCACCGGTGGGACCGTTGGCGAGCAAGATGCGAGTGGCGTCCATGATGGTGAGGGTGGGCTTGATCATGGATGCCAGGTCGACGATGGAGAGGTGGATGTTCTGGTGCAGCTTCACGCGCTGGCCGCCCAGCATGCCGTACCAGTTCTTCATGGCCATGGTCGCGCCGGACAGGCCGTGCTGTTTAACGACCGGCACGTTGATCACGCGGTCGGCTTCGACGAACGGGAACAGCACATCGCCCGTGCGCAGCAGCTTGCCCGCAAGGTCGACCTCGCGGAACGCGGGGGCATCGGGACGCACCACGATGGCGCCTGCAGCCTTGGCGGCTTTCTCGATGCCCGAGCGGGCGAAGCATTGTTCAGGCGTGTTCACCGAAACGTCGGTGACCCAGATCTTGCCGGCGCCCGCCGCGGCAACCAGTTTCACCACCTCGGCCACCACGTCGGGGTTGGTGTTGGCGGCTTGCTCGGGCAGGCGGTTCCAACCGATGTTGGGCTTGATGACCACGCGCTCGCCGCGCTTCACGAAGCGGCCCATGCCGCCCATGGCCTTCACGGCGCGGCGGACATTGGCCGCGGCATCCGGGCCGCGCGCGATGGCCATTTCCACGGTGCCTTGGATTTTCTCCACGCGGTGATCTTTCAGCTTGGGCAGGGTCTTGCTTTTGCCGTGGCCGTCGCGCGCGCGCAGCCCGAGGCCCAGCGCCACGGATCCCGCGGCCAGGGCGGCGGTAACTCCCACGCGGAACAGGGTGCGCCGATCCATACCGTCCGCGTCGCCCGCGTTCTTGCCGCTTTCGCGCAGCCGCGCCTCGGGCACGACATCGCCTGGGCGCGGTGGATCGGTTCCGCTCATTTCATCTTCTCCTTCAGCGAGCGCGCCACCACCGGCAAGGCAGCCTCGGCTTTGGCATCGAACGCGGTCAATTTGGCATAGTAGCGGGTGTGGTGAAACACGAAGGACATGGGGCCAACGATGGCCTCGGGCCAGCCTTCCACCAGCTTGGCGTTGACGGATTTTTCCTTGTCGAAGATCGCCTGGGCATTCTCGGGCGTGGCCATGTCGTAGACATCGCACACGAGATCGCTGCCTTCGGGCGTGGCCAGCTCGGCGGCGGCCAACTTGCGGAAGTGGCGCTCGATGAAAATAGGCGCGGCGCCGTCGATATAGTCGAAGAGTCCCTTTTCGTCGTACAGCGCGACCTTCTCCTTGACCTTCGCACCGGTGGGAGCCGGCTCGAAAAGCGCGCGCAGGGTTGCGTCGGCTTCCTGTCCGCTCGGGCGCGCGGACGCTGGAGAATGCTCGGCGGGCGGCGCCTTGCGGCCTTGCCAGACGAGCGTGCCGATGAGGGACGGCGGGATCACTGCCAGGATTGCAAACACGAGGATGCGCACGGTGCTGCCGAGAGCGTATGTCGGCGACGGCATGTTGATCAAGGCCGACCGCAGCGTAATTCCGGAATTGCGGTGACACTAACAGGTGTGGATAATCCCACCCCGGATCTGGGAATGTTCCTGGATCCGCGCCATTCGGTTTCTGCGAAGGAGGATACGATGACTCGTCTAGGCTCTTTGGTTTTCTGCGCTATGTCTGTCATGGGCATTGCGTTTCACGGATGCGGGGGCGGCTCGTCGGGTGGCGGCACGGGCGGCTCCGGAGCCGGCGGCGCAGTAGGCACGGGCGGCGCGGCTGGAGGCACTGGTGCTGGCGGCGCGGGCGCGGGTGGCACGGACGTGGTCCTTGGCATCATTCCGGCAAGCGGCGCGATTTCCGGCTGGACGGTCGATACGGCGTTCAATGCCTCGACCACGGGCTGGCCCTCCGATACGTCGAAGCCAGCGGTGGCCACGAATCTCAAGGATGCCACGGACCTCATCGACGGCGGGGCTGCGGGGTTCTTCAATTCCGCGCAGGGGCTCGCGCCCAACGTCTTCGTCTGGCAGAACTACATCAACAACACGACCAATCCCCCGCTGTCCCCGGGCGGCTACCAACTGGCCCTGTACGTGATGCAGATGCCGTCCGTCGCGCAAGCCACCACGTTGTACACCTCGCTGCTCGACGGCACGCACTCGCTCTATTCCACGAATACGTGGACCGACATGAGCCCGGCCGTCGGCGACAAGGCTCGCATCACCAACAGCGGAACGGATTGGTGGATCAATTTTCGCAAGGGCGCCTACTACTGCCAGGTCCGTTTGACGTACGCCGAGTCGACCGATCTGGACGGGAAGCAAGCGACCATCGATTTCGCCACGGCGGTCGCCTTGAAGATGTAGCGCTCTCGGCCAGCGGCACTGCCCGGCCATGCGGGCAGCGTCGTACTACGCCGTCACTAGGCTGTAGGTCGCGGCCCCGAGCCCAAGCTCGTAGGCTCGATCGAGCCAGCCCACGAGCGGTCCCTCGATGGGCTTGGCGCTGTGTATGGCACGAAGTTGATTGACCAGATCCAGTGCATAGCGATCGAGAGCTATAGGATCCGTCGACGCCAGGATTCGCTTGGGCGTGGCGTCGGGCGGATCCTGCGTGTCCTTCATGGTGACGGCTTGCAAGGCATCAATGATGGTCAACTTGATGCTGTTGCGAATAGCCGGAAGGTTGTAGAGCGCGGGCAGGGCGGTGGCAAGGTTATCGTGGTAGTTGCCCGGGATGTCGATAATGCCGTAGATGTTTTTGAGCGCGCCGGTGACACCCGAGACTCCGTGCGACTTCAAGACCGGGCAGTTGATGGTGATGTCGGTTTCATCGGTGAGAATGCGCGAGAGGGCCGGCGTCGAGCCTTCCACCATCGCGCAGGATGCGTAGCCATAGCCGGGGCCAGAGGCATCGGTGGTCGAATTGACCGTTCCCATGAGCCGTGCACCTTGCAGATCCACGTCGGTGTACTTGCCCGCGATCGTCAGCTCGTCCATGCGGCGATCCCACACCACGATGGTCGATGGGTCGACTCCAAGCCGCGTGATCAAGCTGCGAACGATCGCGCGCACGACAGCAGGCGATGTGGGCAATTGGGAGTTTAGACAATTGACCTTGAGGCCGATGCGCATGCCGGCCTGGTAGGTCGGCAGCAAAACCGGCCAAGGGTTGTCCGCGCCGCCGGCCAGCGACGCCAGCGCGGTATCGATCATGGTCTGGACCACGTCTGGCTGGGCTTGCCAGGTTTTTTTGCCGGACGCAGCTGTAACCTGAATTAGGCTTTCGTCGCGCTGGACTTCCACCACGTTTCCCGATCCCTCGATGGGCATCGCGGCGGCATCACCGACCATGTTCGTGCATTGTGGCCACTTGCCGCCCACGCTGGGAAAGCAACCAGCAATTCCGCCCAGCGATGCGGCAGCTGCCGCGCCAGCCGCTCGGGTTAGAATTTCTCGTCGGGTCATTCCTGGTTTGGCCACCACGTGTTTCCTATCTTCCGGCGAAAATTCGGAAATCCGGATGAAGATTAGCACATAGACAGCCAGTGCTCTGGTACAATTTCCGGCGGTCGTTGTGGGGCATGGGGTTTATCAACGACCGCGTCGTGAGCGGTCACAACCGATAAGGAATGCCGGCATGAAAGTCATTTCTCGACGGAGCTTCGTAGGTGGATCGATCGCAGCGGCAGCGGCCATGAAGTACGGCCGAGTCTTCGCTGCGGGCAACGAGCCCGACATCGTCGACGTCTCTGGAAGCGATCCCGCGAAAATGGTTGCGGCCGCGCTGGCTGCTTTCGGCGGTATTTCAAAGTTCGTAAAGAAGGGCGATTTTGTCGTGATTAAGCCCAACGCGGCTTTCGCCAATCCGCCTGCTTGGGGTACGACAACACACCCGGACACCGTGGCGGCCATCGCCAAGGCGTGCCTGGACGCCAAGGCGAAGGAAGTCCTCATCCTGGAATTCCCGCAAGGCAAGGGCGAGAAATGCCTCGATCGCTGTGGTTTGACGGCGGCCATGGCTGCGCTGCCAGCGGCGAAGGTCAAGCTGCTAGGTGGCGCCGGAGACTTCCAGAAAGTCGATGTGAAAGGTGGGGTAACGCTCAAGTCCGTCGAGGTGGCCAAGGCAATTCTCTCAGCCGACGTGTTCATCAATGTGCCGGCCGCCAAGGCCCACTACCAGGCGGGCGTGTCCTTCGGTCTCAAAAATCACATGGGACTCATCCTCGACAGGCAGGCCTTCCATACCGCGATGGAGCTGCACCAGGCGGTCGCCGATCTGGGCCGCGTGATTGTTCCTCATCTTACCATCCTCGACGCCACACGAGCACTGCTCACCAATGGTCCGGCGGGGCCGGGCGACACCGCGACGCCGGGCCGCATGATAGCCGGCCGCAAAGTGACGTCCGTCGATGCATATGCCTTGACCGTGGCCAAGTTCAACAACAAGACCATGACCCCCGCCGATGCTCGGCACATCGAGTTTGCTGGCAAGGCTGGTCTTGGCGAAATTGACGTCGCCAAGATGAAGGTCAAGAAGGTCAACGCGTAGCTCGTGCCCATGAAACGCGCGGCCTTTGTCGCGGCCGCGGTGGCGCTACTCTATGCGGCGCCCCTGCGAGCTCGCACGCCAGAAATAGCCGTCGATCCCGTCAACGGCATCTGGATCGCGCAAGACGACAAATTCATCTTCCAGACCATCGACCGTTGGACGGTCTTCTCCGCGGGTGCGACCGTCAACAAGCTCGTGGTGGACCAGAATATCCTGTGGATTGCCACCGATGATGGCGTCATCCGCTTCGAGACTGGCAGCCAGCGATCTACCAAGTTGACCATGGATGACGGTCTGCCCAGCCAGAGGGTCAGTACGGTTGCGTTCGACGACCAGTATGTGTGGTTCGGAACCAACAAGGGACTCGTCCGCTATCGCAAGACGGATCGCACGCTCAAGCTGTACGACGAAAGCAATGGATTGCCGAGCAAGACAGTCACCTACTCGGTCACCATCGGCCGGCAGGTTTGGTTCGGCACGCGTGCCGGAATCGCTGTGTTCAGCCCCGACGTCGATGGCTTGCGCGCGTTCGGCGAAGCGGATGGCATGGCATCGGGCGATGTCGCCGAGGTGTTCCAGGTCGGCAGCGACCTGTGGTGTCGCACCGACATTGGGCTGTCGCGCTTCCGCATTCAACAGCGCGTGTTCAACAATTTCCCGATGACCATGATGGGCGCGCAGCAGCTGCGTGTCATGGCAGTGGACGGGGCCGATATCTGGCTGGGAACCGACAATGGTCTTTTCCAGTTCCAGGATGCCAGTGACAGTATCATTCCGTTTCCTCTGCAGGCAGCACTTGGCAGCAAGATGATCGTCGGCGTCGAGCCGACCAGCTCGTACGTCTACATCACGACAGACAGAGAGATCCTGCAATACAGCCGTACGTCCATGGCCATTCGCAGGTGGACATCGGCCGAGGGCTTGCTCCATCAAGAAGGCTCCACGGGAACCCTGACCCAGGGTGGTTTCTTCACCGTCTTGTTCCCCGACACGGCCGAGATGTACAACATCCAGCTCGACCAGTGGACAGAACGAAAGATCGAGGTGAAGGCCGCGAGCGCCAGCCGGACCACGGCTCGCGTGTATGGCCAACTCGATTCGGAGATGCCGTACAAGAATGTTCATTTGGGTCCGGGGTGGGGTCTTCACGGGACGCCAGACACGGAGAACCAATATGCCAACGCCACGGGCGGGTTTGGGTTTGGACAGCAGCTTGACAAGGATCGGACCCTCAACGGCTCCGTATATCTCGACTATGGCCAGCTCAACGCGAGCGGGATTCGCGATCTGCAATACAAGATCGAATACCTGGGCAACCAGAACGATGTCGTTCGGGACGTGCGCGTCGAAGACAAGCTGAAATACCGCTATGTCGAAGAGGGGCTAGAGAGGCAACTCCTGCTTCAGGGCGCCCATGTGGGCATGGCCACGCCGGGTGCCGAGCCCAAGGCGAGTATGTCCATCGACGCGGGTTTCCGGCGTGGCCAGGTCGTGCGGGACTTCATTACAGGCCCACGGCAGGATACCTACCAGCTCTCCCAGAAATATATTCTGCCTGGTACGGACCGAGTCTACGTGGATGGTGAATTGCTTAACAATGGCACCGACTACACTATCGTCTACACCGCCGGCCAATTGCTTTTCCTGAATCCCGAGCGGGTCGACGATCTTAGCGTAATCACGGTGGAGTACGAACACGACCTTGTGCCCAAGAAAGACCTTGGAACTCTTTCCTTGTCATCTAGGCTGCCGGTAACCAATGAAATCGGAAATTGGGCGCTTTCCGGAACCCCCGCGATCATCAGCAATGACACCGCTCTTTACAGTCAGATCGATGGAGGGGCTCCCAAGTACATCGACCGGGGTTGGATCAGTAGCGTCTACGCCGTCTACCAGCAGGGCGGCAGCAGCATCCAGGTTCAGATCCACAACATGGGCACGCCGGAAAACGCACAGGCTATTTACCAATTCGACCTACCTGTCTCGCGCCTGGCACTCAATACACTCCCTGACGGCACCGTCAACGCCGTCGTGGATATGGGGCAGTCGAGTTCCTACCAGGCCGAGGCGGTTGTCGACCAGTACGTGATCGAGGCGAACATCGACGATCGTTCGGATGCGGCACTCGCGTATATCAAGACCTTCACTATGGAAATTCTCAATCGCAGCAAACAGGCTGGTGCGAGCCTCGGCGATCAATTCAAAGAATGGATGGTTGCAACCAGGGTTGCCGCCTCACCTGTTCATGGTATGGAAATTGGAGCGCGTGCCGTCGAGTTGCAACAGATGGACGATACCAGGGATGCCAACGGCAATCTCGTGAGCCCGGCCTTGCATCTGACGAGCGGGGCGCTGGACGGTCGCTACCAAACCAAGGTGGGAGAAGGCGGCCTCGTGACCGGCTATGCCGAAATGGCAGGCTCCCATGATTCAACCGGTCCGAGACCCGATGGCTTGGCTGGAATGGGCTTCTTGCGTCTTTCAAGTCCGACCCTGGAAGGCACGCTGTCCGGCCGACTGAACTCCGAGGGGTGGACGCCCGTTGGCCACACCACGCCGACATCCGTGGAGCCATCCACGAGAACCTGGAACGACGCCCGGTTGGGAACCTTGCGTGACGAGACTCGGTTTAATGTTACCGGCTATCCGGTAGCCTGGTTGCCAGTGACTGCCCTGTTTACCCGGCAACGCGCCTGGTTGCCCGACGGAAGTGAGGGCACGGGCGTACTCCAACACGCGATCGCGCGCGTGCAGCTCAACAAGGCCGGCTTGCCCGGTACGACCCTGCAATTGAGCAGTACCGAGCTTGACAACCCCAACGGCTTCCAGACCCATCGCTTGCAGGGATCCTTGCAGACTGACTACGATTTGGCACCCGCGCTTTCCTTCACCCACATCAAGAAATTCAATATTCGCGCGCTCTACAGTCTCTCGCAGGGTGAGACCGACGAAAATGGCACCTACGCCTACGAGGATCGCGTACGCCTGATGCGCTTCGAGGGCAAGCTCTCACCTACCGCGACCGAATCCATCTACGCGCTCTATCGCTCGCGCGACGTCGGGCGGCAGAGCGATTCGGGCGGTCCCTTCTGGCGCAGCCTTTATCACTGGGAGCTAACTTCTGGCGCGCAAAGCAGGATTATCCGCGGCCTCGTTCCGCAACTGAACTACAACTTGATTTACGACGACAATCGCTTGCCAGGGAGCAGCCAGAACGGGACCACGGGAACAGGTACAACGACAACCAGCTCGACAACTGCCACGAGCGCGAGTCTAGGTGGATTGAGCGTGAACCAGTGGTCCAATACGGGGCCCGCCGGCTCCGCCATCACGCCCGTTGGACCCGGGCCCATGACCATTCAGGCGCCAACGGTCACGGTAACGGGATCGATTGGCGCCGGACTCGGTATCTATCCTGGACAATGGTGGGCCAAACTCGCCCCGCTCGCGCTGTCTCCAAGCGTTGCAGTCGGTGACAGCGAGCAGACCGCTGCGGGGGTCAAAACGACCTACAGCCGTATCTACGACTTCGTAGTGATGGAAGTATGGGGTGGCCGAAGGCTCGAAATGCAACTTTACCAGCGCTACCGCATCACGACCACCGAAGACATCGCGCAGCCCGATCCGCACGAGAGTGCATCCACGACCATTCTCCAGAACCGCATCGTCTACCGGCCCATTTTCACGTCACCGATCACCTTGCTGCTCAACTACGGGCACGATCGGGGGCTCAACAACCCGGCTGTTCTTGGGAATGCTGGTTTGTGGTGGGACAAGGAAACCTACCAGACCACCCTGCAATGGCTGATGCGGTGGGGCGACAAGCTCACCACTCGCACGACCGCCACTGGAACGCTGGAGCGCACCTCGGACTATTTTACGCAAGAAGGCACTTCTAATGTGTATCTGTCCGCCGATCACTCGAAGTATTCGGCTTATGGCGAATTCCAGTTCCGCATTTACCCGCTACCTGAAGTGTCGGCCCTTTACATTTACCAGACTACCGGAGTCACACGGTGGTTTGGCAGTGGCGCCGGAGCCTTCGAGGCGTGGGAACTCCTGCCGGCCGGTGGCGCAATCTGGCGCGTGGGCGACAAGATGTACCTCGATGCACAATTCAGCTACGACTATCTGTATTGCATGTCGGGTACCGCCTGCACGCCGGTTTCGAGGATTCTCCCTCATCTGTACTTCACCATGAATCTGTGATGCCGAGATCGGTGCTATCGTGTTAGCCGCTTTCCCACGGATGTGCGTCCTTGGCGTGTTGGCGGCAATTGGGATGGTCGCCTGCAAGTCGCGCACGACGGAAGTCGTCGTTTTCCACGCCAGCAGTCTCTCGGCGGTGCTGGGCGAGGCCGCGGAGGCATTTCAGAAGGCGAACCCGCAGGTTCGCATCCGCCTCGAGCCCTCGGGCTCGCAGGTGGCCACGCGCAAGGTTTCCGAGTTGGGTATGCGCGCCGACATCGTGGCTGTGGCGGACGCGGCGTTGATCGACAAGATGATGATTCCATCTCATGCCACGTGGAATGCCGTGTTCGCGACCAATGAAATCGTCATCGTCCACAAGGATCACAGCAAGTGGACCGACCAGATCACGGCCCAGAACTGGCCCGAGGTGCTTGCGCGCGCGGGCCTTCGCCTGGGCCGCGCGGATCCCGACACAGCCCCCATCGGATACCAGACCTTGATGGTCTGGCAGCTGGCCGAATCGTCGGGCGCCTATGGTGCCTCGGGCGCGCAGCTAGCCGAGCGGCTGAAGGCCCAGTGCTCGAAGGATCACGTGGTGCATGACGAGGCCGAGTTACTTGCCCTGCTCGAATCGCGATCCATCGACTATGCTTTCCTCTTCCGCTCGACCGCCGAGGATCACCACTTGAAAATCCTAGCACTGCCGCCGGAGATCAATCTGTCCCGCCAGGATCAGGCCGAGCGCTACCAGAGCGCCCAAGTCGAGATCCGCATGAAGCAAGGGCAGGGGGCCGCACGCGTCGTCGGCGCTCCGGTAACCTACGGCCTCACCATCCCCAGCCGGGCGCCTCACCCCGACTTGGCGGCTCGTTTCGCCGCCTTCCTGTTCGGCGAGCCCGGGCGCCGCCTGTTCGAGCGGCGGGGATTTCATCCTATTTCGCCCGCGCAGTGCCGTGCGTGCGAAGGGCTTCCCGCCGGACTACGCCCGCTGGTCGTTTCCACCGCCACTCCCGCACCATCGACATCGCCGTGAAGCGGTCCTGGATACAGATCGTCGTCGTGATCGTCGTACTGGCGGCGATTCACATCGGTATCGGGATGACGCCCATGCCGCCCTTTTCGTCGGGCATGAACCTGGCGCTGTTCTTCACTAACCTCTTCGTCTTCTACACTGCGGCCACGGTCTTGCGTCAGCGCAAGGCACGCACCGTGATGTTGTTCGTCGCGGGCTACACTGGGCTCTTCGTGCTGCTTCTTGCGGTCATGAACAAGCCGCCGCTCTTCATCCTACTGGTCGTCGCCTACGCAGGATTCTTTGGCGCCCCGGTTCTGCTGGGGTTCTTTGCCATTTTCGTTCTCAGCTTTGTCATCCTGCAGCCCTTCGCTTTTGAAACCTTCGTTCCACTGTCGCTCATCTATTCGGTCTACTGGCTCGCACGCGGGAAGGCCTCGCGGTTTGTCCGGTTGTGTCTGTGCGGCGGCCTGCTGGCGCTGACCGTGGTTCTCTTTCCGCTCATTCACCTCGGCATGCAAGATTCCTTGCAGACGCTCTGGCGCACCTTCACCCGGGGCGACGTGGTCAGCGCCATCTGGCTCAGCCTGCTCACCTCGACCATCGCGACCGTGGCGCTTGCCATCTGGGCCGTGCCGCTGGCCTACGCCCTGGCACGCGTCGATTTCCCGGGCAAGCGCTGGGTCGAGTCCATCGTCGATGTTCCCATCCTGGTTCCGCAGTCGGTGGCTGGCGTGGCGCTCATCGTGTTGCTCGGGCCGGGCAGCGTGCTCGGCAGTGCGCTCGACGGCCTTGGTTTGCCGATTTCTGGATCGCTGCTGGGCATCGTCATCGCGCAGGTGTTCGTGGCCGCGCCTTTTCTCGTGAAGACCGCCATGACCGCCTTCGAGGCCGTGCCCCTACAGTACGAACTGGCTTCGCGCAGCCTGGGGGCGTCGCCGGCCGCCACTTTCGCGCGCATCTCCCTGCCCCTGGCGTCTCGCGGGATCCTGGTCGGTGCCACCTTGGCCTGGGCGCGCGCAGTCAGTGAATTCGGCTGCATCGTGCTCTTCGCCAGCTCGCCAGTCACCGCGCCGGTTCTGGTTCACACCGAGTTCTTGCGCGCAGGTGCCTCGGAAAGCCGGCCCATCGCCGTCCTGCTGCTCATCATCTGTTTGTGGGTGTTCGTGATGTTGCAGTTCGGCCAGTCGCTCATGCCGTTCGCCCTGCGCGGCCCGCGTGGAGGTCGCCGCCCGTGATCGAGATTGGCAACCTTCATTGCGCCTTTGGCGAATTCGCCCTGCGCGATGTTTCCCTGCGCATCGCCAAAGGCGAGTACTGGGTCATCCTGGGACCGAGCGGCTGCGGCAAGTCGGTTCTATTGCAGACCATCGCGGGGTTCTTTTTGCCGGCACGAGGCAAGATCCTGGTCGAAGGCCGCGACGTTACCGCGATTGCGCCCGAACATCGTAGGATGGGTCTGGTGTTTCAGCAGGCCGCGCTCTTTCCCCACAAATCCGTTCGAGAAAATATCGCCTACGGATTGCGCGCCCGCAAGGTCGCCCGCGAGGAGGTGGACCGGACGGTCGACGATCTCATCGCGCGCTTGGAATTGAAATCCATCCTGGCGCGTCCGGTCGCTACGCTCAGTGGAGGCGAAGCCCAACGGGTGGCCGTCGCCCGCGCTCTGGCCATCAAGCCCGACTTGCTTCTTCTCGACGAACCCATGAGCGCCCTGGACCACAACACCCGCCTGGAACTGCAGGCCGAGCTGGCCCGAGTTCACAGGGAATTGGGGCTGACCACCCTACATGTCACCCACAGCCGCGAAGAGGCCGCGGCACTCGGCGACCACGTTGCCATCATGCTCGGCGGCCGCATCGTGCAGCGTGGAACCGCAGCCGAAGTGCAAGGTCGACCGCGTTGTCCGTTCGTGGCGCGGTTTTTAGGACTGGATCCGTCCGCAATTGCCAAGTTGCCCGCTTGCGCGCACAGGTGCGACGAAAAGCCGGGCCAATGCATCGCCGAGGAGGCAAGCTAAGGGGCCATGCAGCCAGAGCGCGCACCCCTGGGTAAGGTCTTTCAAGTGCCCTTCCTGTCGCTGGATGGGACGAGCGTGGAAATGGCCTCGCTGTTGTTCTTATTTTTGGTCGTGATTGCCATCGCCAACGCGAAACGCCACCGCCAGTGGATTCGTCGTGGGGTACAGTTGCTTTCGTTCTTGGTGTTCTACGGGGTGGTGTATTCGTGCCTGGGCGTGTTCGGCATGATTCGCAACGGCCTCTACGGTCTGACGCTGGTCGGGTCGGCCTACAGCGAATCGTTTTACTGGCTGGCGCTGCCCGTGGTGATCATCGCCGTGACCTTGCTGTTCGGGCCGGTCTTCTGCGGCTGGATTTGTCCAACTGGCAGCATGCAGGATCTCTCGGGTTGGATCCGCAAACGCGTCTTCCGCCGACAAGGACGTCTCACGCGTTCCCAGCTCATCGGATTGGCGTTGGCCTGTGTTGTCTTCGTCGTTTTGCTGGTGTGGCTTGGGGTCAGAAAGCAGCTCTTCGTCGAAGACTCGAGCCTGCACTGGGCCGCCATGTTGATTCTGCTCTGCTATTTGGTCCTGGCCGGCGTCATTGACGACGTCCCCAGCCGCAAACTGCGCATGTTCAGCCTAGGCGCCATTTTTCTAACGGCGGTTTCCCACATGGTAGTGACGTCGCCGGTGCACTTTGCATTCACCGCCCGCGACGATCCTGCATCGGCCATCACCACCCTGGTCATTCTCGTGGCCGGTGTCTTCGTGTTGCGCTCGTGGTGTCGCTACCTGTGTCCGTGGGGACACCTCATGGGCTTCATGCACCGATTCTCCCGGTTGCGCATTCTGCTCGACGCTTCGAAGTGCAACCATTGTGGCGTGTGCGACACCAGTTGCGACGTGGCAGCCATCGAAAATGGCGTGATTCGTGTTTCTCACTGCCAGTTCTGCCATGCATGTGTCGACCACTGCGCGAGCTCGGCGCTGACCGTGGTCGACGTGTGGCAGTTGCGCGCGCGGCAAGGCAGCGAGAAGTCGGTTCCCAAGGCGTCCTTCCCCGGCGAGAGCGCTTCGACATGAGGGTGTGGCCGTTGGTTTCGGTCCTTTGGGCGATGTCTTCCGGCCCTGCCATCGCCACGGAGTGCCAGGTGTGGTCGCAGAGTCGTTGCGACGCCCAGAACCAGGCGGCTATCGACCTGGCCGCGGGTGATCGAACCTTGCCGCGGGCCTGGAGCTTCGACGGCAGCGGCCGCGTCTGGGGTTACGAGCCAGGACTGACCGTGTGGTCTTCTCCGGCCCTTGGCGTGGCCGGCGATCACCCGATTGTCGTCGCCGGCAACTACGACCACACGCTCTATTGTCTCAACGCCGCTAGCGGAGAGCCGCTCTGGAAATTCACCACAGGCGGCCCCATCCACGCTGCACCTGTTTTCTACCGGGACAGCGCCAGGCAGATGCTCTTTGCCGCCTCGAACGACCGCATCGTGTACGCCATCGATCCGGCTATAGGTCGGCAGATCTGGGTCCACGCCGTGGAGGACTTTCGCCCAACCTTGGGCGGCGCTCGCCTTGCCTCGCCCTGCGTGGGTGGACTTGGGGACAAGGACGACGCGGTCTTCGTTCCCTACTGGACCTGGGATCGCTCGCTGGCCAACAGCATGCAGAAAAGTGGCGTCGTGGCCTTGTCCATCGAGGATGGCCGGTTGCTCTGGCGAGTCGATCTGGGTGACACGGAGCTGACCGCAGCTGTTTTCGCGCGCGTGGATGGGCACGGCATGCTCTTCCTGGGATCGTCGAGCGGGAATCTCTACGCGCTGGCTGCGAACAGCGGTCAGGTGATGTGGAAGCGAACCGAGCTCGACTGTGTTCGCAGTCCCCCAGCCTTCCTGAAAACCAACGAAGCGGCGTGGCTCGTCACGGGATCGAAGTTCGGGACCGTACGCGGGCTCGACGCTGCCAGCGGTGCCGAACGCTGGGAGTTTCGCACGGGCGATCGCATCACTGGTTCGCCAGCGCTGGTGGGCGGGGAGCGCCCGATTGCGTTCGTGGGATCCTACGATCGCAAGCTCTATGCCCTTGGGGCGCTTGATGGTGTCCAGATCTGGCGGGATCTCGGCCGAGGCGGGTTCTATTCCTCCCCCGCCATCATCACCCAGGGCAGTGAGCCCATGGTCCTGGCCATGGCCTGGGATCACATGCTGCACGCCAACGACCTGTCCCATGGGGATCCGATCTTCACGGCCTTCACGGGGCGGCCGCTTTGGAACGTGGGCGGTATGGACGACAGCAATTGGTCCTCGCCCGTTGCCGGCCGGATTCGCGGGCGCTGGATGGCGTTCGTGGGCAGCTACGACGGAACCTTGCGCGCACTTCCACTTGAAGCCGACGAGCGTTCAGCGCCGGAGCTGCGATCCAATCTGTGGTTCTGGCTTTCGTTCCCAATCGTGCTCGTGCCGTTCGCCGGCCTCGCGATTCTTCTCACCCAACGCGAACGCCGACGCAGGCCCGTAGGCGCGTAGGCTATTCCAGTTCTTGGACGACGGTGGGGATCCGGCTTCCGATGACATCGCCGAGGCTATTGACCCCGCCTTGGCGCGAAAACTCGGCCAGGATGCCGTTGCAGTTCATGTCGCCTTTCGAGAAGGCGGTGAACAGCGCGGCGGTTTCGGTTCCCGAGGCACTGTATCCTGGCATGTAGTGGTGGGGATCGGGCAACGAGAAATTGAGCGCTTGCCAAACCGCATCTGAATTCCAAATCGAGTTGGTGCCAGGACAGGCCGCGCCCGTAAGACAGCCGCATTCGGATGCGTTTGCCCAGCTAGCGGATGGGCCGGGGAACTCCTTGGTCAGTACCAGTCCTGAGGCCACCGTATGCTCGGATTCGTAGTATGTCAGCGAGCCGGACCATTCCTTGTTGAGCTGTGCCACCGCTTCGGTTGTCCGGGCTTTGCGCACGTATCGGGTGAACGCTGGGATGGCAATGGCAGCCAGGAGGCCGATGATCGCCACGACGATCATCAGCTCAACCAGGGTGAAGCCAAGAGTCTTGCGTTGGATTGCGCTAGACATCATTCCCATTCCAAAATGCCAAAGACCTTCTGAACGTGAACCATGCAGCAACAGTGCCAGGATGCTGCGAGCGAAGGAATCGGACGGAATTCACGGGTTTTATCGGTCCATTCTGACGAGACAGAGGCGCGGGCCATCCTCGCCGAATGACAGAGACTGTCACTTCGCGTGCGCTCGGACGAACCTGATGGACATTTAGCGTCCAGGATCAATGCTTGTCGACCCGTCCCGTTTCGGTCGAGTAGCGCTAGCTGGACGACCGCTTGCGGAAGAACAGCCAGGCCGCCACCACCAGCAGCGGCACTGAGGCGTAGACGAAGTAGAACCATTTCGACGAGGCGTGGCGCATTTGTCCCTTGGCAAGACGAATCATGCCTCGATCTTCCAGCGTGACGGTCGTTCTTGTGTCGACTCGGAGATCGATATCTCCCAGCTTCTTCCCCGCCGCGCTGATTGACAGAAGAATTGGATATTCTCCTTCGGTTGCGGAGGGCGAGCGCACAAGGGAAAGTGCGATCTCGGCGTTCGCTCCCGGAAGCAGCCGCGCAACCTGCCCTGGTTCGGGCTCGATTTCGCAAACCGGACTTCGTGCGGTCACGACGAGATTGGCGATGGGCTCGTTGGTGATATTGGTCAGGGTGAGAGGCATCTGTCCAACCAGGCCGCGCAGACGGCCGAGCATGACGCTGTGAATGGAAAGGCCGGCCGGCTCCAGAGACTCGACCGCAGCCAATTCCATCGCTGTGCGGCCGTCAGCATTCCGCATACGCATGTCGGCGCCGTGATCGAGAAGCGCGCGAGCGACGACCCCTTGTCGCGCCGTATGGAGTGGGGTCAGTCCAGCCCCGGTTCGCGCGCTCAGGTCCGCACCTGCAGCAACGAGAGCATTGACGACTTTGTCGTCCGCTGCCAGGTGGAGCGGTGTCATGCCTGAAGCGTTGCGAGCGTCGGTTCGCGCGCCTCGCCGTGCGAGCAGCCCCGTCATCTCCGCCCTGCCTAGCATGGCGGCCATATGAAGGGGAGTCATGTCAACGTCAGCGCGCGCATTGGGATCGGCGCCGTGGTCAAGGAGTAGGGCGGCAATGTCGATGTAGCCTCCCGCGGCGGCGTGGTGAAGCGGGGTTCTACCCAGTTCGTCGCGCGCCTCGACTTGGTCGCCCGCCGAGAGGCGCCGCTTCACTTCCGCGAGATTTCCGGCCCTGGCCGCCAGATGGAGAGCACTTGCTTGTGCGTGGATGTCGGAGACGCCAGCGTCGCCTTGGGCGGCAAGGGTACCCTCATGTGCGATAGTCACCGCGAGGAGAAACATGATTTGGATAATTTCGGACCTCCTATGCAGTATTATGAATAGAACCGTACCCATTCGACTCCTAACTTGGAACAGAAACTTCTAGGCTGCGCAAGAAACGGCAGCTTGTGGCAGCGATGAGATTCAATTCGATTCGCTCCTTCATCATGGTTCCGCCTCGTGTTTGAAATTGGAGACAATCCCATGATTCACAGCAAAAGCAGAGTCTTTCTAGGTGCCGCCCTCGCGGTCGTGATGTTCTCGTCCGAGGCCGATGCGCACTGGTGCAATGACCTGTGGGGGTCCGCCTACAACCTCGTGGTTCGCCCCGAGTCCGACACCGTGACCGTCCCCGCCAGTGGGTCGGCGAGCCTGAATGTGTATGTTCAGAACAACATGGAATACGCCTTGGACGCGTTCAACCTCGTGGCGGATATCGGTGGCAAGTCCGTGACGGCGAAAGCCGCGTCGCAGGTGGTGAACGGCAAGCTGATGCCTGGGGAGAAGCAGAAGTACACCCTGACAGTTACGAAGAGCGGAGGCGGATCTGTCAACGCGACGGATATCAACTTTTCTGTGAGCTTCGGCTCCGGAGAGGCCAGCATGTACGGGCAAAACGCGTCGGCGAACGCAAAGGCCGCCATGATCAGGAAGACCGATGGCACGCTTTTCCCGACAGCACCGCCGCCCGACCTGGGCAAGGCATCCTCCATGACGCAGGGCACGCAGCTGCTCTATGCCGCCTCTTCGGACTTTGGCGACACCGCTACTGGTCTCGACAATTTGCTCAAGCTTTACTGTGCTGGCCGCGCATCATGGAACACTGGCAGCGCTGCTGTGACCAAGAGCAATTGCCCCGATACGACCACCACGACCGCGAACTGTCCTACCACTACCCCGACATCCGGCAATGGTTCGAAGTACGACTACATGCACCTCTGGGCCGCTGGCGAGCTCGCCATTCGCAAGTCCAAGCTCGACACTCGCGCCGCCGTTCTTCGCTCTCGCCTGCAGTGCGGGGTCAACGACGCCAACAATGGTTTCGCTGGTTTTGCCCTGATGGTGCTCGGCTATCTTGGAGAGGACGCCGGGGCACGCACCTTCATCGAGGAGAAGATCACCGCTGGTGGAGACCTCGGCACCATCGCCAAGGCCGCTATTCTCTTGATGGGAAGCGCCGGTGACATGACCAAGTACAAGGCGGATGTCACGACGGGCACGAGCGCTTCATCGATCTTCGTGAAAGCCGCCTGCGCGGCTGCCCTCGGCATTGCCGCAAAGGATGATGCCACGGTCAAGAGTGTCCTCTTCCCGTTGGCTCAGTGGACAGAGCCAGATACCTCCGACAATGGCCAGTCGATCTATTCGGCGCAACTTCTCAATCTCGTGGCCTGGGATCGCCGTGGTTGGGCTCCGCAAGCTGGCGACACGGGTGCTGTCTCCTTCTACGGCGAGACTGGAACTGCCGTTGGCGGCAGTGGCGGCGGAACCGGTGGCGCACCTGGCTCCGGTGGTGCGAGCGGATCCGGGGGCGCGGGCGGCAACAAGGACGCCAGCCCCGGCAGCGATGGGAAGCCACCAGTGAACCCTGATACCGCTGGCAACGGCGGCGCAACCGGAACCGGCGGCGCGGCGGGATCCGGTGGTGCGGCAGGCGGCGGAGGCAAGGCAGCTTCTGGCGGTGCGACCGGCGCCGGCGGCACTGCCGGTGCGGGCGACACCACCAGCGCGGGCGGCACCACCAGCGCGGGCGGCACGACAGGGGGTGGTGGAACGACCAACGGAGGCGGAGGCAAGGGCAATGGCGGCAGCAGCGCGGCCTCCTCGGGGGGCTCGTCAGGTGGCAAGGGTGGGGCCAGTGGCTCCGGCGGTGATACCGGCGGCGGAACGACCCCAGCTACAAGCAATCCCCCGGGATGCAACTTCAGCCTTGGTGGCACCGGCCAGTCGTCGCCGACTACGTATGTCCTGCTATTAGCCGGTCTGGCCTGGATCGCCGGACGCCGCCGCAGGCGCTAGATGGGCGCGGGCAGCTCGATTCTGATAGGAGCGATATAGTCGTTTCTCGGGCTGCCCGGCGTTTTCCTCTCGGCAGATCTTGACTTGTGCCCCGGCCGCACGGCATACATTCGCCCTCACCAAGTAACTGCGCCCGTAGCTCAACTGGATAGAGCACCGGCCTACGAAGCCGGGGGTTACATGTTCGAGTCATGTCGGGCGCGCAGGGTAAAACCTTCTAAGGCGGGTCCATCTATGGATACGTCTAGAGTCCCAGGTCCTCGTGCGGTTGTTTGTAAGGCATTCGGGTTTTGGAGCACTAGTAGGACGTGCCAGGGCTCTCGATAGCACGCGCAGTTGACTCGTTGTCACATCAAGTGACGAAGGATAGGGGGTCGGACCCCCAACGCTTCAGGAGACACGACTGTGCCATTTTCGTCGCGGTCCCCGTACAAGATTCGTTGGCTGCGACGTGATTCCGCAAGGTTGCGATGGCACCAAGGTTGCTTAATGAGATGTCCGAACAGGAGGATTTCATGAATGCCATCGCTTCACTTCGCACCGACAGTGCATCTGCCCTGCAGCGAGACATCAGCTTTCATCCCGCGCTGAGCGCCCTCCGCAACTCAGCTTGGTTTGGCGCTTTCCCCCAGAATGCGCTCACGTCCCTTTCCATGAGTGCCTCGCTCTCCTCGTACAGCGCCAGGCAACAGGTTCTCCTTGAGGGACGCTGGCTTGGGGCCGCGGTCCTGGTGGTCAAGGGGAGCCTTCGCGCGGTACGAAGGACGGACAACGCGCGCGAGCTGACCTTGGAAACATTCCGGCCAGGCGATCTCATCGCCGACGCGGTGCTTTTTCCGGACGGTTCCATGCCGGGGGATGGACTAATCGCGGCCGAAACCTGCCTTCTGCTTTTCATTCCCCGCGATGAATTTCTGACGGCACTGTCCAGCGTTCCCCAAGCCGCCCTATCACTCATTCGGGATTTCGAACGGCGGCTCAATCGGGTGAAGCTGCTGGCCTCGGGGCTTGCCACCTCGGACGTCGAGAGCCGCCTCTATCGTTTGCTCTACAATTTGGCGTGCGACGAAGGGCAGACGGCCGCGGAAGGAACGGTCATTCCGCGCTCACCGACGCAGCAGGATCTGGCCAGTCGGATCGGGGCGTGCCGGGAAACCGTGTCCAGAATCGTGGCCGACCTGGCTCGGCAGCAGGTCCTCTCGCTGGAGGGCCGCAAGCTGACACTCGCGCCGCGATTTTTCGAGATCGCCAAGTCCGCCGGGATCTGCTGACCGTTCGATCCTCGCGTTTGAGTCCTCCGTTCGAGGATGGCGACGTGAATTCGGGCAAAATTGACGCTATACCCAGCGGGTGTGAGAATCCGTCGAGCATTGCAGCCACCACGACCTGATTCGCTTCCTGGAAGGCTTGGCACGTCCGCTCGAACCAAGCCGACCTATGGTTGCGTGCCGTCGGACGTGGTAGCACGGATGGATCTTGAATCCTTGCATGGCTTTCGCACTCGCAACATGGAGCCCCATCGGGTTTTCGGTATGACGATGGACGAACCGGAAAGGGCATCATGACCGAGCCCTCGGCCACCGCAGCAGGCGAGGGGGCAAAGCCTGACCTGGCGCAGGAGAAACGGGTTCACCCTCTCGCCATCGCGGGGCGTGCCCTTTCTCCTTTGACCGGTGCCGTGGCAATCTTCGGCGAGCACATCCTTCTGCTCGCGCGCGCCGTAGCTTGGTTGTTTCGGCCCCCCTTGCGCCTACGGCTGTTCTTCGATCAGATGGAATTCGTTGGCGTGGGCTCCTTGCCGATCATCATGTTGGTCGGGTTCTTCACCGGCGCGGTGACGGCCCTGCAGGCGATTCTGGCGCTCTCGCTTTTCGAGCAGCAGCGCTACGTCGGCTTCGGTGTCGGCATTTCCCTGGCGCGCGAGCTGGCCCCAGTCTTCACGGCGCTTATGATCACCGCCCGCGCAGGGTCGGGCATGGCTACCGAGCTTGCTTCCATGCGCATCACCGAGCAGGTGGACGCCCTCACCACGTTCGCCGTGAATCCCGTGCAGTATCTGGTCACCCCGCGCCTGGTCGCTTCGTGCCTGATGCTACCGGTGATGAACATGGTGTTCAACGTCGTCGGTCTCATCGGGGTTTACGTGGTGGCCATCATCTCGTACCACATCGACCTAGGCCAGGTACTCGAGCTATTCCGCCACGGCGTGGATCCCATCGACTACGTCGAAGGTATCATCAAGGCGTTCTTCTTTGGCCTGACCATGGCGACCTGTTCTTGCTACCAGGGCTTGAACGTGCGCGGTGGCGCCAAGGAGGTCGGACTAGCCACGACGCGTGCCGTGGTCTCGACTTCGGTGACGGTGCTCGTGCTCGATTACTTCCTAATCCAAGTCATGAACGTGCTTTTCCCCTACGGCGGTCTTTAGATGGCCGAAGACCTGCAAGTCCGCGACGAACGCTGGCAGATCCGGATCTGCGATCTGCACAAGTCCTTTGGTAGCCAGCACGTCCTGCGCGGCGTGAACCTGGATATTGAACGGGGCAAAATCAATATCATCATCGGCGGATCTGGGCAGGGCAAATCGGTGTTCATGAAACACCTCATGGGCCTGCTCGCCCCGGATAGCGGACACATCTACGTCGACGGCCAGGACATCATCGGGCTGGGTGATGTGGCCATCGGGAAGATTCAACGCAAGTTCGGCATGGTCTTTCAATACGCCGCGCTCTTCGATTCGATGAATGTCGTCGAAAATATCGCCTTTCCGCTTCTTGAGCGCTATCGGTTGCCGAAGACGGAGGTCATGGAGCGCGTGCGCGCCTTGCTCACGCGCCTGGACTTGGCCAGGACTGAAGGCATCGAACAGAAGTTCCCAGCCGAGCTTTCTGGTGGTATGCGAAAGCGGGTGGGCCTGGCGCGAGCCCTTGTCGACCGGCCCGAGATTCTGCTCTACGATGAGCCCACAACTGGCCTCGACCCCATCGCAACCAAAAATGTCGACGAAATGATCAGGCGCACCGCAGACGAATTCGGCGTTACCTCCGTCGTCATTTCGCATGATATGGCCTCGACCTTTCGCATCGCCGATCGCGTGGCCATGCTCTACGAGGGCGTCATCGTCGCCAACGGAACGCGCTCAGAAATCATGGCCGCGCCTCACCCGGTGCTGAGGGAATTCGTAGAGACATCGGGCGCTGTGCATTTCGCCGGGGGGCCATCGTGAGACGAAGCTTTGCCGCCCTGACCGTCGGCGCGCTCACGCTGGTCATGCTGGCGGCAAGCTACCTGCTTTTCCAGTACACCTCCGAACGGATGTCGGGTGGCAAGGGCTATCGTGTCTATGGCTTGTTTCACAATGCACTCGGCGTCTACGAGAAGACCCGCGTGCTCTCCGCCGGGCTGCGGGTGGGGCAAGTGGAGGAGAGGGTTCTCGACCAAGAAACCGGCAAGGCGAAGGTGTTCTTGCGAATCGATCCTGAGATCCGTCTGTACGAGAACGCCGCCATCGGCAAGAAGTCGGCGTCTCTGCTGGGCGAGTACTACCTCGACATCGATCCGGGGACGCCGTTTGCCATGAAGGACGGGAAGAAGGTCGAGATTCCGCGCCTCAAGGAAGGCGACCGCATCATGTTCGTGACCGAGCCCGCCGAGATGGGCGAAATCATGGACTCCGTAAGCACGATCCTTCCCGTGCTCAAGGCGATCTTGGAGGACGTCAAGGGGCTGACCTCCGGTCCCATCAAGGACATCGCGAACAACGCCAACGAGATGATCGAGAGGAACTCGGTCGTCGTGGAACGCCTGCTCGGTCGCATGGACGAGATCGCTGCAACGGTCGAGGGCATCACCAAGTCCGAGGCGGACGACGTGAAGGTGGCCTTGCGCAACGTCCGCGAAATCACCGAAGGCATCAAGGGTCTGGTGGGGACGACCCAGGGCCAAGTCTCGGGCGCGGGTGAAGACCTACGCTCGTCCCTTCAAAAGCTCCAGCGCAGCGTGGACAGCCTGGACAAGTCCCTCAACCACGTAGAGAAGATCACGGGCAAGATGGCCGACGGCGAAGGTACGGTTGGGCACCTCTTGGCCGACGACACCGTGGCCAAAAACCTGGACAGCATCACCGACGACGTCAGCTCCATTACGCATGGGATCTCTCGCTTGCAGACCATCGTGGGGCTGCGCACCGAGTTCAACTACCTTGCCGGTCAGTTCAAGAACTACCTGGCCATCACCTTGATGCCACGGCCGGACAAGTTCTACCTCATCGAAGTCGTCGACGATCCGCGCGGATCGCGTACCAAGTCGCAGGTTTCGGTAGACAGCTCGAAAGACGGCAATTACTCGGCCACCACCATCACGACGACCGAGGCGCTTCGCCTGACGTTCCAGCTAGGCAAACGCATTGGCCCGGTTGCCGGCCGCTTCGGAATCAAAGAATCGACCGGTGGCATCGGCGTCGACCTCTATCTCTTCGATGATCGGCTGATGCTGAGCGCAGATGTTTTCGACATGCGTTCCAACCAGTATCCCCGTTTCGCCGGGCGGGCCTACCTGGCCGTTTACAAGCGCATGGTCTATCTTCTCGGTGGCGTGGACGATGTCTTTAACAACGTGAAAACCCAGGGGCTCGCCGGCGGCACCACGGACTGGTTCTTTGGCGCACAGCTCGTGTTCAACGACGAGGATCTCAAGTCGCTGCTACTTTTCGGTGGCGGCAGCGCGGCGTCTTCGGCCAGCAAGTAGCTTGACGCGAGGCCGGCGAACCCTATAGTTACGGGCTCCCCGTTCCACCAATGAGACCGGGTCTGGCCATGCGGTACAAAATCAAAGATATCGGCGAGGGGGGAGTCGACCTGTGCGTGGCGGTCACCGAGGCATGGTTGGTCTCCGAGTGCCCGGACGCTTCCTTGGGGCTTTCCGAAGCCGGCGTTCGTCTCGAAGGACGGCTTGAGCCTGCGGGCGACGGCTATCTCTTGCGCGGGACCTTACGTGGTGAATTGACGGTCCCCTGCGCGCGCTGTCTCGAACCCGCGCCCGCGACCATCGAGTCGCCCATGACCGTCAGCTTCGTCGAGAGAGAGGAACTGGAAGAGGGCGAGGATGCGGAGGCCCAAGGCGAGGTTGTTTCGTTCCAGCATGGCGTGATCGACCTCGGCCTGCCCATTCGGGACGAAATCCTCTTGGCCGTGCCCATGACCGCGATTTGCCGCCCCGATTGCGCCGGAATCTGTCCAGTCTGCGGGCGCAATCGCAATTTGACACCCTGCGACTGTGAAAAGCAGGCCCTTGCAACATCCAAGCTCGGGGCGCTGGCAAAAATCAAGCTTCAGTAGTAACAACACAACCACCTATGCGATGACTTAGCCCCGCTTGATGCGGGGATTTTTCTCGAACCAGTAAAGAGGCGAAAATGGCAGTTCAGAAGAGAAAGCAATCCAAGTCCCGCTCGGCGATCCGCCGGGCCCAGGTCATGAAGCGGCCCGTGCCGCACTTCGTGCCCTGTCCACGTTGCGGCGAACCGCGCATCTCTCACCGCGTGTGCGCGTCGTGCGGCTACTACAAAGACCGCATGGTCGTGGAGAAGAGCGAAGAGGAGAGCTCCTGAGCAAGATCAGGATCGCCGTCGATGCGATGGGCTCGGAGGGGGCGCCGCGCATCGAAATCGAAGGTGTCCTTTCCGCGGTCGCTGCGAGCGGCCTAGACGTCGTATTGGTTGGAGAGGAACCGCGGCTCAGACAGGTATTGGGGGAATCGGGACCGGGGGCGCCGCTCGAAAGAATCCAGATCCGCCATGCTCCCGATACGGTCGGCATGGACGAAGCCCCGGCCATCGCCTTCCGTCACAAGAAGGCGTCGTCGCTGCGCGTGTGTTTCGACATGGCCAAGGCAGGCGAAGTGGATGCCGTGGTTTCCGCCGGGAATTCCGGCGCGCTCATGGCCGGCGCGCTCATCGTCCTCGGGCGCATCGGCGCCGTCGAGCGGCCCGCCATCGCCACCACTTTTCCTACCCGGACCGGCCAGTGCGCTCTGCTCGACATGGGGGCCAACGTCGATCTACGGCCCTCTGTCTTGGCCCAATTCGCGGTGCTCGGTGCCACCTACGCGCGGCTGCAACACAAGAAACCACGCCCACGCGTAGGCATTCTGTCGAACGGGACCGAGGAACAAAAAGGGACGGTGCTCACGCGCGAGGCGTTCAAGCTCCTCAGCCGAACGTCACCCGCCGGCGCCAACACCGAATTCGAATTTCTCGGTTACGTAGAGGGTCGGGACATTTTTAAGGGAACCGCCGACGTGGTGGTTACCGACGGCTTCACCGGCAACGTCTTGCTCAAGGGTTGCGAGGGGCTGGTCGAGTGGATCGGCGAGGCGGTCAAGGAAGAAGTCATGCGCGGAAGTTTCATCGAGAAGCTTGGCGCCTGGCTGATGCGGCCGGCACTGCGCCGGTTCAAGCATCGCTCGGACTACGCCGAGACCGGGGGCGCACCCCTCATCGGCGTCGACGGCGTGGTCATCGTCTGCCACGGCGGATCCGACGCGCGGGCCATCAAGAACGCCATCCTCACCGCGGGCGAATACGCCAAGATCGACCTGCGCAACGAGATCAAGCGATGCATGGCCGCGCATGCCTTCCTATGGTCGGACGGCGCGCTGGCGGCCTCCGAGGAGGCGTAGCAGCACCGTGCAGGAGCTCGCCGGCCGGGTGGCGGTCGTGACCGGAGCCTCGCGTGGTATCGGCCGCGCCGTGGCCATCGCGCTTGCCGCTCAGCGGGCCAAGGTCATCGTGAATTTTCAGAAGAACGAGGCCGCCGCAGGCGAGACCGCGGCAACCATCGCAAACGCGGGTGGCGCCGCCGTGGTCATGCGTTTCGACGTCGCGGACGCCGCGGCGGTCGAGTCGGCCATGAAGGAGATCGTGGCGTCGTGCGGGGGCGTTCACATCCTGGTCAACAACGCCGGCGTGGCGGTCAACGGCCTGACCCTGGGCGGGAAGGATGCCGACTTCCGCCGGGCCATGGACGTGAATCTGGGTGGAACCTTCAACTGCACGCGCGCGGCCCTGCGCTCGCTGATGCGCGCGCCCGGCGGTGGCCGCATCATCAACATCGCCTCGATCGTCGGCGAAAGTGGTTCGGCGGGGCAAGGATTCTATGCCGCGGCCAAGGCAGGCATCATCGGGCTGACCAAATCCTGGGCGCGCGAGTATGCCTCGCGCGGACTCACGGTGAACGCAGTTTCACCTGGGGTCATCGTCACCGACATGACCGATGCCGAAATGCCGGAAGCGCGCAAGGAGGAACTCCTGCGCACCATCCCGCTCGGCCGCTTCGGTTTGCCCGACGATGTGGCGCACACCGTGGCCTTTCTCGCCGGACCGGGGGCGGCCTACATCACAGGTCAGGTCGTGCGGGTCAACGGCGGTCTTTTAATGTAACCTATGCGTTCCACGACGCTTCCAGAAACCGTTGTAAGAAGAGGATCCGAGAATGGCTGAGAACATCGAAGAGAAGGTCACCAAGATCGTTGCCGAGCAGTTCGAGGTGCCGGCGGAGAAGATCACCATGAAGTCCTTGTTCATGGATGATCTCAAGGCAGACTCGCTATCCGTCGTCGAGCTCGTGCTGGCGATTGAAGAGGCCTTCAACCTGGAAATTCCCGATGAGGATGCCGAGAAGATCAAGACCGTCGGCGACGTGGTCAACTACGTCAAGGCGCGCGCGAAGTAGAGAGTGGCCATGCCACGCAGGGTAGCGGTGACCGGCATCGGGCTGGTCACCCCGGTGGGGATCGGCACCGAGGAAACCTGGCGAGCGCTGCTCGGGGGCGTCTCGGGTGTCGCTCCCATCACGCGCTTCGACGCCGGAGAGTTTTCGACGCGATTTGCCGGCGAGGTCAAGGCGTTCGAGCCCACGCGCTGGATTTCCGCGCGCGAAGCCCGGTCGTCCATGTCGGATCGGTTCATCCAGTTCGCCATGGCCGCGGGAACCATGGCCATGGAGGATGCCGGGCTGGTTTTCGACGGCGAGCTCGGCGAGCGCAGCGGCTGTTTCATCGGGTCGGGCATGGGTGGGGTCGCCACCCTCGAATCCACCCACCTTGCTTTGCAGGCCAAGGGTCCGCGCCACGGGATTTCTCCTTTCTTCGTCACCCAGATCATCATCAACCTGGCGGCCGGACAGCTTTCCATCAAATACGGCGCCAAGGGGCCGTGCTATGGCCAGGTTTCGGCCTGTTCCAGCGGCGCCAACGCCATTGGCGACGCCTTCCGCCTCATCCAGCGCGGCGAGGTGGATGCCATGATTTGCGGCGGCAGCGAAGCCGTAGTTACCCCCCTTGGCATCGGCGGGTTCGCCGCCATGCGTGCGCTGTCCACGCGCAACGATGCGCCGGCACAGGCATGCCGTCCCTTCGATCTCGACCGCGACGGGTTCGTGCTGTCCGAGGGCGCGGGCATCCTGGTTCTGGAAGAGCTGGAGCACGCCAAGCAGCGCGGGGCGCGTATCCATGCCGTCCTTGAAGGCTACGCCTCCAATGCCGACGCTCATCACATCACCGCCCCCTCCGAGGGAGGCGAGGGCGTTCAGCGCTGCATGCGCGCGGCGTTGGCGGACGCGGGCTTAGGCGTCGAAAGCATCGGCTACATCAATGCCCATGGCACATCGACCAAGATGAACGATGCCACCGAAACCCTGGCCATCAAGCAGGTGTTCGGTGGCCACGCACGCAAGTTGATGGTCAGCTCGACCAAGTCGATGACCGGGCACTTGCTCGGCGCAGCGGGCGGCGTCGAGGCCGCGTTCACGGCCCTTGCCGTGGGCCGGGCGCAGATCCCACCGACCATCAACTACACCACACCCGATCCCGAGTGCGACCTCGACTACGTGCCCAACGTCGCCCGCGACGTGTTGGTAGGGCACGCGCTTACCAACAGCTTCGGCTTCGGTGGCGCCAACGCCTGTTTGATCTTCGGTCGACCGGAACTGTAACTGGACCTGTAACGAGCGTCCGACGGAAAGTCGTCGCCCGTCGCGTCCATTCTCGGGATACACTGTCAACGATCATGGCACCTGACCTTTGCCCATACTGCGGTAAGGCGGCGCACGGTACGGAATCCAACTTCGACTGTCCCGGTCGATCCGACACCAAGACCGTGGCAACCGGCGCTCCTGCCATCGCCTTACCGACCGATACGCCCAACGCGTCGCCGGCCCAGCCTTCGAGTGCCTTCGACAAGCCCGATACCTCCCTCGGCACCAAGCTCTCCCAGGGCACCAAGGTTGGCGAGTATCAGATTCTGGATCGCATCGGCGAGGGCGGCATGGGGACGGTCTATAGCGCCGTTCACCCCATCATCGGCAAGAAGGTCGCCATCAAGGTGCTGGCGGCCCGGCTGGCAAAGAACAAGAACGCCATCCGCCGATTCGTGCTGGAAGCGCGGGCGGTGAACGACATCCAGCATCCGGGGCTGGTCGACATCTTCTCCTTCGGCCGTCTGACCGACGGCCGTCACTACTACGTGATGGAGTTTCTCGAAGGGCGCAACCTGGGCGACGTGTTGTGCGGGCGCGTGAGCCTGCCCATGTCCGAGGCCCTTCCTATCTTTCTCGAAGTGGGGCGTGCCCTGGTGGCCGTGCACTCGAAGGGAATCGTGCACCGGGATCTCAAGCCGGAGAACATCCTACTTCTTTCCGCGGTGCTGCCGGGCGGGCAGAAGGTCAAGCTGGTGGACTTCGGGTTGGCCAAGCTCGTCGAGGGCGTGCCCGCCCATCTTAGCGCCGGGGGTCCTCGTACAGCCGCCGGGGTCAACGTCGGCACGCCTCACTACATGTCGCCTGAGCAGTGTCGTGGCCAAAAAGTCGACGCACGCTCGGATCTCTATGCACTCGGCGTGCTGCTGTACGAAACCCTGACTGGGCGCTTGCCTTTCGATGGCCCCACGCCCGTGGACATCTGGCAGGCCCACGTCGAAAAGGCTCCACGCCCGCCCATGGATCTCGCTCCTAGCGCGGTCAGTCCCGCCATGAACGCGATCATCTTGCGCCTGCTCGCCAAGAAGGCCGAGCATCGCATTCAAACGGCGGCGGATTTCTGCACGGCGCTCGGTAATCTTGGCGACGATGGCCAGCCCAAGCATCCGGCTTCGCTTCCGTCGACGGATTCGGCGCGACATGCAACCCTGCCGCCTTCGCCGGTCCGTGCCCCCCACAAGCCCGTCAACTACGATGAGCTCGCTACGACGACGGAGGACTTGCCCGCCGTGCAACTTCCCGAGGTCGCCTTTTCCGAGGAAGACCGTCGGCAAGAGATCGAGGAGTTGCGCTTGAGCCTGGGGTTACATATCGAGGAGCCCGCGTCGGATAGCCAGGAGGAGGAGCAGATGAGCGCCCTGGTCATCGATCTGGGGTCTTCGCATGCGTCGCCAGCCGATTGCAAGAACCCGCCGCGAACGCACGAACACTCCTTGCCGCTACTGCGGGCCGGGCCCAAAGTCCGCCGCGTTACCCGTCCCATCCAGGAACGACAATACGTCCCTCCGCTCTCTGCCCCGTCGCCGCGCGGCGGTGGTCCGGCTCGAGCTACGACAGATGTCGCCATCCGTCCCCCCTCGCGCGCGTGGACGATCGTTCGCGCCGCGCTGGTGGCTGCGCTTCTCATCGCGGCCACCGTCGTGGCGGTGAAGTTCATCAGGTAGCGTGCATCGCGGTTTCGATCGCCGATGGTGTCTTGGGCAGACTCTCGTTCAGATTGTCGTATCCGTCGCTGGTCACCAGGATGGTGTCCTCGATGCGAATGCCACGCACGTCGCGGAAGGCGGCCAGCCGGTCGCGGCGCAATCGATCCTTGGCCACGCGCGTGCGTTCCGGATCATCCAGGATCGCCGGCACTTGGTAGAAGCCCGGCTCGATGGTGACGGCCATTCCGGGGACCAGATCGCGGTCCAAGCGCAGGGCCTTGAGGCCAGGGTCGGTGGAGCGCGTGCGGCCCGGCGCGTACGTCGCGCGATCGCCCAGGTCGTCCAGGTCGTGGACGTCCAGGCCCACAAGATGTCCAACCCCATGAGGGAAGAAGAGCGCCACGACGCCATCGCTGACCAGCTCGGCCGGATCCCCACGCAGGATGCCGAGTCCAACCAGCCCTTCCGCGGTGGCGCGTGCGGCGATGCCCTGCAATTCCAGGTAGCGCTGGCCTGGCTTGATCGCGGCGATCGCGGCGGTCTGCGCGCACAGGACGACTTCGTAGAGATCGCGCTGGGTGGAGGTGTATCGCCCGCTGACTGGCCACGTGCGGGTGACGTCGCCGGTCCAGCCGCCAGCGGTTTCGGCGCCCGCATCTACGAGAAGCAGGTCGCCGTCAGCCAGGGTGAAGTGATGGTCTTCGTTGTGCAGCACTTCGCCGTGCACCGACACGATGGAATTGAACGACGTGGTCATGTTGCGCGCCACCAGTTCGGCCTCGATGGCGGCGCGTACCACGCTTTCGCGGATACCGGGGCGGGCGGTGTGAAGCCCAGCCGTGTGCGCCGCCACCGTCGCCTGCGCGGCTTCACGCAGACCAGCAATTCCAGCCTGGTCGTGAACCAGGCGCAGCTCGATAAGGGCGTCGGCCAGGGGCTCGTCGGTCGCCGCCAACTTGCCGGGCCGGATTTCCCGACCTAGCAGGCTCGACTGTTCCACGCAGGTTTCCACGTCCGGCGAGGGCAGGGTGGCTGTCGCGCTGGGGTTGAGCGCCTCTTGCAGCTTGGTCATGGGGCTGACGGGAACGCCGACGATCTCCCCCAGTTCGGCGAAACCCGGCACAGGCCCCGTCCACAGCGCCGCATCGGGTCCAGGCTCGGGAAGGAAGAGCTGCCAGCCTTCGCCGTTCCAGAGGCCCATTGCCTTTTCCAAATGCAGCCCGAACAGGTAGAGAAAATGGCTGGCGGCGCGAAAGGGATGGAGGCCGCGGTGGGTGCCGCGCGGGCGTGGAGCGCCCGAGGCGACCAGGGCGGGGTGTTTGCCCAGACGGGTTCCTAGGCGGTCGCGTCGCTCGGCGCAGGCTGATTTGTCGAAGAACGAGAGATCCATGTTGGCCCAAGTATACGATGCGCGAGGACGCTATTTCGATCCGCCCGACCGCACGCCCGTCGATCTTGCCCCTGGATCTTGATCGCGTCGGCGGAGGCGGGCTTTGCCTGCCGAAGCCACAGCGCGGGAGGGTTTGGGAACCCTTTTAGGGTTCCCATCTTCTTGATCGTTGCCGGCCACGTGCCAAGCTACTCTCCGAACGCCATGCCGAAGCGCACCCAGCAAGACGAGCGCGAACTCGCGACCCTTGACAAGGTCAAGGTGGATCAGCCGCGCCTCTACGAGGTGGTGCTTCACAACGACGACTACACCACGCAGGTTTTCGTCGTCTACGTCCTGATGAAGTTCTTTCATCACGACGCCGCCATGGCCAACGAGATCATGTTGCACGTTCATACCAAGGGAGTTGGCGTCGCCGGGGTCTATCCGCGCGACATGGCGGAAACCAAGGCAACCCAGGTGGTCGGCTTCGCGCGCCAGCACGAAATGCCGCTTGAGTGCTCGGTGCGAAGGCAATCATGCTGAGCCCTGAGCTGGAAAAGGCCGTACGCAAGGCCCTGGGGGATGCCACCCGCCGCGGCCATGAATTCTCCGGGCTCGAACATCTACTGCTGGCGCTTCTCGACGATGCCAGAACAGGCGACACCATTAAGAAGTGCGGCGGGGCCTTGCCGCGACTGCGGGCCAAGCTCGAGGAGTTCCTGACCACTTCGATTCCGGTCATCCCGCCGCCGCCCGCGCACGAAGCGGCCAGCACGGAGTCGGAGGCCGTGGACGCCGTGGAAGGCGGCGAACAAGACGAAGAAGCCCATCACGCGCAACCCAGTCTGGGTTTTCTGCGCGTGATCCAGAATGCCGTCAACCACATCCTAGGTGCTGGCCGTTCCGAGGTGCAGGGCCCGCACGTGCTGGCGGCCATGTACAACGAGCGCGATTGCCATGCCGTGCATTTCCTCAAGGAAGAGGGCATCACGAGGCTGGATCTGCTCACCGCCATCTCGCACGGGACCACGAAGCTCTTGCCGGGGCTCGCGCACGGCGATGGTGACGCTGCGTCTGGCATGCCCGACGAGCAAGGCGAAGACGGTCCCGCGAAAGATCCGTTGGCTGTCTACGCCGTCAACCTGAACGAGCGCGCGCGCAGGGGCGAGATCGATCCGCTGGTCGGCCGACACAAAGAGGTCGAGCGCGCGCTGCACGTGCTTGCGCGGCGACGCAAGAACAACCCCTTGTTCGTTGGCGATCCTGGCGTGGGCAAGACCGCCATCGTCGAGGGCATGGCGGCGCGCATCGAGGCGGGCGAGGCGCCGGCGGCCTTGCGCGGAACGACGATCTTCTCCATCGACATGGGATCGCTCTTGGCCGGCACGCGCTACCGCGGCGATTTCGAGGAACGCTTCAAAGCGGTCTTGCGTGCGGTGGAGGAGAAGGAAAACGCCGTCATCTTCGTCGACGAGCTGCACACCATCGTGGGCGCCGGTGCGGTCTCGGGCGGCAGCATGGACGCCTCGAACCTGCTCAAGCCGCTCCTATCGAGCGGGCGCATTCGCTGCATCGGCACCACCACCCACAAAGAGCTGCGCGCGCACATCGAAAAGGATCGTGCGCTCGCGCGCAGGTTCCAGCCCATCGAGGTGCCTGAGCTGAACGTGGCCGACACGGTCAAGGTGCTCAAGGGGCTGCGCCGCCACTACGAGGACTTCCACGGCGTGAAATACAGCCCGAAGGCCCTGCGCATGGCCGCCGAGCTGGCGGATCGCTACCTGTCCGAGCGCAAGCTGCCCGACAAAGCTATCGACCTCATCGACGAGGCCGGCGCGATCTTGAAACTGCGTGGCCGCGATCCCGAGAGCAAACCGGACGAGTCCATGCGTGTGCGATCGCGCGACATCGAGGCTGTGGTCGCCACCATGGCGCGCATCCCGCCCCGACGCGCGGCTTCGACCGACCGCGAACGCTTGCGCAACCTGGAAACCGAGATCAAGGCGCGCATCTTTGGCCAGGACAAGGCGGTCGAGCGTGTGTGCCAGGCCATTCGCATGAACCGCGCGGGGCTGGGCCAGCCTGGCCGCCCGATTGGCTGTTTCGTTTTTGCCGGACCGACCGGCGTGGGCAAGACCGAGCTGGCCAAGCAGCTGGCCGAGATCCTCGGCGTGAGCTTCCTTCGCTACGACATGTCGGAATACATGGAGCGGCACACGGTTTCGCGCCTTATCGGCGCGCCGCCCGGCTATGTCGGCTTCGATCAGGGCGGGTTGCTCACGGATGCGATTCACAAGACCCCCCACGCGGTGCTGCTGCTCGACGAGATAGAAAAGGCGCACCCGGATCTGTTCAACATCCTTCTGCAGGTCATGGACCATGGCGCGCTCACTGACAACAACGGCCGCCAGTCCGACTTTCGCCACGTGGTCTTGATCATGACCAGCAACGTGGGCGCGCGGGACTTGTCCAAACACCTACCTGGGTTCGGCTCAGGCGAACGCTTCGGCGATTCCGACGAGGCCTTCAAGCGCATGTTCTCGCCGGAATTCCGCAACCGACTCGATGCCAAGGTCGACTTCGCGCCGCTCGGTGCCATGGAAATGCTGCGCATCGTGGACAAGTTCATCGCCGAGCTGTCGGCGCAACTGGCCGAGCGCAAGGTGACGCTGGAACTGTCGCCCACCGCGCGAGACTACCTGGCCAAGAAGGGACACGACCCGATGAACGGCGCCCGTCCGCTGGCGCGTGTGATCCAGGAAGAGGTCAAGCGCCCGCTCACCGATGAATTGCTGTTTGGGGCGCTGGCGAATGGCGGTCGCGTGAGCGTGGACATGGAGGGTGAGAAGCTGACCTTTGCCTGCGCATCCTCGGCTGCCAAGCTCGTGAGCCCGGAAAAGACGCCGGTAAACTAGTCGGTCTTTCCCAGACTGGCGATTTCCTGTTCCAGGGTTTCCCATTCGGCCAGCAGGGCCTCGATGCGCGGGCCCAGCGCTGCTTGTTCCGTTTCCAGTGCCGCGACTTCGTCCTTGCCGGTGCGTTCGAAGAAGCCGGGCGAGCAGTACAAATCGGTGATGGCTTGCTTGCGGCTTTCGGCGGCTTCGATTTCGGCCAGCACCTGGTCGCGGCGCTTGGGCAGCTGGATCATGCGGTTGCGGCGGCGCTTTTTTTCTTCCCAGTCGGTGGCGTTGGGCGAACCCGCGGCTGCCTCCTGGCGCGTGCGTTTCGCCTTTTCCACGACCGCATCCGCGTCCAGGTGGTCGTCGCCGCACCTGGCGAGGTATTCGGTGTAGGTGCCGGGAAAATCGCGCGGGCCATCCGACGTGATCTCAACGATGCGCGTGGCCAACTCGGACACGAACCAGCGGTCGTGTGAGACGAAAAGAACCGTTCCGGGATAGCTTTTCAAACTCTCGATGAGGGCGCCGATGGCCTCCAGATCGAGGTGGTTGGTGGGCTCGTCGAGCACCAGCACGTTGGGTCTTTGCACGATGAGCAGCGCGAAGATGAGGCGCGCCGCCTCGCCACCCGAGAGCAACCCAACCCGTTTCAGCACGTCCTCGCCGGAAAACAGCACGCGGCCAAGGTGACTGCGCACGAAGGTCGGGCTGGCACCCGGGCAGGCGTGCTCGAGGAGGCCCAGCGGCGTTGCATCGGCGTCGTCCAAGACCTCGCGATGGTCCTGGGGAAAGTAGCCGAAGTGCACCTCATGACCCCAGCGCGCCTGGCCCGTGTCGGCGGCAATTCGGCGAACCAGAATCTTGAGCAGCGTGGATTTGCCGAGGCCGTTGGGACCGATGATACCGATGCGCTCGCCCCGGCGCAGGACCAGGTTCACATCGGAAAGGACGGGCTTATCGCCATATGCCTTGGACAGCTTCTCGATGGCCAGCACGTCCTTGCCGCTTGGGCGCTCCTGCTCGAAACGCAGCATGGGCGCGCGGCGCGAGCTGCCCACCAGCTCTTCCACCTCGATGCGGTCTATCTGTTTCAATCGGCTTTGCGCCTGGGTTGCCTTGGTGTTCTTGGCGCCGAAGCGCTCGACCCAGGCGCGCTTGCGCGCGATCTCCTCCTCAGCGCGCGCGATGGTGGCTTCCTTGCGCTCTCGAATGGCGGCTTTATCGACGACGAAGGTGGAATAGCTGCCCGTGTACAGGGTGATGGTGCGATAGTCGACGTCCAGGGTGTGGCTGGTCACGTTGTCGAGAAAGCGCTGATCGTGCGAGATGATGACGGCGCAGCCGGTGTAGCTGGCCAGGAATTTTTCCAGCCAGCGGATGGTCAGGATGTCGAGGTGGTTGGTGGGCTCGTCGAGCAGCAGGATGTCTGCGCCGCCGATGAGTACCTGCGCCAGCAGCACGCGCAGCCTGAATCCGCCCGACAGCGTGGACAGCGGCGAGTGGTGCACCGCCATGGGGATGCCGAGCCCGACCAGCACTTCGGTGGCGCGCGCCTGCAGGGTGTACCCGTCGTGTGCGGCGATCATGTCCTCAAGGTCGCTGATGCGTCCCGGGTCGGGATGGCCTTCCTCACCGATGCGCTTCTGTTCGGCCAACGCCTCCCAAACCACGGCGTCGCCGCGCATGGCCAGGTCGACAATGATGGCGTCGTCGTCGAGAAAGCGGTCCTGCCGAAGTACGCCGAGGCGCGCCCGCTTGGCCAGGTTGAAGGTGCCGTGGGACGGCTCCTCATCGCCGGCCAGCAGGCGAAGAAAGGTGGTCTTGCCCGAGCCATTGGCGCCTACGAGCCCGTAGCGCGACCCTGCGTTGAGTTGCAGGGTCACGTCTTCAAACAGGACGCGCGCGCCGTATTCCTTGGCCAGGTTGGTGGTATCGATCATGCCGGGCGCGTGAGGGTAGCACTACGGCGGCCCGATCGCAGTGGCCTGGCGCGTGGGACGACCAGAAGGTGAATGACCAAACCAGCGACGCCACTCGCAGCGGGTGAGAGCGGTCACTGGCCGTCTACGGATCTGTCCGGTTGCTTGGATGGAAGAACACGCGGCAGCGAGTTCGTGGCATGATCTCGCCCATGAGAAAGCGACATGCCTTCGCAGGGTCCTTGATTGCGGTGTTTCTCGGCGCGGGCTGCGGCGCCTCTGTGCCTCTCGACACCGAGCCCGCCGGCAGTGGCGGAGTCTCTGGCGGAAGTGGTTCGGGTGGCGCCACAGCGGCCACCACCACGCCTCTCGATCCGAGCCCATCGAACGTCGTTCCTAGCACTGGCGGCATGACGGGTGCGACAGGCGGCAATGGCGGGGTGCCTGGTGGAATGGGCGGCACCGCCGGTCTTGCCGGCCCCACCGCCTGCACACCGATCGCCGTGTCCTGGCAAACGTCCACCGTGTCGCTCAAGGCATCGGCGTTTTGGATCGTGGCGGATGGCAAGTGCTACACCAGCTCGTCGGCCAAAGTCGCTGTCCACAGCGATCCGGGATGGTCGACGTACACCACCCTCGAGCTTGTGTGGACCGAGAACAACCGCGAGATGCGCTACTTCATCTATTTCACCGCCGACGGCAACGGCTGGTGGTCGGACGAGATGAGAACGTACAACGGACAACAGCCATACAGCGACTGGCTCTACTACGATGGCAAGTTCTTCCAGTCGCCCATCGGCCAGGCCTTCACGGGCAATCTCGATCTCACGAACGACCCCGCGGACACGATTCGGGGCGAGTTGCATCTGCACGGGTTGACCCTGTCCACGACCCTCATGGGCAACTGACCGTCTCGCTACCATGAACACATCTTCGCGCCGTTTCTCCATCGGTCTCTCGATCCTCGCAGTCGCCGTCGCGGGCGGCGCTTGCTCTTCATCCTCGCCGCTCAAGACGACCGGGGATGCCGCCGCAGCACCGGATCTCGGCATGACAGATTGGTTGGCGCAGGATGTGGTCGCCGACTTGGCCGACCCGGACCTGGCCAGCGCGGACGTGCCCTCACCAGACATGTTTCTTGCTGGCAAGGACACGGCCCGGGCCGACCTTCCTACCGGCAAGGACACGATCCTTCTTGCCGACCTTCCGGCTGGTAGGGACACGCCCGGGGCCGACCTCCCATCTGGCAACGACGCCCGCCCGGCCGATCTTCCGCTGACGGTTGCCGACGGGCCCACGAGCGACATCGCCGCAGGCGATGCCCCACCCGCCGACCGAGGGCCTCGTGACGGGCCGGCCGACGGTGTGTGGGGGTGCAGGTCGGATGTAGCCTGGCCGGTACCCTGCAACGACAATCCGAACTCCCAGGCCATCATGGGCACCTGCCAGCCTGACGGGACCTGCGTATGCAACAGTGCCTACGTCATCAATCCCAGCACGGGGCGCTGCAGGTATCCCCCGCTTCCTTGCACGCCGGGTGTAAACCAGACCTGCAACGACAACCCGGTGGTCTCCAGCATCTGGGGAACTTGCCAGCCCGACGGCACCTGCGCTTGCACGGCCGGGCACGTGGTGAATCCAGACACCGGGCGCTGCATGATGGCGCCCGTCAGCAACGCCGCGACGGGCGGCGACGCCAGCGCCTCGTGCACAGGCGATTACATCGCTTGCGGCTGCGGTTGTTGTGGCGGCGTGCAGGCAACCCCGCGCTGTTACTATCCGAGCTTGGGCGAAACCAGCGCCGCCATCACCGCCCAAGACTTGGCGACCAAGAGCGCGACCAATTGCGCCCTCGTGGGTTGCAGCTTGGGAATCCACTATCTCTGTTGCCCCGAGGCCGCGCCCGAAGCGCCGTCGAGCGCAACCTACATGGCCGATGGATACAGCGGCGGGTTGGATCACGTCACCATTTCCAAATTCGGCTCCGACTGCGCCACGGCGTCTTTCGCCCGGCCATTGTCCGGCGCCACTTCCGCTCTAAGAATTACCACACCGACGTCTTGGGGCGTGGTCAGTGGCGGGTTCGGGACCTGCGGCGATGCCGGCGTCATGGGCCAGGCTCAAGGAGCGGTCGGGGCGCTCGGCCTGCGCGCGAGCGGCAGCCAGTGCCTTGCCGACCTGCACGCGACCCTGTTCGCGTTCGCGGCCGACGGAACGGTCAAGACCACCCGCCTCGATGTCGATGGCGTTGCGGTCACTGGCCTCCCAGGGGGGCTGTGCAATTAGACCGCCGATTCACCATTCCAAACTGACCGCGAATTGATTGGCGTCGTCGGTCAGGAGTTGGTCGAGGGTGGGCGAGTAGGTTTGGACGCGGATTTCTTGCTTGTCGTAGTCAAATTCGAGGGTGCGCAGAAAGCCGAAGCCGTTGTCAGGGCCGTCGAGCCACTGGTAGTCGGAGAGGATTTCGTGCACCAGCGAGCCGTCGGGTCTCGCGCTGGTGGCGCGGGCCACGGCGAAGTGGCCGCAAAAGACCAGGCGAACATTGGGGTTGGGCACGATGAGTTTCTGCCAGATCATCTCGCCGTCGTTGATGCCCTGGGCGGGCGTGTAGCCCGCCGGATAGTACAACTGGTCCGCACTATGGTAGCGGGTGCCATCCGCGTAGAGATAGGCGTGGGTCAGGATGATGGCGGGCTTGTCGGCATAGGCCTTCAGCACGGCATCGGCCCAAGTGATGACCGCGTCGCGCGGGCCGTACTCGAGCCCCACGACGAGCCATTGCCGGGGACCGATGTCGACCAAGGCATAGTTGTTTTCGATCTGTTCCGCGATCATGGTGCCGGTGATCCAGGGCATGGATTCTGGGTTGAAGTAGTCGTTGATGGCGCCCTGCCGATCGTAGTCGACGTCGTGGTTGCCGGGCACGAGCACGTATGGCACCTTGCCATCGAGCACGCGCATGGAAGATCCGGCCACGTCCCACTCGGGCAACTCGTGAGGAAAGTCGACGATATCGCCCACGTGGAGTGCCACGGCGATGTGGCGCGCTGCCTTCTGCTCGAGGATCCAATTCGTCTGCGCCGCGAAGGTGCTTGGGAAGTAGTGGGAGTAGTACTGCGTATCAGGCAGCACGACGACGGTGGCCGTCTGGGGCGGGGCCTGGTCCACCGTCGGACCCGAATCCGCGGTCGACGATCCAGCATCCCGTTCGCCCATGCCCCCGCACCCGCCTAGAAGCGTCGCGAACAAAGCGGTCGCAAAAAGCTTGCCGAGCTTGGAACGCGTGATCTCCATGCCCACATTATGTACACCGATATTCAGGAGAGCGGCGCTCGGCTTCTGCGGGCTTGCACCGGGAGTGCCCCTCGGCGGCCGCATGCCAACGGCCGCGCTGCGCGCGTCCATGGCACGCTCGGCTTCCGGGTCCTTACGCGACCGGAGGACCGGTCGCGGGCCCCTGTCCCGACTCGCTGGCGCGCGAGCGAGGACGCTCGCGGCACTCGTCTACGCCGCCTCAGAGCACTCCCGGCCGCCCGCGCGCCGAGCTTGCATCTGCTTTCGAATAGCCGGCGGTGCCGGTCAAGGGCGACTGACCTGCCGGTTGCGCGCATTTTGATAGGCCCAGCATCGTGATACGCTTCGATCGTGAAGGACAACCTGTCCACTACGCAAGATCGGTCGCGGCATGTTTGACAGCAATCAAAAGGTCGTCTGGATCCTTGGGGCAGGTTTCAGCAAGGCACTCGGCGGCCCACTGCTCAAAGACCTCCTCAGGTTCTACCCGCGACCTACCGTCCAGGAACTTCACATCGATCTACTGCAACACGTCCTTCGCGGAAGCACGGAGGAGCCCCGCACGAGGGCACGAATCGACGAGATGTTCCAAGTGCGTAAGGCATTCAACGAGACAGGGGAACACCGCCAGTGGTCCGATGCAGAGGAGTTCTTGGATTTCCTCGAGACTGCCGCTGAGGAGTGGCGGAACGAAGTGTCTTCCCGCAGAACGGGACTGTCATACGTGCGGCCCATCCTCGATGCGATTCGCACAAGCGCTGGCTTCGATGATGTGCAATCCCTTGCCTCTGCAGCTCGAAGGGCGATTGCCGCTGATTGCTCCTTGTTTCTTCGCAACGCCGAACCGGACTCGGAGAGGTGGCTCCGTACAGAGAATGGGCTCGCAACCTGGGACGGAACCATGCTGTGGTGACCTTCAACTACGACACCATTCCTGACATCCTTGCAAAGCAAGATGGCAAGTTGTTCGTCCCTCTTCCAGAGGAACTTTCGGCCAGCAAAGACAAGGCTGAACAGGAGGACAAGGCCCCTGTCTACAAGGTACATGGAAGCGTGAATTGGTTTCGAGACAGAAATCAGGTTGTCAGCGCCAAGGACAGGCATGGTGAGGCCGACTTGACGGGCAATGCCTCTCTTCGTCGCCAAACCCTCGATGAATTCGCCATCGGAGTTCCGGGGCCGCAGAAGAAGAACCTGATCAGCGGTTGCTTGAGCCCGCTATGGAACGAGGCAATGTCCTGCATCAGCGTGGCGGACATAATCATTTTCGTTGGCTATCGGTTTCCGCCATCAGACGCCATGGCCCGCCAAGGAATTCTTGGGGCTATTCGGAAATCAATCACTGATCCCAAGGTAATTGCGATTCTTGGCTCAGGAAGTCCGGATGCACCCAGAATGGAAGCGCTTCTACGGGCAGCAATCAAGGAGTCTGTAGGATCATCGGAACCAAGAATTCTGCCGCTCTTTGCAGAGGACTTTCTATCGCTGTTCTGGGAGATGGATCTTTTCTAGTCATGCACCGGCGTGAAGGGATCAATCTGTAGCACCTGTCTTGGGCTCTGGTCCTGACACGGGTCGGTGGCCTGAATCGGGCAGCAGTCTTGGTGCCCGCTGTAAGCTCGGCGCGCGGGCGGCCGGGAGCTGCTCCGACGGGACGTGAGGAGCCGCTCCGAGCGAAGCGAGGATGCAAGGCGACGACCGAGTCCATCATGGACGCGCGAAGCGCGACCGTTGATGGACGTTCCCGGAGGAGCAGTCCCGGCGCAAGCCCGCAGCAGCCGAGCGCCGCTCTCCCGGATGCCATTCTGGTCACCCGGACCTTCGCTGGCCTGTGCTAGATATCGCGTCCATGAGCATCGTCGGTACCGACACCTGGAAGAAGCTGGTAGAGCACCACAAGGCCATCGCGCCCGCCCAGATGCGCGACCTGTTTGCCAAGGATCCCAAGCGCTTCGCGACCTTCTCGCTGCGCCTCGGGGATCTGCTGCTCGACTATTCGAAGAACCGCATCACGGGCGAAACCATGGATCTGCTGCGCGCCCTCGCACGCGAGGCTGGCGTCGAGGCCACGCGCGACAAGATGTTCGCGGGCGAGCCCATCAACCTGACCGAGGGTAGGGCGGTGCTGCACACGGCCCTGCGTAACTTCTCGTCGCGGCCGATCCTCGTGGCTGGCAAAGACGTGATGCCGGAGGTCCGCGCGGCCCTCGACCACATGCGCGACTTCAGCGAGTCCGTGCGCAGCGGCGCGTGGAAGGGTTACACAGGAAAAGCCATTCGCGCCATCGTCAACATCGGCATCGGCGGCTCCGACCTCGGCCCGGTCATGGTGACCGAAGCGCTGCGACCCTACCGCCGCGACGACCTCGACCTCTACTTCGTGTCCAACGTCGACGGCTCACACATCGCCGAAGTGCTCAAGCGCGTGGATCCCCAGGCCACGCTCTTTCTCGTCGCTTCCAAGACCTTCACCACCCAGGAGACCATGGCCAACGCGCACAGCGCGCGTGCGTGGTTCCTCGGCCACGCCAAAGACGAAACGCACATCGCCAAGCACTTCGTCGCTCTTTCCACCAACGCCAAGGAAGTGGCCAAGTTCGGCATCTCCACGGACAACATGTTCGTGTTCTGGGATTGGGTCGGCGGACGCTATTCGCTGTGGTCATCCATCGGACTGTCCATCGCGCTCGGCATCGGTTTCGACAATTTCCGCGCTCTGCTCGAAGGTGCCCATGAAATGGACGAGCATTTCCGAACCGCGCCGCTCGACAAGAATTTGCCCGTCACGCTGGCGTTGCTCGGTGTCTGGTACAACAACTTCTTCGGCGCCGAGACCCACGCCATCCTGCCCTACGACCAATACCTGTCGCGCTTCCCGGCCTATTTCCAGCAGGGCGACATGGAATCGAACGGCAAGCGCGTGACCCGCGACGGGAAAGTCATCGACTACCAGACCGGTCCCGTGATCTGGGGCGAGCCCGGCACCAATGGCCAGCACGCCTTCTACCAACTCCTGCATCAGGGCACGAAGCTGGTGCCCAGCGACTTCCTCGCTTCTGTCGACACCTACAATCCCATCGGCGAGCACCACACCCTGTTGTTGGCGAACTTCCTGGCCCAGACCGAAGCCTTGATGAAGGGAAAGACCGAGGGCGAGGCGCGCGCCGAGCTGGAAGCCGCGGGCATGAAAGGCGGCGCCCTGGCCGCGCTCTTGCCGCACAAGGTGTTCCCCGGCAACCGGCCAACCAACTCGCTGCTCTACCAGCAGCTCGACCCGCGCACCCTGGGCAAGCTCATCGCGCTGTACGAGCACAAGATCTTCGTGCAGGGGATCATCTGGAACGTCAACTCGTTCGACCAGTGGGGCGTAGAGCTTGGCAAGAAACTCGCCAACGCCATCCTGCCCGAGTTGCGCACTACTGGCGACGTGGCCTCGCACGACGCCTCGACCAACGCTCTCATCAACGAGATCAAACAAAGGCGCTGCAAGGCTTGATCACCGATCCGATTCCGCGGGCGGCCAGGTATCGCTGCCAGTATGAGGCGAGCGATGCCCAGCCGCATCTGGCCCTGCCGCCGGCGGAGCCGTTGCAGAGATTCGCCGCCGCCCTGGCCGAGGCGCTGGCCACCGAGCAACGGCCGAAGGTCAAGAAGGCCGGCACCAATCTGCTCGCGTTTCTGGCCCAGTCGTACGAAGTCGCACCACCCAAACTGTCGGTGCTGGGTGCGCGGCCGAAGACGGTTTCGGAAGGCTCGTCCTACGAGCTGTGGGGCGACTACACCTTCACCACCCAGGCCATTCGCGTCTGGATGCGTACCGCGGTTTTGGGCAAGGTCACCAGCTTCCGCGGCTTGCTCAACACAATTCTGCACGAGTTCTGCCACCACCTCGACGTGAAACGTTTCGGCTGGCCCGATACTCCGCACACGCGCGGTTTTTTCTGCCGCATCGACGATCTGTACCACCTGGCCCTGGCCACGCCTGCAGACCAACGCCGGCCGCTGGTGTGGATCAAAGGGCGCAACACCTGGCGCATCGATTGGACCAAGCTGCGCGCCAAGCCCGCCAGTGGACCCAAGGTTGCCCCCCAAGGAACCGCGCAAGCTCCTTGACATGACGGCCTAGTTTCCGAATAGTGGCGACTTCATGGGAAAACACGATAACCGCACGTCGATGAAGATGCGCCGCAAGAAGGCGCAGAAAAAGCTCAAGGCCCGCATCAAGAGGCAGAAGACCGAGAAGAAGGCCGCCCGCAGCCCGGGCAAAGCCGCGAAGAAGCCGCGTCCGGCGCCTGCTCCTGCCAAGGAGTAGCCTCGGCCGGGCCCTTTCTCGCACGGGCGCATGGGGACGACGTCGCCGTGGCGGTCGAAAAGGACAGCGGCACCACGGCGCTCATGCGCCAGTACCTCGACATCAAGTCGAAGTATCCCGACGCCATCCTGTTTTTCAGGCTCGGGGACTTCTACGAGATGTTCTACGAGGATGCGGTTTACGTTTCCCGCGCCTTGTCGCTGACGCTAACCTCGCGGGACAAGGGCAAGGAAGACCCGACGCCCATGTGCGGGGTGCCGCACCACTCGGCGCGCGGCTACATCCAGCGCCTGACCGAGCTTGGCCATCGCGTGGCCCTGTGCGAGCAGCTGGAGGATCCCAAGCTCACCAAGGGCATGGTCAAGCGCGGCGTGGTCCGCGTGATCACGCCGGGCGTGATTCTCGACGAGGAATCGCTAGAGCCGCGCACGCCCAACTACGTCGCGGCCGTGGCTGGCGAGGCGCGCGACGGCTTTGGCTTGGCCTTCGCCGACGTGACCACGGGCGATTTCCGCGCGACCTCGTGCGCAACCACCGAAGGCCTGCTCGACGAGCTGGCGCGGGCCGAGCCACGCGAAATCTTGCTGGCCCGGTCCGATGGCGATTTGGCGGCCATCATCCGGCGCGCCTACGGCCACCTGGCCCAGACGGCCGTTGATGCGACTGACGAAACCCCACCATTGCAGATCTTGGCCGAGGTTCTCGGCACGGGCTTCGACCGTCCCAGTCTGGAGAACCTTCCCTTGGTGGCCACAGCTGCGGCGCGGGTTCTGCGCTACGTGCGTGCCACCCAACTGGCCGCACCCTTGCCGATGTCGCGGCTGGAGTTGTTCCAGCGCAACGATTTCCTCATCATCGACGAACAGGCCCGCGCACACCTGGAGCTGGTCGAGACCATGATCGACCGTCGCCGACAGGGCTCCTTGCTGGATCTCCTCGATGCCACCGTGACGGCCATGGGCGGCCGTCTGATGCGTAAGTGGCTGCTTTTCCCGCTGGTCGACATCGCCCACATCCGCCGCCGGCAGGATGCCGTCGAGCGTCTGGTCGTGCAGCAATCCGTGCGCGAGGCGGTTCGCAAACTCTTGGGCGAGCTCGGCGATCTCGAACGATTGACCACGCGGGCTCGCCTGGGCGTGGCCACGCCGCGCGACTTGGTGGTTCTCGGCCACTCGCTGGCACGCCTGCCCGAGCTGCGCGCGACGCTTCTGCAAGCCACGGACGAACTGCCAGCGGTCGAGAAGACTACGCGCAGCCAGGGGCACCTGCTCGATCTCGGCTCGGATCTCGCCGAGGACATCGCCGGGCGTATCGCCGCCACGTTGAAAGACGACGCCCCGGCCCTCACCAAGGACGGCGGCTACGTCAAGCCCGGGGTTTCGGCGGAGCTCGACGAACTGGTGGCCATCGCCACCGGCGGGCGCGAGGGCATCCTGGCCATCGAAACGCGCGAACGCGAGCGTACCGGGATCCCCTCTCTGAAGGTGAAGTACAACGCCGTCTTCGGCTACTTCATCGAGATCACGCGCTCGCACCTGGCCAACGTGCCTGCGGACTACACGCGCAAGCAAACCGTGGCCAACGCCGAGCGCTTCGTCACGCCCGAGTTGGCGGACTACGAGGCCAAGATCCTCACCGCCGACGAGCGACGCATAGGCATCGAACTTTCGATCTTCACCCGTCTGCGAGACGAGGTGGGTGCAGCGGCGCAACGCTTGCTGACGCTGGCCGGTCGCGTGGCCGCCGCGGATGTGCTGGCCGCACTCGCCGAGCAGGCCCATCGCAACGACTACTGCCGGCCCGTGGTCGACGATTCCGAGGTCATCGAGATTGTCGACAGCCGGCATCCCGTCGTCGAACGACTGGCGGCCACCGGCGGCTTCGTACCCAACGACGTGCGGCTCGACACCGAGAGCGAGCAGATGTTGCTCATCACCGGGCCCAACATGGCCGGCAAGTCTACCCTGATTCGCCAGGTCGCCCTGGCGGCCATCCTGGCCCAGATGGGGGGCTTCGTGCCGGCCCGCTCTGCGCGCATCGGCCTCTGCGACCGAGTGTTCACTCGCGTCGGCGCCGGCGACAACCTGGCCCGCGGCGAATCGACCTTCCTGCTCGAAATGCGCGAGACCGCACACATCCTGCGCCACGCTACCCGCAAGAGCCTCATCATCCTTGACGAGATCGGCCGCGGCACCTCGACCTACGACGGCGTGTCCATCGCCTGGGCCGTGGCCGAATACCTGCACGATCGGCTCTCGGCGCGCACGCTCTTCGCCACCCACTACCACGAGCTGTGCGCGCTGCCGGAAACCCACCCGCGCGTGCGCAACGTCAGCGTGGCCGCGCGCGAATGGAAGGGCGAGGTGGTGTTTCTGCGCAAGCTGACCCCCGGCGGAACCAGCCGCTCGTTTGGCATCGAGGTGGCGCGCCTGGCGGGCTTGCCCGAAACCGTGGTGTCGCGCGCACGCACCATTCTGGACCACCTGGAGGACAACGCCGGTGGCGCACGTGGCAAGGGCGCTGGCCCCCAACTTGCCCGTCCCGAACAGGACCAACTTCCTCAGCTTTCCCTCTTCGACCAGCCACTCACCAAACCGCCAGTGCCAAACCCGCCCGATCCCGCCGAACAAGGTGTCCTGGCCGCCCTCCGCGCGGCCGATCTGGACGGGCTTTCACCTCGCGCGGCCTGGGATCTGTTGGCGGAAATGCGAAAGAAGTTGACGCCAGCGGGTTAGGCCTTGTCATGATGGAGACGCTTTGTTCCGGCGCGCAGTTTTCGCCATCGCACTCCTATTGATTCCGGGTTTCGCTCGGGCGGCTTCGCATCCCAGTTCGCTGGAGGTCAAATCTCAGGGCAAGGGCACAAGCAAGAAGCCCAAGAAGCTGCCGCGCTACGCCGCCGTCGAGCTCTATCAGATCAACACCAAGGAAACCCTGCTGCTACGTTTTCAGGACGACCGTGGCCGGCCCATCAAGGGCTGGCAGAAACGCTTCGACAGATTCATGCGCTGCCATCAGACCGGAACGGTCTTCAAGATGGACACTCGGCTGGGGCACATGCTGTACCAAACCGCCCGCCACTACGAGGGGCGTCGCCTGGAGGTGGTTTCGGGTTACCGCCATCCCAAAGTGGCGCGCAATCCGAAAAGCCCACACAAGAAGGGCCTGGCCTGCGACTTCCGCGTGCCTGGCGTGCCCAATGCGGCTTTGCGTGACTGGTTGCGCAAGACTTTCGATCACGCGGGGGTTGGCTACTATCCCAACTCGGTTTTTGTCCATCTCGACAACCGCAAGACCGGGCCGTCGGCGTTCTGGATCGACTATGCGGGTCCAGGCCAGGAGGCCTCGTACGCTGAGAATCCAGGCGAGGATCTGCGCAGCGGCCGCGCCGAACGCGCGCGAGTCGGGGAAGACACAGCCGGCGGGCGAGCCGAGGGCGAGGACGATATGGCCCAGGCAGGAGAGGCCACGGCCCCAAGCAAGCCTCAGGGCAATGGCGTGCAATCGAATGTGCCGGCCAAGCGGCCGGTCGAGGTCAAGGCAGCCTCGGACCCATTCGGCGATTGAGCGTTGTGGATCCTTGGCTAGGGGTGCTAGTGTTTGCGAGCCCTAGACCCAAGGAGATTCGCAGATGAAAAGATTCGGACTTTCCTGCCTGGCAGTGCTTCTGGCCCTGACAACCTCGCAAATCGCCGCCGCCAAGGGAGGCAAGATGGGAGGCAAGATAGGAGGAAAGAAGGCGCCCGAGAAGGTCAAGGGGCCCGCGCCCATCGCCAAGGCCGCCGAGATCAAAGAGCTCAAGGGCGACTTTACCTGGGGCATGACCCCTCAGGCGGTCAAGGACAAGCTCTTCGCCAAGATCGACGCGAACTACAAGGATCGCCTGGAAAAGTCCCGGCTCGACCCCGCGAAGAACGATGGTATCCGCCAGCAGATCAAGGCCGACAAGGACAGGATCAGCAAGAGCTACGTCAAGTTCGAGGGCAAGACCCCCGGCTGGGAGGTGTCGATCATCGACGAGGAATTCGTGCCCAACAACAACGAATCCATGCTGATCTACCAAGAGGTCAAGCAGAAGCGCTATTTCTTCTTCAACGGCGACTCTCTATTCAAGATGTTCATCGCCTTCGATAAGGAAGTGGTCCAGGGCAAGAGCTTCACGGAGTTCGGCGAGATGATGCAGGCCAAGTTCGGCAAGGCCCAGCCGGTCTACCGCACCGTGGTCCTGCGCGGTCAAAAGGACAATGTCCTTGACACCTACCTGTGGCGCTCGTCCGAGGGAGACGGTCTGCGTCTGGTCGATCGTTCCAAGTTCTACGATGTCTACTGCCTGGTGGTTTATGACCGCTCGGTGGCCGACCGACAGGCCGAGGTGAAAAAGAGCAACGCGGCCAAGGTGCCTACGGGATCGTTCATCGATAGCGTAATCTCCGACAAGCCGAATGATCGCGATGAAAACGACAACATCGTCGACCGCCTCACCGGCAAGGAAGTCCTCAAGCCGGGCGAGCGCCGCGGCAACCAGCAGAACATCAAGGTGCCTTCGCCGACGGGCGAAATGAAGGCCGAGGACAAGGGGTTCTAGGTTTTCGACGGCAACCCTTGACAGGGACCGTCGGCATCAGCAAGATTCGCACCCTTCCCAATGGCGAACATACAATCTTCAAAGAAGAAGAACCGGCAGCGAATCAAGCGTGAGGCGCGCAATGCCAGCCAAAAGTCGGCCATGCGCACCGCCGTGAAGAAACTGCGTGCCGCGATCGCGGCCAAGGATTCCAAGCAGGCCGATGCGCTGCTCAAGGAGGCGACGAAACTAATTGCTCGCCTTGGCGGTCGGGGCGTCATCAAGCCTCGCACGGCATCGCGTGAGGTCTCTCGCCTCACCGTCGCCGCCAAACCCAAGGCCTAGGCGGCCACGGCTCCGCCGTCGCTATGCCTGTAGCCAGATCACGCGAGGCCGCGCGAAGCGCAGGGGCTATGGTGCGCGGTGGGTACCGAGGGGTATCAACGCCTTGCCTCCTCGGCCAATTGGCGCACGAGACGCAGCATCTGCACGTCTGGATCGACACGTGATGATTTGAGGCTGCGGTCAGCCCGATACAGGTGCACGAAGCTGCGCTTGAGCGAGGTGGTGCTCATGCGCCCAGCCGGAATGAGAATGTCGTCCAGGAAGAAGGGAGCGATGCCCACCGCGGAAGCGATCTCGGCACGTGGTACGGAGGCTGCGGACAACTCCTTGGCGCGCCAGATCTGGCGCAACTGGCGCAGCAGCATGAATTGAATCTTGAGCGCCGGCTCTCGGTTTTTGAGCATGTTGGCGACCAGGCTCAGGGCCAGCCGAACGTCCCCAGTGCCGATGGCCTTCGTCAGCTCGAACACACCGTGCTCGCGTGATTCGGGGATGAGCTCTTCCACGTGGCCGCGTTTGATGCGTCCACCGGCGAAGAGCGCGACCTGCTCCAGGGAATGGGCAACCCGGCCCAAATCGGGCCCGGCGAACTCGGCCAGTGCCTGCACGGCGCCGGTGTCGATGTCGAAACCGCGCCGCCTGGCCTCACCCGCCACCCAGGATACAAGGTCCCGGTCCTTGAGGCGTGTGAACTCGTACAGGAATCCGGCCTTGCGCAGGGCCGCGAAGGCCCGCAAGCGGCCGTCGACCTTGTCACCCACAAGCACCAGGCATCCCCTGGGGTTCGGATCGGCAACATACTTGACCAGAGGTTCAAGCTCGGCGGCCTTCACTTCGTCGATGCCCTCGGCGATCACCAAGCGCCGCTTGCTGAACATGGGCAGGGTGCGCGCGGCGCCGAGCACCTCCGCGAGCGCCTTCTCTTTCAGATCGAACACGTCGTAGTCGAGTCCCGTCGCACCTGCCTTTTCGCTGCCAAGCACGACCTTGCGCAGTGCCGCCAGGCAGCGATCCACGAGGAATCGCTCATTGCCGTGCAGGCAATAGATCGGGGCCAACTCGCCTCGCGCGATTTCACCAAGAACGTCGCTTGTCTCTTGTTTTGCCAAGTCGAACCTGCGCCGAACCTACTTGAGGATGTGGATATTGTCGCCGTCAACCACGTAGACCAGGGGTGGATCGATGCGGCTGTGATCGGGACCGAAGCGGATGTCGCCGGTCAGTCCTTCGAAAGTTTGCGTGGAGAGCACGCGCAGCACATCGGCGCGACTGCGGGCCCCGCGTTCGACCGCGCCGCGAAGAAGGAAGACGGCGTCGTAGCCGTAGGCATCGGTGGCGCTGGGCGAGGTGCCATAGGCTTCGCGGAAGCGCGCCACGAAGCTGCCGCTGCGATCGTCGGCGGCGGGATAGAACCCGGGGCAGAGTAGGGCGCCTTGCACATAGCGTTCGGCGTTGTGCAGGAACTTGGGTGAAACGCTGAGCGCGGTGGAGAGCAACAGGGCCTCCCGGCGGCCCGCGCCAGAGCTGCCCGATGCACGGGCTGAGTTGAAGACCGTTTTCGGCGAGCGCGGCCAGATGTCTGCCACCGCCAGGGCCGGTGCTACCAGTTCGAGGTGGCTAGCGTCGTCGGGCACGAACAAGGCTTCGAAGGTAAGCTTGCGGAGGTTGGATACGGCAGCCGAAAAGCTGGTCGCGCCTGCGGCGTAGGTGATGTGACCGGTGACCGCGCCGCCGCCGTCCTCGACGGCCCTTTTCAAGGCGGCCGCCAGTCGATTGCCCGAGGCGCTGTCAGGGCCAAGAATGGCGAACCTGCGCGCGCCTAGGGCCAGCGCCTTGCGCGCCAAAGCCACCGCGCGCGCCTCGGAGGAGTGGATGAGCGAGAACGAGGTGGACTGCGCTCCTGGCGAACGCTCGTCGAGCAGGAGAAGGGGCAGACCCTCACGGGTGGCCAGGTCGATGGCGCGCGCGTCCGGCGTGCTGACCACGCCCACAACCTTCTCCTCGCGGGCCAATGACAAGATGGCCGCCGTGGGGCCGCCGCCCAATGTGGATCGTTCTGGTGGCGCGGCGGCATCGCGCAATTGAAGGTGAAAGGAAACGGCCTCGTTGCCATGACTGGCGGCCGTGACAACGAGCATGGCCCCGCGCAGAACCACTTCGCCAAGCCGGCCCTGCGCGCCCGACAGCGGCACCACGAGGCCCAGGCGCAAAGGGTCGGCAGGGGCGGCGGATGGCGGAGCGGGCTCAAATCCAAGCTGTCTGCGCGCGGCCAAGGTGTCCTGCTCTATCCTGGCGGCGTTTGCCTCGTCGCCGCGGGCCCGCAACGCCGCCACGGCTTTCGTGCCGAGCACGGCCCGCGCGAAGATGCCATGACGAGCACTGAGCGCGGCCAAAGCGGCAGCATCGTTCACCTTGCTCGCAATCTCCGTGGCGTGCGCCTTAGCGTAGGCCCGATCGGTGTCTCGGTTGCCGTCGATCTGCGCGTAGAGCTCGAGCTGGTCCGCGGCGTCCGCCGGATCGTTGGCGGCTGCCAGGGCGTCCGCGATGGTGGCGCGAAGCAGGCTGCGTGCCATGGCATCGGAAACACCGGGGAAGCGTGGCGGATCGGCGTTGATGTACGGCTTCAGCAAGCCAAGCGCTCGTGCGTAATTGCCCAAGCGGCCTTCGCACAGGCCGATGAGAAAGTCGCGCTCCTGCGCGGCGAGCAGGGGCGCGTTTTCGTCCAGCAGCGCCTTGGTGGCGGCCACGTCCCCGAGCCCCAGCAGCACGCCCGCCAGCATAAGCACCGCGGATGGACGCTCGTGATGGTGCGGGTGGTGAACCAGAAATCCTTCGAGCGCGGCTCGCGCGGCAGGGGCATCGGCGACCATGGCCCGATTGGCGACCTCGCGGAAATCGGCGTCACCGCCCGGATCGTAGCCCACATCAACGGCGGCCGCATCGACCGGAGCCGGGGCCAGGTCTGGGCTTTGCGGCTTTTCGGTCATCGCGTGCGCGGAGGCACAGCCGGACAGAAAAACCATGCACCAAGCGGAAGAGCGCATGGTGCATTTTTACGCTAGTCGGGGCGGACAGTCGACGACAAGAGCCTGACCTTTTCCGTAACCCCGCGACAAGCGCAGCAACGTCGCGGAAGGCTGCAGAGAGAGACACCTTTCCAAGACGGACCCTCGCATCCAATCGGTGAGGTGGGTGGTGGTCGCGGTCGTGGACGTAGCCGTCGCCGACCGTGGCCGGCGAAGATCACTCCGGCCACGGCCAAGATTTGATGAAGGGGCTGGTCCCCCGGTCGCGAGGTCACCGAAAATCGGGCCTCAATATGTAACCAAGGCGCACGAGACGCCAAAGGAGACCAGCCGTGAACCATCTTGCAATCGATTTGGGCAGCAGGGAATCGCAAATATGCGTACGGAACAGCGAAGGCGTGATCCTCGAGGAGGAGAGACGAGCGACCACGGGGCTGTGGAAGTATCTGGCAGGGAAAGAGAAGTGCCGAGTGGTGGTGGAGAGTTGCGCGGAGGCGTTCGCGATAGCGGATGCGGCACGAAAGGCCGGGCACGAGGTGCGGGTGGTGCCGACGAGCCTGGTGCGTGCGTTGGGGGTGGGAAGCCGAGGCATCAAGAACGACGTGCGAGATGCGCAGAATCTGAGCAAGGCGTCTTGCCGAATGGAGGATCTGCCGTCGGTGCACGTGCCAGGAGAAGTGTCGCGGGAGCGGAAGGCAATGAGTGCAATGCGCGAGGCGCTGGTGGAAGTGCGAACGAAACTGGTGAACACAGCACGAAGCTGGCTGCGGACGCAGGGCGTGGGAGTGTTGGCCGGGGGAACGCTGCCAACCTTTCCCGTGCGCTACCGGCGTCACGCCGAGAAGAAGGGGAAGCCCCTGCCAAGCCACGTGGAGCGAGTGTTGCAAACCATCGAGGAGCTGAATCCCAAGATCGCGGAGGCCGACAAAGAACTGGAAGCGACGGCAGAACAAGATGCGACGTGCAAGCTGCTGATGACGGCACCGGGCGTGGGCCCAGTAACGGCCGTGCGCTACGCAGCCGCGATCGACGAGGTCAGGCGGTTCAACGACGCGCACGGAGTGGAGTCCTATCTGGGGCTGATACCAGGGGAGAACTCAAGTGGCGACGCGAAGAAGCGGCGGATGAAAGGCATTACGAAAGCGGGTCCACCGCGCGTGCGCTGGGCACTTACGCAGGCAGCCTGGACGGCGCTGCGGTGTCGCAAGCACGACCCGATGGTGGCGTGGGCACGGCAGATCGAAGCGCGGCGCGGGAAGAAGGTCGCCGTGATGGCGCTGGTGAGAAAGTTGGCCGGGGTGTTGTTCGCCATGTGGCGCGACGGCAAGCCCTACGACCCGCGCCACGAGAGCATGGGCAAGGTGGAGAGGGCACGAGGCGGAGAGGCGACAAGGGGGACCGACGTGACGGCGACGCCGCTCCCGTCCTGACCGACGGCTGCGCCGGCCTGCGCCCCTTCGAGGGGGGCGCTCTCCGGCCGGCTCCGCATGCGCCGACACGCCGGCCCCAGCAGGACGGGACCGGCGAGCCCATCCAAGCCGAAGATTTGAGTAAAGGTTGTCCAGAGGCGGTGACTGCGTCCGTGGCCGAGCGGCCCGGCGCCCTTACCGGTACCGGTGATCGCGTGGCCACGATTGCGGCCCGCCGACGGACTTCAACCCTCGCGGCCCTGACAGCAGCACACCGTCGGGAAAAGACCGCGCATAGTCGATCGAGACAACCTGCAACTCTCCCCTTCGACAAGGACCCAGCAGCTATCCACTCCCACGGCCGGATCGGACAAAACGACGTGGTGGCCACAGATCTGTTCTTGACCACCCAGCCCCTTCATAGTCGGTTACGACCACGACCTTCTGCGGCTATCGCGGAACTACGGCTTCTCCCGGACTAGACTTTCGCATCCCCGGGTGGATCGCTATCGCCCTCGCTCGCGCGCGGCGTGGCGGCGTATTCCTCTAGTTTGCGGTACAGGGTCTTTCGGTCGAGGCCCAGGCGCTGGGCGGCGCGGGTCTTGTTGCCGCCCTCCACTTCGAGGACGCGCTCGATGTACTCGCGCTCTAGTTGATCGAGGGTGAAGCCCTGGGCCACGGCGCTGGCCAGGCGATCCAGGCTCTTGCGCTCCTGAATGGTGCGGGGCAAGTCCTCGGGCCCGATGTGATCGCCTTCGGTAAGGGCCACCGCGCGCTCGACCACGTTTTCCAGCTCGCGCACGTTGCCCGGCCAGTGATGCGCGAGCAGCATTTTTTTCGCCGCCTCTTTCCAACCCTTGACCGCCTTGCCCGAGCGCTCGGCTGCACGCGCGAGAAAGTGGTCAGCCAGGGGCAGGATGTCCTCTTGCCGGCCACGCAAGGGTGGCAGCTGGATTTGGATGACGTTCAGGCGATAGTAGAGGTCTTCGCGGAAGCGGCCTTCACGCAACTGGCGCTCGATGTCGCGGTTGGTGGCGGCAATCACGCGAACGTCCACGCGCTCGGAGCGATTCATGCCAAGAGGCCGGACCTCGCCATCTTGCAGAACGCGCAGGAGCTTGGGCTGCAGGGACAGGGGCAGCTCGGCGATTTCGTCGAGAAACAGGGTGCCGCCGTTGGCCTCGACGAAGAGTCCCTGGCGATCCGCGTTCGCCGTCGAGTGAGCCCCGCGCGTGTAGCCGAAGAGCTCGCTTTCGAGCAGGTTCTCAGGAATGGCGGCGCAGTTGAGGGCCACGAAGGGACGTTTGCTGCGCGGACTCTTGGCGTGCAGGGCCCGGGCGACCAGCTCCTTGCCCGTGCCCGACTCGCCGGTGACGAGTAGGTTGGCATGGGATGGGGCCACGCGCCGGACGAGGGCGAAGATCTCCTGCATGGGCGCCGAGCGGCCGATGATGTTGTCCAGTCGATCGCGGCGGCTGACCTCCTCGCGCAAGCGGGTGACCTCGGTGCGCAGTGAGCGTTCGGCCAGGGCCTTGTCGATGCTGAGCAAAAGCTGGTCGATTTTGAACGGCTTGGTGATGTAATCGTAGGCGCCCAGCTTGACCGCCCGGATGGCGGTGTCGATGGAGCCAAAACCGGTCACGATGATGACGAAGGGCGAGGGCTCGACCTCGCGGATTTCGCGCAGCAGATCGAGGCCATCGAGCTCGGGCATCTTGACGTCCGATACCACGAGATCGATGCCGCCCGCCTTCACGCGTTCGACACCGGCGCGACCGCCCGCGGCGGTGTCGACCACGAAGCCCTCGTGCTCAAGATCCTCCTTCACCCACTCGCGCATGTCGGCGTCATCGTCGACCACAAGGATCACCGTGGCCGGGCGCTCTTGCCTAGACGGCGCGGGGGTCTTGCTTGGGTCCGATGAAGCCATGCCGGTCTCGCCGACTGATCCTTCCCCAACCCGGGTCGCGCCGCAAGCAGTGGTTGCAGCGATCGTCGACATGGAAACCCTCAAAGGGTTTCCAAACCTTCCCGCGATGGTTCGCAGCCGGCAAAGCCGGCTGGCTTCCCACGCGGGATCGTCGA
>OBLT010000030.1_pt1 | contig 116518 bp, 82 predicted proteins | sample 1518721 | NCBI WGS metagenome assembly OBLT01 (sample SAMEA3539307, study PRJEB22396) | soil metagenome | biome: tundra; feature: field; material: soil | place: USA | collected 2010-05 | depth 0.15 m | reverse complement strand
ATCTGTCGCACCTCTTGGCAAATTTCGAAGCCGAGGAGTTGTGGCAGGAAGCCACCCCAGCTGGGCTTTTGGCCACGGGGGGCTTCGCGAACGACTACTGTCCGCTCTTTGTGATCAAGGCGCACGACCGTCCAGGCGCGTCCGCCGAGGAGGAACGAGCTCATCTCTTCGACCAGACGGTCGGCGAAGTCTTGGTCAAGCGAGCCGAGGTCGCGGCCGGTTTCGGTTTCCACCCGGTACAGCACCGGGCTGGAGAACACGGCATACAGTTCGCTGAAGTTCTTTCGGCCGAAAATGCGCTCGGCTTTGGCGCCCATGGAAAGCAGGCCACCGGACTCGAACAGGTACTCTTCCTTCGTCAGGTGTTCGATCAGGTGGTTTCGCTCGGCGGGAGTGATGCCACGGAAGTCGGGAACGCGGGCCAACTGTTCGAAGCAACGCTCGGCGCTGATGGCACCGAACTGCAGGGTCTGCGCTAGGATCTGGTGAACCAGGACGGGCCAACAGCGGTCCTGCACGGGGACGGATTCGACCCAGCCTTTGCGGGCAAGCTCGACGATGGCCACGGCCTGCAGGACGTCTTCGGGCGACTCGCAAAGGAAGGTCGTGTTAGCGACCTGGCCAGCGCGGCGGCCGGTGCGGCCCATCCGCTGCATGAACGACGACACTGTCGAAGGCGCGTTGGCCTGAAAGACCAAGTCCAGATCGCCCACGTCGATGCCCAGCTCCAAGGTCGAGGTACAGACAATGGCGGCGTCGGTGCCGTGGTGGAAACGGGCCTCGGCCTCGCGGCGCTCGTCGCGACTGACCGAGCTGTGGTGGACGAAAACCTCGGCCCCCCTGCCCCGCATGCGTTCGGCGACGCTTTCGGACAGGGAGCGGCTTTGGCAGAAGAACAGACTCTTCTTGCCGCGCGCGCGGACGCTGGCCTCCTGGGCGATCTCCAGGATGGTTCCATACAGGCAGACCTGAATTTGGCGGGATGCGACCACCTTGGGTGGGTCGATGACCTCGCCAGGCCGTTTCGAGCCTCCCTGCAGCCACTGCAAGATCTCGACGGGATTGCCTACGGTCGCGGACAACCCCACACGCTGGATGTCGTGACGACTGAAGGAACCTAGCCGTTCGATCACCGACATTAGATGCGCGCCGCGGTCAGTGCCGGCCATGGCGTGGATCTCGTCGACGATGACCATGCGCAGGTCGCCAAACAACCGAGCCGCCGGGCATCGGGGCGAGACCAGCATGACCTCCAGCGACTCCGGTGTGGTCATCAGGATCTCGGTCGGCTCGGCCTTGAACTTCTTCTTGTCGCCGTCGGAGACGTCGCCGTGCCACACGAACCGCCGCAGACCAACCATGTCGGCGTAGGTGCCGAGGCGTTCTTCCTGGTTGTTCAGCAACGCCTTGATGGGCGCAATGTAGATGAGGCCAGTTCCACTCGGCGGCTCATTCATCAACGTCGCGATGGCCGGGAAGATCGACGCTTCGGTCTTGCCTCCAGCGGTCGGCGCCAGCACGACGGCGTTCTTCCCATCCAGGATCGCCGCGCCGGCCAGCTCTTGCACCGGGCGCAGGCTGGTCCACCCCAGGCGCGACACGATGGCTTCCTGCAGGCGGGGTGGAAAGCGGGCAAAGGTACTCACGAGTGGTCCTCGTTTCCTAGAAGCTCATCGGAGGGTAGCCCTTGTCATCGTCAGGCTCAGCGTCGTAGGGCGGCTGGCCCTTCATTTTTCTGACCTCGTCCTCGGTGGGATCCTTGGGGGCAAACCCTATCTCGGCCGCTGGATCGAAGTCATCGTGCTCGCCCACCGTGTCCATCACGTCGACGAATCGACGCAAAAACTGCCGCGGCACCACGCCCACGTCACCCTTGAACCCCTCGGTCATCTTCGCCACCAGCGCCTCGATGTACTGCGGGGTGACCTTAGCCTCCAGCTTGGGCCGGTCCTTGGCCGGGAACATCTCGCGCAGCTTCAGCGCGACCTCTTTCAGCCGGTCCTTGTCGAAGGGCCGCAATTCCAGCTGGGCCTGTTGCGAGCTCACGATGCCACCGTGGCTCAGGAACTGGATACGGTCGTGCAGCGGCCTAAGTCCCTTCACGCCCCGGTTGGTGTCGAAGAAATCGGGCGTCCCGGTGAAGATCCACAGCAGGCCCTTGTACCGATCTGCAGCGTCGATGATCTGACGGATGCCGTTCAGCGACTTGCCGCGCACGTCGGTGCGCATGCGAAGGATGGTCTCGGCCTCGTCGATGACGATGACCAACCCCTTGTAGCCAGCCGCTTTCACGATCTCCAGGATGCCGTGCAGGTAGTCCATCGCCGTCTGGGAGGTGATGGTTCCCTTGATGCCCGCCGCTGACTTCTCGCTGGCGGCCACGTTGGGCGATCCCGACAGCCACGACAGCAACGAGCCTGCGCTCTGCACCTTGCCCTCCTGTTTCAAGGCAAAAACCGTTCGCAGAACCCGCGCCAGATCCTCGGGAGCCTTGCCCTCGGTCTTGGACGCGATCTCCTCGTCCATGCGCTTGGCGACCTTACGGTCAAAGCCCGCGCTCGATTCATCCTCGCCGCCGGCAATCAGGCTGTTCTCGACGGTGGCGATCCAGCGATCAACGATGTCGTTCAGCGCCCCACGCGGGCAGGTGCTGGTGGCCAGCTCTTGCACGACCTTCCGGTACACATCATCGAACTTGTAGAAGTGCAGGTCGTTGTCCGAGACCACAACAAAGCTGGTGGCGAACCCACGCTCTTGGGCATCCAGCATCGCCAGACGCGCCATGAAGCTCTTGCCGCAGCCGTAGCCACCGCGCAGGAACTTGAACACGCCCTCCCCCGCCGCCGCCATGTCCAACTGGCGACGGATCTCGCCCCTCTGCCGCTCGATGCCCACGGCAAATGCGTCCAGCCCGCGCTCGGGAACGACGCCCGAACGCAGGCGCTCGAAAACATGGTCGGTATCACGCCGGGATAGGGGCATGGTCAGTTGTCCTCCTCACGAACGTACCGCTTTCCGCTGGCATTCGTTTCGCTGCGCACCTTGAACGGAAGCAGCTTCAAATGGGCGTCGAAGTTCAGCGCGAATCTGCGCGCCGCGCGGGCGCTGCCAAGCTTGCGAATGATTTCCTCTTCCGTCATCGAGCCGTGCTCGGCCAGGTGCTGGAAGATCCCGCGTGCCCCCTCGTCCTCAATCGCCAATTCCCAGCCCGAACGAGGCAAGGCCACCGCGTCCTTCTTCGTACCCACCACCACGAACATCCGGTCGGCCACGGCCGGCACGACGCGATGGATGTTGTCCGGGTGGAACACCTCGACCTGTACCCGCTCGTCCGCCAGCCCCTCCAGCGAGAAGAAGACCTCGACCCACTCCTCTTTCACTGGGGCCTGGATTCGCCCCGCCTTCAACTTGCCCGAGCCAGAAACCTCCCGAACCATGGCCCGGATGTCTGCACGCCCGGGCACGCGCAGATCCAAGTCGACGGTACGAGGCCCCACATAGGCCAGGTTGTTCTGGGCGCCGGGAGGGAAAACCAGCCGCAGGCTTAGGCGATGGTAGCCAAGCGCATCGTCCTCGGCTTTGACCTCGGCTGCGTAGAGGGCAACAGCCGCCCCCTCGGGCAGCTTCCGCGAGACCGTCAGCACCGGGATGATGCGTTCTTGCGGGCTGTTGCCCCCGTGGTCGAAAGCCACGCTGACATCTTTGGTGGCAAAGGCGGCTGTGTCCTCTCGAAGCAGCAGAAAGCCCGTGATTCCGTCGTAACCCAGCGACGCTAACGGCACGGGAGTCAACCCCGCCTCGCCCCGCTCATGCGCGTCGATGACGTAGCGACGATGCGGGTCTGTCTTCTTCCCGAACTGGACGGTCTCTGTGGTCGCGTCCTGCAGCAGGAACCCGTGGTCGGCCGTGAACACCGCCTGCTTGATGCCCGCGGTCTGCAGATGGTGCCAGCCGGCCCGCAACTGGCGCAGCGTCGCCTCGAAAGCGTGTACGCCCAGGTTTGCCTCGCCCGCGGTATCGATCTCCGTCGAGTGGACGACCACCACCCGATGGTCCTTGAGGTCTTTCAACACCTTCGTGGTGCGCTCGCACAGATCTCCTAGGCTGACGTGCAACGCTGGCCGGCCGCCCGAGCGCATGCCCATGGCGCGGCTGCGCCCCTCGGGATCTTTCACCGTGAACTCGCCCGCCCGGAAGCCCTTGAACTCCCCCACGACGGTCAGCCGCTCGCCCTGGGCCACCGGGGCCAGCGCATTCATTCCCACCGACGTGATGGTCGGCAACTCGGCCAAGCGTGGTTTCAGATCCACGACCGTGCTCTGCGTCCCGCTGCCGCCGCGTAGCTCTTCGAAAAGCTCGGTGGCCATCTCGAAGCGAAAGGCATCGACCAGGAACACGGCAACCTTCTCGCCACCTAGAGTCAGTGGCTGAACGACCTGCTCGTACAGATTGCGCTGACGCAGGTCTGGCTCGGGCAAGAAGCCTTGCGACCGGCACACACGGGTGAAATCCTTGGCCAGCTGATTGGCCCAGTTGCGATGCAACTGCCGCAAGATCCCGGCAACTTCCTGCAGCGCCCCCGAATGCCGAACGTGGTAGTCCAGCCGCCGCGCCAGCTCCTGCTCGAAACGGCGGTGCGCACGGTCCACCCGGAACGCCGCCTCCGCGTACGCCGCCAGCGCCTCTTCATGCGACGTCACCTCGGCAAACGGACGCGGCTGTTGAGCGATGATCGCACCAAATGCAGCGGCCTCACCCACCAGATCCCAAACCAGGCGCCGCTCCTGATCGCGCCGAACCCAGAATGACTTGTCCCCTTCGCGCGCCTTGCACCAAGACTGCGCCTTCTGCCAGTCCTGCGCCTTCAAAGCGGCCACGGCACCGGCCAGGACACGCTCCTCTTCCTCGCGGAACGTATCGACGTGGCCCAGATCCTCCGCAGTCATCACGTCCAGCTCGCCGTGAATCAGGGCCTCGACAGCGTCAGCTACCTTGGCGTAAGCATCGGCGTGCTGGTCACGCAGGTCGTTCACCAGCTTGCGGCAAACCTTCACCAGCTCGCCCGACAGGCCCTTCAAGCGACGAAGAGCCGACAGCTCCGGTTCTCGCTGCAGATCGTGAACGTACTCCACACACAGCAGCCACGCGCCCAGGGCCGCGAGCACCCCTTCGACGCCCGCGTTCCCTTCCTTGGAAAGGAACGCACAGAACTCGTCGTCCATGCCCGTCAGCTTGTGCAGGTACCCCCGCAGCGATGTGATCTCACCGTCAGACTTCGCCTGTCTGGCCACCGTGCTGTCGGGCCGGGACAGTGCCTCGATGACCAGCGTGGGCCCGCTGGCTTCCAGCAACGCGAGCAATCCCATGGACGGCGCTGCCGACGCCGCGTCCAACCACGCATCCGCCTGCTCAAGGGTGGGCTTGCCGGCAAGGAAACGGTCCACGTCGGCCGGCGCCACTCGCCCCGTGGCCGCCTGACGAATCAAGGTGTCCAGCGCCTTGCGGAAGCGCGTCCCCGCCGAGTACAGCTCCAACACCGGGGTCGTGCGCATGGCCTCCTCGTTGAATCCCGGCATGTGGATCAAGAGCGGATTCCGGTCGTAGCCGCTGCCACGCGTCTCCAAGACGAACAGCATTTCCAGATAGCTGCCGCGAAAGCCGACCACCGGATGCTCGAACGTCCCGGCGGCGTGGCGCTCGGCCAGGCGATCCACGAACGTCGTGAAGCTCTTGTCGCGATCCAGCCACACCACGATTCCTTGCCGCCGGATCTCCTGGGCCAGCTCCTGTTCCAGTAGCGCAGACGCGGGACCGAAGGTCATGAGGGCCGACCTCCTTCGCCGCATCGCCTTCTAAACGCGGCTCTAAACGCGCCTAACCGCGCCCTCGCGCTTTTCCCGGCGCGAAAAATCCACGAAATATCAGGGCGTTGCCGCGGCATCCCGGCAACCGCGCCCTGCGCCATAAACGCGGCCCTATGCGCGGTCGCCCTCATTTCTGGGTTCCCTCGGCACTGCCCATTTCGTAGGTCCGCCAGCGCTTGTCGCCCTTGGCGATCAGAACTCCCGCCTTGGTCATACGCGCCAGGAGTCTGGTTGCTTGGTCTTCACTCAGTTGGCAAAGGTCCATCACATCAGGTCGGGCAATCTCGCCACGCTGCTGCACCAGGTTCTTGACCATCTGCTCGTGCTGAATCGACGAGAACCCCGCCTGTCGCACATATTCGGAATGGGCGCCGAGCGAGGCATAGACGTTGGGGCTCAACGTATAGGCTGTCCCCTTCCCACGGCCGTGCGATTGAACCATCCCGCTTTCCCGCAACGCCTCCAGCGTATGGATCGCCGCCACCTCATTCTTCTGAATCGCCTGCTGCAACTCGACGCGCGTAACCCTTCGCCGCTGCCGGAACAGCGAGAGGGCGATCAGGCTATCGATAGGCAAAGGCATCTGGCGACGGTTCTCTTCCTCCACGATCAAGCGCAGGAACGAAAGGTCGGCATCCGACGTCGGCATCCGCAACACCACCGACGAGCTGTCGCTACGGGAGTAGTCCGGTCGCGCGCGCCCGTACCGCAACAGCCCCCGGTAAATCAGGTCCACGCCGCGTCCCGTGCGTTCCACCAGCCCCAGCCGTTTGAAGACATCCGCCAGCCAGGGATTGCGCGGTCTGGGCTCGGTGGTCAGCAGGTTGTCCAGGGTCACGCCTTCCACGAACCCACCCGGATTGCTCACCGTCAACGCATCGTCTTGCAGCCGCACATGGATCGCGCCGATGCGCGTGTAGTCGCGATGGGTAAGGGCGTTGGCCATGGCTTCGCGGAAGGATCGCTTCTCCACCCTTGGAATGGGCACACGGAACAATCCGACCTGGACCTCGTCTTCGCGGTTCCAGGGCGCCATCATGTTGTCCAGCCACTCCACGACTCGAAGTAGAGGTGCACGCGTGAATTCGTTGGCCCGCACTTCCTCCCGTTCAAGCACCTGAAACGCCACTTCGTGGGTCGGCACGTACCGCCGAAGAGCGTCCTCTTTTCCGATTAGCAACAGGCCCGCAAGGGTTGGCGAAGTCGTTTCCCCATCGCGCGCCGTCAGACCGAGAACGCCATCCAGCTCCTCGTTCGAAAGCGAGGCCAAAGAGGCATCCCCCTGGTTGCGCTCGATGAACTGCCGCAAGCGAATCCGCTCAGCGTCGTCGAGATCGGTGAGTTTGCTGCCAGCGACAGGTTGCCTACTCACGTCCTGGGCGCCCAGCTGGCTCAACCTTGCCGGGATATCATGTGGAAGGATGGGCACGCTTTCGGGGCTGCCATCGTGTTTCAGCCGCCGCTTGAAGTAGCTGCCCGCCGTCGTGGCAACGACCTGGTTCACCTTGGGGACGCAAATCCTCGCAATCGTCTTGCCTTCCACCGCAAGCGTCTCGATGCGCACCTGCACCGAAGGCACGGTTCGATTACCCACCAAGGCGGCGATGCCATCAGGGGGCTGGTGTGCCGAGTGGAGCCCCGTGACGGTGCCGTCGTCCTCCATGCCAAGGTAGATGACGCCACCCTCGGTATTGGCCATGGCCACGGCCGTGGTGACCAAGTCGTCGTCGGGCAGGCGCTTCCGGTCGCTCTTGAACTCGACCGTCAGACTTTCCTTGGTTGGCAGGTCAAGCATCGCTCGCCTCGGGATCTTCTACGCCGTCGAGTAGCGGCGTGTCGCCTTCGTCCTCGGCACCCTTGGCGGCTTTGCGGGCGCGGCGTTGGGTTTCTTTGGCTTGGGCTGCTTGGACTTCCTCGTGGTGCTCTTGCAGGAATTGGGCGCGGTGTAGATCGGAGTTTGGCTCGGCGATGGTGAAGTCGGGGCGGATCTCGTCTTGGAGGCGCAGCTCCCAGGCGTAGGCTTTGGCGGGGTGGAGCTCCCAGAAGCACTTGTGGGCCACGGCCAACGATGGATCCTGCACGCACTTTTCGCTCACGCGCTTGGGGAAGTAGCGGGCGGCCAGGTGGGACCAGTCGTAGTCCTTGCGGCCCTGGGCGGTGGCGAGCTCTTTCCACCACTTCTTGGGGTCTTTCCACTGCGACTCCAAGAGCGGCCACAGTGCGGCGCTGTTCACCATCACGCCGTCGTTGAGATCCATGGCGAAGCGGGCGTCGCATTCGCGCTTGGGCGTCTTGTCGTCAGGCGCGGGCGGGCCGTGCTCGGCCACCTCGGTCACCTTGGCGATGAAGTCGGACAGCTCTTCGAGCAGCTTGCTCACCTCGGCGAAGCGCTTCTCGGCCCTGCCGCGCGACTTGGCTTCCGCATCGGCGGCAGTGCGCGCCTTGCGAATATCGTCGAGCTCCCCCTCCAGCCGCCGCCGCTCAGGCACCAAGTGGTCGGCGAGCAGTACTTGCAGGGTGTCGTCCTGCCAGCGGTGAATCGAGACGAAGGCCACGTAGGTCTTCTTTGCCGACGAGAGCGGAAAATGGATGGGCCGCTTCTCGTACAGGCGCTTGTGCCAGTCGAAGAACGAGCGTTGCAAGTAGGTGCGCAGATCGTCGCCCTCACCCACCGCAGCCCCATGCTCTTTCCAGGCCTCGTGCAGTATCGCGCACGCCGAGTGCTCCAGGCTGTCGCGCCCTCCTTCGCCGAGGAAGAAAATTCCATGAGGCAGCGCCGTGGCAGGCGCGCGATTGAGAATGCCCTCGCCGTTTGCCCCGAATCGACCGAGCGCCACGCCGACGGCAAACGATACGAATGCCGACGCCTCAGGAGGATCGCACTCGGGTGCGTAGTGTGGCAACGGCGCGCCGGCAGGACGGTCCACCGCCCGCTGAGCCCAGTCCTGAGCGTAGCGCCAGGGCGACGAACCAGGACTCTTGAACTCGACGGAGGGTTCTCGGGAAGATTCGTGCTCTGTGAAGGCCAGCTCGATCGTGGCAAAGATCTCCTCAGAATTGGCGACCGGAAACACCGGAAGCCGATTCACGTCGCCGACCTCAAAACCAAGCCCCGGATTCAGCGACTGGAGCGCTGAACGAGCGACTGCGGAATTCATCAGACAGACGAGGGATGGAATGTCGCGTGGTTCGCGAGGAAAGACCGACGAGCCCTTGTGGCCGAACACACTTGGAAGACTATGTACCCGCGCAGTGAAATCGCTCCCGATCATCGAAAACGCGATGCCACGCGTGAAATACAACCCAGCGCTTGGGCGGCCATTCCCCGCCTTCGTCCCAAATGCCTCCGACGCCACCTCTTTCTCTATCCCGTCGTCATGCCAGCGAATTACGTCCTCAAGTGCCTCCATCCAACAGGTGCCTTCGGCGCCCTTGATGTAGGGCGCCCATGCCTCGCGGCAGACGACATTTCTGGCAACCTCCCACGGGCGGCGGAGATACCGCGCGTTGTCTCCCGTAGCGAGCCCCTGCCGAATCGCGTGTTCCTTCCCAAGCTTCGGTGCGCCGGCGTAGCGGGCAAGAAGCTCTTTGGTCCACCAGTACACAATTGGCTCGCCCTCGATGACCTCAACGCCCTTCGGCTCGAACTCGTAGCGCCCCACGTGAGCTAGAAGAGCCGCGCGCTTACGAGAGGTCCTTGCAAAATCGCGAGAACGGTCATCCAACGGCGTCGGTTGGATGGCTATCGCGCTCTCAGCGGGAGAAGAGCGTCTGATCACCGACATGACAGTCGAAAGAACCTCGTCCGGCACATCTTCAAAGGCTCCACGATCCAAATCGCCGAGCAGGCGAAGATTGTGCTGCTCCCGAACTACTCGCCTCACCCCCCGTAATCCCACAAGCTTCTGGCCCAAGAACATCCATCCGCGTCTGGTGAGCAGCGCAGAGATCCCGTCCTCGCGTACTAGCTCCAGCCCGCGCTCCAAGAATGCTGCGTACAAGTCCGACTTCCCGCAGGGATATTTCTGAGCCACGTAGCCGAATCGCTCCGTCTTCGCCAATCCCTGATACGGAGGATTTCCGACCACAACGTCGTAGCTGCCCTCGCGCACGATGCGCACGAAGCGCACGCCTGCGGCCAGTTGTTCGCCGTCGAGGCGCAGACCCAGATCCTCAGACGCCGAATGGCGGGACAAGAACTGCTCCAGCTTGTCGAGCACGGTGGCCTTGGCCTCGACAGCGGTCAGCTTGACCTGCTGCTGGGGAAAGCCGCCGAAGAGATCGCCCTGACCGTGGCTGCGCTCGAATTCCAGATTCGTCGCAGCCAGCGCCTCATCCACGGCCGCATCCACCTTGAGCAACGTCCCCAGGTGATCCACACCAGACAGCGAGGCCACCAGCCGCCGGGTCAGATCCTCGGGAATGCCCGCCTCTTGCTTCAAATCGCGGCGCAGTTCCTCCAACGCTGGATCATCGTCGCACAGATTCCCAAGCTGCAGCGTCGGCGCCACCAGGTTCAGGTGACTCGGCCGCGCCTCGCGCGCGAGGGTCTTGGCCTTCATGTACAGGCCGGCGGCGGCGATCTGTACGGCGCGCGCGTCGATGTCCACGCCGTGCAGGTTGCGGGCAAGGATCGATTCCGCGATGTCCTTGTCGGAGCAACCCTCGCCGCGATGGCGGGCTTCTTCGCGGTACATGAGGACGAGGAGATCGAAGGCGCTGCAGAGGAAGTGGCCCGAGCCGCAGGCCGGGTCGAGGAGGCGGACATCGCGGATGGAACGCGGGAGCCTGTCGGTCGTATCAGCGGGCAGCGGTTGAGGCACATAGTATTTCCATGCCGACTCCAGTTCCCCCTCGATAGGCATCAGCGCATCCAGCGCCACCTCGCCGACTTCTCTCTTCTTCCGCCACGCCCCTCGCCTCCCTTCCAGCACCGGCAGCACCCGCTCCGCGTCCGCGGTCCAGCCGTTGCGCTTGCAGATGCACAGCCACGTCAGGCCCAGGCTGTTTTGCAGCAGCCACTCGACCATGTAGCGCTCGGTGAACATCTGCGTCTTCGACGCGATCTCGTGCGGGGAGATTTTGCCGCCGTCGTTGATCTTGTCGTCCAGCGCCTCCCGCTCGGGATCGTTCCAGTATTGGTAGACCCAGCCCAGCGTCGTGTCGTCCGTCCAGGCGGATTCCAGCGTCTCGTCATCCAGCCGGTCGACGATCTCGCGCAAGGTCGCCGGGGGAACGTGAAACAACCGCGTGAGCCCAACATCGCCGAACAAACCCGGCAAATCCACGGCCAGGTCGTCGAACTTGATTTGCAGCAGCGTCGCGTAGCCCTCGGTCTCGTCGCCCATCAGGCCGGGCGCGAAATCGCGCAGCTCCTGATAGCCTAGGCTGTTCCAGCCCCCGGTCACGATCGCGGGCCGCGAAAGCCCCATCGCCTCCAGGTGGCGCAGCAGCACCAGCCGATTGAGCAACGTAGCTGCCGCTTCCTTGATCGCCTGCGACAGAAACCGCTCCCGCGCTGCCTGCCTTTCCTTATCGTTCTTGGCGCCGCTCGACCGCACCCGCTCGTCCATCCACGCCTCCAAGCGCTGACGCCGCCGCCGCGGTGCCTCGGCCAGGCCCGACTGCGCGATCGACACTGACAACCGGTACCGCCGCTCCGCCTCATCCCCCAGATCGCGTATTAGTCGATTCCGAAGCCCTCCCGGCTCTCCCCCCTGATCCTTCTCCTGATTCTCCCTCTTCCGACCTCGAATCGTCACCGACAAGGCTTGTTTGGCCTCTGGGGTAAGTTGGCGGCGTGTTGCTTCGGTCATCGTGACTAACCAATGCGCACTTTGTCGCCCCGATCCAGGAGCGGGCCGATGCGTTCTTCCAGCTCGTTGAAGACGGCGTGCAGTTGCTCGCGGCTGGCAATTTCGCGCCCGCGCAGGTGCGACTCGACCTTGACCACCTTTTGCGGGGTGGTCTTGTTGCGCTCTTCGTCCAGGCGGTCGCGGGCCTGCTCCTCGGCGGGGCCGATACGACTGGCGAAGGTCTCGCGCAGGACCACCAAGGTCGGCGAGACGGCGTCGGGCGTTGTGTCCACGCGCGCATCCAAGATGGGGCGTAACACACGGTGGGCGGCGTCCGCGCCCAAGGTGGCAAAGCCAGGAATGGTCTTGATGCGCCCCTGGGCCTGCTCGGCCGCGACGCTGTGCTGGCCGAGTATGCGCTGGCGAACCTCTACATAGCGCTGGCGCATGCGATCCAGTGCGCCCTCGATGGTGTGAATGCCTCGCCACGGGCTGGCGCTGGCAAGCTGGCTGCGAATTGCCTCGGCCTCCGTCGCCAGGCCGGACAGCTCGCCCGCCTCGTCGAGCTGGGCCAACTCGGAATCGCGAACGCGCGCTGCCTTGGACACGGCAGCCACGGCGTCGGTGTTCAGCTCGGACTTGAAGATGCGCAGCTGCTCCATGCCGTCGCGCAAGGCATCCAGGTGGCGCTTCAATTCGAGGACGATCTTCTGCACCGGCCGTTCGCGGCAGCAGTCTTCGAGGGACTTGCCCAGCTTGCTCAGGCGGTCGGGCAAGGCGGGACGGCCGGGGAGCTGCTCGTGCCTGCGCTCGATCTCGCGCAGGTTGTCGCGCTCGCGCGGGAAGAATTTGAACGCGGCATCGGCGAACGCCTCGTCCTCTTGTTCCAGGCTGACACCCACGAAGGTCTCGAAGAACTTGCGGATGGCCACGCGGTCGCGCGCGGTGATGGGATCCTCGGCGGGCGGAAATATCTCGGCCTTGCGGAATGGGCGATCCTTGGTGAACAGCTCGCGCACACCGGCGTCGCGGTACGAGGTGACCTCGTCGCCCGCCTCGGGACGGATGCGCAGCTTGCGCGCGCGCAGAAGGCCGGCCACGCAGGCGCGCACCAGATCGGGCGGGTAGCCGTAGGGCGGGCCCACGAAGGTCGCGATGAGCGACTGCCCGGACAGTCCGCCGGTCTTTCTGATTTCGTCCTCGATGCGGCGGGGATGTTCACCCTTGCAGGTGGGCACGTACTTGCGATCATCCAGCGACAGGATGCCAAGGGCATCGTCCAGGAACTTGGGCGACGGGCCGTGCAGCTCGGGTTCGAGCAGTTGCAGGATCTCGGTGTCGGTAACGGCGACCATCTCGGCCGCGTAGGGATAGAGATCCGGCAGCACCCGATTGGCAGTTGCCATGAGGGCAGCGTGAAACGTGGTGCCCATGTCGTGGGGTCTAATCTGCTGTCCGCGGAAGTAGAACTCGCCCTGGTGGAAGGCAGTGGCCACAGCCCTATTGGCGGCGCCATCCAACTCGTCTAGGCGAGTTTCTTCTTCTAGAACGAGACTTTGCTTCGCCCGCGGTAGGGAAGCCCAGCGTAGCTTGTAGCGCTCGACCATCTTCTTCGACCGGATAACCGCGCGAGCGGCGTCCTCGAAATTGCCCTCGCCAACGACCCAGACCAGTCGGTTCATGATCGGCTCTTGCGAGCTTCGCTGGATCCAGGAGGCAGAATCCCGTTCGCCCTTGAGCAGGCGAAAATCCACGGCGAAAGTCGAATCTTCCCGCGCATCCATAAGCTTGACGTCGCTGACCTGGCGACCGTCCGAGTACCACAGCGTCCATGGGAAGGTGCGCCCCTTGTAGCGCGGGCGTTCTTGCCCCTCCCCTACCAGGGTCTTGAGGATCGCCTGCACCTTCTCGCTGATGGTGTCGAAGCCGACCGGGAACTCAGTGCGCTCGCGCTCCCATTCTTGGCCGGCCGAGCTTTGCACCTTGAAGCCGCCCTTTTCCGAATAGGACAGCAGACCGAGGTTGCGTAGCTTTTCCAGCGCTGCCGTGACTGGCTGAACCTGGCTGCCCTGGCCGAGGCACGCGTAGAGACATGAGGCGACCAGCTCGGGCATGGTCGCGGTTTGATCCTGGATGAGCTCAAGCAGGGCCACGACCTTGGCCACGCGGAGAGCTAGCTGATCCTTGGCAACCTCGGGGTGGGCGAAAATGCGGACCAGAGTGGCTTGCACGTCGGCGTCCAGCGCGGACTGCTGCACGTCGAAGATAGCGTCGAGGGTGACCAGTGTCCCGAGATCCATGTCGGCCAGCTTCTGGGCGCGAAAAAGCTCGCCAAGGAGCTGCAATAGGCCACGAATGGCGTGGTCGTCGCCCTGGGTACGGGTCGAGCGCGTGCGCAGGTTCGAGGTGATCTGCATGAGCAGGCCCACCTGACCGGGCAGCATGGGATAAACCTCGACGAAGTCCTCTCCGGTGATCTCGTCGCAGCCGTAGCCGTGCAGTTTCAGATCGCCGCGATGCCTATTGAACAGCTCGCGCAAGAGCGGCTCTTTGTCGGGCCGCTTCTTGAGCAGGCGCTTGTGAACGACGTCGCGAATGTTGGTGGTGCCAAGGTGCACGCGCAACGAGGGACGGAAGCGGTCTTTCAGCTTGCCCAGGTTGCTGTCCCCAGCGTCGTCGTCCAGCTTCTGCTGGCCGGTGGCGATGAACCAGACAGCGCCCTTCATCTTCTGGCCCAGGGCCGAGACGAAGGATTGCAGCTTGAGCATGCGGTCGTCGTCGTCGTGAACGTACTGCGAGACTTCGTCCACAACGATGAACAGGGTCTTGCCCTCGGCGTTGCGGGCCATCATGGCATCGATGGCGTCAATGACCTCGTGCGGGGCAGTCCCGGCCCCCGTGCGCGCGCCGGCCTTGCTGTCGATCCAGCTCGTCGGCTCGACGTAGCGCTCAGGGTTCAGGTCGTGCATGACGTGCGAGAAGTGGTCGTCGGCCTGCTCGTCGTCCTTGGCGACATCCCAGTCCTTGCCAAGCGTGGTCTTCGCGACGTGCAGGAAGCGCTCCCAGTCGCCGTCCATTTGCAGCTTCAGCTCGTGTTCGGCAACGAGGTTGCTCTTCTGGCAGTAACCGAGGCGCTTCTGCACCTGGCGCAGGATTGCGCAGTGGATGTGCTCGTCGTCGCGGGCCACGCCGCCGATGTCGAACACGACGGCGATGGGATCGATTTTCTCGCGAAGTTTCAGCCAGGCATCGACGAATTCTTGTCGCTGCGGAGAATCGTCGCGGTGGAGCAAGGCGCGGATGAGGGGTGTGCCGTCGGGTAGGTGCACATCGTTCAAGGCAAGCCCGAGCAGCTTGGCGAAGCTGGACTTGCCCGAGCCGTAGAAGCCCGAAATCCAGCACGAGGGCAGCTCGGGGCCGCTGTGCTTGTTCAGCTCGGTGTGGATGCCGCGAAGCAGGCGCACGAACTGCTCGTGAATGCCGCCCGAGCCGGCGCTGGTGTCGAAGCGGCGCGCACGCGGATCGCCGTCGGGGTAGCCGCCGGTGATGATGTACTCGCTGACCTCGGCCTGGATCTTTTCCGGGCTTTGCTCGTGAAAGTACACAACGGGTGGAATGTCCCGGGTGACGTTGGCGGCGAAAAGCTCATGAATCTTCATGGTTGGCCTTGGGCTCAGGGATAAATGCGCGGGCGATAGTCGTGGTCAGGGTCGAGCTCGCACATGAACGAGAGGCCACTTTGGGCGACGCGCTTGCCCGGATAGAGCAAGACGACCGGGATGTTGTGGGTCTTGCCGTCGATGTGTTTGAGCAGCGCCGAGGAGCGAAAGAAGGGATAGAGCGCGCCAGCGCGGCCGATGAAGACCAGCGAACGGTCACGCAGGCCAGGGTTCTGGTCGGCGAAGTCGCCGATCAGTTTGACCACGTCCGCGGCGATGCCGTCGGGCCCTTCCACATGGCGGGCGATGGTCTCGCTGACGTCCGCCAGGGCGCGGTCGGGGTTTCGCTCGAACAGACGGCGTTCACGAGCGATGAGGCGTTCCACGTTGTCCTGGCCCGTGCGCCGGATGCGTTCGATGAGCAGCTTCTGCAGTGAGATGGGCAGAACCTCCCACCCCTCGGCGGCCAGCTCTAGGGTCAGCTGGAGCATGAGGTGCCGGAGTTTGAACTCTTCGCTGGGCAAATACGGCAGGATGGCGAAGCGATAGTTCCGCATCGTGCTTATGCGCGGACCGCCCTCGGACAGCAGGTCGCGCTTGAGGGCGGCCATGGCCTCGTCGAGATCGCCGAAGTGGGTTTCCTCTGTCACGCCAGTACCTCGCGAGCCCAAGCGCCAAGATGGCGGTAGTCCCAGTCGATCTCAGTCAAATGCATCATGCTGCGAATGCGCAGCCCCGGCAGCGTGCGGGCGCGGGAAAGCAAGAGATCTTCGTCCAGGCCCACCGAGCGCAGGTAGGGGTTGGCCGTCAGCGTGCCCTCGAAGCGCGTTTCGCGCAGGAGATAGAGTAGATAGGCGAGTGCGAGGTCGCTGACCTTTGGGAAATGCAGCGTGCGCGGATCGCGCTTGGACACGAGACCGGCTTCAAGGGCGGCCGAAAGCAGCTTGCTGCCGAACTGGACCAGCGTGGCCTCGGACCAGCGGTTTGGGTACTCGGCACGCAGCCAGCGCAAGATGGCGTCGCGATCTACACGCGCGGTGCCGAGAGCGCGACGCTGGTTCAGGAACCCGTCTGTGAAGTTGCGGTAGAGCGGATCCGAGAGCTGCAGGTGCCAGTGGCAAATGACCTGGCGGCTGGGCACGTCCATCCCGCGCCAGCGGGCAAGAGCCGGAAGCGCGTGCGGAAAAGCATCGTATCGCGCCTGAAAACTGGTCAGCAGGTAACGAACGCGCTCCATGCTCTTGGCGCCGAACCAGCGCCCCTCGAAGGCGTCGCGCACGCGGGCGCCCGTGGGTACGGTGGGGTCGACATGCTCCCAATAGCGGCGCGAATCCTCGATGTCCAGGGCCAGGCGCAGAATTCGCGTGTGGATCTCGGTCGTTTCGCCAGCGAGAGCCGCCAGCGGGGCCGTGGTCGGGGATGGGGTTACGTCCTGCCCTACGAGCACGGCTATGGCCCCACCCGGAAGAAGGGCAACGGGTACGCATCCGCTGGCGGCACCAGCGCCGCGACCAGCTGGCGCACGAGATCGTTGGCGCCGGCGGGTGGTGCGCCTTTGAGCTGACGGCCGACAGGCGGAACCGGACTGAAGGCAGCCGTCCCGCCGGCAGAGAATGCGGCGATGGCTTTGTCCTGGGACCACTGACCACCGAGGGCAAAAGGCAGCGGCAACGCCTCGGTCGGGGGGCTGCTGGCACGCTTGTGCGCGGCGAGGCGGTCAGACAATTTCTCGTCCACCTCGAATCCCAGGAAGAAGATCGTCCGTAGCCGATCCGGCTCGCCATGCCGCTCACGCGCCCTGGTATCCGTCTGCCTGGCCGCCTCCCGAACCGCCTCCAGCGCAGCCCAGGCATGCGTGCGTGGGACCAGGCGAGCAAGGAGGTCACCGCCACCGTCGGGGTCGACCAGGTCGGTGTCCCACCAGCCGAGGCGCTTTGGCTCGCAGCGCCCCTCGCCTGCCCAGGCAACGAGGAACTGCAGCGCGAGGATCTCGTCGAGGGCGGCCTCGGTCAGGGGCGCGGTGGGCACGGAGATGACGCGGTCCTTGGCTACCGCCATCGCACGCTCTGCTGTGGGTCAAACGAGCACATCAATGGCGAAGATTGTAACAGGATCCGGTGACACGGATCGGGGCGGTTACGCCGACAACCATCTCGCTCTGGCACGCCGCCGTCCGCTATCAATCGGCAGAACCAGGCCGCCCATCGAGTTTCGGTCAGGCGTGGCAGGGCTGGGCAGCCGGATCGAGACGCCTCGTCGAGTCTCTGCCGCGACAGATCGTTGACATGGCCCGTGCCAGGCGCGACGCTTGATGGCGGGGACCATCTTCGTGTGGACTCGTCCTAAGGCCGCAAGTTCGAGAGGTACACATGTCGTTGAAACAGCCCGATTGGGATCGGTACAAGTGGGACACTGTTGTAGAGGTGTGGGAATCGGTTGCGCTTGCCATGGACATAGATCCCGAAGCCCTGAATACGGCGGAAAAGCAAGGTAAGGGGAAAGCCCACGCTACCTCCGGCCTCGCCGTCCTTGCCCGGTATCAGGACCGCCTAAGGGAAGCAGTGGAAGACCTGCGAATGCCCGAAGCTGACCAGCACTACAAGATCAGCCTCTACGACTTCGCTTGGCGGATGTTGCTGGGGCCGGAATGGAGTTTGCCCGAAAAGTTTCCACGCTTCAAACCGGTCCCCTGGGAGGTTTGGCGTAACAAACCAACTGCAGAGTTGTGGAAAGTTGTCGCGGTTTCCGTGGATATCTCCCCCGATTTTCTTCCGGAGAATCACAAGTTTTCGCTCAAATATGCCGCCCAATGGGGGTTTCCTGACAAATTCCTGAAGCGGTACGAGATTGCCGACTCCAGCCTTAACCATGGCCTGCGCACAGTACCCCCACCTCCAAATCACCTCGCAGGCGACTTCTGGCCAACCAAGGTTTTCATGGAAGATTTTGCAAAACTCGCGCAGAAAATCGGGTGGGATCTACCGAAGGACTTCCCGACACCATCGCCGGACTTGACCCAAACCAAGGGCAAGTGGCCGTGGGGGGACTACGAAACGAAGCTGCTGGGACACTTAGCGGCGGCCGTCCAAGAGTTCTGGACAAAGTGGGATTCCACCAACCCCCGCACGGCGCCGACGAACGAAAGAGTCGAAGAATGGTTGAAAGGCCGTGGCCTCAAAGCCAGCAGGGTCAGAGAGATCATAGCGCAAATCATCCGATCAGATGATGCTCCTCGCGGTGCCCGTCCAACCCCCTGACGGAGATTCGAAATAGTAGAAGAAAATACCCGCGCCACCCAGCCCCCTATTTTTCTAGGCTCTTTCGAGCGTTGGCAGCACTTTTCGCGCTCTCCATCCGCGGGTCCCGCGCATTTTCAAATGGGCATCTTGGGCAAACAATGCCCGCAAGATGTTCACAGTTGAGAGAAGAAGAAGCGCAACTCGCCGCCTCCCCGCGCACGTGGTGCGTGCAATCGCTGTTGCAGCAGCCACCGACCCTACGACTGTAGCGCGCGTGATAGCGGGGCTGCCCACGCGGCCGGCTACGCGCGACCGTATCCTGCGCGCACTACGTGACCGAGAGCGGACGCACATCGTGGATGGTGCGCGAGAAGGGGGCCAACCATGACCGTCGACGCTGCGCTGGCCGCCATCGTGGCAGATGCCGTGGCACCGCTTGCCGGTCAGATCCGCGAGCTACGCGGCGAGGTGGCAGCACTGAGGGCTGTCTCGCCGCCAAAGTTTGGCACCGTTGCGGACGCGGCTCGCATCCTGGGTGTTAGCGACCAGACGATCCGTAGGAAGATCACACTGGGCGAAATCTTGTCGATGAGGGTCGGACGCAGCGTGCGCGTAGACATATCTAGCCTGCGGCCGGCCGACCCGACGACGGTGGTAGAGCTGGCGCGCGCCGCGAGGGAGCAACCATGACTCGTCCATCCCGTGTGTTTCGGGAGTGTGGACTTGCCCAGCAAGCGTGGGATCTGGCGCGGGCAGTAGCTGCACTCGCGCAGGCAGCTGCGGCCTTGTTAGCCGCGCCCGGCGCCCATCGAGGAGCGCGCGGGGTGCGCCCATGATGTCTGCCGTGATAGCCGAATTCTGCGCTGCGGCTGCCGAGCGCGGACTGCTGGTGCCCAACGATCTACAAGCAGATGGCCAGCTTCACCGCTGTCCCACCGCCGATGGCAAACCTGGCAACCGGGATGGGGCGTACCTCTTGCACGTAGACGGCATACCAGCCGGCGGCTTCCAGAATTGGGCCGACGGAAGGGGCTGGCAGGATTGGTGCTCGCGCAAACCGGACACGCTGTCAGACGCGGATCGCGCCGCACACTATGCGCGGGTCGCCGAAGATACGAAACGGCGAGCTACCAAGCTGGCTCAAGATCGCGCCGATGCACGAGCCGAGGCCCAACGGATTCTGGCCGAGTCGGCCCCGTGCGAGTCGCACGAATACCTGACCAAGAAAAATGTCCAGGCCCATGGACTGCGCATGACCACTCGCGACTATGATCTGATCTGCAGCGACGGGCACACTATGCACGTGCCTGCTGGTGTGCTGGTAGTTCCGCTCTGCGATTCTGCCGGCGGACTGCACAGCCTAGAATTCATCTGGCCCGACGGGAAGAAGCGTTTTCTGCCTGGCGGACAAAAGGAGGGGCATTTCTTCCTGCTCGGTAATCCCGACGCCATCAAGGCAATATTGTGCTTCGCAGAGGGTTTCGCGACTGGCGCCACGATCCACGAGGCGACTGGGTACCCGACGTTCGTTGCGTTCGACTGCGGCAATCTGGCGTCGGTGGCGCGAACTGCCCGCAAGCAGTACCCCGACTCGACAATCATCGGCTGCGCGGATGACGACTACATGATTCCCGGGAACCCCGGCCTCACCCACGCGATGAGAGCCACGCAGATCGTCGATGGACGGTTGGCGGTGCCCAATTTCGGCGAGAACCGCCCAGAGGGCGCTACTGATTTTAACGACCTTTACCAGGCCCAGGGGACCGATGCTGTCAAGGCATGCATCGCAGCCGCGGCATCACCCGTCACACCACCGTCGAATCAACCCGATCGCGAGGTAGCCCTCACCGACACGGGAAATGCGGAACGGTTCACTAAGATGTTTAGCGAAAAAGTTCGCTATGTCCCCGAATGGGCCCAGTTCTTCGTCTGGGATGAGAGGCGCTGGGTGGAAGACTCCGGAACAGTCCGCGGTCTTGAATTCACCAAGAATGTGGCACGCTCCTTCCTTCTGGACGCCCATGCGTGCACAGATGAATACAGGCGCACAGCAATCTCGAAACACGCATTGCGATCGGAACAAGAACCTCGCCGCAAGGCCATGCTCTCGCTGGTCAAGGCGGAATCCGCACTTTGGCTGTCGCACGAGATGTTCGACCGAGATCGACTGCTGCTCAATGTCCTGAACGGAACGATCGACCTTCGCACGGGCAAGCTAAAGTCGCACGACCGACAGGATTTCATTACGCGTGTCGTGCCGGTCGCCTACGACGCGGCAGCATCTTGCCCGCGCTGGGAGGCATTCCTTCGTGAAGTCCTGCCGGACGAGGACACGATCGCCTTCATAAAGCGCGCGGTCGGGTACAGTCTCACCGGCGATGTATCGGCGCATTGCCTCTTCTTCCTGTTCGGTCTGGGGGCCAACGGAAAGTCCGTGTTTCTTCGCGTACTCATGGCTTTGCCGGGTGAATATGCCGTCCAGGCCCCGACCTCAATGCTGCTCGCGAAGCGTGGCGAGACACACCCCACGGAGATAACAACGCTTCATGGGCGCCGGGTAGCGGTCTGCCAGGAAACCCCGGCCGGGCGAGGATGGGCTGAGGAGATCCTCAAGCACGTCACGGGTGGCGATCGGATTACGGCCCGGCGGATGCGGGAAGACTTCTGGGAGTTCGACCCGACCCACAAGCTTTGGGTCTCTGGGAATCACAAGCCGGCCGTGCGTGGCATGGACGAAGGAATTTGGCGACGGCTCCGTCTCGTGCCTTTTCAAAAAGTCTTCCCCGAAGGTGCCCAAGACCGCAAGCTCGCGGACAAGTTACTCGCGGAGCTGCCCGGAATCCTGGCCTGGGCAGTCCAGGGCTGCCGAGAGTGGCAACGAGATGGTCTGGGAACCAGCACTATGGTGAAGGCCGCCACTGCAGACTATCGCGAGGAGTCGAACCGTCTGGGCCCGTTCCTGGTCGAGCGCTGTGAGTTGCGGCCTGGTGTCGTAGTTACCCGCGCCGAGTTGTATCGCAGCTACACGATATGGTCTCAGGACCAAGGCGAACAGCGGCCGATGTCAGAGCGAGAATTCGTCGATGCGCTACGATCGCAAGGTGTCGAAGAATGCTGGCCCAAGAACGCTAGCGGAAGGAAGTGCCGGGGTTGGCGGGGGATCAAACTTGCTGGTGGCGCCGCCAACACATACGCGCCTGATTCCAGTGCAGAGCATGCTGCCGCGCCCATGCGGGAGGCCAACCAGAATCCAAACAACCAAGCATCGACATCGGTCGACGACGAGGAGGATCTTGTATGACCACCTCGGCACCCACGGTCTTGGCTCGGTGCCGGGACCGCGGGATTGAGCTGCAGGTGTGCGGCGAAAACATCAAACTGATCGGGACGAAGGATGCGCGCGACGAACTAAGACCCGCCATCTTGGCCTGCAAGCCCGAGCTACTTGCGCTCCTGCGCGAAAGTCCCCCTCCACCGGCAGTACCTACGAGCGAGCCCCCGGCAAACCGCGACGGAGGCTATGAGTTGGTCACCTCGGACGGACAGCTTGAGGTTGTTGCCCAGGCTGTTCATCGGGCCGGGAAGGTTGCTCTCGACATCGAGACCACGGGCCTTGACCCAATTCTCGACAGCCCCCGCCTGCTTCAACTCGCGCTGCCCGACGGCCCCATCTACGTCATCGACCTCAAGACCATCGGAAACATCAGCGTCCTGGGCAAAGCGCTGGCTACCGTCACGGCAGTCGGTCACCACATCCAGTTCGATCTCGTCTTTCTGAAGCACCACCACGGGATCGTCGTCCGCCAGGCCAGATGCACCATGTCGGCGGCACGCTTGCTCGACGCTGGCTTGCACTTCAAGGCCAAGAACTACTTCACCCTAGCCGCCGTCGCGGACCGGTATCTTGGCATCGAACTCGACAAGACGCTCCAGACATCCATGTGGTCCGGAACGCTCACGCCTGAGCAACTTTCCTACGCGGCGGCCGACGTACGCCACCTGCTGCACGTACACGATGCCCTTGAGCAAGCACTGCGCGAACAACACCTCACCGGAGTCTACGGCCTGGAGTGCGATCTCATACCTGTCGTGGTTGATATGCAGCTTGCAGGGGTGCCCATGGACGCCACTCGATGGCAGGGCTACATCGCCCTTCAGCAGAAAACCCTGCATGAACTGGAGCAGCAACTCGCCGCCGAGCTGCCGGGGATAAACCCAAGATCATCCAAACAGGTGTTGCCGGCCCTTCGTGCCCTTGGTTGCGACATCGCCAGCACCAGCGCTGATGCTCTCGCCGTGCACCTTGGCGTTCCGGTTGTACAGCACTTGCTCAAATACAGAAGCACCTTGGCATTCGTCCGCGGGCCAGGGGCTGCAATCGCCAATGCACTGGCACGCCATGGCGACAACCGAGTTCACGTCGCGCTTTTTCCTCTCGCCGCTCCCACGGGACGAATGAGCTGTCGCGCCCCCAATCTGATGGCTTTGCCAAAATCTCACGATGTCCGTCGGTGCGTGGTGGCTGGGCCGGGAAACAATTTTGTTCGATGCGACTACGCGGCTATCGAGCTCCGGGTACTAGCTGAAGTCACACAGGACCCGCGTTTGCTCCAAGTCTTTCGCACCGGAGGCGATCCGCATAGAGCCACCGCAGCTCTCCTGCTACACAAACCGGAAGCAGAGGTGACCAAGGCGGAGCGCCAGCGCGCCAAGCCGGCGAACTTCGGCGTGAGCTTCGGGATGGGCGCCCCGCGCTTCGTAGACTACGCGCGCACGGACTACGGGGTTGAGCTTTCGCTGGAGGAGGCCAAAAAGTTCGTGATGGGCTTCAGGGCCGCCTATGTCGGCGTCGCTGCCTGGCAGGTCCGTACCGGTCGTCTCATGCCCTCCGCTGTCCGCACGGCTAGCGGTCGCCTTCGTCGCTTCGACGAGGACGACGGCGGCTACTGCGAACGCTTGAACACCCCGATCCAGGGCACCGCCGCCGATGGCATGAAGAGAGCGATGGTTCTACTTCACCAGCAACTCCCCAGGCTAGGAGCCCGGTTGGTTCTGGTAGTGCATGACGAGGTCCTCGTCGAAGCGCCGGCGGCGGTGGTTGAGGAGGTGAAGACAGTGGTGGAGTCAGCGATGAGAAAGGGGATGGAGGACTACGTGAGTTCGGTGCCGATTGAGGCCAAGGCCAGCATCCAGCGGACATGGGCCGAGAATGACGTTGTCGAAAGGATGCCAGACGCCGGAGGCAAACTTACGACCCCTTGAGCTGGGAACGAAGGCGGAGCATCTTCGGATCATGAACCAGCACACCGCCCGCGATCCCGGCACCACGGCGCGACTCTGCATCGCCGCAGCTCTTTTGCGCAACACAGATCAAAGAAATCACAAGATTGCGTGCCACGCCGGCCAGCTGGCCGCGCTTGGTCGACAACGAAGGGAAGAAAGGAAGGAAGAACCATGGACCAAAATAGACGAAAAACTCACGATCCAAGAAGGAGGCCCGCTGACCCTGGAAAGCCCCGCGATCGGTCGGCGTGCGAGCGCACCGCCACGCCGGCGGATGAGCGGGCACGGTGGCTGCGTGCAAACCGGGGGTGGCGCCATGCCTCGTAAGCCAAGGCGCCGAACCTGGGGCAGCGGCTCGGTCTCCCAGCGGGGTGGCCGGTGGTGGATACGGTGGCGGCAGAATGGGCGGCAGCTCGCCAAGTCCTACGCGACGAAGGATCTGGCCGAAAAGGTGCTGGCCAAGATCACTCGCGACGTAGCGGCCGGCGGCGTAGGTCTGCCTCGCGACTACGACGAGTCGCCGAACCTCGAAACGCTGGCGAAGGTTTGGCTTGAACGGCGCAAGGCCACGCACAGGTCATGCCGTGATGACCGTTCTCGGTGGAATACCCACCTAGGCCCCGCCTTTGGCAAGATGAAGGCGCACGAGATCGACGCCGCCCAGCTTCGCAGATTCATCGAAGGCAAGCTGGCGAAGGGCCTGGCCGCGAACACGGTTGGGAACCTAGTCCGCCAGATGTCGACTTTCTTCGCGGACATCGTCGAACAGGGCCACGCCCCGGCAAACCCGGTAAGCGCCCTACCCCGTTCAACCCGGCGCCTTTACCGTCCTGGCCACGACTCGCGGACCACAGCGTTCATCGAGAAGATGAGCGATATTGAGCGGGTGTTCCGGCAACTGCCCTCACCCGTCAACATAGCTTTCGCCGTCGGAGCGTTCGCGGGACTACGCACGGGCGAAGTACTGGGACTGAACTGGCGAGACGTGGACATCGAGAACCGGCGCCTTCACATTCGGCAACAGGTCAACCGAGGAAGGATTGGGTCCTTAAAGGATGACGACTCGCGAGTCGTGCCGATGCTGACTCCCTTGGTGCCGGTCTTGACCGAGTGGCGGCTTGCCACTGGCGGCCAAGGGATGCTGTTTGCGCCAGCCCACCCAACACGAGGGGGACGTCCCGACATCGGAACCGATCCCACGTTCGTTCGGCCCCCTACCTTCGCCCGGCACCTCAGGCTGGCCCTCACCGCTTGCGGTCTGCCCGGCATGACCTGGTATCAGGCAACGCGCCACACGTTCGCGTCGCAGTTCGTCTTGGGAGGGGGGAGCATCGAGAAATTGTCCAAAATTCTTGGCCACGCCAGCGTCGTCACCACGGAGCGCTACTCCCACTTGCGTGCCGATCTATTCCGGCAGTCAGACTATGACGTCATGCCAGCGGATCTATCCTCACCGATGGGGAACGTGGTATCTCTTCCCCGTTCATCGCGCCCAAATGAGTACAGTATGAGAACGGCGCATGAGGACAACGCAAAGAAGAAACTAGCATTTTCTAATTGAATCCAAATGTTTGGCCCCGTAGCTCAGGTGGATAGAGCGACGGTTTCCTAAACCGTAGGTCGCCTGTTCGAATCAGGCCGGGGTCACGAGATGAACGACAGTGAGCGCAGCGTGGCTTCGCCACGCGGAGCGAAGGGGGCGCGGGGGTATGTGAGCGGAGCGAACCACACCCCCGAAACAATTGCCCGCCTCTTCGAATCAGGCCGGGGTCACGAGATGAGCGACAGTGAGCGCAGCGTGGCTCGGCGAGCGCAGCGTGGCTCCGCCACACGGAGCGAGGAGGGCGCGGGGGGGTGGGAGCGGAGCGAGCCACACCCCCGAAACAATCGCCCGCCTGTTCGAATCAGGCCGGGGTCACGATGATGGTCGTGGTTCAGCGCGTGTCGCGCGCCGAGGTTCGCGTCGAGGGCGAGGTCGTCGGCAAGATCGACCTTGGGCTGGCGGCGCTTGTGGGCGTCGAGCGTGGAGACAGCGATGCCGACGCCGACGTGCTCGCGCGTAAGTTGGTGGCCTTGCGCATTTTCCCCGGCCGCACGCCGATGGACCTGTCGATCAAGGACGTTCACGGCGCCTGCCTCGTCGTCAGTCAGTTCACGCTCGCGGGCTCAACCCGCAAGGGCAACCGCCCCAGTTTCGATCGCGCGGAAGATCCTGTCCTGGCGCAGAAGCTCTACGAGCGCATGGCCGCAGGCATTCGCGCCGAAGGCATCGACGTCGCGACCGGCCGTTTTGCCGCTGACATGAAGGTCGAACTGGTCAACGATGGGCCGGTGACGTTCATCCTGCGGGCGCGTGGTGGGGCGCTGACCGGGGAGTAGGCCGCACCCAGGGAGCACACGAGCAGGGTCAGGTGAGGATCTGCGACGTGTCGGTGTCGTCGTCCAACACCTCACGGACCTTGTTCGCCAAGTCGCCGACGGTAAACGGCTTACCGATGAAATGCGTTCCTTCATCGATCTCACCATTGCGGACGAATGCATTGTCGGCGTAGCCGGACATGTACAGAACCTTGACGGTCGGGCGCATTTTCGCCAGCTCTTGCGCGAGAGCTCTGCCGCTCATCCGCGGCATGACCACGTCGGTTAGGAGAAGATGGATATCGCCAGCGTGCTCCGCCGCTATCCTCAGCGCCTCGTCGCCAGCAGTGGCCGCAAGGACCTTGTAGCCAGAAGCCTCGAGGGATCTGATGACGACCCTTCGCATCGCTTCCTCATCCTCGACCACCAGGATGGTTTCGGTCCCCGTGGATTGATCCACGATCGCTCGCAGGCGGGTCGAGGTCAGTTTGACCGAGAGCTCGCGCGGGAAGAAGATCTCGAAGGTGGTGCCCAGGCCGAGCTTGCTGTGCACCCCGATACTGCCGCCGCTCTGCTTGATGATGCCGTACACCGTGGATAGTCCGAGTCCGGTCCCCTTGCCCTTCACCTTGGTGGTGAAGAAGGGCTCGAAGAGCTGCGCTTTGGTCTGCTCGTCCATGCCGCAGCCCGTGTCCGTGACCGCGAGCCGGACGTAGGGGCCGGACTTCACGGCCCCGAGGTGCGCGGCATCTCCCTCATCGAGATCGACGTTGGAAGTCTCGATGGTCAGCTTGCCCCCATCAGACATGGCGTCGCGGGCATTGACCACCAGGTTCATCAGAACTTGCTCTATCTGGCCTGGATCGGCGCGCACCACGCCGAGATCTGGCGCGAGGACCTGGATGAAGTCGATGTCCTCGCCGAGGATCCGCCGAAGCATTTTTTCGACCCCCTCGGCCACCTGATTCAGGTTCAGCGACACGGGCTGCAGCAACTGTTTGCGGCCAAAGGCAAGGAGCTGCCGGGTCAGCGCGGCCGCACGATCTCCCGCCTTTTTCACCTCGAGGAGATCGTCCTTGAGCGGGTCGCCTTCTCGGAGTCTCTGCATCGCGAACTCGGTGTAGCTCAGGATCACGGAGAGCAGATTGTTGAAGTCGTGGGCTATGCCTCCGGCGAGCATGCCGATGGCCTCCATTTTCTGAGCCACCTGGAGTTGGTGTTCGAGCTTCTTGTGCTTTTCCTCGGTGCGCTTGCGCTCGGTGATGTCGCGGATGTTGCACTGGATCACTTTGGTCTGGCCCACCAGATACACGTTGCTGACGAACTCGACATTGATGAGCCGCCCATCGCGCGTTTCGAGCGGCAAGTCTTCGTAGCGGACATATTCCTTCTCTTGCAGCTCCTTGAAGACTTCCCGAGAGACTGCGACGTCTTTGAACGGACCGAGGTCCCAGATGTTCTTCCCGAGGAAATCCGCGTGGGAATAGCCAAGCAAGGAAATCAAAAAGGGATTGGCGTCAACCACCTTCCCTGAGTGAGCATCGAGAATCAAGATGCCATCCTTCGCCGATTCGAAGAGCCGCCGATAGCGCGTCTCGGAGTCGCGCAGATCAGTCGCGGCCTGATTGCGCTCGGTGACAGTTTGTTCGGGGGTCATAGCTTGCTTGCCTGCGCTAGGTTTCCGTATCCGCCCGTCGACCTTTCTCGCTCTCCGGCTCAGCATTCGATCCCTCGCCATGTCTCGCCATCCCTCGTAGCGCAAACAGCGCTTGGCAATGGCGTAGCGAAGTGTACCTGATCCCCGCAGCCAGCAACGTGAATCGCGCGATCAAGTCGGCCGACGTCCCCGCGTCATCGCGGACTGAGCCACCCATGCCAGGTTTCAAGACCCTTTCCTCTCGCATCGAGGCGGATGACAATGCTCCCATGAAGACCGCTGTGGCCCGCAAGGGTGTGCCGACCAACTTCCTCGCCTTCCTTTTCATGGTGTCTTGCTTCCAGAAACGTCCTGCACGCTCATTTTCACCGCGACGCCGACCGCGTTGGGTCCATTCGCCAGCTCGATTTCAGTCACCGCGAATCCTGGCACGAGCTCGCCTTTGCTGATTCTGGTGACCGGCATAGTCGTCCAGTCCGGGCAGTTCTTGGTCGCGCCCGCGACCATCGACCTGGGCACCATCGTCGTTGGCGCGCTGGCACCCCAGCAGACCATCACAATCGCCACACAGAGCGCACTAGCGGACTTGACCGTGCTGTCGAGCGGACCGGATGTGAAGGTCGATGCAACCAGCACCTGTACTTCCACGCTGGCCGCAGGCGTAACCTGCGTTGTGGTCGTCAGCTTTTCCGCGTCCACCGCCGGCAGCAAGAGCGACAGCATTGTCATCAGCGCGGGTGGCAGGACCGTGGCCATTCCCATTACCGCGACCGTCGTGAACTTCGCCAAGCTTGTCATCAGCCCAAGCACGGCGGCCTTCGCGACCACGGTGGGCGTCACGAGTTCGTCCATCACTTTCGCAGTTGCCAACGCGGGCGATCTCGCGACGGGCGCGCTTACGACGAGCATCACCGGAGCCGACGCCGCCGACTTTGTGATTTCAGCAAATAGCTGCGGCATGCTGGCTCCGCTGTCGGTTTGCTCGATTTCCGTCGTCTTCGCGCCCAGCAACTCCAGCGCCGCCGCTGAAACCGCGACCCTCACTGTGCAGGATGGTGGCGTTGGCGCCTCAGCGGTCATGGCGGCGCTAAGCGGCAGCGTCTACCCAGGCCCGGCGCTTGCCATCACCTCGGACCGATCCGACCTCGGTGCGGTTCCCATCGGTACTACCGGCACCGCCACGGTCTTCACCGTGACCAATTCCGGCGACACCGCTTCTGGCACCCTGGCGGCATCGGTGTCGGGCCCGGAATTCGTCATCATCGGCGACACCTGCACTGGGGTCTCCCTGGCCAAGAGCGCGTCTTGCATTGTCAGCCTGGCCTTGAAGCCGACCACCCTCGGCGCGAAAGCCGCCACGTTCAAGGTAGCCGGCAACTCAGGCGCAACGGCCGTCAAGAGCATTACAGGCAGCGGCACCTCCTAGAGGGCTCAATCATGCGCATCGCCGTGCTTGCGGATATTCACGGAAACCTTCCGGCACTTGAGGCCGTGCTGGCTGACCTCGCCCACCGCGAAGTCGATCAGGTCGTCAACCTAGGCGATCACCTCTCGGGTCCGCTCTTGCCGCGCGAGACAGCCGACCTACTCATGGCGCAGTCCTGGGTGCAGATAGCCGGCAATCATGAGCGCCAGCTGCTTTCATTCGACCGGGCGACGGCTGGCCCCTCGGATCGATATAGCCACGCCCACATCAATGAGGAACACTTCGCCTGGTTGCGTGCTCTGCCACCGACTGTCCAGATCAACGGTGACGTGCTGCTTTGCCATGCCTCGCCTCGCAGCGATAGCGAGTATCTCCTCGACACCGTCGAAGCGGGGCGCGTTCGGCTGGCATCGGCAGCCGAGCTCGGCCAACGCACGGCCGGTGTGAGCGCGACAGTGATCCTGTGCGGGCATTCGCATGTGCCTCGCACGGTGAGGACAAGCAATGGCCAGCTCCTGGTCAATCCCGGCAGCGTGGGCCTGCCGGCCTTCGACGACGAGAATCCAAGCCACCACGCGGTCGAGACCGGCTCTCCCGACGCGCGCTACGCCCTGCTGGAACGCCGGGCATCCGCGTGGACCGTGGCGCTGCTTGCCGTGCCCTACGACTTCGAATCCATGGCAAGGCTGGCCCACCACAACGATCGCCCCGACTGGGCGCACGCCCTGCGCACCGGGTACGTCTCCGCGAATCGACGGTAGCCGAGTCCACACGACCTGCGCCATGATATCCGACTGCGGCGTGTTTCCCCAACCGGCAGCGCGTGATCTACTTCATCGACTCGCAGTGCTGCTCGCAGGCGCTGCGCTGGTCGGGTTTGCCCGCGTTCTGGTCGAAGGGGCCCGTGTGCAGTGGTGGCATTTGGGCGGTCCTGCAATCGGCCAGGCAGTCCGAGATGCGGCGCTGCCGGTCCGGTGATGGAGTCGTCGCACAGGCCACCAGAATGCACGCTGTCAGCACGACGAGGACTCTCCGACGCATCCGCCGACTCTATCATTTCCTCTTGCGTTCGTTTTCCGCGATCCGCGCCTTGACCACCTTTTTGACCAGGGCGGCTGGCATGGGCTTGTCCGCGGAAAACTGGATGGTGCCCTTAGAGGTGCGGTAGCCCTTGAGCTCGTTCTTGAGCGCCGCAATCACCGCCGGGCCTGGAAACAGGCTGCAATGGTTGGAGAACGCGGCGAGGCCGAGGAGCATGCCCTCGTATTTGAACATGGGCATGCGCCAGCTGATGCCCTCGGTGGTCTCGGCGGGCGCAGCGGCCCGGATTGCTGCGCGGACCTTCTTCAGTGTGGTGCGGGCTGGTTCTGGAACGCCCGCAATGTAGTCATCGACGGTCCTCGCTGCGACAGAAGTGGTCTTCTTCATTCGATCGAACCTCCTCGGGCCGGATTCTACGTGCTGAATCTCTCGGCGGCGCGAGCCTTGGCCTTTGCAGCCTCCTCTTCTCGGTTCTTGGACGGAGCGGTGGTCTCCAGCGACTGGAGAAGCCGGCTCGCAACGGCACAGATGTCATCAACGGCGGCCTGGAACGAGGCCTCGTTGGCTTTCGACGGCTTGGTGAAGCCGCTGATCTTGCGCACGAACTGCAGCGAAGCCGCCCCTACCTCTTCGGGTGTGACGGGCGGATCGAAGTTGAAAAGCGTTCTGATGTTTCTGCACATGGGATCTCGTCGTCTGACGCGGATACGACAGTTCTACGACAATCCTTGGATGTAGTGTGTGGGGCGAGGGTTTCCAGCCAACCTCGTCACCGTGGCGCCGTGACGGCATCCCAAAGAACGGTCGCGACTTGCGTCGTTGGCCTTGGAGGGCAACATGATCAGTCGAAGGGACGTATTGCTGCATACGGGAAGCGCGCTGGCCTTGCTGGGTGGGGTGGGCAACGCTTGTGGCGCGGGCCGAGGGCAAGCGGGAGGTGCCTGCCGGCGTGCCCATGGGCAAGCACGCCGTGGTCCCCCTGCCCTTCGATGCCAAGAAGCTCAAGGGTCTGTCCGAGCGCATGGTGACATCCCACCACGACAACAACTATGCTAGCGCAGTCGCGAATCTGAACAAGGTCGAGGATGAGCTTTCGCGCGTCCGCAAGGAGACACCGGGCTATCTGGTGGCAGGACTGCGCGAGCGCGAGCTGACCTACACCAACTCGCTCATCCTGCACGAACACTACTTCGGCAACCTGGGCGGCAACGGCAAGTCCGACGGCGCCATTGCCAAGGCGCTTGGCGATGCCTTCGCGGGCCACGGGCGCTGGGAAGAGCTCTTCCGCGCCACCGGCATGAGTCTGTCAGGCGGCAGTGGCTGGACGATTCTGGACTACAACTTCCACTCGAACGACCTGCGGACGTACTGGTCGGGCAACCACACCCAGCAGCCATCTTTCAGCGCGCCGCTGCTGGTGATGGACATGTACGAGCACGCCTATCAGATGGACTTCGGCGCCGCAGCGGCGAAGTACGTGGATGCCTTCTTCGCCAACACCAACTGGGGCGAGGTGAATCGCCGTTACGAGCGCGCTCTCGGCATGGCGCGTGCGAGCTAGCGCGGGTTATCGGTAAAAGGCCACCATCGCGTTGTAGGCATCCGGATCCGTGGTGGTATTGTCCGAGCGGAAGTAGAAGGTCGCGGCACCGAAACCAGAATCAGCCACCGACACGTTCACCTCTAGCACGTCCAGGCCCGTCTTCAGGCCAAGTCGGAATTGGGGAAGCCAACTGCCCCCGGAAAAACGGCTGGCATAGGCGCCAAAGGTCGTCGTGGTCGTGGTGCTTAAATCCTTGCGCCAGACCGCGAGAGCGTTTCCGCTCGCATCGATCGCGAGTTTCGGCATGGCGTACGCGTCGACCAAGTAGCCCGCGACGTTGTCCGTTTCGAGAACCGTGACGTCGCTCCAGCTCCCAGTCACCGTTCCGTGAGTGCCCATGACATTCATGCCGCCGGAGGCGAGCCCCTGCTGCAAGAGAATCGTGACGTTGTCCTGCTCATCCATGGCCACGGCCAGGGCACCGATGGTGTCGGAGGCGAGGATCGGAGGCGTGACAGTACTCCACCCCACTGTCGGATTGTAGGTTCTGGCGGACAGCCCAACGGTAGACCCGCTCGACTCGGACCACACGAACACGCCTTCGCCCTTTCGGTTCATCGCGACAGCTCGACTGTCAGCTTGGGCAGTCGGATAGTTGGGATCCAAATAGGTGGGCGTGCTGAAGCTCTGGCCAGTGAAGATGGCCGCCGCAACGCCAGTATCGTAGTTACTATCTTCCTTGTCGAAAATCAGAATGCCATTGCCCGAGGCATCGACGACAAGGCGCGGATCCTGTTCCGCGTAATCGGCATTCGGAGCAACCATGGTGGGGTTTTCCGTCCACGCTGAACCGTCGTAGTACGCCGAATAGAGCGGCCAGGTGCCATCGGCGAGTTGTTTCGTGTAGACCGCCCGGGCGGTTCCATTGCGAGCCACCGCCAACTGAAGGTGCCAGGTGTAAAGGGAGGTGATGCGGACCGGCGAGCTCCATGCAAGCCCGTCCGAAGTCCGGGATGCCCAAAGACCTACCAGCGTCGAATCCGAGGTGGAGCTTTGGCCCCACAGCAAGAGCACGTTGCCCTTTGCATCCGCGCCGATGGTGACGTCCTGGGGGCCGCCGCGGCTCTCCACGACGATGGTCTTCTCCCAGGTGCCCGTGGTTTTGTTCCAACGCTTCACCTTGACGGCCGTGCTCTCGCGCCAGGCCACGTAAACGTGTTCGTTCACCGGATCCACGGCGACGACGGGATAGTACGAGGCGTTGATGAGGTCGTTCTCGATATTCTGTGCGGGCTCCCATCCGGGGACATGGCCGGCCTCAATGGCATCTCTGGCGTCGGGCTGGACAGAAGGACCGTCGGGCTGGACAGGGCTGGTATCAGCGGCGTCTGGAGCGGACGGGCCATCGCCGATTCCAACATCCGCCACCTTTTCATCTGGCGAATTGGCGCGATCCGCGGAGCCTGTTTCCGAGATCGGACCGTCGGGCAAGCCGACATCGCGGCCTGCGTCCGGCGCGATGGCATCGATGGAGGCAACGTCCGGGGCACCGTCGGAAGCTCCGGCGTCGACACCACCATCTGGAGTAATGGCGATCGCATTGAGCACGAGCTGAACGGGTCCCACGCTTCCCCCAACCTTCAGCGTAACCGGCTTATCAGTCGAGCCCTCTAGAAACGGCGTTTCGCCGCGCAGGCCCTTCGCCGAGATGATCACATCTCCGGACAGACCGCTGGGAATGAACAAACCAACTTCCAGAACACCGTTGCTCGCCTTGGTCCAAGGTATATCGGCTGACTTCACCTCGTGGCCACTCGACGCGCTCAGATGGACCGAGTCTGGAGCAGCCACGCCGCTGCCCAACTTGACGTCGATCACGACCAGCGATCGCTCATCCTTGGAAGCGCACGCGGTCGCGAGGATTCCCAGAAGAAGTGCGCACTTTACAAAACTGGAGTGTTGCATGGCCGTGATCCTGTCTTCTGGGGTCAGTAGCAGCCAGCCGCGGCTGAACAGCCGATGGAGGACTTGGAAAACGTACCGGCGGCGTAGAGGCCACCCACGACGCCGCCCACGACGGCGACACCCACCACGCCCCAGAACCATCCCTTCTTGTAGAAAGGTGTCGGCTGCGCGGGAGGCTCTGGTATCTGGTTGGACAGCTGCAATGTGTTCGGCGGCGAGGCAGTTGGATCGACCGGAGCGACCCTCGGCTTGCTCTGTGGCGTGGCAATCTGCGGTGCAGCGTCGCCGCTGCTCGCACTTGCCTGCGCGGCCTCCTGCTGCTTCTTCATCGCTTCCATTTCGGCGATGTAGCCGTCGATCTCGCCCTTTTCAGCGGGCGACAACTCCTTGGCCTGCCGAAGGTAGTCGCGGAAGGCGTTGATGGCCTTGTCGGGCTGTTGCAGGTTCTGATAGCAGCGTCCGATGTTGCGCAGATAGGTTGGGTGAACCTTGTCCGCGTAGAGCTGCGCATACAGATCGAGCGCTTCCTGATACCGCCCGGCTGCGAAGGCTTGCCTCGCCTCGACCTCGCGCTTGTCCGTGCGCTTGCTGGCCGCCTGCGCTGGATTCGCCGGCAAGATCGCCTGGCCAACAATCGCCGCGGCCAGGAGGATGTGCAGGGCAAAAACCGGAGCGGCGCGCCGGTTGCGACGGAGGGTGAGCTTGATAGGACTGTGATCGACTAGGTTGGGTTGCATTTTCACGTTGGCCTTATTCCAAACGGATATCCGCGACGCACTATAGCGACACTCTCGATGCTTTGCCAACGCCTAGGAGCCACTACACCGCTCTCGCGCACGACCTGTTGTCTTCATTTCGGCGTAGAATCAATCCACATGCCGAACGGTATCGCCTCACGGTCGCTGGTCTTGCAGCTCTTGCTGTTCGCAGCAACCACTGCATTGGCTTGTTCGGGGCGCAACACGCCTCGGACCCTCGACCCCGTCGATGCGGGCCATGATCGGCCACCAGAAGTGCTCGGGGTGTCCGACTCCGTGGCACTCGCGGATGGGCCAGCGGACTCGCTTGATTTGCCGACTTCCACGTGTGGCAACGGCTGGGTCGACCCAGGCGAGCAGTGCGACGACGGCAACACGGTTTCCGGCGACGGCTGCAACCGCCTTTGCCAGATCGAATCGGACTGGCCACCTGGGTGCCTACAGCCCGGGTGCTTGGTCGTGTGCGGCGACGGCAGGCTGGAGTCGGGGGAGGTCTGCGACGACAGGAACGTCACCTCGGGCGACGGTTGTTCGGCCGACTGCACGTCAGTCGAGGATGGCTGGCGCTGTCCGTGGATAGGTTGGCGCTGCATCCCTGTCTGCGGCGATCGACAGCTCAAAGGCGACGAGAGCTGCGACGATGGCAACACCGCGAACGGCGACGGCTGTTCCAGCACCTGTCTGACGGAACCAGGGTGGGACTGCTCAAGCGGAGTCTGCGTCCTGGTCTCAGGCGACGGCGGGCAAACCTTGGACGGTGGTTTTCACTACTGCGGGGACGGAATCGTGTCCGGCGCCGAAGAGTGCGACGATGGCCCACTCAACAGCGACACCGCCTACCCAGGCTGTACCACCCAGTGCCGTCGAACCTACTGCGGCGACGGCGTGGTCAACGGCGCGGAAGAGTGCGACCTCGGCCTGCGCGGCAACACGGCGACCTACGGCGACGTCGGTGGCTGCACGTCCAGTTGCGTGCGTGCGAGCTACTGCGGTGATGGCGTGGTCGATGCCCTCTACGGCGAGATGTGCGATCTTGAAGCCGCAAACGGCGCGCCCGGTAGCTTCTGCCCCGAGTGCGTAATCGTGGGTATGTTCTAGATCCTAAGCGTAGGTGATCAGCACTTCCGCCGGAACCCCGTTCAGCGCCGCCCGGCCCTTCAGGAAGGCCAATTCGATGACGAACTCGGCGACCACCACCTGGCCGCCGAGTCCTTGCAGCAACTTGATAGCGGCGCCAGCGGTTCCGCCAGTAGCCAGCAGATCGTCGAGCAGGGCCACGCGCGTGCCAGGCGTCACCGCGTCTTCGTGCACCTCGATAGCGTCCGTTCCGTATTCCAGGGCGTACTGCTCCTTGCGCGTCTTCCACGGCAGCTTGCCGGGCTTGCGAATGGGCACGAAACCAATACCCAGCTCGGTCGCCGCGCTGGCGCCGAAGATAAACCCGCGCGACTCGATGCCTGCGATGGCCTGCGGCCTATACGGCGCAAGGCGCTCGCACAGCTGCACGATGCAGGCGCGAAAGGCCGGCCCGTTGCCAAGCAGCGGGGTCACGTCGCGAAACAGAATTCCCGGCTTGGGAAAGTCGGGAATGTCTCGAATCAGGGTGCGGAGATCCACTTTCGCAGCGTCGCTGGAAGCCATGCCCTGTTCTACTTCAAAGCGGGCAAGAACGGCATGGGGTCTTGTGGAACTTCGCCGCGGCGGACCTCGAAGTGCAGGTGCGGTGCAGTTGCCCGGCCTGTGTCCCCTACCCGCCCGATTTCCTGCCCAACCGCCACGCGATCCCCGGTGTGAACCAACAAGAGCGAGTTGTGCGCGTAGACGGTCACCAGATCGGTGCCGTGCTTGAGCACGATCATGTTCCCATAGCCGCGCACCTGATCTCCGGCATAGATCACGTCTCCCGCTGCCGCGGCGAACACCGGCGTACCGATGGGCGCGGCCATGTCGATACCTTCGTGGTTCTTACCCCAGCGCGTGCCAAAAGCAGAAGTCAGGCGAGGCGCGGCCACCGGCCAGCGCAGCGGCGCGTTCGACTTGGCTGGCGCGGGTGCGGGGGTGGCAGAGACGACTGGCGCCGGCCCTGTCTCGGCAGCGGTGTTTTGCACCTCCGGCTTGCCCAGGATGAACAGCGTGCGCCCCGGTACCAGCGTTTCACCCCGCTTGAGTCCGTTGATCTCCAGAAGATCCTCGAGCGGGATCCCTGCCTGCTCCGCGATCGATCCCGGTGTCTCTCCAGCCACCACAACGTGCCACGTGCCCGGCAAATGGTCCGGGTGCATGGGCTTCTCTGCGCCGCTGCTGGCGCAGCCGAGTGCGGCGCACAGCAGGATGCAGAGGTGTCGTCGCCTCAGGGCCATTCTCATCCCACCCCTACAACGTCCCGCGGCGCCAGTCTAGGAATGATCTGGAGCCCCAGCCACGGCGACACAGCATTCACGGTCCCTCTGTTTCGACGAGTTCATGCGCCGGATCATGCCGGGGAGCGACTGGCGGGAATAGCTGGGGCGAGCATCTACGCCCAATGACACCCATCCATGCAGTCAGCTGCCCAGTCGTTCCCCCGGCCACCACGAAGCCAGCCGATCGAGCATGGGCTTGTGGGTGAGGTCGAGGCCGATGGCGGTTACGGAAACCAGGCCTTCTTGAACCGCGGTGCAGTCCGAGCCGGGGACGTCATCGCCCTTTTCCTCGGGGCCGCCGATCCAGTAATAGTTGCGGCCGCGCAGATCCTGTCGAACCGAAACCTGGTCGCGGTAGATGCGACGGCCGAGGCTGGTGGCGCGCAGGCCGCGCACAGGCCCCGACGGCAGGTTCACGTTGAGCAGGGTCTGAGGCTCGATGGCGTCCGGCCCACGCGCGAGAATATCGCGGACCAGGTCGCGGGAAAAGGCAGCGGCGTGGCTGAAGTCCTGCGGCTTCTGGCGTTCCAAGGAAAGCGCGATGGCTGGCACGCCACGCAAGGCACCTTCCAGAGCCGCACCGACGGTGCCGGAATAGAAGACGTCCGAGCCCAGGTTGAAACCGTTGTTGATTCCAGACAAGCAGAGATCTGGTTTGCGCGGAACCAAATGATGAAGCGCCAGATACACGCAGTCCACCGGCGTGCCATCGATGGCGTAGACGTTTGGCTCCAGGCGATCGACGCGCAGCGGGTGATCGAGGCTGATGGCATGGGCGGCGGCGCTGCGCTCGCGGTCCGGGGCGGCCAGGATCACCTCGCCGATGTCCGCCAGCGCGCCCGCCAGCGCCTGGATGCCAGGCGCGCGGACGCCGTCGTCGTTGCTGATAAGAATAAGCGGCTTCACCGACAATACTTGTCGGGGCGACTGGATTTGAACCAGCGACCCCCTGACCCCCAGTCAGGTGCGCTAACCAGGCTGCGCCACGCCCCGTTATGTTTTGAAAGAGGATGCGAAATGTAGTGGACCTAGGGCTCTTCCACAAGCCCAATTAGCTCGACAAGTGCCAGCTTGATCTTTCGCATGGTTTCGACGTCGACGTTCGGCGGGGGCAAAGGTGGCGGCGCGGCCTCTTCATGGCCAAGCTCGCGCAGCCTGCCGCGGGCGCCTTCGATGGTGAACCGCTGATCGTAGAGGAGATTGCGAATGCTCAGGAGCAGCTCCACATCGTGCCTGCGATACAAGCGATGGCCGGAGCGCGTCTTCTGCGGCTTGATGGAATGAAACTCTGTCTCCCAGTAGCGCAAGACGTAGGGCTTGAGCGCGCACAGCCGCGCGGCCTCGCCGATCTTGAAAAAGGGCTTGTCCGGTATCGCGTTCGGATCGACCGGCGCGACCTTGCGTCTGGGCAACAGCGTCCTCGCGTTCGCTCGAAGTTCCGGGTCTAGACGGATTCGCCGTTGAGCGAGTTCTTCAAGACCTGGCTGGGCTTGAAGGTCAGCACTCGGCGCGCCGTGATGGTGATTTCCTGGCCCGTCTGCGGGTTGCGTCCGGTGCGCGAATTCTTGTCCCGCACCACGAAATTGCCGAAGCCGGAAATCTTGATCTTCTCACCGCGTTCGAGGGTGAGCTTTATCGTGTCGAAGACGGTCTCGACGATCTCGGCCGCTTCTTTCTTGGAAAAGCCACCCACCTTCTCGTAGACAGTCTCGACGATGTCGGCCTTAGTCATGGCGCTATGTTCCCACAAACCCAAGTGTTGTCAAAGGCTTGAGAAATGGCGACTAGCGGATCTGAATCGAAAAACGTCCGGCCAAGCTCTTGACAACCCGCTGGTGCGCTTCGTCGGCCTCGGCATCGGTCAGGGTTCGGTCGACGGCTCGGTAGGTCATGGACCACAGCACACCCTTTTTGCCGGGCGGCGCATACTTGGGATCGCGGAAGTCTTCGAGCACGGCCAGGTCGCAGAGCAGCGGCTCTTTCGCAGACAAAAAAGCCGCGCGTAAGGCAGCGGCAGGCGTGGCCACATCAATCCAGAACGATACGTCGCGCGAGACCGCCGGGAAGCGCGGCGGGGCCGAGGTACGCAGCGTGCGAGACGCAGAGGCCAGCGCGGCCACTTCGATCTCGAAGTAGAAAGCCGCCGTCTCGACACCAAGCTTGCGCGCGACCGCCGGGTGCAATTCGCCGAGGGCGCCTAGATGCGCGCCTTGCTGGGTGCGAATTTGGGCCGAAGCACCAGGATGAAGGAACGAGAGCGCGGCAGGTGGCTCGTAGTCGACGTCGACCAAGCCGAAGCCGCGCAGGAGTTTCTCGACTGCGTGCTTGAGATCGTAGAAGTCGAGCGGCTCGCCCGGCTTGAGCCAGCCTGCGAGCTTGCCGGCGATGAGCCCAGCAGCGTGAGTGCTTTCAACCGGTGTCGCGTCGTCTACGGATGTCCGGCGAACGACGGGACCGACCTCGAACAGCCAGGCACCGGGAAGACCGCGCGAAAGGTTGCGTTTGAGCGCATCGGCCAAGCCCGGAAGCAGCGAGGTGCGCATCACCTCGTAGTCGGCCGAGATGGGGTTAAGCAGGGTGATTCCATGGCCGAGCTGTGCATCCTTGCCATCGCCCGAGATGGCGGCCAGCACCGCCTTGGGCACGAAAGCCCAGGTCACGACTTCCGACAGCCCTGCCCCGGCCAAGAGCAGCCGCGCGCGATCGGCCGATCCCTCGGGATTCGCCAGCTCGGTTGCGTTGCTGGCCACGCGCTCCTTGCGCGCGGGCTTGCTGAATTCGCCCATGCGCAGGATTTCCTCGACCAGATCCTCGGCGATGGTGATGTCGGGCCGATACGACGGCACGGTCACCGAAACGCTGTCCGCCGACGTCTCGCAAGCCATGCCCAGTCGCGTGAGCTGCTCGGATGCGAAGGCGATGGAGTAGTCGTTGCCGCTCAGGCGCCGGAGCCGCGCGAGTGGCAGCACGACCTTCTTGATGGCGGGCGGCCGGGGGAATTGGTCGACCACGGCGCGCACCAGGCTGCCACCGCCGAGCTTGGCCATCAGTGAGACGGCCCGCAGGGACGCGAAGGGAATGCCGTTGGCGTCCACCCCGCGCTCGAAGCGGTAGGAGGCTTCCGAGGGAATGCCCAGACGCTTGGCCGTGCGGCGAATGCTGCGGGGATCGAAGGTGGCGGCCTCGAGCAAAACCTGATGCGTGGAATCCGACACCTCGCTGGTTGCGCCGCCCATGACACCCGCGATGGCGACCGGCCCACGCGCGTCGGTGATGAGCAAATCCTCGGGCAAGAGGTCGCGCTTCTGGCCGTCGAGGGTTTCCATGCACTCACCCTGCCCCGCGCGGCGCACGACGATAGGGCCCTGCAGCTTGTCGAAATCGAAGGCGTGCAAGGGGTGCCCGGTTTCCAGCAGCACGTAGTTGGTCACGTCGACGAGATTCGAGATGGGCCGCATCCCGCAGTAGGCAAGGCGCAGGCGCATCGCGATCGGGCTCGGCGCCACGGTCAGACCGGTCAGGAATCGCGCCAGGTAGCGCGGGCAACCTTGCGCGTCCGCGATTTCGACGGCCATGGCGGAGCCGCTGTCCGACTCGGGGACGCTGTCGATGGCAGGCAGGCGAACACGCGTGCCAAAGTGCGCCGCCAAGTCGCGCGCAATGCCCATGTGCGAGAGCGCGTCGGCGCGGTTGGGCGTGACGTTGACCTCCAGGATGTCGTCGACCGCGCCGATGGAAATGGCCAGGTCGTCGCCCGGTTTTGACGAAGGTGACAGAATCAAGATTCCGTCACCTTGCTCGCCCAGCCCCATCTCGGGTTCGCTGCACAGCATGCCCGGCGACATCACCCCGCGCACTTCGCGTGCCTCCAGGGTCTTGCCTCCAGGCAGTCGCGCCCCAGGCTGCGCCCAGCACACGCGGTTGCCAGGCGGCGGCACGTTGGGGGCGCCGCACACGACGTCCTCTTCGCGGCTGCCCGCGCGCACGCGGACGATGCGCAGCTTGTCGGCCTTGGGGTGCGGCCGGATGTCGAGCACCTCGGCCACCACCACGCCAGACAACTCGCGGCCCTTGGGATCGATGCCTTCGACCTCCAGCCCTTGGCCGGTCAATGCGCTGGCGATGCGTTCGGCGTCGGCGCCGGGGGGGAGCTCGACGAGCTCGCGTAGCCAGTTCAACGAGATCTTCATGAACTATCCCTAACTCGCTGGAAACTGCTGAAGAAAACGCAGATCGTTTTCATAAAAGAGGCGCAGATCCGTGACCCCATACTTGAGCATCGCCATACGCGACAGTCCCATGCCAAAGGCGAACCCGGTCACGTCGTATTGGTCGTAGCCAACTGCCTTGAAGACGTTGGGGTGAACCATGCCTGAACCGCCAATTTCGAGCCAGCCCGTGCCCTTACACAGGCGGCAGGTCGAACGAGCCGGCACCTTGCCCTGACACAGGAAGCACGAGGCATCCACCTCGGCCGACGGTTCGGTGAAGGGGAAAAAGCTGGGGCGCAGGCGAATGTCGGTCTCAGGGCCGAAAAAGCGCTGAACGAACACGATGAGCGTGGCCTTGAGATCCTCGAAGCTGACGTTCTTGTCGACGTGCAGCCCCTCGCACTGGGGAAACATGGGCGTGTGGGTCGCATCATCGTCGCGGCGAAAGACGTTGCCAGGCGCGATGATTTTGACCGGCGGTGGACCAGCCAGCATGGTCCGTACCTGAACGGGCGAGGTGTGCGAACGCAGGATGCGGCCACCCTCGACGAAGAAGGTGTCCTGCATGTCGCGCGCGGGATGGTCGGCCGGCGTGTTGAGCGCGTCGAAGTTGTTCCACTCGGTTTCGATGAGCGGTCCTGTGCGCACCTCGAAGCCCATGGCGTGGAAGATCTGTTCGATCTCCATACGCACTCGGGTAAGCGGATGCAGGGTTCCCGGGCGCGGGCCGCGACCGGGCAGGGTCACGTCCACGTTGCGGGCAAGCTCGGATGCCAGCGCCGCCTCGGCGAGGCTGGCCAGCCGGGCCTCCACCAGCTTCTCGATGGCTTCGCGCGCACGGTTGGCTGCCGCGCCTACCATCGGTCGATCCGCTGGTGGCATTCGGCCGAGCAGCTTCATCAGCTCGGTCGCCCTGCCCTTCTTGCCCAGGTAGTGCGACTGCGCGAGACGGATCTCCGGCTCGGTTTGAAGGCCCGCGATCTCGGCGGAGAACTCCGCGCTTAGACTTTCGAACGAACGAACGAGATCGTGGCCCGTCCCTGCTCCTTCGCTAGCCATGGCGGCAGGCGAAGGTTAGGCCGCTTGCGCGGCTTCGACGATCTTCTTGAAGGCGTTCGGATCGCTGATGGCCAGATCCGCCAAGATCTTGCGATCGATGGCGATGTTGGCCTTGGCCATGCCGGCGATGAGCTTGGAGTAGGAAATGCCAACCTCTCGTGAGGCGGCGTTGATGCGCACGATCCACAGACCACGGAAATCGCCCTTCCGCTTGCGGCGGTGAAAGTAGGCGAATCGCCATGCGTGGTGGACGGCTTCGACCGCCGCCTTCCAGAGTTTGGAGCGACCACCGCGGAAGCCTTTGACTGCCTTGCGGATGCGGTCGCGTCGATGCTTTGTCTTGTATCCACCTTTAGCGCGGGGCATGTGTAACTCCTAAGTCGCGTGGGAAGCCCGTCGGCTTTGCCGACGGCGAACCGTCGCGGGAGAGTTTGGGAACCCTCCCAGGGTTCCCACTTCTATAGTCCATACGGAATCATCGCCTTGATTTGATGCTCTTGGCTCTTGGCGATGTAGGCGCCTTTGCGCAGCTTGCGCTTGTTGCCTGGTCTTTTGTTGGTAAGGATGTGCCTCTGGTAAGCGTGCTTACGCTTGATCCGACCATTGGCGGTCAGCTTGAAGCGCTTTTTCACTGCGCTCTTAGTCTTCATCTTCAGCTTGGGCATGAGAGGCGCGCAGTATATCCAGGGCGAACGCCCGCGCAAGCAATTACAGCAAGTTCAAGCTTTTGCTGCGGGTGATTCCGGCGCGCTGGGCGTCGCAGGAGCATCGGCGGCGTGCACAGGCGACGCGCTTGCGGCATTCCCTTGCGGTCCGCCCGCGGGCCGAATGACGCCCGCGCGCGGCCCCAGCACCATGACCATGCGCCGGCCTTCCATGGAGGGTTTCTGTTCGATGACGGAAACCTCGGCCACTGCCTTCGAGACCACGTCCAGCATATCCTGCCCGGTCTCTGGGTGGACGATTTCGCGCCCGCGGAACACGATCATCAGGCGCACCTTGTTGCCTTCGCCCAGGAAGCGGCGGATGTGCTTTAGCTTGAAATTGAGGTCGTGGGTGTCGGTCTTGGGCCGGAATTTGATTTCCTTGATGATGACCACCGACTGGTGCTTGCGCGAGGCCTGCTCCTTCTTGGACTCCTGGTACTTGAAGCGGCCAAAGTCCATGATGCGGCACACCGGCGGCGCGGCGCGTGGACTGACCTCGACCAGTTCCAGACCCTGCTCTTCCGCCATACGCAGCGCCTCGTGGGTTTGTAAAATGCCGACCTGGCTGCCGTCGCTGCCAATCACGCGTACCTCGGGCACGCGAATACGCCGCCCTACGCGGTAGTTGTCTGCTGCGCTAGCCGGGCCGCGCGATCCTTGATATCCACCTGGTCTTGGGATGGTCTTTCCTCCTGCTGCTGTCGTCTACACTACTTTGGCACCCGCGTCGCCCAGCGACGGAACCGCCGCTTCGGCAACCAAGGTCTTGGCCATGTCGTCGAGGGGCATCGCGGGCAATTGCTTGCCCTCGCGCGTGCGCGGGGAAACCACCCGCGCGGCCATGTCGCGCTCGCCCACCACCAACATGTACGGAATCTTTTCCAGCTGTGCGCGCCGGATCTTGGCGTTGAGCTTGTCCGCCGACAGGTCAGCGTCCGCGCGCAAACCCGCTGCCAAAAGCACGCCCGCGGCTTCGCGCGCGTAAGCCTCGGCCTTCTCGCTGACCGAGATCACGCGCGCCTGTACGGGAGCCAGCCACATGGGGAAGGCGCCCGCGAAATGCTCGATAAGCACCGCAATGAAGCGTTCGATGGAGCCCAGCAAGGCACGGTGGATCATGATGGGGCGCTTGCGGGATCCGTCGGACGCCACGTATTCCAGGCCAAACCGCTCGGGCATCTGGTAGTCGAGCTGGAAGGTGGTGCACTGCCACTCGCGGCCGAGGGCATCGCGAATCTTGAGATCGATCTTGGGGCCGTAGAACGCGCCGCCGCCCTCGTCGACCTCGAACGGGTGGCCGGTGGCTTCGAGCACGCGACGAATCGCGGCTTCGGCCTTGGTCCACGCTTCGATCTCGCCCATGAAGTCTTTGGGCCGAGTGGACATGAAAAACTTCACGTCCTCGAACCCGAACAGACGCAGAACATCCATGCCGAAGCGAACGCAGGCGTCGAGCTCGGCCTCGATCTGGTCCTCGGTGATGAACAAGTGCGCGTCGTCCTGGGTGAAACCGCGCACGCGCAGAAGACCGTGCAGCACGCCCGACCGCTCGTAGCGATAGACCGTGCCCAGCTCGGAGTAGCGGATGGGCAGCTCGCGATAGGAGCGCAGCTGCGAGCGGTAAATAGCCACATGGAAGGGGCAGTTCATGGGCTTGACCAGGTAGCGCTGCCCCTCCAGCTCCATGCCGCCGAACAGGTTGTCTTTGTAGTGCGCGAGGTGACCCGATTTCTCGAGCAGCTGCTCGCGCGCCACGTGCGGCGTGTACACGGCCTGGTAACCGCGTTTGACGACCTCTTTGCGAATCATGTCCTCGAGCACCAAGCGCAGGATGGCGCCCTTGGGATGCCAGAGCACGAAACCCGGTCCGACCAGCTCGTCGACGGAAAAGAGATCGAGCTGCTTGCCCAGCAGGCGGTGGTCGCGGCGCTTGGCTTCTTCCAGGCGAGCCAGGTGCGCAGCCAGCTCTTCCTTGGAAGTAAATGCGGTTCCGTACACACGCTGAAGTTGTTGGTTGTGCTCGTCCCCGCGCCAGTAGGCGCCGGCGAACGAAAGCACCTTGAAGGCCTTGATTTCTCCGGTACGCGCGACGTGCGGGCCCGCGCACAGATCCACGAAATCGCCGTGCTGGAAAAGCGAAATCTCTTCGCCCTCGGGAATGCCACGAATGATCTCGACCTTGTAGGTTTCGCCCTTGCCCTCGAACATGGCCAGGGCCTCTTGGCGCGAGATCACCTTGCGCACGAAGGGCAGGTCTTGCGCGACGATTTTGGCCATCTCGGCCTCGATGCGCTCGATATCCTCGGGCGCGAACGGCTCGGTGTCGAAGTCGTAGTAGAAGCCGTTCTCGATGGCTGGGCCAATCGTTACCTTGGCGCTCGGACGAAGACGGCGGACAGCGTCGGCCATGACGTGTGACGCTGAGTGGCGCAAACGAGACAAGAGATCGTCGGGAACATCCCCCTTGTCGCGGGGGCGAACAGGCTCACTCACGGTTCATGATCTCCGAGCGCGAACATCCGTCAGTGGCACTCGCGGAAACGAAGGTTCCGGCAGTTCGCAGAAAGGTCAAGGCATTGAGATGATGGGGAAGCAACGGCTGCGCAGAATAGCATTCCACGCGGCAAATTGCTCGGCTTTCCCAGCTTTCCCGGCGAAAGCTAGTCGCGTGAGCACTGGCGAGCTTTGCCCGATAGCGCTTATCCGCCGGGGTCAAAAAGGACCCTTCGAGGGTCCTTTTCCTTGTAGGCATGGGCGGGATTGAACCGCCGACCCCTACCGTGTCAAGGTAGTGCTCTCCCACTGAGCTACATGCCTGTGCGCTGTTCTTGTCCAGGGCGGCTACCTTAGCGATCCGAAATCGTGTGTCAAGGAGGGAATCGATCTTATATGGAAACCCTGAAAGGGTTTCCATACCCGCGGCCCTGCCCGCCCACATGCCCACGCTCGCTTCGCTCGGCGGCTCCCCACGCGGGATTTGTATGGAAACCCTGAAAGGGTTTCCATACCCGCGGCCCCTGCCCGCCCTACTCGCCCCGCTCGCTTCGCTCGGCCGCGCGCGATGGTGCGCGCCGAGCTAAGCTCGGCGGCTCCCCACGCGACTACAAAGCGCGCGCCAGGGCGGCGACCATTACCCTGCTAGCGCGAGCGGCCAGGAGTGTCCGAGCGCATGCGGCAAGCGTCGCTCCCGTGGTCATGACGTCGTCCACCACCAGAACGTGCTTGCCGGCCACTGCCCGATGGTCAACAACGGCAAAGGCCTTGGCCACGATCTGACCTCGCAGCGTGGGCGACTGGTGTCCGAGCGCTGGCGTATCAATCGTCCTCGACAACGCGTCGCAAAGGACGTGAACGCGGCTGTCGCGTGGCAACGCCCTACCGGCGACGCGCAGAAGCTCGAGCACTTGGTTGTAGCCGCGCTGGCGCAGACGGCGAGGATGGAGTGGTACCGGACAGATGACGTCAACGCCCTGCCCTGCCGCCTCGCATAGGATAGGCGCCAAGTAGGCGGCCAGCGGGGGGGCCAGATAGCGGTGGCCGCCGTGCTTGAAGCGGAGGAGCGCCTGAGTCAGCGCCCCCCCGTAGGCAAGTGCGGCGAAGGCCCGCGCGAAGGGAAACGGCTTTCGCCGACAGCCGCCGCAAAGTCGACGGCTTTCGGTGGGCATGGCGCAACCTAGGCAACTGGGCCCGAGCGGAACCAGGCTGAGATCGCACGCGCGACAGAAACCGACCCCCTCTTCGACAAGGGTGTTGCACCCAGCGCAGTGGGCGGGCCAAAGGATGGGCAGGATGTTGTCGAGAAACACACAACCTTCTCGGATAGGCTCCCGGAAAGTTGCGTGCAGACAACCACCGACTCCGCTTGGCGGGGCGCGCGTGGTCGGGGTACTCTGCCCCTAGTGTGACCGCGAAGTTACGACGAAAGATAGCCAAGGTCGTGGCCTACGTCCTGGCCGGCCTGCTCGCCCTCGTGGGGGTCGTTTTGCTGGGGGCGATCTTCTTCGTCCAAGGCGGACGTCTGGCCAAGATCGTGAACGGCGTGCTGCCCGAGATGAAGGGCTCGCTGCACTTCGGTGCCATTTCCTGGAAGCCACGCCTGCTTATCGACCTTGTGACCGACCGGCCTACGCCCATGGTGGTCGAGGGATTGGTCATCAAGGATCCCGAGGGCACCACCGTGCTCGACGTCCCCCATCTGGAGGTAAGCGTTCGCCTCAAAACCCTCATCGCTGGCGGCGGAATCATTCTCTCGGATCTCCACGTGGGACCCGCAAGATCCGTTTGGTCTTTCTCCAAGATGACCAAGCTGAAGGGCATCGGATTCCTCTCGGCGTTCGATCCCAAGCACCCTGCCCCGCCCGCCCCGCCGCCGCCGCCAGGCGCCAAGAAAGAGAAAGGGTTCGTGTTTCAGATCGTCAACGCGGAGCTCGACGGCTTTCGCGCCATCTTCGATTTTCCTGGCGCGTGGGGTCTCGATCTGCGCGACATTCACGCACCGGCTTCGCTGCTGGTCGACGGCGATGGTTTTGTCGGATTCGACGTGACCAATCTGGAGGCGCGCGAGGGTGGCTACCTGAGAGTCATCTCCGAGGAGCTGCCTTTCGACCAGGTGTTCGTCAATCGCGTGGCGACCACACGCGAGTGGTCGGACGATATCTTCCTGGACCTGCGTCTGGCCAAAACCGGGCGAAGCGCCCTCGTCGGCAAGGGCTTCTTCACGGGAATCTACGGCGCGAACTCGGTGGGCGGTATCAAGATCCACGCTGAATTCGAGCACGCTGTCGATGCCCTAACCGCGGTGGCCAAGCCGCACAACATCACCGGTCTGCGTCTCTCGGGCGACAATGCCAAGGTCGTGGGCGATCTGTGGGATCCGTACGACACGCTCAAGATAGCCGCCTCCATCAGCGACTTGGATGCCGCTTTCGAGACCTACGAGGCGCGGCAGATTTCCCTCAAGGCAGGTTTGGAATTCGCCACCACTGCGCCCACCATGACCGTCAAGGTCGAGGACCTGTCGCTGCACTCGCCGTCGGGCGGAAAGTTCTCGACCAAGTTGACCATGGCCGGAGACGACATCACCGCCCGGCTCAATTTCGACCGTTTTGGCACCGACGGCTACCTGCCCAAAGGACTCAAGAAGCTTGCCGCGGGCAAGATGCAGGGGCACGTCGGCGTCGCTGCCAACATCGGCGACAAGAAATCCGTTCGCGTCTCCGACCTTGACCTGCGCTACGACCGCTCGTTCAGACAGAACGCGATCCCCAGCCAGGTTCGCATCACGGGCCAAGCCCAGGCATCGGCCGAGTCGGTGAGCACGTCCGGGTTGCACATCGCCACCCTGGGGGCGACGGCCGATATTCGCGGCAAGGTCGAACTGGCCAAGAAGCTGGTCGATGTCGGCTTACGCGTCGGAGCATCCGATCTACCCACGGTTCTTTCGACCATGAACATGGGGCCCTTGGCGAAAAGCGCGGACCTGGCCGTGGACGTGACCGGCAGCATGGATCGGCCGAGCGCGAATGGCCGAATCGAGGTCAAGGGCATCGGCGGTGGCAAGACCGGCATTCCAGCCGTCGATGAGTTGACCACCAAGTTCGACTTGCACGATGGAACGCTGACCGTGGATTCGTTGCGTGCTGGCATCGCCGGGGGGGCCATCGACGGCGGAGGCAGCGCCAAGCTGTTCGAAAAGAGCGTGGGCAAGATGCTGGCCGCGCCCATTCTCGATTTCCACCTCGACGGCAAGCAGCTCTCGTTGCAGCAGCTGATCACCTCGGGCGTCGTGTCGGGGCAGGTCTCGTTTGCCCTGACCGCCTCCGGTACGACCAAGAAGCCCAAGGTGCATTTTCAAGTGCCGGCCAGCACCACTGTCGAGATTCTTGGCCAGGCCTGGATGCTCGAAGGCATCGACATCGAAGTCGACAAGGACATGCTCGTGGTCAAGCTTTGCCACGTGGCCGCGAAAGCCGGTGGCGACATCCGCATCGAGGGACACGTCAACCTGGCGCACAAGCCGCTTGCCATCGATTGGACCATCAAGATTCTCGACTTGCCCATCGCCGCCATCCTAGCCACTGCGAAGGTTGAAGCGCCGGTTTCGGGCCGCCTATCCATCGACTTGCACGTAACAGGCAACGTGGAAGCGCCTGTCGTCGAGGGCACCATCTCGCTTGCCGACGTGCGCGCCTTCGACATCAAGCTCGGCGACGCGACCCTTGCCCTCATGCCGACGGCTGACGGCGGCGTGGCGGTGGGGGGAAACCTGTTCAAGCTGATAGACGTCGATGCCACCGGCGGCTACGGCCCCCAAGGTCCGCGGGCCAAGGCCTCGCTGTCCTTCCGGAATCTGCACGCCGAAAACCTGCTGCCCGAGCTCAAAAAGCAAGGTATCGCCACCGCGTTGTCCGGCCAGATAGGTTTTGAAATGCAGCCGGGCCACCTGCCGAGCATCGACGTTCGCCTGTCGCAGATCGAGGCCTCGATCACGCGCGAGATCGAGCGGGAGGACGGTAGCACGGGCCAGGAAACCATCTGGCTGAAGAACGCCGGCGACCTTCACGTCGTGACCGATACCGAAAAGGTGGTCGTCGAGCCCGCCCGTTTTGCCACTCGGGGTGGCGAGTTCACCCTGTCCGCCGAGGTGCGGCCCATCAAGGACGGCAAGGGCGACGTGGTGGACCAAGCCGTGAAGGCTGACTTCGGAGGCAAGTTCGACCTCGAATTCCTGCAACCACTCGTGGCCAGCAAGTTCACCACGCTTGGCGGGGGCATCGGCCTCGATGTGCACGCCGCTGGGTCGGTGAAGAAGCCCGAATTGAGCGGACAGATCGCCATTTTGCGGCCGGTTCGGGCCGAGGCGCGCGGCTTCGAACAATCCCTCCTGATTCCGTCGGGGGCGGTGCGTCTCACGTCGTCCGCGGTCGAGCTGAGCGACCTGGCCGTCACCATCGGCGACGCCACCATGAAGTTGGCCGGCAAGGTAAACCTTGGTCCTGCTTTCACGCCAGAATCCGTCGCACTCAGTGCCAAAGGAGAGGTGAGCGCCAGCCTGCTCGAATCCATCGCGCCTAGCGCGGTCTCCGACGTTTCGGGCAAAGCGTCCATCTCGGCAAAAGTGTCGGGCAAACTCGACGATCCGCAGATCGTCGCGCGCATCGATCTAGGCGAGATCCAGATGCGTCTGCGCGGGATCAGCAGCCACGTCGCGGTCAAGAGCGGCACCGTCGAGCTGTCCAGCCACGAGCTCCTTCTGACCGACGTGAAGGTCCGCCTCGACGACGAGGGCGAGTTGCTCATCGGTGCCAAGGGCGTGCGGCCCGGCCGGGTTCACTTTCGCAGCCTGCGGCCCGAGTTCGTGTGGGACGCCATCGATTTTCCGCTGGCTGGCAATCGGCTTGCGTATCGGGACCAGGGCATCGAAGTCGACGACCTATCGCTTCGCACCGAGCTCAAGGGCAATCCCACCGATGGCCTCGCCTTTTCCGGCGACGTGCGTCTGATTTCGGGACGGTACCTGCAGGACTTCAGCGTGAGCAATCTGGTGCTCTCCTCGCGCATCAACGAATCCTCCGGATCGAAGCCCTTCTGGACCGACCAGCCTCTGCTGGCGAAACTGGCGCTCGACTTGCGCGTGCGCACCGAGGGCGACGGCTTCGTGGTGCGAAACAACCTGACCCCGGCGGAAATTCACGTGATCATCGATCTTGGCGTCGGCGGTACCCTGTCCGTGCCGACCCTCTCGGGCGAGATCCGCCCCACCGATGGCAGCTTTCACATCATCGGTCTACGTGGCGATTTCGAGCTTTCCCCCAACGTCAACCACGTGACCTTCGTGCCCACCAAGTCCATCGCGGCTGGCGACACGCCGGAGCTCAACCTGGAGGCGCAGAACCCGAATGTGCTCGATTCCGCGGGCAACGAGCACGTGGTAATCATGAAGATCAGTGGCCCCATCAACCAGGCCACCATCGACCTGTCGACCACCGACGGCATGGATCGAAACCAGACCATGCTGCTCCTGCTTTCCGGCCGGACCACCGACAATCTCAGCGGCAACACCGGCCAGGTGTTCGGCATGAATCAGCAAAGCGGGCTCGACATGCTCGGCCAGGTATCGCGCGACGCTGTCTCGAACCTGGTCGAACCCTACATCGACGACACCCTGCAGATGCTCACGGGACGGAAGTGGAACTTGCGTCCCACTGTGGGGGCCGATGGAGCTGAAATCAAGATCCTGGCGCACACCACCCGCGAATTCGACTTGGAACTGTCCTACCTGCGCGGGTTCCAGAGCCAAGAACGCTACCAAGCCAAAGGCCAGGCCTGGATTCGCGACTACCTAACCGGCAACGTGATCGGCGATCGCCTGACCTATTCCCTGCAGCAAGGCTTCCCCATGCAGACTAGCAATATCTTCAAGCTGGAGCTGACGTTCGAATACCCGCTGCGATTCCCGAATCCATGACCGACTGATACGCTGAGCTCCCCACGTGTTTCGGCTTTCACACCACGCCCTACTTCTCGCAGGAATGCTGGTCCTGTCGTCGGAGCGCCACGCACTCGGTCAGATCGAGTCCCCGACCCCGGTGGCCGCGACAGTGCCCAACATCCGCGGCTTTGTGGTCGAAGGCAGCATCGATCCCCCGGGCCATATTGAAGCCCTGTTGACGGGCTTTGCCGGCGAGGGATCGCCTTTCGTCACATCCGGTGACGCCGATCGCGTCGGCATGCCCATCGGAACGATTCCACGCCTGAAGCAAATCTTGCAAGTCATCGGCTACGCGGCCGAGATCACCCCGTTGGCGCAGGCTGATGGGGTCCACCTCCATGTCAAGCTCCGCGCCTTCGATCGCGTCCGCCGCATCTTCGTCTCTGGCAACCAGCCGAGCGTCCTCGGAGGCGTACGCCAGGAAGACGTCATCGGCAAGCTCAGCATCCGCCCCGGCATGAAACTTCCACCCGCCGGGACCGAACGGGACACGTTCATCGCCACCGAGGCGGATCATGTGCGCGACTTCCTGCGTTCGCAAGGCTACTGGGAAGCGGGGGTGAACATCGAACTGCACGACGACGGCAAGTTGCCGGCTGGGGTGAGCCTGCTCGTGCGGATCCACCTTGGGCCAGCCTACCCGCTTGGGCCTCTCACCGTGACCGGCGCAACCGCGCTACCCACGGAGGACATCGCTGACGGTTTTCGCCACGGGAAGTGGTACTCCGCGTGGATCCTCCCCCAGCCCTTTCGGCGCAGTATTCTGCGCGAGGATATCGCCAGCCTGGTCGCCCATTATCGCCGCATCGGTTTTCCCGGCGTGCGCATCCAAGACGATTTCGACCCTGCGACAAGTCTAGATCGCCAAGCCAAGAGCGTTAGGCTTGCCGTCGACATCCGCGAGCGCAAACACGTCGAGATTGCCTTTGAAGGCAACCGGACCCGTTCGGCCGGGACGCTTCTCGACTCCCTGACCTTGCTCTCACACGGCGCCTACGACGACGTGGAAGCCACGGCCAGCGCCGCCGCCATCGAGCACGTCTACCACGAGAACGGACACATGCTGGTCAAGGTGACCTGGCGGCGCGAACGCATTTCAGAGCAATCGGATCGCCTCGTCTTCGTCATCGATGAAGGGCCGCTGCTCAAGGTGCGCGGTATTTCCTTCGAAGGCAATCGAGCCATCCCTTCGAATGTTCTTGCCGAACGCATCCGCACGCACGTCTACCCATTCTTGGGCGTCCTGGGCCTGGGCGCAGGCGGCTTCGCAAGCCTGCGCCAGATCAATCTCGATGTGGAGAGTTTGGCCGACCACTATGCCGCCGTCGGCTATCCCGACACCAAGGTGCGCGCGGAGATCGCGCCGCGGCCGGGTCTGTGGCGTCCGTTGCCAACCACCATCGAGCGCGCGGAAGAAGCCATATGGCGTGATGCCGAGAGCTTGTATATTCGCTTTCTCATCGAAGAGACGCCACTTGTGTGGGTGGCGGGCATGGCGTTTCAGTGCGTGATCCCGGGCGAGACGCTGCCGCGTGACGACGACTTCTATATGGATTCCCTGCGGACCTTGCTCGGCGCCCCCTACCAGCCGGCCTTGATCAAGCGCGACGAGGGCCGCATCAAGCGAGCGCTGGGCGACGACGGATACAGGTACGCCCAGGTCGAAGCCAAAACCGAGCGGCACGGCGCAGAGATGCAGGTCGCGTGGCAAATCAAGCTGGGTCCCCAGGTTCGGGTTGGCCCCATTTTCCTGCGGGGGAATTTTTTCACCACGGACAACACCATCCTGACGTGGGCGGAACTGCGCACGGGCGACATCCTAACCACGCACGGAATGGAGCGGGCGCAACGCAATTTGGCGCTCATCCAGTTGTTCAATAACCCGAATCCGGTGAGCTTTCCCGGCGCGAGCGCGAGCGATCCCGTCGTCCCCATGCTCGTCGAAGTGGAGGAACGGCACGATCACTGGGGCGTCATCCGGGTCGGCGCCGGCGCATCGACCGATCAAGCCACCCCGGGGTCCTCGTTTCCCCTCGGAGAGTACGGAGCGCTCGGCTACGAACACCGCAACCTCTTTGGACACGGTTGGACCCTTACCTCGCAGTTGGCCTATGGACCTTCGTTGACCAACTACACCGCCAGCTTTCTCAATCCACGCTTTCTCGGCACGCTCTTTCGTATGGAGATCGTCGGTGGCTATCTCAGGCAAGCCACCCTTCGGCTGGGCGATGTTCACTCAGGCACTGGATCGTTCGGTTTCTCACGCGAGATGTATCCCGGCGTCGACGCCAATGTCCGCTACAACCTGCGCAACACATCCCGGACCGAGTTGCTCATTCGCGGTGCAAACCCGGGATCCTTTGAGGATCAGGCCACGGTTCGTATCGGTACCTTCGTCAGCAGTCTGAGCGCTGGCGTGGAATGGCATCGACTCGACCACGTGCTCGTCCCCTCGCGCGGATTCAAGGTCGCGGCCGGTGTCGAGGTCGCCCTACCCGCGCTGTCGTTCGACGTGGGACAGGATACGTTCGTCAAACTCTATGGCCGAGGCCTGTCGGTCGTGCCGCTCTTGCCCTGGCTCAGCCTGCGCTACAGCATCCGCTACGACCAGGGCCTTCCGCTTGGCGGGGCCGCGCTACTACCCAAGGTTGAACGTTACTTCGCCGGCGGCGATACCAGCATTCGCGGATACCAGCTCGACTATGCGCTCACCGAAACCATCAGGGTGCCAGGGGTGCTCGGTGACGGCGGCGTCAACTACGTTCAGTACCGTCCTGTCGGCGGCAATCTGCGCATCCTGCAAAATATCGATCTGCAGTTCCCTATCTCGCCGCCGCTCTATGGGGCGGTGTTCTTGGACAGCGGCATCGTCGGCTACTCACCCAGCGACATTTCCGCTGCCGATTTCCGCCACGGCGTCGGCTTCTCGCCGCTGGTGATCAAGTTGCCGGTCGGCGACCTGAGTCTATCCTTCGCCATTCCCCTCAACCGCCACCCCGGGGACGATACTTGGCGGACGCACTTCAACGTCGGGTTGATGTTCTGAAAAGGTGTCCACGGCCCCTTCAGCCGCCCCATTCCCGATGGCCGTCGTCACTTCTGCGTGACGTAGGCAATCGCGCTGTGCTTCTTCTCGAAAGACTGCTTGGCGGCCAGTGCGTCCTTGGAAGAGGCGTAGTCGCCCACACGCACGCGGTACCAAGTGCCCTTGCCCGGGATCTCGGACACCACCATGTAGGGCCGCTCGCCTTCGAACTTCTTCGCGAAGGTTTCGGCCTCGCTCTTGTCCTGAAACGAGCTCAGCTGAAGGGTGTAGCGACCCTTGCTCTTGCTGTCACCAGCCGCTGCAACGGTCGGAATGACCGCAGGCTTGGACTCTTTCACCTCGGCCGGCTTGGCCTCGACCGGCTTGGGCCTGTTTAGCGCGGCCTGAGCGGACTTCTCTTCGGCTGCGGCCACGGCGGGTTTGCTTTCTGGTTTGGCTGCGGGCTTGGCCGGCGCAGGCTTGTTTTCCGCGGCTGGCGCCGTCACAACCGGAGCCGAGGCATTGCCCTCGCCGGGCTTGGCCAGCGCGACGGTCTTGCGTGAAGCCGAATCGTCCTCGACGGCGGGCACTAGATTCTTCTTGGCGTGCTTGTCCACCGAGGCCTTGTTGGCCGTGCCGAACAAGGCCTGCGGGAAGGTCACCCCGGATTGCGCCAGGCGCGGACTCGTGGCCACCTTGTCGAGCAAGGCCAATGGATCTTCAATCTCGGGCGAAACCGCCCGACCGCGCGATTCCAAACGCTTTCCGACGATCACGCCCAGGACGAAGAGCATGCAGGCCACCAAGGCGCTGCCGAAAAACAGAAAGAAGACCTGGCGGTTGTCGAGACGCACCTCGATCTTGTCGCGCCAACGTTCGATGTCACGCAGGCCTCGATCTTCCATCGCAGTCCCTGAAGTGTATCCCATGGCATTCTCCTCGGCGAAATTGGGCGATGAATTGAGTAGGGATCCCTTTACGGTTCCTCGGCGGCATCTTCGGTGGTTTCGGCGCGCTTCATCTCGCGCGGGGCGGAGACGCCCAGCAGCGATAGCGCGGTTTCCAGCACCTGGCGGATGGCCTCGACCCACGCCAGGCGAGCGGCGGTCCGTTGCCAATTCCAGCTCGCGCGCCAATTCCCCACCCGCTGGCGCTGTTGGGGCAGAATGCTGTCCCCGTGCACCTTCTGCAAACGGGTGTAGTAGCTCTGGAAATCACTCGCCAATTCCTGGATGTATTGCACCAGGCGGTGCGGCTCGCGCGCACTGGCGGCGTCGGACAGGAAGTCGGGAAAATCCGACAGCCGGCGCAGCACGGCGATTTCCTCGGGCAACGTGAGAGCGCGCAACAATTCCGGCGTGACCGCATGGGTTGGCGCCTCGAGCTCCTGCGCCCGCCGCAGCAGCGAGGCACACCGCGCATGCGCGTATTGCGCGTAGTACACCGGATTGTCCATCGACTGCCGCTTGGCCAGCTCCAGATCGAACTCAAGCGGCGTGTCGTGCCGGCGCATGAGGTAGAAGAAACGGGTCGCATCCCGGCCGACCTCGTCGACCACGGCGTCGAGGGTCACGAATTCGCCTTCGCGCTTGCCCATGGCCACGGGCTTGCCGTCGCGTAGCAGGCTGACCATCTGGATGAGGATGACCGACAGCTTATCGGGATTGGCACCCAGTGCCTTGAGGGCCGCTTGCATGCGCGGGATGTGTCCGTGATGGTCGGCGCCCCAGATGTCGCACAGCTGATCGAACCCACGCGCCAGCTTCTTTCTGTGGTAGGCGATATCCGCCAGCAGGTAAGTGGGCAAGCCGTCGGACTTCACCACCACGCGATCTTTGTCGTCGCCCCATAGGGCGGTGGTACGCAGCCAAACCGCGTTGTCTCGCCGCTCGATGAATCCCGCCTTGTCGAGCTGTTCGAGCGTCGCCTTGACGTCGCCCGCCTCGTGCAGGGCCCGCTCGCTCTGCCAGACGTCGAAATCCACATCGAATCGGCCGAGCGTCGCGCGGATCATGGCCAGGCAGCTTTCGATGGCGAATTGCTTGACTGGTTCGATATCCGCGGGTGGCTCGACGCCGATCCAGCGTTTGCCGTCGCGTTCGAGAAGCTGCCGACCGATGCCACGGATGTAATCGCCGCGATAGCCGTTCTCGGGAAAGGTCACCTCGGGCACGCTGGCGTCGGCGGTGCGAGCCGCTTCCATGTAGCGCGTCCACACCGACAGCGCGAGCATGGCGACCTGGTTGCCGGCATCGTTGAGGTAGAACTCGCGAACCACATCGTAGCCAGCAAAGCGCAGAAGCCGGGTCAGCGAATCCCCGACCGCCGCGTGCCGGCCGTGGGCGAAATGCAGAGGTCCAGTGGGATTGGCCGAGAGGTACTCGACGCAAAGTTTGGGCGAAGGCTTCGCCTCTCCCCTGCCCCAGTCGCCTGCGGCCTGCCGGATGTCGAGTAGTCGCTTCTGCCAAAAGGCGTCCGAGAAACGCAGGTTCACGAAGCCGGGCCCCGCGACGGTGACTTCCGCCAGATTCACATCGCCAATGAGGCGAAGGTGCTTGGCGATAGCTTCGCCCAACACGCGCGGTGGCTTGCCCGCGGCCTTGGCCAGACTCAGGGCCACATTGGTGGCGTAGTCGCCGTGTTCCGGCCGCTTGGGACGCTCGATGGGAACTTGATCGGGAACATCGGCCAGAAGGCCTTCGGCCTGAGTCGCCCTCACCGCCTGGTGAAGAAGCTGGCGTGCAATGCTGCGAACACTATCGCTCATTTCCCTACAATGTAGGTTAACTCCCTACCATTGTCAACTTTGCATGCCGAAGTTGCGCTACTGAAGCTGGAAAGGCGTGCTGCCCGACAAGGTCGTGTCGAAGGAAGCGATCTCGTTGCTTCCGGCGCGCGGGTTGATGCGCAGGACCTGCCCACGACTGCCGGGCGTGAGCGCGGTTCGGCCTTGGTCCACGACGTACAAGTAGGGATAGCTGAAGGCTTGGGTCGTATTCTGCTTGATCGGACTTTCCGGCGTCTGTAGCGGGCCCGTGACGATTCGAGTGCCCAGGGTCAGCAGCACTTCATAGCTCGGAATCTGCACGGTGAGCGGAACGTAGCCGTATTGTAGCTCGAAATGAATCGCGAGCAGATCGCCCGCGTATTGCTCAAGATTCGTGAGCACAAAGCGAATCTGCGGGTTCTGGAAGAAGGCCCGAATGTGGTCGTCTGGCGCGCCGGCTTCGAGGGACACAGAGGTGTCTCCGTCGGGGCGCGATCCCTGGTACAAGCAGGGATTGCTGCCTGGTTGCGCTGACAGTTGCTGCACGAACTTGGCGGAGCTCGCGGGATCCGACAGGGAGTTGAATAGGCTGTCGGGACACTTGGGCGCCGACAGTGGAATGCGCGCTACCCGCGAGGGGTTTGACGGCGCTTGCGGTTGGCAGGTGCCATCCGCCGCGGCCTGCACCGACGAAATGGTCGGCATGGACGACCCGTAGACCATGAAACTGTGGCCAGCACGGACGCTGTAGCTGATCATGGACCGCGGGCTGTAGCTGGTCATGGTGGGCTGCGGGAAGCAGGTAGGATCGATGGGAGGCGCTTCCACGCAGAACCCAGTCCCACGTGGGGCGGCACCGGGTAGGGTCCAAGGAACCGCTTCGCAGACGTACCCCGCTCTGCAGTCACTGTCGACCCCGAGCGAGCATCTCTTCACACAACGAGGAGGCTCTTGCTCTGGGGGCCGAACTTGAACGCACTCGAAGGCATGGATAATGCCACCGTCCGGAGGCGAGTTTGCGCCCTTGCCGTGATCCACGTCGAAGCTGCAGTCCGTCTCCTGTGTCTCTTTGGTGCACGGATTGAGCTTGGTCTTGGGTACTTCGTCGAGCTTGAGTTGCAGGCGAAGCGAGGTCTGGGCCGATTGGGCGATCTCGTAGCGCATGCGACTGCCCATGAAGCGGTTGCAGCGATCAATAAGTTTCGCGCTGTCGGACGCTGAGATGGGAAGGCACATTCCACGCGCACCCGAGACCGCGACTTGGCAAGTGAGCTGGTCGTCGGGCTGACAATCCGAGTTCTGCGTGCACCCGGAAAACATCAGAACGTCGCCGGTCTGGGCACCACTACTGCAGAAGCTGGCACCCGAATCGAGCAGCACACCCGCCGACAAACTGTCTGGTGCGGATTGAACGATGCCACTCGACCGCGTTGTATAGGGCAGCGCACCTTCCCAGATCACAGTCCAGGATCGCGAGATGAGGGTGTCGAGATCCGGATAATCCAGCCAGTCTGTCGTGATTCCGTTGTCAGGAGAAAAGGATCTGATGAGCGGCCCGTCCTGCGCCGAATAGGTTGCGGTGGTAGGAAACGCTTGATCGGAAACGATCACTTGTCTTTGCGGCGCGATGCTTAGCGCCAAGGGGGTCCTTGCATACTTTCCGATATCGCGAGCATCGCGGAAGGAATGGGTGGCAGCCGCAAAGACCTGCTCTCCGTCGCCGAGGGTGTCGGGGGTATCTTCGCCTTTCGGGGCCAGGTTGAGCACGTAGACCTGTCCGTTGTCCGCGACCACGAAGCCGAACTGGCCACTCAGGGATTGATAGTTGCCGTCTAAGGCAGTCGGTTGCAGATCGGCAAAGGAAATATCGCGCGGCAGGGGCGCCGGACTATCTGGATTGGAAAAGGTTGGGATGTGAATACCGGGACCTTGGGCCAATGCCCGCCTGGGCGTCGAGCCCACGGGAAAGCACCCCTTCGCTGGATCTGTTACCGACGGATCTGTGACAACGATGTTCGCGTCACACTCTACCGGTGTTGCTTGGTCTAGGTTGACGACGCGAATGGAATCGTCCCGAGTGAAGGCATAGAGAAACTTCCCGCGGTTCCGCAGAAACTGCCCTCCCGTGGTGCCGTCGGCGTTCGCGGCGGTGGCGGCGCGATAGGGGTCGACGCCAAGACGCAAGCGGGTCACGCCGACGGGATTCTCGGCGAGGTTGAATCGCGTCGGATTTGCCAAGCCCGCCGAACCGATGTCCAGCGATGTGATCGCCGTATCGAGCAGGCTTCCCACGTAGACCCGCGTGCCATCCGGCACGAGCGCCAGGGGTTGCAGGTGCCAAGAAGTGCTCCCGGCGGCGGAACCGCCATCAATGCTCGCGTCGACACCTGTTCCACCGTCGGCGGCCTCGCTTCCAGCGTCCAGCCCCGCAGCGTCGGCTGACGGAGCGCAATCGTCGGGGCACACGGGATCGGTTCCAGCCGCCAGGAATCCGCCCGGCAAGTCGGGCCGGATGTAGTACGCGCTGGCAATGGTTGCGCTTTGGGCTTCAAACGAGAAATCCAGCAGGGCGACCATGTCGCAGCCGGGGAAAGTCACGACAGCCCTTGGCGTGGCACCGGTCGAACACAAGTTCGGGTCCGGGATGGCCTGGGGTGGAAGAAAGGCGATTTCACCAATCGCGGCGTAGAGCTCTCGTCCACTAGCGGTCTTGACAGCGATTTGGCGAGAGGCGTCGCCTGTTCCGCTGGCAGGTAAAGCTGAGCTCGAACTGGTCGAAAAGGTTGGCGCCAGCACGCGGGCGGGATCGATGAGCGTAAAATCGCAGCTGGTTCGATTGGCCGTCGCAACCCAACATCCATCCAGGGTCGAGGCGATGGCCTCGGGGGTTCCACCGACCTCGAGCAGGCCGTAGCCGGGCGCCGCGGGAGTCAAATCGATCAAGCGAGAACGATCCATGTCGGCGACCGCGACCTCGTTTCGAGCGGGATTCGCGACGAAGGTAAAGGTCCCAAGGTTTCGCTGCCCGCTCAATATCACCGTGGGATCGACCACATCTCGCCCGTGGCAGGAAGGATCCATGGGCTGGCCCGAAAGCACGAGCGTTCCATTGCTATCCGGAACCTCCTTCACGCAAACGAACGTCATGTCCGACGGGTGTTCGAGATTCCTGGTCGGAATGACGGCCGGGGTCGACGAGCAGGTCGAGGCCAGAACTGCAAAGACCGAGACGGTGAGGGGAAGTCTCATTCTCCGTATCCGTGTGGCAAGCCGATGCGCATGACGACCTGGTTTTCTGTCGGGCTACCCGGCGCGAAGTCGATCACCGAGAGATGGCTGTTGGCGAAGCTGGCAACATACCCCACGCTCGGATCCAGTGGCGAAAACACCAAACTGGTAGGCCCTGCACCGACGTCGATGATGGATGTCACCACAACCGCATTGGGATCCACGACATAGATCTGTCCATCGTCGTAGCAGGTGACAAAGATACGGTTACCGCGGCCACGGCCTACATCGTGCATCTGCATGGCAGTCGGCCCGCCGCAAACCTCCAGGACGTCAATGGGAGTATTGGCGGGCGTGCCGTCGGCGAGTGGGCGGCGGTCAATCACCTCGATCGCCGCGGGATTTGCAGCCGTGTCAGCATCGTTGCGATGGAGAACGAAGGCCTCCGTATGGTCTTCGGAAAAGAGAATCCCTCGAATATCCGCCCCGTTCGGAAGAAAGGCAGATGCGTAGAAACTCTCCGCCGGCACCAGGGTCAGATCGCGCAGGGGATTGGCGCAAGTCGCATCCGACTGCGGGCGCAAGCCCAATCCGCTGATCGCCGTCGAATAGCGGGCCGTGGCATAGATGCGTGTACCGGGATTGGAGGGGTCGCCCGGCGACAGCGCGGCAACGGCTTGAGACAGCGTGTTTGGAAGAAACGTCTGCTGCGCCAGTCCAGCAAAGTGAACCTGCGACGACTCATCTTGCGGATTGCACAGATCGAGGCTGGAAACGCCTCCGCCCTGAACTTGCGAATTCGCCACCACTGTCAGATGGCCAATGTAGAGCGCCTGCAGGTCATTGTCATAGGACAAGACATGCGGCTCCTCGGGCAAATCCAGCGCGCCCAGGGTATCCCCGTCATGCCGGCGGACTCTCCAGTTGTCGTCGCAGAAGGCGTTGATGGGCGGAACTGAGCCGTCTTGCTTCGAGCTGCCCGTGCAGCGCATCGACACCTTCCTGGGGGAATTCTGATTCGTGGTGTCGGTCAGGGCCACTGTGGCGTCAGCGTAGGTGATCGAGGGTTCAGCGCGAACCGCGACGAACAACCGACGAACGACTTCGCTGGTGGGGTCTTGGGGGGCGCGCTGGTAGCGCTGGAGTTGGATGGCGCCGCCAAAGCTGCCGATCTGGATCGTAGCATCACTCTGGATGAACTGCGGCTCGTTGCAGTTGAGGATGTTGCTGTCGAGAAGGTCAAAGCAGCAGTACGTGTCCTCCACAGGCTCGGTTCGCGAAAAACGTGTCTTGTCGCACACTAGCCGCGGACTCAGCAGAGCTGGATTCTGGACATCATGACACGCATCTTGGTCTTGGTTGAGAGCACAACTCCGCACCAGAGCCGCTCTGGCCAGATCCACGGCAACAACCGTGCCCGCGTTGAAGCGCAGATCCGAATTCGAGTTGACGACGTAGACAAAGTTGTCGTCGCGATCGGCTGCAATTCCAGCCGGAAGGAAAACTCGATTGGTAGGGGGTGCAATACCGCTTTGGCCGAAATTGCACCCGCCACCAATCGCCACCACAAAGAGAACAAAAAACGCGGAAGCGGGATGGAAGGGAGATCTCTGCAATCCCCCGCGGCAGTGCCGTCGGGCAAAGCCCGTCGGCACTAGCGCGCGTCGTGGTGAACGATCGGGCACTAACTACTTCTTCAATACGGCCTGAGCCGCGGCCAACCGAGCGATCGGCAAGCGGTACGGCGAGCAGGACACGTAGTTGAGGCCGATCTCGTGACAGAATTCGACCGAGGACGGATCGCCACCGTGCTCGCCGCAGATACCGCACTTGAGATCCTTGCGCGTGCTGCGACCAGCGGTCACGGCATGCTTCATCAGGTAGCCAACGCCCTCGCGATCGATCGACACGAAGGGATCCACCTTGTAGACCTCCTTGTCGAGGTACGAGGCGAGCACCTTGGGTACGTCATCGCGGGAGAGGCCGAAGGTGGTCTGGGTCAGGTCGTTGGTACCGAACGAGAAGAACTCGGCGGTCTCCGCAACCTTGTCGGCCGTGATGGCGGCACGTGGGATTTCGATCATCGTGCCGACCATGTACTTCACCTTGGTCTTGGTCTCGGCCATCACCTGTTGGGCGGCGGCGCGAACCACGGCGGTCTGCAAGTCGAGCTCCTTCTTGGTTCCGATAAACGGAATCATGATTTCGGGCTCGGTCTTGATGCCTTCCTTGTTGACGATGACGGCCGCCTCGATGATGGCGCGCGCCTGCATCTCGGTGATTTCCGGGTAGGTGACGCCGAGGCGGCAACCCCGGTGACCGAGCATCGGGTTCGACTCGTGCAAGTCGGCGATGCGCGCCTTGATGGCGTCCACGCTCCTGCCGGTGGCCTGGGCCAAATCACGCACACCTGCTTCATCGTGGGGCAAGAACTCGTGCAGCGGTGGATCCAGGGTCCGGATGGTCACCGGGCGGCTGCCCATGGCCCGGAAGATTCCTGCGAAGTCGTCCCGCTGCAGTGGCAGCAGCTTGGCCAAGGCGGCTCTGCGATCCTTCTCGTTCTCGGCGACGATCATCTCGCGCATGGGGCCGATCTTGCCCTCGCCAAAGAACATGTGCTCGGTACGGCAAAGGCCAATGCCCTCGGCGCCGAACGACACAGCGGCTTCGGCCTGATCGGGTTGGTCGGCGTTGGCGCGCACCTTGAGCTGGCGGACAGAGTCAGCCCACTTCATCAGCTTGGCGTACTGCTGATAGACGGGGGCGTCCTTGGGATCCAGGTTCTTTTCGATGAGAACGCGGATGACCTCCGACGGGGTGGTGTCGATGCGGCCGCCTATGAACTCGCCGGTGAAGCCGTCGAGCGACACCCAGTCGCCCTCCTTCAGCACCGTCGTGCCCTTGGCCGAATTCACGGTCATGGTGCGGGCGTGGTAGTCGAACGAGATGGAATCGCACCCGACGATGCACACCTTGCCCATCTGACGGGCGACGAGAGCGGCGTGCGAGGTCATGCCGCCGAAGGCGGTAATGAAGCCCAGCGATGCGTTCATACCGCGAATGTCCTCGGGCGAGGTCTCGTGGCGGCACAGGATGACGGTCTTGCCCTGGGCGGCCCAGGTCTCGGCGTCGTCGGCGAAGAACACAATCTGTCCCGTCGCGGCTCCGGGACCAGCCGGCAAGCCCTTGGCGAGCAGGCGGCCTTCCTTGACCGCCGCGGCCTTGGCAGCGCCGTCGAACACCGGGCGAAGGAGCTGGTTGAGCGCTTCGGGCTCGACGCGACGAAGGGCCTCGTCCTTGCCAATCAGCTTTTCGTCCACCATCTCGACCGCGATGCGTACGCCGGCGAAACCGGTACGCTTACCGTTGCGACACTGAAGCATGAACAGCTTCTCGTTTTCGATGGTGAACTCGATGTCTTGCATATCCTTGTAGTGTTTCTCGAGCTTCTTGCGGATGAGGAGAAGCTCCTTGTACGCGGTGGGGAAGTCTTGCTCGAGCTCGACGATCTTTTGCGGCGTACGGATGCCGGCGACGACGTCTTCGCCCTGGGCGTTGACCAGGAATTCGCCGTAGAATTGGTTCTCACCCGACGACGGGCTGCGGGTGAAGCACACGCCGGTGGCGGAATCGGCGCCCTTGTTGCCGAAGACCATGGCCTGCACGTTGACCGCGGTGCCCCAGTCCGAGGGAATGTTGTTCAGCTTGCGGTAGACCTTGGCGCGGTCGTTTTCCCAGCTGCGGAACACGGCCTTGATGGCGCCGGCAAGCTGGTCGAGCGGGTTGGTCGGAAAGTCCACGCCCTTGTGCTCTTTGATCGCGGCCTTGAACTCGCCGACGAGCTCTTTGAGCGCCGAAGCGGGCAATTCCGAGTCGACCTTTACGCCAATGGCCTTCTTCTTGGCGGAGAGAATGACCTCAAACGGGTCATGATCCTCCTTGCGTTCTGGCTTCATTTCCAGCACGACGTCGCCGTACATGGCGACGAAGCGGCGGTATGAATCGTAGGCGAAGCGCTCGTTGCCTGAGGCTGCGGCAAGACCCGCGGCGGTTTCGTCATTGAGGCCGAGGTTCAAAATCGTGTCCATCATGCCCGGCATTGAGGCGCGCGCGCCCGAGCGGACCGAGACGAGGAGCGGGTTCGACGGGTCGCCGAACTTCTTGCCGAGCAACTTCTCCATCTTGGCGACGGCAGTCTTGACGTCCGCATCGAGATCCTTCGGCAACTTACCGCCGGCCTTGTTGAACTCAGTGCAGACCTCGGTGGTGATGGTAAACCCGGGAGGCACCGGCACGCCGATGTTGGTCATCTCGGCGAGGTTCGCACCTTTGCCGCCGAGCAGGTTCTTCATGTCCTTGTTTCCCTCGGCCTTGCCACCGCCGAAGAAATACACACGCTTGATGCGCTTTCCGGCTGCTTGGGGTTTGGCTTTGGATTTGGTCGCCTTGGAGGCTCGCGCTTTGGTCGGTTTCATGGCTTTGCTTCCAGTCTTCTTCTTGGTTGGCATCGGTGGGGGTTTCTATCAGGGAGCGACGGGGATTGAAAGCCCCGTCGATGCTAGAAGAACGTGCGAATTCGGCTGTTTTTGCGAATCAGGCCAGTCGGCCGGCGATGGTGGGGGCAAGCTCGGCCGCCTTGAGCCGCTCCTGCTGCATGCTGTCCCGGTCTCGAACGGTGACGGTCTGGTCTTCTAGGCTCTGGAAATCCACGGTGACGCACCATGGTGTTCCGATTTCGTCCTGTCGCCGATACAGTTTGCCGATGGCGCCAGTGTCGTCGTAGACCGCGCGTACGCCGCTGCGTTGTAGGTCGCGCTTGAGCCCGCGCGCCATCTCGACCAGACGAGCGTCATTGCGCTTGAGTGGAAACACGGCAACGGTCAGGGGCGCCAGTCGCGGGTGAAGGTGGAGCACGGTCCGGGTATGTTCCTCGGCGATCTTCTCCCCTACCCCGCGCACCTTCTTCATCACCTCGATGGTGGCGGCCTCCGAATCTTCCATCAGGCCAATAAGCTGGGGCAACGTGCCGGGCAGCCCGGCCGCGATCGATTCGGCGGTCGTCACCAGGCGCTGTTTTACATCGGCTGCCATGCCTTCGCGGCGCCCGACAGACTTGGCGAAGCTCTCGACCAACTCGCGCAGCTTGGTGGTTTCCTCGGCCGGTGGTTCCTTGACCAGGGCGTCCTCGTAGGCGTCGCACAGGAACGCCAGCGTGGCGCGATCGGCACCCGCCGAAGGCTCGATGACGTAGGGGACGAGGTGTTTCTTCTGTCCCTGGTCGAAGTACTTGAGTTCGCCGACGGCATCGGGATTCTCGGCCGATCGGCTGTGGGCTTTCAGATCGAAATCGGTGCGGTTGGCGATGCCTTCGAGCTCGCTCCAGCCCATGGGGAAGCGGTATTCCAGATCCACACAGCGCTTGGCGTAGTGGGCAAGCTCATGCTTTTCCTGTTCGCGCACGCGCAAGTTCTCCTTGCGCATGCCGAGCTCCAGGTACCAGTTCGTTCGCTCCGCGATCCAGGCTTCATGCGCAGCCTCGTCCTCGCCCGGGCGCACAAAATACTCGATCTCCATCTGCTCGAACTCGCGCGTACGGAAGGTGAAATTTCCCGGCGTGATTTCGTTGCGGAAGGCCTTGCCAACCTGGGCGATGCCGAAGGGCAGTTTTCTGCGCATGGTATCGAGCACGTTGCCGAAGTTGACGAAGATGCCTTGGGCGGTTTCGGGCCGCATGTAGACCAGCCCAGAATCGTCACCAGAATCGACCGGACCAACACTGGTGCGGAACATGAGGTTGAAGGGACGCGCCGGGGTCAGATCCTTCGACCCGCACTTCGGGCAGACGAGCTCTTTGGCCTCAATGGCGGCGTTGATCTCGGGCAGCCCCTTGGGATCGCGGCCCTTCTGTGCCGCGAACAGATGATCGGCGCGTGGGCGGGCCTTGCACGCGCGGCAGTCGGTCATGGGATCGGAGAAGGTAGCCTCGTGGCCCGAATACTTCCACACCAGGCGATTCATCAAGATGGCGGCATCGAGCCCTTCCATGTCGTCGCGCTCGTGGACGACCGAACGCCACCAGGCGCGCTTGACGTTGTTCTTTAGCTCGACGCCAAGCGGTCCGTAGTCCCAGGTGCTGCCCAGGCCGCCGTAGACCGACGAAGACGGAAACACGAATCCGCGGCGTTTGCACAGGCTAACGATGGTGTCGAGTGAGGTAGCTGGCATGGCGGCAATCTAGCGAGATAGCGTCGACAGTCAACGGGAACCCGACATGCGTCCCGACATCTTTTCGATGAAATCAAGCGAGCGCAAAGGACCGCGCACGTGTTCCCGCAGCAAGCCGACCACGGCTCTGCGACAGCCCGTGCCGACATCGTGATCAAGAAACAGGCTCTGGGCGTCGGCCAGAGAGGTTGTCGCAAGCTGCTGCAAGGTTCGGCGCGTATTGCCGCTCATGAGGTCGCCCCGACCGGAGCACTTGCGACAAACTACTCCACCTCGGTCCGGGTGCCAGCGGACGTCTTCACCCTCCAAATCGTCGCGATTGCATACCACGCAGCGGTCGAGCGACGGGCCGATGCCCAGGCCACGCAGAAGGCCGAGCTCGAACACGCGCAGGCGCTCGGCCGACGCCGGTCCGGCATTCAGTCGGGTGAGGAACTCGTCGAGCCACGCGAAAACCGCCTTTTCCGCTTGCCGCGGCGGACACAACCGGTCGCACAGTTCGATGGCATAGGCGGCGTGCGCGGCTTTGGCGAGATCCGTAGCCAGGCCGGCGCGGTCGTCGCGCACCTCGAAGGACTCTAGGACCATCAGCTCAGCCCCTGCCCGCTCACGCATTCGTGCCTCGCCCGTCGCGGCCATGCCGAGCCCGCCCGCGAATCGGCGAGAGCTCTTCCTCGCCCCACGAGCCAACGCGGAAACTCGTCCAGTCTCGCTGCCAAGCAACGTGACCACCACATCCGCCTCCGCATAGTTCACCCGACGAAGCACGATGGCTGGAGTGACGATGGATTGCCTCACGAGATGAGGCGTCCAATGCTATCAGGTGCGGCGAGGTGTTGCGACCGACGATGCATCGCCGTCATCGAGGCTCAGACCTTCACCGGACTGCGGTTGTTGGCGCAGGAACAGGGAAAGCGTGATGGTCGCGATGAGCAACACGATGATGACGAACACCGCGAGTCCAATGCCATGTCGTGGAGACTGGCCGTCATACTCCACCTGCTCCACCTGCTCCACGGGCCCCACCGGAATCTGGGCGGGCGCGGACTTCTCCAAGCCATGCCTTCGGCTGGGCCGGCTGGCAGTGACCAGGGGAGGCTCGGCGGCACGGCGCCGCTCGGACAGAATTTGGTCGAGAAGACCGAGCGGTTCGCTACTGGAAATGCCCAGTGTCTTGGCGTACGAGCGGATAAAACCACGAACGAAAACATCGGGGGGCAAGTCGTCGAGATTGCCCTCCTCCATCAGTTTCAGCGCAGAAACCGACAACTTGGTTGTCCTGGCGAGCTCCGCCAGCGAGACATGCCGTCTCTCGCGTTCTTCTTTGAGGAATGTGCCGAAGTTCACTGTTTCCATTCGCCAGAACCTTCCTCACTGGATCATCTGTGCATAGCGCCTGCATTCATCGGCCACGCAGCTTCTAGGAGACATCTCCGCGCAGGTGCGGAACAGATCCCGCGCCTTGTCCGAATTCTTGCGCCGCTCGTGCAAAAGCCCGCCCAGGAGGAAGGCCTCTTGGATGGGGCAGCGCTTGCCGTCGGCGATGAGCGGTTCGATGACATCAACCGCCTGGTCGATCTCACCGCGCTCGACGTAGACCTTGGCCAGTCTGTAGCGTCCCACGCAGAACGCTGAAGCCCGCGATACGGACTCGTAAAGCTCTTTCCACGCGTTCTGCAGATCCTTCTTGTGGAAATAGGCCCAGCCCAGGTTGGCGTGGGCAAAGACCGGCGAATCGTAGGTCGGATCCTTCAGCGCTTTTTCGGCCGCGCCAATGGCCTCATCCCAATCCCTCAGCAGAAGCGCGACGGCGGACAGACTGTTCCACGCCTCGGGGAAGTTGGCGCGAAGCTCGACTGCTTTGCGGAAACTCATCTCGGCCTCGCGAAGTTTCTTGTTTTCTTCGCCACGCACGGACCGCTCGTCGGCGCCCCTAAGACAGGAAACCGTCTCGGCCTGGGCGCCGTAGTCGTAGGCTTGCTTGAGCGAAATGAGCCCCATCATGTTGTAGGCTTCTGCGTTTTGCGGGTCGGCTTCGATGGCTTTCTGCAGTTCCTCGATGGCGGCTTCGTCCCGGTGGTTTTGGAAGTACCCGACGGCAAGTTGGTAGCGCACCTGCGATTGATCAGGATCCCGCTTGGTGCGCGTAGCACACCCGGAGGCTGACAGCACCGCAATGCAAGTACCCATTGTGATCAGGAGTCCCTTCAAATCGCCTATGTGTTTTTTGCCTTTTCCAAGCATTCTCGATAGGTTAGCCCACGAGACGCGGCCGGACGCTAGCAGGATCGACAGAGCCAAGTCAATCCGAAAGTAAGTCGCATTCGCTGGCGCAGGAAACGCAGTCAGCAGAGGGTAGAAACCGACTCGGTGGGTTGAAGTTGACGGCAACGGTAGAACTCACCCTACCACCTCCGTGAGCTGGGTTACACCCCCCTTGTATTCGCTCCCCACACATATTTGTGCAACTGGAGATTGACACGAACCGGCAGTCGGTCGCGAACGATCCACGCGACCAGATCCTTCGGGTCGAGCTTGCCGTGTACAGGCGAGAAAAGAACTTCTGTGCGCGCCGCGAGGCCAAGCCGGCTCACTTGGTCGGCCGACCAGCGGTAGTCGCGCTCGTCCGAGAGCACGAACTTGGCGGCATCGCACGGGCGCAGACCTTCCAGCACCTGCCACTGCATGCGCTGCGATTCCCCCGACGACGGTGTCTTGACGTCGACGATGCGAAAAACGCCCGCCGGCAGGGCATCGAGCAAGTGGGCCCCCGAGGTCTCGATGGCCACCTTGAACCCGTCGGACAACAGGCGGTCGGCCAACGCGACGATCTCCTCTTGTAGCATCGGCTCACCCCCGGTCAGCAAGACGAAGGGCAAGGCCAGGCGCTTCACCTCAGCCACGATTTCGTCGACGGACATGTCCCAGCCACCGACGAAAGCGTAGGTGGTGTCGCAGTAGACGCAGCGAAGATCGCAACCCGTGGTGCGAACCAGCGTGCATGGCATTCCCGCGTACTGCGATTCACCCTGGATGCTGGCGTAGATCTCCGAAATGCGCATTGCTTTCGGCCGGGGACTATGATTCGCCAGCCAGGTAGAGTCCATGCTATTCACGCGCGATGGCTTCCGACCCAACCCCAGACCTTGAAACCTCCTTGCAGCGTGCCGGGCATGAGTTCCACGTCGAGCACTATCGCGCGCGCGGCGAGACGCGGCTGACTCTGGTCATGGTTCATGGCTATTCTGCTCACTGCGGACTTTATCGCCACGCGGCCGCCGCCTTTGCGTCCGCGGGCATGGCCGTCACCCAGTTCGACTGCCGCGGCCATGGGCGTTCGAGCGGTCGGCGTGGCCACATCGTCGATTTCGACGAGTATGTCGGCGACCTTGCCATGGTCGTCGACTGGGCTCGGCAGCAAAATGCCGGAAAGCCCTGGGTCTTGCTCGGACACAGCATGGGCGGCGCCATCTCGTTGGCTTTTGTTCTGGATAAGGCCAGAACAGAGAAGCCTAGCCGGCTAACCCTCGCAGCGCCTTGGTTAAAGTTGAAGATGAAGGTTTCCGCACCCAAACGCGCGGCAGCCAATGTTGCCGCGCGGGTCTTGCCGACTCTCACCATGCCCAACGGCCTCACCGCCGAAAACGTCTCGCGCAATCCGCTTGTGCTGGCCGGCTTCGACAAGGATCCGCTGGTTCATCATGTTGCAACCGCAGGCTGGTTCATGGCCGCTCTGCGCGCGCAAGCTCGCATCCGTTTGCAGGCGAAAGAGCTCCACGTGCCAACCCTACTGCTTCTGGCCGGAGGCGATCGCATCGTGGCCAACGAGGCCGCCCTCGCCTTTGCGCGTGAGGCTGGTCCCATCGTAGGGGTTCGCGAGTATCCCGAGCTTTTCCACGAGCTGTTTCTCGAACCTGAAGCCGACGTCGTGCTGAACGATATCTCGAAGTGGCTTGTGGCTGGCAGCCCAGACAAGAAAGCGACCTAGCCGAATCGCTTCGGCCAGGCCGTTTTGTGCGAGCACCCTAGCTACTTCTTGGGCGTCAGGGCCGCGAGCTTGTCGCGCATGACATCGCCCAGTGTCGCGGTCGGACCACCGGCGCTGAAGCCCTGCGCATCCGCCACTTCCTCGGCGCGGGTGGCGCCACGGAACGACAGGCCAATCTTGCGCTCGGCGCCGTCCACCGAGATGATCTCGGCCTTGAGCACGTCGCCAATCTTGACGAACTGCTTGGGATCCTCGACGCGCTCGTCGGAGAACTCGGAGACGTGGATAAGCCCCTCAATGCCGCGCTCGATCTCGACGAAGGCGCCGAAGTCGAGAACCTTGAGTACCTTGCACTCGACAATTTTGCCCGCCGGGTAGTCGTACGGAATGCGATCCCATGGATCGGGCACCAGTTGCTTGATGCCGAGCGACACCTTGGGCTTTTCGCCGTCGAACTCGATGTTGAGCACCACGGCCTCGACCTCGTCGCCCTTCTGGTAGAGCTCGGACGGGTGCTTCACCCGCTGGGTCCAGGAAAGGTCGGACACGTGCACCAGGCCGTCGATGCCCTCTTCGATTTCCACGAAGATACCGAAGTCGGCGATGTTGCGCACGATGCCTTTGACCACGGTTCCGGGCGGGTACTTCTCCTTGAGAGACGCGAACGGATTCGGTTCGAGCTGCTTCATGCCGAGGCTGATGCGGTTCTGGGTTGGATCGATATCCAACACCACAGCTTCGACGGTGTCGCCGATGGCCAGCATCTTCGACGGGTGCTTGACCCGGCGGGTCCACGACATCTCGGAGATGTGAATGAGGCCCTCGATGCCCTGCTCGATCTCGATGAAGGCACCGTAGTCCTTGAGCGACACGACCTTGCCGCGCACCACGGTTCCCGGCGGGTACTTCGCCTGGGCGTGGGTCCACGGATCTTCCATCATCTGTTTTAGGCCCAGGGACACGCGCTCGGTCTCGGTGTTGAACTTGAGCACCTTGACCCGCACATGGTCGCCGACCTGGAACAGCTCGGACGGATGGGTCACGCGCCCCCACGACATGTCCGTAATATGCAAGAGGCCGTCGATGCCACCCAGGTCGATGAAGGCGCCGTACTCGGTGAGGTTCTTCACAATACCCTCGACGATCTGGCCTTCCTTGAGCTTGTCGAGCGTCTGCTCCTTGAGCGCCGCTCGCTCCTTTTCGAGAAGCACGCGACGCGAGAGCACGATGTTGCCGCGCTTCTTGTTGAACTTGATGACCTTGAAGCGATGGCTCTTGCCGAGCAGGTTGTCGAGGTTGCGCACCGGGCGCAGATCGACCTGCGAACCTGGCAAGAACGCCTTGACGCCGCCGCGGATGGTGACCGACAGGCCACCCTTTACACGCGTGCTGATGGTTCCCTCGATGAGCTCGTCTCGCTCGCAGGCGGCCGAGATCTCGTCCCACACCTTGAGACGGTCGGCTTTCTCCTTCGAGACAATGCAGAGTCCATTTTCGTCTTCGCGGCTCTCCAAGAAGACATCAATGATGTCGCCGGCTTTGATGGTCATCTGTCCGTCGACCATGAACTCCGAGGCCGCGATGGTGCCTTCGGACTTGTAGCCAATGTCGACGACGACATTCTCCTTACCAATGGCAATAACCTTGCCCTTGACGATTTCGCCTTCTTTCACCTCATCGCGCTTGAGCGACTCCTCGAAAAGCGCGGCAAAACTATCTTCCATGTCCGAGGTGGTATCTGAAGACGAAGGCACAGCAACCATGAGTATCCTTTGTGACGCTAACAACGCGACTCGTGTGAATCGGCTGGTCCGGATCGCAGCAGCGCCCCTCGCGCGACCCGGCAACTGTTTTCTCATCGCATATCCCGACCATCGGGAATAGCGAAGGGCGGCGAAAATTACCGCCGCAATTCCCGCATGTCAACGGATGAAGGGATAATGAAGGGATGGCTAGCTTGAATCACTGCGCCTTGCGACACAAGTCCAGGTCCAATCCCCTGGCAACGCCCCAAGTCTAGCCGCCACGGGCTCGCACGATGGCGATCATGCGTTCGAGGACCTCATCTGGCGTTGCCAACGAGGAGTCGATTTCCACCGCATCGTCAGCACGACGCAGCGGAGCCACGGCCCGGCCGCTGTCCCGCGCATCCCGCGTCTGCATCTCGGCGAGTACCTCGGCAAAGGCGGCTGGTCGCCCTGCCGCCTGCAATTCCAGGGCTCTGCGCTGCGCCCGGGTTTCTAGATTGGCGATCAAGAAGAACTTCGCCTGCGCCGATGGGAAAACGACGGTGCCAACATCGCGCCCTTCTGCCACCACATTGGACTGGCTCGCCACCCTCCGTTGCATGTCGAGCAGTCCGGCTCGCACCTCGGGCAGCGCCGATACCCGGGATGCGCCCTCGGAAATCTCGGGCCTGCGAATATCGTCGGTCACGTCGCGCGAATCCGCTAGGATGCGGTTTCGATCCTTTTCCCGCACGAAGACGATTCCCAGTGTCTTGGCCAGCGCCCCGAGTTGCGGGCCGTCGTCCCATGGAATCCGACTGCGCTCGGCAACGAGCGCGACCGTGCGATAGAGCGCGCCCGTGTCGAGAAAGGTGTAGCCAAGACGGTTCGCCAAGGCGCGGGCCACCGTTGACTTGCCAGCCCCGGCGGGACCGTCGATCGCAACTACGAAATGGGGTGCCGCTGTGGACATCATGGAAGACGCGACACTAGCAGCGAACAAGTCCGATATCCACGCTTGGCGGCCCCGCAGAATCTTCGATTCTGCTACCATCCTCTCCGTGCGCTGCCGCACCCCATTTCTCGTCGCATTCACGCTCGCGAATTGCTCTTCGCCCGGGCAAATCGCCGAAAACGAATGGACGCCCGCTCCGTCGCCCGATCTGGGCGTTGTGGTGGCCCGGGTCGGACAGGTTCCGATCTTCGCCAAGCAGATCGAGGCACAAGCAAAGAAGGCGAGCATTCCGCTCCGCGCAGCCCTGGAAGATCTCGTCGCGTCCAGTCTCCTGGCCGAGGCCACACGCCAGCGCGGCCACGCCATCGCCAGCGCCTCGGACCCGGACGTGCAGAGCGCCCTCGTTCAGCGCCTCCTGGAAAAAGAGCTGGAGCCCAAGATCCGCCTCGAGTCCATACCCGACAGCGACCTGCGCCCTTGGTACGAACGCGTGCGGGACACCTTCGTTCACCCTCGGCTGGTCGAAATCGGGGTCCTGGCCGTCTACACGGGTGCCCCAATGCCCAAAGAATCCAGGGAGCCGCGCGAGCAGACCGCTAGAGAGCTCGCCCAGTTTCTGAAAGGCCATCCGGCCAAGACACTGGATGAATTCTCGGCCCTGGCGCGCGATACGAGCTGGGAGGGGAGGCACGTTGTGTTCAAACACATGTTTCAGGGCACCGACAAGCCACTGTCGGAAGCAGTCGGCGCTGAAGTCAGCAAGCTGCGCGCCCCCGGTGATACGACGCCGCTCGTGGTGGATATCGATGGCGCCTTCATCGCGCGCTATATCGGCGAGAGACCGCCGGAAAACATCACCTTCGAACAGGCCCGCGGCAAGCTGGCGGCGGGAGTCTACGAACACTGGCGCCGCCAGCAGTTCTTGGAATACACGACCAAACTCGCCCGGCTGCACCGCGTGGAAACGCACTTCGATCGCTTGCCCAGTGACGAACAAGGGCTCTGAACCGACACTCGGTTTCAGCGCCCTTTGAATCGATGGTCGTGGAAGCTACGCCTTGCGGAAGCGAGACAAATTCGCCGGCAGGGCCGCCAGGTCGGGCAGGTTCTTGTCCGTGTGAAGCTGCTTGGCGCGCGCGAGCAGGACTTCTTCGGTTTCCTTGTTGTTCGGATCGGGCACGCAGCACTCGACCGGGCAGACCGCCTGGCAGGCTTCGTGATCGAAGAACCCGACGCACTCGCTGCATCGGGCAGCGTCGATGATGTACAAGCTGTCGCCCTCGCTGATGGCGTCGTTGGGGCACTCGGGCTCGCAAGCGCCGCAGTTGATGCATTCGTCGGTAATGTGGGTAGCCATGTTGCTCCTTTCAAAGCGACGGTTCGACCGCGAACGCGGAGCCCGTCAAAAAACCTGGTGAGTGTATTGAGAGAGTCAGGAGCCGTCAACCCTGTGTGAGGGATTGGGAGGCTCGCCGAACGAAAAAGATCGGAACCAAGCGTGCCATCACGCCGACGCGGACTGTCCAAAATCGGCGCCGTCTGGCGGCATCATGGACTGGGGCGGTTCGGCGGGGGCTGGCGCGCGTTTCCTGTCGCGCAGGTTGACGGCGACGAGCTTGGACACACCGGACTCTTCCATGGTGATACCGCATAGACGATCCGCGATCTCCATCGTGCGTTGGTTGTGTGTCACGATGATGAACTGCGATTGATCGGTCATCGCGCGCACGGCGTGGTTGAAGCGCCCCACGTTGGCCTCGTCGAGCGGAGCGTCCACCTCGTCGAGCACGCAGAACGGCGACGGCTTGACCAGGAAGATCGCGAAGAGCAAGGAAACCGCGGTCAGGGCCTTCTCGCCGCCAGACAGCAGCTCGATGTTCTGGAGCATCTTCTTGCCGGGCGGATTTGCGATGATCTCCACGCCAGTCTCAAGGAGATCGCTCTCATCGGTCAGCGCCAGGTGCGCCTTGCCCCCGCCGAACAGGTGCGGGAACACCTCTTGGAACTTGGCATTGACGGTATCGAAAACGTCGCGGAATCGCTTGCGCGAGGCACGGTTGATCTTGTCGATCGCGGTTTCGAGCCGACTCATGGCGGATTCGAGATCCGCTCTCTGCGTGGTCAGGAAGTCGTAGCGCTGTTGCAGCTCGGCGGACTCCTCGATGGCGGTCAGGTTGATGTCGCCCATACGCTCGACGAGACCTCTCAATTCGCGCACCCGGCTCTCTTCGGTGTCGCCGGAAAGCGCGCGTAGGTGGAAGTCGGCCACCACGTGGGCGACCTTGGCGATTTCCAGGTAGCGGTCGCGGATCTGTTCGTCGAGTCCATTGATGCGCATCGCAACCTGCTGGCAGCGCAAGTCGAGCGAGCCAAGCTCCTGGGCCAGGCGGGCCACGTGGGAGCGGAGGGCCTTGAGATCTGCATCGCGCCGGGCGAGCGCACCGCTGCGCTCCTCGGTCGCGCCCTGACGTTCGCCGTAGGCGCGCGAGCTCTCGGCGAGCTCGGATTGCAGCAGGGAGGCTTCTTGGCGAAGCTCCTCGGCCTGGAGGCGCAGGGATTCGGCACGGGCCAGATCCCTCGACGCGTCCTCATCGAGTTGTGCACGCTTGGTCTGCGAATCGGCGATTTCCCGACGCAGCCGATCCACGCTCTCGCGCGCCATGCGCTTGCGATCCCCAGCCTGCGCCGCGGCCACGTTTACGGTGGAAAGCTCGGCCAGCAAGCCATCAACTTTTTCGGCAAGCGTGTCGACCTGGCAGCGCAGTCCCTCGGCGCGGGTCTCATGCTCCAGCGCCGCTTCTTGTTCGGTCACGAGTTGCGTGGTCGCTTCCTCGATGCGTGCCTGGTTCTGGCTCGTCGAGGTACGCAGGCTCTCGATGGTGCTCACCAGCTGCACCCTGCGCGCTTCCACTTGGATCTGCTCGCGCGCCAGGCGATCGGCGTCTTTCTTCTGGGCAGCCAGCTCGAGCTCGTCCCGGCGCATGGCCGCGACGGTTTCGTCGAGCGCGGTGACCGTTTCGGCCAGTACCTGCTTGTTGCCGACGTGGCGATCAAGGGTTGCCTGGTAGTCCTGGTCGAGGCGTGCCACCACCTCTTCCAGGTCGCGCATCTCGCGCTTCTGCGAAAGCACACCGGCCACCGCCGACTCGCGCGAGCCGCCGGTCACCACGCCGTGGGGATCGATGACCTCTCCATCCAGGGTTACCAGCGTCTTCTCGGTCTTGGTCTGCCGCCACAGTTCGAGAGCCTTGCGCAGATCCTCGACGACGATGACATCCCCGAGCAGATAGCTCGCGATGCGATCGTAGTGCCGATCGAAGCCAATGAGCTTGAGCATCGGACCACGCACGCCCTCGCCGATCGGCCACTCTACGGACGCCGGCATCATGCTCATCGCGGCTTCAACCGTCTCGCCGCCAGTTGCATCGTACACCACGGCACCCGACGGGCTCGAAGCACGCAGCGACAGGGGAATGAAGCTCGAACGCCCTTCGCTCTGCGCCTTGAGAAAGTCGATGGCTTCAACGCCGACTTCATGCGACTCGACGATGATGTTGCCCAGCCGTTCGCCGAGCACAGCTTCGAGCGCGGTCTCAAGCTCGGGCGGCGGCTGCACGATGTCGGCGACCAACCCGCGCACGCCATGGGTCGTCCACGCCGCGCTTTCGCCGACCACATCGCTGCCCTGCTCGCCCGCGGGTAGGGCGTTGGCCTCGCGGACCTTCTGCATGATCGCGCGCACGCCGCGCTGGAAGCTCTCGTAGCGCTCTTGAATCTCGGCCAAGGACTGCAAGCGCGAACGTCGGCGGTGGGCTTCCTCGCGCAGGGTTTCGAGCTCGATCTCGCCGCGAGCAACCTCGCCACGCAAAGTGGAGGCCTGGTTTTCGTGCAGCGACTTTTTCTCGACCAGCACCTCGGCGCGCGCCTGCAGCTCGCTGGCGCGCTCGCCTGCCTCGGCCGCCTCAGCGGTCATGCGCTGGAGCGCCTCGCTCGACGATGCCTCGTCCTGCAAGAGTTCTTCCAGTCGGCGGGCCAAATCCTCGGCGCGAACGCGTGCCGACTCGACATCGGATTCCAGGCGTGCGATGCGCGTTCGCGCCGAACCTGCGCCAGCCACCGACTGATCGAGCTGCCGTCGCGCGGTGGCCAGTTCGCTCTTGGACTCCGCGCAGGTTTGCTCCATCGCCTCCAGGGCAGAAATTCGCGCTTCCGCCTCCGCGTCGAGCATGGCCACCTGCCCCTCGGTGGCGGCAAGGGACTCCGTGTTCTGCTCCGTGCGCAGAGCGAGCCCATCGCTTTCCTTGCGAGCGTGGTCTGCGCGCACGACCAGCATCGCCGACTCATCTTGATAGTGCTCCGCGCGTTGGGCGGACAATTGTGCCTTGTTGTCGAGGGCGAACAGTTCTTCCTTGGCCTTGGACAGCTCGGCAAGCTCATCCGCCAACACCAGCCGCTCCGCCTCGACGCCGGCCTCTTCGGCAACCAAGGAGCTGGTTTCATCGGCGTGCTGCGTTTGCAGGGCCGCGTGCGCAGCCACGACGTATTTCTGCTCGGCCAAGAGCCCGAGGTGCTTCTGCGTGGCCAGACACAGCTCGATATCCTTGAGCTCGGCCTTGTAGCGCTTGTAGCGCTCGGCCTTCTGCGCTTGCAACTTCAGTGATCGAAGTCGGGTCTCGATCTCGCCGATGATATCCGTCACGCGCAGCAGATGCTGGCGCGTGGCCTCCATGCGGCGTTCGGCCACCTTCTTCTTGGCCTTGTATTTGGTGATGCCCGCCGCTTCATCAATAAGAGTGCGCCGATCCTCGGGGCGTGACGAGACGATGAATCCGATACGCCCCTGTTCGATGATGGCGTAAGCCTTGGAGCCGACCCCAGTTCCAAGAAAGAACTCGACGATGTCGCGCAGACGACAAGGGACGCCACCCAGCAAGTACTCGCTTTCGCCGCCACGATAGAGGCGACGGGTGACGACCACGTCCGCGGGCCCGGCCGCGCCCCAGGGCACACCGCCCGGGGCGACATCGCCAGGAAGCGCTGCCGTATCAAAGGTAATGGAGACCTCGGCAAGTCCCGCTGGACCGCGTGACTCGGAACCGCTGAAGATGACGTCTTCCATGGCTCGCCCGCGCAAGTGCTTGGCGGACTGCTCGCCCATGACCCATCGAATCGCATCCACGATATTCGACTTACCGCACCCATTCGGTCCCACCACGCCCGTGATAGGATCGTCGAACGTTAGGACCGTCCGATCAACGAAGGACTTGAACCCACAGATTTCGAGCCGCTTTATCCTCATCGAGCACCACCTGATGGCGTGACGTTACGTGACCATACCAGTCACTTCGTGACATCAGATTGGTACCATTCGGTACCCAGGTCTGTAAAGCCTTTGTCACCTCATGGACTCATTCTCTGACACCATTCCTGGAAATATCAAAAAGATCGCAAGTTTCCCCGCGACCCTGTTAAGGTCCCCGGCCCATGGAAGGGGGATCGAGCCCAGACCTACTCACAGCAGCTATCATTGCAGGGGGATTTGTCGCAGCGGTCCTACTGCTCATCTATGCCATTCGTCGCGCGCGCAGGGCCCGGCAACGCCAAATCGACGAGGCCGGTGAAGAGCGGCCAATAGCCAGCGCCAAGCCCAAGAAAGCCGCACTCCGAGCCGAAGACGTTGATCCGGAGGCGCCCTCCCCGACGACGCCCGATGTGCCGACGGATGTGCTGACGGAGGAGGACGCAACACCCTCTTCCCCCCCAGCCCTTGTCCGTGAAGCAGACGAAATCGCGACGCGACGTTCGCCCGAGGCTGCACCTTCCGAGAAAGACGCGGCTCCACCGTCGGCGGCACCTCCCGAATCGCCAGCCCGAGTTCGACAGCAGCGGCAGACCGGAGCCCCCTCTTCAACCGCTCAGCTCAAGCACCCACTTCCCACCGAAAAGCCCCGCTCCTCGCAGCCAGCTGTCCGGCCCAAGGCTCGCGACGCGATGTCGCTGTCGCCCGGCCTTGCGCGCACCCGCGCGGGTTGGGTATCGCGGCTCGGACAGCTTTTTGCTGGCAAGCGGGAACTCGACCCATCTCTTGTCGAAGAGATCGAGAAGGTACTGCTCACGGCGGACATTGGTGTCCGCACCAGCCAAAAGTTGCTCGAAGAGATCCGCGCTTCGCTTGGCAAACGTGAGCTGGCGGACCCAAAGGCGGTCTGGGATTACCTTCGCAAGCGCAGCATAGAGTTTCTTCGCGTCGAAGCCCCGAACGTCGATTTCACGCGAGCCAAGCCCTTCGTGCTGCTTACTATTGGTGTGAACGGAAGCGGAAAGACCACGACCATCGGGAAACTGGCCTCCAAGCTGAAGGCCGATGGAAAATCGGTCATGCTCGCTGCGGGTGATACCTTCCGAGCGGCGGCGGCCGAGCAGCTTGAGGTTTGGGGTGCCCGGGTGGGCGCACCCGTCGTTCGCGGCAAGGAAGCGAGTGATCCGTCGTCGGTAATCTTCGACGGGATCAAGCGCGCCGCCAGCGAAGGCATGGACGTGGTCATCGCCGACACCGCGGGGCGGTTGCACACCAAGACCAACCTCATGGAGGAATTGCAGAAAGTCCGTCGTGTGGCGGGCAAGGCTCTCGAGGGCGCTCCCCACGAGACTTGGCTGGTCATTGATGCGACTAGCGGGCAAAACGCCATCGCGCAGGCGCAGATCTTCACCCAGGCCATGGCAGTCACAGGAATCGTGCTCACAAAGCTAGATGGAACCGCCAAGGGCGGCGTCATCCTGGGCATCACCGATCAGCTCGGAATTCCGGTTCGCTATATCGGCGTTGGCGAGCGTGTGGAGGATCTGCGCGAGTTCGATGCAGAAGAATTCGTAGAAGCTCTGTTCGAGCACGTCGAAGAAGGGTAGAAGGAGACTTCAGACTTTCTCGACGAGCGAAACATTCGACCCCGACTGAAATTTTGTTGATTTGCAGAAATTCCCTGTGTTAGATTCCCCGCAGCTCTGCCTTCATAGCCAAGACTCTGAAATCAAAGCGATTTTTGTCGTGGGGTGAAGGCAGCCCCCAAGCAAGGAAACGCATGAAACGACTTGCCCTTGGCCTCCTCGTAATTCTTGCCAACCTAGGCGTCGCAAAAGTGTCTCTGGCCCAAGATCCAGAGGCAGCGGCGCCTGATAAGGCTGGCGGCGACAAAACAGCTCCAGTGGACACGAGCCCGACCGCCGGACTCGATCTGGACCTTGGCGACATCACTGGGACTGAGACGCCTGACATCAAGAAGCCAGTCGAGGCGACCGGGGCTCCGCGAAAGTCCTGGGAAGACATCGTCGTGGTGCCTCGCAAAGCCTTCCTCAAGAAGTACCGCTTGGAGCTCGCTCCATTCGCGGGGATTACCCTCAACGATCCGCTCATTCGCCACTACTCCTTCGGCGGCGATCTCAACTTCTACGTTACCGACGTGCTCTCCGTCGGCCTCGAGGGACAGTACTTCATCAAGGAGCTATCCGAGCGTGAGTCGTTGGTCGGCTTGCAATACTACCTGGTTCCCACGCTCAACAAGCTGAAGTACCACTACGCTTTCGCCCTCGGGTACGTGCCCGGATACGGCAAGTTCGGTCTGTTCAATAAGTGGATCGTGCACTGGGATCTGACCTTCGCGCTGGGCGCGGGAATGATCAAGACTGAGATCATCCCACGTGCCTTCGGTGACAAGTCATTCACCAATAACGACATCACCATCCACGTCGGCCTGGGAGTTCGTCTGTTCGTCCTCGACTGGCTGACCCTGAGCGTGACCTTCCGCGACTATATGTACAAGGATGTGTTCGAGGACAAGAATCGAACGCAAGATCAAGACATTGCCCTGGTCAAACAGAATTCTCAGAATTCGCAAAGCCAGTTTGTGCAGAACATCATGATGTTCTTCTCAATCGGGTTCTATGTTCCACCCTCCTTCACCTATCGAACGCCCCGCTAACGAGTTGACGTCATGATGAAAAGAACACAAGTCATGCGGAAGGTTATCGCGCTGCTCGTGGGCGGTCTTGTCTGCCTACCAACCCTGGCTCGCGCCGAGAAAGAGCGCAAGAGCCCCCTCACGGACGCTCCGGTCATTCGCAAGCGCCTTGAACTACGCGACAAGCGCTTTGAATTCGGCGTGGGCGTGGGCGTGAGCATTGGACAGGACTTCTACAATGCCCTGCTGGTCATGCCCAAGCTCTCCTTCCACTTCACCGACTGGATCTCGCTGGCCGGGGTGTTTGGATACAACATGACCCCAAGTTGGAAGAGCTCGTTCAACAACGATGTCTCTGGTGCCCTCCAAAGCAGCGGCAACACCATCAAGTCGCCTCTCCAGTCCGACGCCATCGCCACGATGAACCACATCAAGTACGTGGCCGTCGGGCAAGTCGAATTCATTCCGCTATCGGGAAAGATCGCGCTGCTCAGCAGCCTCTTTAGTTACTTCGACTTCTACGTTCTCGCCGGTGGCGGGATCGTGAACCTCGCGGCTACCGGGGCGACACCCGGCTCGTGCGCAAACGCCACCTTAACCGGGCCAACTCCTTTTTGTCAGGCCTTTACAACGACCGAAGTGACCGGAAACTTTGGCGTTGGGGCGCACGCCTTCCTCAGTCACTGGCTGGCCATGAATCTGGAGTTCCGCGATCTCCTCTACAAGAACAACGCTTCTGGCCGGGACGTGAACGGTGACACCGTTACCGACACCCACGACCTGGAATGGACAAACAACTGGATCTTCAGCCTCAATTTCCAGTTCTTCCTTCCGTTCAAGGCCAAGATCAGCCGCTAGCGGCGAGCCTGTTTTATGGGCGATTGCGCTCTCACTGGAACAGCGACGTGTCACAGAAACGTAAGGTTACTCTCTACTTCAATTCCTCCATGCTGGCGGAGACCCAGAAGGAAGCTATTCGACAGGACAGGTCTGTTTCGTGGATTATTCAGGCCGCCTGGCGAATCGCCCGGGATGAGGTCAAACGCATGCCTACTTCGGGGCTTGCGATCGCACCTTCTGCTGACGCTCCGCTGAGTCTGCCTTCGCTGACCGACACTCGCTCGCCAGCCTAGCCGCCCGAGATAGGGCCGTCCGCCAGAAGATCGGCTAGCAGTTGGCAGACGAGGCGCCCGTCCGGCAAGGCGCGACGAGGGCGCATACTTGACGTATGCAACCGAGGAGCAACGAAGCCGGGCGGGACGGATCGTCTGCCAAATGCTGGTTGAACTTCTGGCGGACGGCCCTAGTAGCAGCTCTGCAGAACAGGCCCAGATCCGAGAGGTCTGCATATCGTCGAGCTGCCATCGGTGATGGATCGTTCCCAGTGGATCTCGATGTGATCGCCAGCTTGTCCCTGCAATGGATACGCGTCCGCTGAACCATCATCAGCGGCGCGCTGGATTAGGCCGCTTCCGGTCGCCTCGTTGTAGATATAGTAGCGAGCTCCACTAGCGCGCGAATCCGCCGGCATGTGAACCTGCCATTCACCAGGGGTGGCGGAGTTTTCGGTGAAGGTCGGATTCGGCGGCGGGATGGGGATGAAAGTGGAATTGCAGGCAAAGATGAGCAGGTAGGACGCACCAGCGATGACGCCAGCGAGCCACCTCCGTAGCCGATTGCCTTTTACTCCGCGGTTCATGGAAGCCCTCGTGCTCTGCCTATGCGATTTCCGAGCCAGGATTCTGCCACGAATTTCCTGGACTTGGCCACCGGATTGCCAACCTCAGAGGCATGGGACGCCAACAGCGTTGTCTATGCACCCAAGTTGTAACGGCGTAGCTTTTTTTGCAGCCCGAACCGGGACAGCCCGAGAAGCGTCGCGGCCTTGGTTTGATTTCCTTGCGACCGCCCCATGGCCTCGCGAATGAGCTGCCGCTCAAGGCGCTCGACGCGATGCTTAATGCGCAGGCTGTCGGGCTCGTTGCGCACGGTCTCGCTTGGGTCCTGCCCGGTTTGAATATGGGGTGAAATATCGGAAAGCCCGATGCTGGCTCCGGCGAAGGCCCCTGCCCTGGCGATCTCGTTTTCAAGCTCCCTGACGTTGCCTGGCCAACCGTAGCGGCAAAGCTTTCCCAGCGCCACAGGCTCGATGGTCTTGACGGCGCCGCCCGTCGGCTGCTCGGCCTTTTCCAGGAAGTGGCGCAGAAGGAGCGGGATGTCCTCCCGCCGCTCGCGCAGGGGCGGTAGATGCAGGCGGACGACGCTCAGACGATAGAACAAGTCCTTGCGAAACTTCCCGCTTTCCACCAGCTCGGTCAGGTTCTTGTTGGTCGCCACCAAGACGCGAACATCCACCTTCTCCGGCCGCTCTCCTCCCACGCGGTGAAACTCGCCATCCTGAAGCACGCGCAGGAGCTTACCTTGCATGGCAGGGGACATCTCCGCCACTTCATCGAGAAACAGCGTACCGCCGTTGGCGATTGCAAAGAGTCCGCGCGCCTCGCGATCGGCACCGGTAAAGGCGCCGCGCACGTGGCCAAACAGCGCCGATTCCAGCAGCGTCTCGGGAATAGCTGCGCAGTTTTCCGAGACGAAGGCGCGATCCTTGCGAGGACCGTGAAAATGAATTGCGCGTGCCACCAACTCTTTGCCCGTACCACTTTCGCCCTCAATGACAACCGGTAAGCTGGTGTCCGTCACCCGATCCAGCAAACGAAAAAGATCGAGCATGCATGGCGACTGCCCAACGATCTGGCGATAATCGTAGCGCAGGGCCGCGACTTGCCGGCTCTCCTTGAGCTCGACCCGCGCCTCGCTGAGGGCGGCCTCCTGAACCTTCAGCTCGCGCTCCAGACGACGATTGAGCGACTGCACCTGCTGCTCCCGGCGGCGCAACTCGGAGACCACGCGCGCATTCTCGATGGCGATGGCCCCCTGCTCGGCGAAATCGAGCACCAGGGCCAATTCGTCCTCGCCAAACACTCCCTTGCGCAGGCGATGATCGACGTAGATCGTGCCCACCACTTGGCCCTTTACCGCGAGCGGCACGGCCAGGACGGAACGCAGGTGAAGATCGCTGACCGACAGCAGCTCGCTGAATCGGCTGTCTCCCGCGGCATCGACGGCGATCACGGGCTCGCCACTTTCTGCTGCCTGCTTGGCGATGGAACGGGACAGCGACGAGCTCGTTCCTTCGAGGGTGGTCTGGTCGATATTGCGCGCCACCTTCACCACGAGCTCGCCGTCGCTATCCTTGAGCAAAAGGAACCCACGTTCGGCGTCGGTCAGCTCGATCACGGTGTCGATGATGGTTTCGAGCACGCGCGAGAGCCTGAGGTCGCTGTTGAGCCGTTTGTTGATGCGCAGAAGGCGGCGCAGGCGGCCTTCGAGGACAGCCGCACGTTCGACCAGTCCCGCCGCGCTCTTGCCGCTGTGCAATTCGAGGACCTTGGCCTCGCTGTCGGACTCGATACCGGGCCAGTACTTGGCGGGCGTTTTCATCTTCACCTCCTGAAAGCAAGTGCGTGCGATTTCCAATGCCTGGCGCTGGCGGTCATCGCTCGATTGAGCGAAGAGCTGCGACGCCAGGCTGGCAAGGCGCCACGCTGTCGGAAGCCGTCCGAGATTCCTGGCCTCGCCGGCACTCTCCATCAGCGACTCCGCAAGGGCGAGACGCTCGATTCCGGTAGACTCTGGATCGGCCAGGTCGATACGCGCGCGAGCGCAGGCAAGTGATTCTTCCCTGGGCACCGCGGACGCGACCACCGCGCCTGGACCATTTGCCTGCCCCTCCCCTTCGACGCGAAACAGGTACGCGCGCGCTTGTGCAATCTCCCCCTGCCGCGCGAGCAACTCGGCCCGTTCGATGTCGGCAGTCTCCGCCATGGCCCGCATTCCAAGTCGCGAAAAGGCCTCCGCCGCAAATTGGTAGCTGCGACCGGAGTCTAGGAGGACGCCGCGCTTGCGCTGGACCTGTGCGGCGAGCAGCTGGGCGTACCCTTGAAACGCTTCGACGCGCGAGGCGCGCGCCTCCTCGGCCAGCGCCCCGGCCGCTCTCGACGCGGCATCCAGATCGCCAAGTTGCAGAAACAACTGCCCGACGTTGAAGACCGCCAACGCGTGATCGGTCACGGCGCCGAGCCGCCCCAGCTCTCGTATCGCACGCTCAAGAGCCGCGATGCTGCCAGCGTAGTTTCCAGTCTCGGCCAAGACACAACCAAGATTGAAGGCGGCGGCAGCCGCACCATGGAGATCTCGGATCTGCTCATACTCGCGCACCGCCAACTCGTAGGCCTTGGCCGCTTGCGCGGGCCGGCCAACCAGTTGTTCCACGAGCCCATCCAGCGCGGCAATGCGGGCAACCAGTGACGAGTCCTGGGTTTCGCGTGCATCCTCGCTGAAGGAATCGAGGAGCCGGCGTGCCGCCTCAAGCTTTCCCGAGTAGGCGAGCGCGAGCACCGCTGATTCGCGAGCCGCCATGGCCGACCGCGATCGTGAAGCCAAGGCCGGTTCAGCAGCGGCGAGGGCCTCCGCAAAGTGCCCACTGGTCACGAGCACGCGGGCCAGACGCGCACGCAACAGCAAAGCCCCTTCATCATCGGGCGCCATGCCGAGCAGGGCGGCTTCAAGGATGCCTCTCGCGGCCTCGGGATCGCCCCGTCTGCCGAGTAGCCACGCCTTGCGCTCGGCGAGACGTGCAACGTCGGCTGGCACACTCGGTGTCGCGCATGCGCTGAGAAGTGCCAGCGCTTCCTCGTAGCGGCCCAAGATACCGAGTGCGCTAGCCAGGGCGAGTCGATCTTCGTGGGTGCCGCTGCTAGCTTCGGCGTCGCGCGCCCGAAGTCCGTACTCGGCCACCTTGCTCCACGCCATCTTCGCGAGAGCGGCACGCATCGCTTGCCAGAAGCCAGCGGCCGCCTTGCCCCGCTCGCCGATGGCGAACAGCACTTCGGACTTGCGCACGTCAGCCTCTGGCAGACCTTCCCCAAGCCTTAGCGCGATTCCTTGCAAGTCGCGATCCTTGGCGAGTGCGCGCCAAATGGCCGAGAGGTGCGATGCGCTCGGCACGCGGGCGCTACCAGCAAGCATCCAGCCAGCGGCTTGAGCTTCGCATTCAACTTCCTCGTCACCATCCTTGGTTTCGGACAGGCCTTCGTTCGCGGGCGCCAGGGCACTCGACAATACGGCAGCACGCGCGGCCTTGCTCAAGGAAGCGAAGCTGGCGTCGAGCAAACGGGCCATGTCGAGATCGCGCTCGGCCAAGGCGCCAGACTGGGGCTGGCCCCCGCGCACACGCGCAATCCAGCCGCGAACCAAGAGCGCGATGGCGCCGGCCAGTCCAGCCGATGCGGTGGCAATTTCATCTAGAATTTCCGGTGGCGGGTCGCAGCCAGCGCCGCGGCGGGCAAGCTCGGCAATGGCCGCGCTCGACAGGGACGACAGCTTGACCGCGACGCTGCCTGGACGTTCGATCTCTCGCTCGCAAGGCAACAGCACCAACAAGCGTCCGCTTGGGGGACCGCCTGCGATGGATCGGGCCAGCGCCTCGTCTTCAGGCGACCCTGCAAGCGCCAGGCACAGGGGACGAACCTGCGCACGCGCTTCCAGATCGCCCGCGATGCGGGCAAGGCCGGACTGAGCGTTGCCGGCCGTTTCTTGCAGCTGCGAGTCCCCTTCACTGGACGAAGACAGGCTGCGACCGACGAGCTCCGTACACTCGCCTTCCTCGATGTCAAAAGCCTCCAAGGTCTGCGAGAGGATGGCAAGGCGTGCATCGAGAAGCGCGCGCTGGACGAGCGTTCGCCGGCCAGATCCTGGCGCACCCACGATGCACACTACGCTCGCCGTACTGGCGCTGTCGGCAAGCTGCTCCATGTGACGACGGAGGTTGGCTTGTTCTTCTGCCCTTCCCACCACCACACCCGCCAGCGGATCGCCCGCGGGAAAGGGCACGCCCAGATCCGATTCCACAGACTCCCGCCCGTTTGGCAGCTCACGACGAATTGCCTGCAAGACCTCACGTGCACTGGCCGGACGCTCTTCTATGGCGGGAGCGAGAAGTGCGAGCAACAAGCGGTCCCAGGTGGGAGGCAGGCCAGGATGCAGCGACGAAGGCGCGACCGGCTGCCCTTGCCAGATCTGCTTCACGGATTCCATCCCGAGCCCGAACGGAGGCGTCCCCGCCCAGGCGTCATAGAGCGCGGCTCCCAGCGCGAAGAGATCGGCAGCGGGACCGCTATCGCCAAGCAAGGCCTCGGGGGCGATGAAGCCGAGCGTGCCTGAGACAACCGAAGATCCGTGCCCGCTAGGTGAGAGAAAATGCCGTGCAAGTCCGAAGTCGATCAGGACGGGCTGCCCGGAATCGTCGCAGCGGATATTGGCCGAGCTGATATCTCCGTGGATGATGCCCTGTCCGTGCAAGTACGCCAGGGCGTCGGCAAGCGCCTCCGCTGCCTTGGCGAAACGTCCAAAACGATCTGTCGGCAAACCGAGGGCGAGCGACTCGGATAGCGTTTGCCCTGCGACGAAGTCCATGACCAAGAAGGCACGACCGACGAGCTCGCCAGTCGTCAACACACCCGCGTCGAGCACACGAACGATGTTCGGATGTGAAAGCTCGGTCAGGCGCGCGAACTCGCTGCGCAAGCCTCGTGCGGCCACATGCGCGGGAAGAAGCTTCAGCGCATGCCTACTCCGCTTCGCGGGATCCTCCACAAGGTAGACCTCGCCGAAAGCCCCGTCCGAGAGTCGGCGGATCAGGCGGTAGCGCCCGATGGATGATTCATCCCGAACCACTCCGCGCCCAGAATTGACAACTTGATTGACCTGTATCAATTCTATGATTATATGTTTTTATTATTCTTTTTGCAATAAGCCTATCTAGTTGTCTGGTTTGACTCATTGCGCCTTGAGAGTCGCTCTATTGCGGCCTTGGCCATGGCGCGGATTTCTGCATCATCATGGGTTTCGGCCACGAAGCTCAGATACTCCTGGGCTTCTCGTCCACCAAGGGTCGCGATGGCGTCCAGGATCTTGCGCATCTCCCTCGCGTCCCGCATTTGGCGCGACTCGGCCAGGGCTTTCACGGCACTGCGTTCGCGCAGGGCCACCAGCGTGCCAAGGGCGGCGTCCCTGACGTTTTCCTCTTCGTCCGAAAGTAGGCGCAAGACGGTGGGAATCTCGCTACGTAGATTTCGTGCGGCGACGATGCGCAGGGCTTCCACACGCAGATCGTTGTCCACCGAATTGAGGGCCGAGGCGATCTCCGGCGCGCCGCCATCCCACAACTTCTGCCGAGCCACGTAGGCGAGCAAAAGATCTTCGACCGTTCGTTCGGCCAAGCGTTGAAATGCCACCCGTGCCTCATCGACATCTCCCTTGGGGAGCGGCGCCTGCCCCATGGCCGCGACATCCTCGGCAAATCTCGCGGGCGACACACTCGGCCGAACAGCGATTCGCAGGCGGACCTTCGCTCCGATTTCGGGCTCGGCCGACTCGGAGGCACTGACCATCTCGACCTCCAAGCTGACCTTGGCGGCAGGCCGCTTCGCTTCGGGCGCAGCAAAGACCGCCGCGTCCTCTAGAATCTTCTTCGCCTTCGCGGCGATTTGCGCTTGGTCAAGTTGAATATCCGTGTCGCGGAAATGGGGTGGAGAGATCGGTCTTACGGTGACTTCCGCGAGGCTGGGCCGTTCGGCGAGCGCGGCTGTCTTCTTCTCGCCACACCCTTTGCAAGCAGCAAGCATGCTGCAGGCAGCGAGAACCGCGCCCACCAGGATCTTCGCGTGCCGTGCCTCGGTCATCGACAGTCTCCTCGCCGACGCACGCTGACCTGTCAGCGAAACCGAAACGCCTCCGGTCCACGCGCGGTCATTCAGACCGAACCCGAACCGCCTCGGCGTGACGGTGCCCGCACCTTGGCAGGAAGGATCGCCATCCCGGAGACATCCGGGGCAGTCCCGCCGGGCGTCGGGAGTTGGGTGATGGCATTCATGCGTTTTTGTCTGGCCAGCGCCAACTCTGCGATGCGCAGAATCAGTTCCTTGTAGGAAAGGCCCGCGGCCTTGGCGGCGCGCGAGTATCCACCGGCCAGATCCGACAAGTCGCAGTTCGGATTCACGTCGATGACATAGGGAACGCCAGCCGTGGAAAGTCGGAAGTCCATTCGCCCATAGTCGCGCAAACCGACGGCCCGGAAGGCATTCAGCGCTGTCTTCGAGATGAAGGCGTGCAACTCGGCCGACAACCCCTCGCAACGCACCGGACGCGTCCCTTTGTATTCGACCGAATCCTCCACCCACTTGCCCTCAAACGACACGATGTTGGGACGGTCGCTGGGCATGTCGGAAAAGTCGATTTCGAAGAAGGGAAACACCATGGGCTCGGCGCCCGCGCGTTCGAGGATCGAGACGTAGATCTCACGCCCCTCGATGAATTCCTCGACCAGGGCCGGCTGGCGGTAGTTTTCCAAAACATAGGCCACCCGCTGTTCGAGCGCCTTCTGGTTGTGCACGACCGAGGCGCTGCAGATGCCCACCGAGGCATCCTCGCGAGCCGGCTTGACGATGGCCGGAAAGCCGACCTCCATCCGCGTGCAGTCTTGAGCGGCGCTGACCAGCCCTCCTCGCGCCACCGAAACCCCGCACCCGCGCAGGATGTCTTTGACCTTCTCCTTGCGCAGGGCGAGCGAGAGACCAAAGGGACAAGAGCCAGTGTAGGCGATGTTCGACAGATCCATGAGCAGCGGCATGAGCGATTCGAAACGATTGTCGCCATGGATCGATTCGCACAGGTTGAAGACCACGTTGGGCTTCATCTCGACCAGGGCGGAAATCGCGGCCGGAATGTCGTTGGTCACGCCAAGCTCGCCGGTTTCGAAGCCGCCCAGGCCCAGAATACGGAGGACATCCTTCGCGACGTCTTTGACGTCCTCTCGCGCCTTGTTCTCGGGGTCCGCTTCGGCTCCCTCGAAGTCGCGATTGTAGATGACTACGATGCGCGGCCTGCTCCGTACCTTCACGATGATGAGTGTATCTTACAGATTCCCGATTGCGATTTGCAATCGCGAAGAGGATGCAGAAATTCGTGCCAGGCGCATGCCAAAGGATTGCTCGAAGGCGCGCACCAGTCGTTCGGCCATCTCGGACAATGCGCACGAAGTTCCGAGACGTGTCGCGACCGATGTGACCCCGGCCTGCCGAAGACCACAGGGCACGATGGTTTGGAAGGCGGCGAGATCGTTGTTCACGTTGAGGGCGAAGCCGTGCAGGGCCACGCGCCGGCGAACGTGGACCCCGACCGCGCAGATTTTGTCCGCCCCCACCCAGACGCCAGGCTGCGATTCGCGCCACTCCGCTTGGATCCCCAGAAAACCGAGGACGGCGATGATTCCTTCCGCCATGGCCTTCACGTGGGCGCGAACGCCACGCCGCAAGCGAAAGACCGGGTATCCAACGATCTGGCCAGGCCCGTGCACAGTGACGTCACCGCCGCGCGAGGTTCGGACCACGGAGATGCCCTTTTCATGCAAAGCCTCGGGGGACGCGAGCACGTTGGCCAAGTCCGCGCTTCGCCCCAAGGTGATGACGGGCTCGTGTTCAAGCAGAAGCAGCGTGTCCGCCGCCCTGCCCTCGGCGACCTGGTCACGAACGTGCTCTTGCAGCCGCAACGCCTGAGCATAGGGCACGTGCTCAAGCCACGCCCATTCCCCCAGTGGTGGTTCGTACTCAAGCATTCAGGGGATAAAGAAGACTAACCCTCCGACAGCTCGGCGAAGAAGTCGGCGTCGATGAGGTCGACGGCGACCGCCGCGCTGACTACACCGATGCCGTGGCGAACGCAGGTCTCAGCCATGGCCGGCCCATCCACCACTTCGATTGGCTGTCCAGGTTGCTTCCACTCGCTGATGGCATCGTCGGCCAATCGTCCCGCGAGCAGAAGCATTCCCTCGTCCTGGTTGCGCGCGCGAATTCCCGCGCGCAGTTCGCCCAGCGCTCTCCGGCCCGCCGCCGTTACGCCCGGGCGCAAGGCAACAAGGCATTTCGAAGGACGAAACCCTCGCCCGCGCAGAGCCTCGACGTAGATGGTCCCCTCGACGCGCTTGACGAAGGTCGCTGGGCCAAAGCCCTCGCGCTGCAACAAGACCCGCGCAATGGCTTCGAATGAAGCCGGCGTTAGCTCGCCCAGGCGTTGTTCCAGGGCGGCCAGCGTGCGCTCACGCAGGGCTCGCCTTGCTTCACCGAAGACGTATTCCGCCTTCTCCAAATCGGCGTCCGGGCTGCGCCTGGACAAGGCAAACAGGCCACTACCCGCGGACTTGATGCGCGGCCTCAGACCGGCACGCAACCGTTCCTTGGCCTCGGATGCCAGGGCGGCGCGCATGACCCGCCACGCCTCATTGGGCTCGCCATGGATGAGCCGCCGCCGAACCGCACTGTCTGCGATCTGTCGAACGTGCACGCCACGGCCCGGGCTTTGGCCTTTGAGAATCTCGATGGCCGCATCCACCGGGGACATGACCTTGCGCCCCCCCTGCCCCCCCCCTTCGGACGCGCCGCTTGACGGCAGCGCCCCGGAAGACGCGCTGATGGGGCCTGGAGTTGGCTCGGGTTCTCGAATCGGCGCTGGCGTGGATTCCGAGCTCTCGGATGCCGCCCCCCCGGCCCCAGACTGCACGCCGTGGCCGCCGCCCTCCTCCGATCGTTCCGACTCGCGTTCCGACTTGCCATCGCCCTCCGCCTCGCCGGCCGCGCTGGTATCCAGGTCGGAATCTTCCTCTTCAATGTCACCCTCAAGAACACCTGTCTCGGCCAGCGCCGCGGCGCGCGCCTCGGCGGACAGCGAGCCGATATCTGGCTCCTCGGCGCCTTCCTCGTCGGCGTTCGCCGCGCCTGCGCCGTCTGCATCCTGGCGCTCGACGGCTCTGTCTTTGGCTACTTCCTGTGCACCGTCAACGCGCGGCTCGTCGCCCCGGCGATCTCTGCGACGGCCTCGCCCGCCCCGCCGCCGCCGTCGACCGCGAGCCTCGGCTGTCTCCGCCGGCTTCTCCTCGCTGGTCACCACCGGAGTCTCCACCACCACCACGGGCTCGGGAGCGGACTCGGGGTAGCGCAGGAGTCCGAACACTCCTGGCTTGACCCGAACGAACGGGGCGCCCGGAGCCTTCTTCACCGCGCTGGTGAGCTGGGTTTGCATAGTAACCTCCGGGGTGCGCCCCACGAAGGTCAGGAGCTTGCGCTCCATGGCTTTTTCGGTCAGCTCCTTGTAGTGCAGGGGCTTCCGCTCGCGCTTGAGAATCTCAAGCGCCGCTTCGAGGAATGTCATGGAGCCGTTTCTTTACCACAAACCGCCGGCTCATGGGGGAAGAGCGGCGCTGGCACCGGTTTGGAGTGTTTTTTTGACGGTGGCCCAGATGAAAGGTACCCGTGGTGCATGAGTTCTAGCAAAAAGATCGGTGTCTTCCTGGGCGGCCTCTCGGTTGAACGCGATGCCTCGATTCGTGCCGGAGAAGCGGTAGCCACCGCCTTGCGGCAGATGGGGCATGAAACCCGCTGCATGTTCGTCGACCGCGACATCGACGTGGCGCTGAGGCAGACCAAGATCGACGTTGCCTTCCTGGCCGTGCGCGGACGCTACAGCGCCGACGGTTGCCTGCAAGGGTTGCTGGAACTTCATGGCATCCCGTACACCGGATCGGCCGTGCTCGCCTGCGGGCTGGCCATGAGTCGCGCTAAGACCAAGGACATCCTGCGCCTGTTCAATCTCCCGGTCGCCCCCGGCTACGTCTTGCGCAGCGACCACCAGGGTAACCTCGGCGATGTTCACGGTTCCTTCGGGTTTCCGGCGGTCGTGCGTCCTGTGAGCGCATCGCTGCTTTGGGGGGGCACCCTGGCACGCGACGAGATGGAGCTGGAGAGCGCCATTGAGGACGTATTCCGACTCGAGGACTGCGCGCTGGTGGAGAGATTCATTCAAGGACGCCCGGTTTCGGTTGGCATTCTCGACGGAGTTGCTCTCGGGATCGTCGAGGTTCCGCGGGTGGCTTCCTGGGCGGGCCTGCGTTCGGTCGGGGCGCGCGGACAAGAGTCCTGCGCGCCGATCCGGCTCTCGCGCGAACGGCACGATTCGGTCCTGCGCCTGGCCACGCAAGCCTACGATGCCCTCGGCTGCGAGGGGCCTGCTTGCGTGGAGATGCTGGTCAGCGAACGCCTGAACGAAACCATCGTCGACATCGACACCTCGCCGCTTCTTCTGCCCACCAGTCCGCTCCCCATCATCGCAATCCAGTCCGGCATCGAGTACAACGACTTCATCGCGGAGATCCTGCACGGCGCGCGCCTGCGGGCCCACGGGCGACACAGCAATCGGCGCGCATACCAGACCCCGTTCGAAGGGCACGATCGCCGCGCCACCGCCCTTCCCGAAGCGCACTGAAGCTCGCTTCCGCCGATGAAGTCGCGTCGGCTTCGGGCTAGGATGGGATCCCTTGTTCGTCCGGCGTCGTCTCAGACTCGCTCTCGTCTTCCTCGCCCTGGCTTTCGCGTGCACGGCGAGCGCGCTCCTGTGGCAGTGGAAGGCGCCCACCATGATCTGTCGGCGACTGGAACAAATCACCGGCCATCGTGCGACCCTGGGCGGGGTCGGAATCAACCATCGGCTTGAGATCGTCGTCCGCGATGTCCGCATCGCTGGAACACCGCCGTTTGATTCGCAAACCTTGGCTCGCGCGGATCGGGTTGTCGTTCGCTTGCGCGGCCCGGGTGGCTTCTGGACCCCATCCGTGGTGGTCATTGATGGCCTGGACATCGAGTACCTGGGAACGACCGCCGGCGACAACCTGCGCGTCCCCAGCTGGCCAACCAGGAAGGGACTCGGCGCCAACAAGGAGGCAGGCCCAGGCGCGATCCCCATGTTCGTCGCTCGCAACGTGCGGTTGCGTGGCAGCGTGGCCTATGCCCACGCCCCTCGTGTCGAATTCCGTGTTCCCCAGGCGGAATTCGAACGAAGACCCGACGGCACGGTAAGAGCGGCGATCGATCGCCTGGTGGTCGATACCGAAGGCTGGGGCTCCTTGCGCGTACTCGCGCTTTCAGGCGAGTACGATCGTCGGATCTTGCGCTTCGCCAGCGGCGGCAACGTGGCCGTCGAGATCCCCGGCGGCGGAACGCTAATCGATAACCTGGCACTCACGGGAACCATCGGTTCGGCAATCGCCGATGTGGAAATCCAGCGCCACGACACCCCCGACAAGCAGCCGCTGCTGACCCTGCACTGGCAACCAGAAGCCCTCGGCATCGCCATGGACTCGCACGAGGTGCCGCTGCGTGCTCTCGGAGCCATGGGCGCAAGCCGCGCCATCGGCCTGGAAAACGCCAAGGCTTCCTTGCACGCATCCATCACGGTCGACCACGGGCGTTCTGACTTTGAATTGGATGGAAAGGTTGCTGGGGTCGACCTTCTTCACCCTGCCATCGATCTGATTCCCTGGCGCAACCAGGCCGGGTCCGTCCATCTGCGCGGACACGCCGACCTGGCCACCGGCCGTGTCGAAATCCAAGGCGGCGAGTTGCGCGCATTCTCGGCTCCCCTATCGCTATCGGGCTGGATCGAGCCATTGCAGACGCCGCGCGGATCCCTGGTTCTGTCGACGCCCCCGCGCACGCCACTGTCCTGCGCATCCCTCTTGTCGGCGCAGCCCGCCCCGGTCAAACAGGCACTCTCTGGTCTCGAGGTGGATGGCAAGCTGGGTTTCAGGATGGCCGTAGCATTCGACGCCAGCGCCTGGGAGAGCCTGAGCCTGGATGTCGGCGTGGCGCCGCTGTGCGAAGTCAGGCGCGAGTCCGCCGCGCTGGCAGGCATCTTGCCCACGCTTCTCAACCGCAAGGCGAAGGACCAGGTCCCAACCATCTTGCCACTTGGCTCCCTCCATCCCGATTTCGTTCCCTTGGCGCAGATGCCGAAACACTTGCCCTCCGCCTTCCTGACCTCCGAGGACAGCAAGTTTTTCCATCACCATGGCTTCGACATGGACATGATTCGGCATGCGCTGGCTCAGGATCTGGAAAACCGATCCTTCGACCGAGGCGCCAGCACCATCACCCAGCAACTGGCAAAAAACCTCTTTCTCACCCACCGGCGAACCTTGGCCAGGAAGCTGGAGGAGGCCGTGCTGACCTGGCGCCTGCAAAAGCTCCTCAGCAAGGATCGCGTGCTCGAGCTCTATCTCAACGTGATCGAGCTGGGCCCCGGAATCCGGGGCGTGAAAGAAGCCGCTCACATCTACTTCGGCAAGGATGTATCCGAGCTCACACCGCTGGAATCCGCCCACCTGGCCGCGCTCGCCCCGAACCCACACGTGCTGGCTAGGCGCTTTCGCGATGGACAGGTCGACGAGGGCTGGCAGCAGCGCCTATACGATCTTCTCGGCATGATGAAGCGCCACGGCCGCTTGTCCGCGGCTGAGCTGACCGCGGCACACACCAGCAAACTCGTCCTGCGCGATCTGAGCCAGGATGTCGGCACGCGTGGCGCTCGTTAGTGGTACTGTACGAGGCGTCATGACCCGTGCTTGCCGCCTGATTCCATTGCTGGCTGCCGCGGTCTGCGCCGTGGCCGCGTTGCCCGTGGCAAGGTCCACGCTGATGCGCACGATGGATCTGGCCGAGCTGACGGCAATCGCCGACCAGATCGTGGTCGGCGATGTGCTTTCCACCGAGAGCGCATGGGACAGCGGTCATCGCAACATCTATACGACCATCGACATCGGCGTCCGGGAGAGCTGGAAAGGCGCGCCGCCGAGTGATGGGCGAATCAGGCCGCGGCGGCCTGGAGCTATCCCGCGTTGGCGTGCACGGACATTCGGCTTGCCATGGTGCTGGAGTCCGCTCCCACCGCCGACGTCGGACAAGACAACAAAAACGTCATCGTCTTCAGGCAGGACACCTGGTGCCTTCAGCCCACGCCAGTCGATGATGCCGGGGTTCCACAGCCCGAATGCTTTCCTTCGAGCGCGCTCGCCATCACGTCGCTGGTCAAGAATTCAAAGACCGGCGAAATCCTGGACGCCGACATCCAATTCAATGCGGTGAACTATTCTTGGGGCGACCTCGTGGGTCAGCCAACCCTCGCGACCTCCATGACCGCCGATTTCCAAAATGCCCTCACCCACGAGCTCGGCCACGTGATTAGCCTCGATCACAACTGCTACGCCAAGAGCGACCTACAGGACCGGCTCAATGACAACACCGGCGCGCCCGAGGTTGACTGCGATCCCACGCCCCTGGGCGCCGTCGGCGAGGCGACCATGTATCCGTCGGTGTTGCTGTCCGATACGACGCGACGAACGCTCACCGCGGACGACGAGCAAGGCGTTTGCGAGATCTACCCGCACGTGCACGATTCCCGCCCGGCCTTGGCGTCGGAAGGAGGCTGTATCGTCGTCGCCACGACCAAACCCGATCGCGGCCGGACAGCACTGCTCTCAAGCGCGATGGGGTGCCTTGGGATTCTTGCCCTGGTCTTGCTGCGCAGTCGCCGCAAGGTTGAATAGCCGGATAGCCGGATAGCCGGATGGCCCCCGACGACCTCAAGGTGTCATCGCCGTAGTGCCTTCGGCGGGCGCGCTGAAAGCCTCATCACGCAGGCATCGGCCGACACGTCCGTCTGCACATGGATGGACAGCGGAATCGCCGAGATGAGACTCTCGGTCTGGGCGGTAAGCGAATAGTCGCCGAGCGGAACCCGCAGGAAGAACTCCCCCTTTCCGTCCGCGGCTGTCCGAAGGGAAGGCCGCGCCGACTTTCCCGCAAGGCGGGCTTCGACCACGGCGCCCGTGACGGGCTGGCCCTCGTCATCGAGCACCTTGCCTGCCAACGTCGCACCAGCGAGCAGGGTCAGATCGCCCACCTCGCGTACGTCGCCCGGGACAAGCAGCAAGGGCTCGTGGCGAAAGGAGAGCTTGCCCGGAACAAGGATCTCGATGCGCGTGCGGCCTGGCGAAAGCCCGGTGAGGTCGAATCGCCCGGCCTTGTCGGTCGCACTGGAACGAACACCACCCGGACGAAGCAAGCGTCCAACCGGCAGCTCGGCCGCCTCCGCCGCCAACGGGAGGGCGCCTGGAATCACCACCAAATCGTCGTGGCCGCCGATGAGGGAAATCGCGGACACCTGCACCCCGACCATGGGTCGCCCGCCCTCATCGAGAACCCGACCAAAGGCACGCGCCGTGCGCGCCATGCGCAGGTCGAACGATTCCTTCTCCCGCGCGCCGAGCTGCGGCTCGGGCGCGTCCAGCAACACGTAGTTGTCCAACTTGGCCAGCACCTGATGCTTGCCCGGCGCAACGGGGCCAATTCGGTAGCGGCCATCGCGGCCGGCTTGCCCAGACACCGGCAGATCGTCGGATGGCATGGCCATCACATCGACCGTTGCCCCGGCGAGCGCGCGTCCAGTGTCATCGAGCACCCTTCCCTCCACGAACACGCCTGGCAGAAGCGACAGTCGAACGTGCGCCTGGCGCAAGGGTGTCTCGTCGAGCACGACGACGTTGGGCGGCGAAGCCCGCGTTCCCAGGGTGGCGCGAAGGGTGAATCGGCCGTTGCCCAATCCCTTCACCTCGAAGATTCCGTTGGCGTCAGTGTCAGCGGAGCGGGTCCAACGGAGCCCGGGACTGCCCAGCGTCACCCGGGCACCAGGTTGGCGGCGGCTGGCACTATCGGTGACGACGCCCGTGAGGGTCCGGCTCTCGCCTTCCAACATCAGAACAGCGGTTCCATCCTCGGGCACCTGCCGTTCGGTTTCCAACGTGCCCAGCCCGCCCGCTTCGACAAGCATCATCCAACGGGCCGGTCGTAGGCCAGGAAGCAGAAAACGACCATCGTCACCCGTGCGCGCCTGCGCGACAGCATCGCCACGTTTGCCCTTGGGCCAGGCGATTACCAGCACGTCGGGCAGGGGCGTTCCCCGCCGATCCTGCACGACTCCTTCGAGGTTGACCGGAACCAACTCCCGCGCTGGAGCAGCCTCCCGATTTGCGTCGCGCGACGACGCCTGCGTTCGTGATGTCGTCGCCTTGCCCCGACATCCCCACGCAAAGTACGCGACCAAACCGAGGATCGCGACCGATAGCCTTGAATGCGCGCTTGCGGAGAGCATCAACAGGTGCTAATGCTAGCCCCCTTCGGAGAACCCATGCCAGCGCAGTGTGAAATTTGCGGCAAACAGCGACAGGTGGCTAACCGAGTTAGCCACTCGAACATCAAGACCAAGAGCATCCAGCGGCCAAACCTGCAGCGGGTGCACATCCTGGCCGGTGGATCGCGCAAGCACATCCGTGTATGCACACGATGCCTGCGTTCCGGCAAGATCGCCAAGGTCGTCTGACCAGTCGCGTGCGAAGCCGGGCCACGTGCTGTCGGCCCACAGGTTGGGTTCAATAGGGATTTGCACAGCCTAGGTCGCCACCGCGATGGCGTCGATCTCGACCTGTGCGCCTCGCGGCAGCGCCGCCACCTGAACCGTCGCGCGTGCCGGTGGCGCACCGGCGAAGTAGGTCGCGTAGACCTGGTTCACGACAGCAAAATTGCCCAGGTCGACGAGGTAGATGGTGGTCTTGGCTACGTCGGCGAACGATGCGCCCGCTGCGCGCAAGACGGCTTCAAGGTTCTTCATCACGCGGTGGGTTTCCAGACGGATATCCCCGGCGCCGGTCAGCTCTCCGGTCTGCGGGTCGATGGGGATCTGTCCCGAGCAGAATAGCAGCCGGCCCGCCGGCGCGACCACGGCCTGCGAATAGGGACCGATGGCCTTGGGCGCAGCTTCCGTTGCGACGATTTCGAGCGGCATGGCGTGACGATAGCGCCCAACCCCAGGCTTGCCAACCATGGAGTCCCGTGGAAACAAACACGGAGGACACAGAGGACGGAAAAGAGCGAAAGAGTCCGGACATGAGATTCGGAAGACCCTTTCTTTTGGGCCTTTGTGTTCTCTGTGTTCTCTGTGTTGACACTGGGGTATACGTTGCCGCCGTGCCCTCCCCTTCGCGTCCTCGCCGCCGCAAAAGCGAGCCCCAACTCGCCTCGGCACTGGTCTCCGCGGTGGTTGGCAACATCGGGGGCAACTGGCGCGGACGCGAGCACCAGGTCTTCGCCGTGTACGCGGACATCGGAGGCGATTTCCTGCGCAAGCACACTCGCCCGGACGCCCTGCGCGATGGAACCTTGTTCGTGCGCGTTTCGAGCTCGGCCATTGCCCACCACCTCACCCTCCTGCGCGGTGAGATTCTGCAACGTATGGCCGCCTTGCTCCCGCCGGGCATGGTCACCGATATCCGCACGCGCGTCGGGCCCCTTGGCTAACTTGCGCCGCGATGCGATCATGAGATGATTTGAAGGCGGCATGGACATGAACAGCGACCCAACCCTGGCCCAAAGAGATCCCTAGCATGGCAGCGGAAAGCGACGACGATTCGACCTTCATCCCGGGGCGCAAGCTGTGTCCCGATGGCAGCTGCGTCGGCATCATCGGTGACGATGGCAAGTGCACAGTCTGCGGGACGAGCACTGGTGGCGCCGAAGGTTCGCCCGCTCAAGATCCGTCCACCAGCCACGCCGATGAATCCGACGTGGCCACCGAATTCGAAGCCACGGAACATTCTCCCGAGGACTCGGCATCCGGATTCGATCCGAACCGGCGCCTGTGCGGAGACGACACCTGCGTTGGCGTGATCGGCAAGGACAACCGTTGCCGGATCTGTGGAAAACCCGCGGCAGCCTGATATTCAGGCGGCAAGCCACATTACCTCAAGCATTACTTCAATATTTCCGACACCCTTCCAGGAAGGAAGTCGACAGTCGTTCGGGCTGAGGTAGAACGCAGCCATGGACTCGCTCTTTCTTACAGCCTGCCGTGGCGAATCGACTGCCCACCCGCCGCTTTGGCTCATGCGCCAGGCCGGACGCTACCTGCCCGAGTACCGCGAGATCCGCAGCCACGTGACCTTTCTGGAGTTGTGCAAGACCCCGGCCCTGGCCACGGAAGTTACCTTGCAACCCATTCGCCGCTTCGGATTCGACGCCGCCATCCTGTTTTCAGATCTGCTCGTTCCCCTCGAAGCCATGGGACTGGAGGTCGTCTTCACCGAGCTTGGGCCTACCCTACCCGCTCCGGTTCGCGGCGCCGAGGATCTAGCTCGCATGCGGGTCTTCGATCCCTGGGAGAGCACGCCTTTCGTCTACGAGACCATTCGCATGCTCAAGGACAAGCTCGGCGACACGCCCCTCATAGGATTCGCCGGCGCGCCATTCACAACAGCCACCTATGCCATCGAGGGCAAGACCGGCAAGCACTTCATCGAAACCAAGAAGCTCTTCCACCGCGATCCCGAGACGGCCCATCGCCTGCTCGCGACCATCGAATCGGCAACGCGTTCCTATCTGCTGGCCCAGGTCGCGGCGGGAGCGCAGGCGATTCAGATTTTCGATTCCTGGGTCGGGGTGGTTTCACCCGAAGAATGGGATGAGTTCGTGTGCGGCCCAACCCAGGCGCTCGTGGCGGCCATCAAGGCCACGGGCGTGCCGGTCATTTACTTCCCCAATGGCGCCACGACCCTTTTGGATCGCATCGCCCAGGTCGGCGCCGACGTCTACAGCATCGACTGGCGCCTTCCGCTAGGTCAGGCGCGTGCGCGGCTTCAGGCGGGCGCATCCGGGACCTTCGCGGTCCAGGGCAACCTAGATCCCGCGCTTCTTCTGGGCCCCGAGGATCGCCTGCGCCGCCAGGTCGCCAAGATCCTCGGCGAGGGCGGCGGCAAGGGCCACATCTTCAACCTGGGCCACGGCATCTACCCCGAAACGCCCATCGCGAGCGTCGAGGCCCTGGTTCGTGCCGTCCGCGGTGGGTAGCCGAGGGCTAGTGAGCGAAGCAGCGCGGATCCAAGCCGACGCTATAGGCGAAGAAGGTCAAGATGTTGGGGCCAAGCGATGCCCAAGGCACGAGTTGCGTCGTGCCGGTGGGGCCGCACAGCCCCGCGTTGAACTCCACGCCTCCCAGGTTGAGGCCGAAGAGGCCGGGATCCGAGTCCTTGTTGGAATCGAACAACGTCGCGACCAACTGGGAGGTACTGGGAGTGGTGGCCGTACCGCGTATGATGTTGAAGAGCATGACCTTGCCCACGGCCCCGGGTGACGAGGCGGCCGGATCTGCCACAAGGAGTTGCGCGCTCGCTTGACCGGGCAAATGGTAGGTCGCGATTTGCTTACCAAACTGCGTGACCGTCGTACCAGCGATGTCGACATCGAAGGTGGTCGCAGTGGCGAGCGGGCCGAAGTGGGCATCGAGCGGTCCGAAGTAGACGTAGACGTGGTTCGGCGGCGTGCCCACCGCGAGATCCACGTTGCCATCGCCGTCGAAATCTCCGGCGGCCAGCGAGGTTCCGAAAGTGCCGACTGATCCGAGGGTCAGCGCCTTGGTCGGGCAAGGAAGCACGGCGGTTCCATCATACTGGACGAACACGACCTGGCCCTGGGTGGCCGCCTGCCCTCCGAGCACGATCTCGTCAAAGCCGCCCCCCAGCAGATCCGCGACGACCACGGGCCGGAAGGCGTAGAAGTCCGTCTGACTACCCGTTGGGAGGGACTGGCAGGAGGGGGGCGAGCTGGCGATGGGGATCGCCGGGTCGGTGCCAAGCAATTGAACGGAGTTGTCGCCTACGGCGACGAAGTCACCCGTGAGCGGCCCCGTGATGTTGCCGGTCGCTACCGAAATGCCCATCCGCCCGTCCCCTTTGATGCCGTTCTGGACTGTGAAGGTCGGACTACCATCGGCCTTGCTACCCATGGTCAGGGTACTGACTCTTCCGGCCGGAGTCTGTCCCCCGCCATATTTGGGGGTTCCCAGAACAACAACACCATCGCTGCGCACCGCCATGCTGTTGACCGGGTTGACCGAGTTAAGCGGGTCGACCAGCGCTGCCTCGACGTCGCCAGCCTCGTGCAGGGTCGCCTTGCCGTTCATGTCGTAATCGGCCAGCGCCAGGTAGTTGCTGTCCTTGCGCGAGACCAGCATGCGCGCCGCCACCTTGGTGGCCGCATTCGGCGCCGGCAAAGGCAGCACAAAGAGCGATCCAGTGCTGGAACCAGGCGTCCCCAAGTCGAGGACGGGCGCCTTGTCGAGAATGGTGTTGAAGTCACTGGGATTGCAGCCAAGCAGCCCCGCACACGCGGCAAGAAGAAGTGTCTGTGAGACGCGCATCTTAGAACCTCCCCGTCGCGGCCAGGCCCGCCCCGCTTAGGACATCCATGGGCGCGAAGCTGAACTTGCTACTGGTTGGGTTGGCGACGGTCGTGGTCTTCACGTTGGCCGTGCTGGGCGGACCCGATTCCAGGAAGTTCCAGGTGGCCAGCGCGGCTACAACCACGCCCAGCCCCAGGCAGACGTCGGCGCCGATGTAGTAGTACTTGCCCGTGTTCTTGCGAGTGTCGCTGGTGCTAATGAGCTTGGAGGTATCCTTCAGATCCTTGTTGATCTCGTCCTTGACCTGATTGCCTTTCACGCCCAGGAAGATGCCCCCGCCAAACAGGGCCGCCGAGAAAACAGCCTCGGTCCACGCTTTCACCCGCGACGGTTTGGGCGAGTAACTGAGATCCATGTAGGTCACGTCGGCGCGATTGACGGTGAGTTTTCCGTCGTAGTTCTCCATGCCTTCCTTCTGAACTTGCAGGACGTGGTCGCCGGGCTTGAGCTGCTGCTCGCACGGCAGCACGCAAACTTGCGCGCCGTCGATGAAGAGCTTGCCTCCCTCGGTCGCCTTACTGCCCGCCTTCAGGGTGCCGAAGCTGATGAGATCCAGGTTTATCGTGTGCGTAGTCGCGGTGCCCGGTTCGACATCGACGTCCTTCGTCGCGACCTCATACCCTGTTTTCTGCACCCACAGCTTGTGTTTGCCCGGTTTGAGGTGCCCGGTGTACGGGGTGCGGCCGATGGCACCAATTTCCTGACGATCGATGAACACATCGGCACCCGGCACGTTGGAAACCACCTCGATCCAACCCAGGAAGTGCTGCTCGGACAAGGCGATGTAGATTTCCAGAATCTTGTCCGTGCGCGGGTTGATCTCACGCTCCTCGGGCTTGAACCCCTTGGCCTCGATCAGCAGCTTGGTGGGCTTGGGTTCGAGCGAGCCCTGCCACGGCGTAGTGGCGAAGACGCCTTTGGCTTTGTCACCCAAGTAGACGCTTGCCCCCTGAGGCTTGGACTCGATGATGACCAAACCTTTTGTCGCGATGGCCGGTAGGACCTGCGGCGCGGCCTTCTCCGGCGTGTTGACGCCCACGGCGAGTGGTGTCAGGACCGCCTTCAAGCTATCGACGCGCGCCTTGACGTCGGCAGCGTCACGCGCCTGCGGATCGATTTCGAGGTATTTTTGGAACGCGTCGACCGCCTTCTGGTATTGCAACGCCTTCTCGTACGCCACGGCGGCGTTGAACAGAAACGAGCTGAAGGGCTTCTTGTCGAAAGCCACCATGAACTTGGCGGCGGCCTCTTCGAATTGATCCTTGGTGTAGAGCGTCTGGGCTTCTTCGAAAGCGACTTTGGCCTCTTGAAGCGCGGGATCGGGTGCGGCCTTTTCTTGCGCCGAAGCCGTCCCCGTCGCTGCCAAGCTGGTCACCCCCAGAAGCAAGCTTGTTACAACCCTCAGTAATCGCATCATGATGCATGAGATTGCGCTAAGCCCCGTCGAGGATCAAGGCCGAGGTGCAGATGGTGCCCGTGACAGACGCGGCGCACCCTTGGCCAGCGATGCCAAAGGAAAAGGGCCCCGGATCTCTCCGGAGCCCTGGCTCTTAATGCGGGATGGCTGAAGTTACAGCTTGGCGGCGATCATCGAGGCGAGCTCGACGGTGCGGTTGCTGTAGCCCCACTCGTTGTCGTACCAGGCGATGAGCTTGAAGAAGCTCTTGCTGAGCTCGATGGAACTGCCGGCATCGTAAATGCTGGAGCGCTCGTCGTGGATGAAGTCGCTGGAAACGACCTCGTCCGTGGTGTAGCCGAGGATGCCCTTGAGATAGGTCTCGCTGGCCTTCTTCAAAGCCGCGTTGATCTCGACCAGGCTGGTCTCCTTCGCGGTCCGGACGGTGAGATCCACGACAGACACCGTGGGGGTCGGCACGCGCAACGACATGCCGGTCAGCTTGCCCTTCACCTCGGGCAACACTAGGCCTACGGCCTTGGCGGCGCCCGTCGAGGACGGGATGATGTTGATGGCTGCCGAGCGGCCACCCTTCCAGTCCTTCTTCGAGGGACCGTCGACCGTCTTCTGGGTGGCGGTGTAGGAGTGCACGGTGGTCATGATGCCCTCGACGAGACCGAATCCTTCCTTGAGCAGCACGTGGACGACAGGCGCCAGGCAGTTGGTGGTGCAGCTGGCGTTCGAGATCACGTGATGCTTAGCCGGATCGTACTTGCCCTCGTTCACGCCGAGCACGATGGTGATGTCTTCGTTCTTGCCCGGGGCCGAGATGATGACCTTCTTGGCGCCAGCCTGGATATGGCCTTCGGCTTTCTCCTTGGCGGTGAAGAGACCGGTCGACTCGATGACCAGCTCGACGCCGAGAGCCTTCCAGGGCAGCTCGGCCGGAGTCTTGGCGCTGACGACTTTGATCTCCTTGCCGTTCACGACGAGGATGTCGGGATCCTTGTCCGGAGCCGACTTCTTCGACGCGACGGTGCCCTTGAACTTGCCCTGGATCGAATCGTACTTGAGCAGGTAGGCGAGGTTGTCAGCGGGAACGATATCGCCGACCGCGACGACTTCGAGCTCCTTGCTGTACTTCTCCGAGTCGCACAGCGCGCGGAACACGAGCCTGCCGATGCGTCCGAAACCATTGATTGCGATCTTCGTGGCCATCTTTTTTTCTTGCTCCTATGTGAGGTGCGGGGCACCTGGTCAGTTGTCTGGAAGTCGCGGCGGAATCTAGCACACCTGTCCCGCGCACATCACGACCTTTCCGTCCACGTTTTCACCTACCCAGGCTTCAGGCCAGCGCACATGATGCTGGCCGCGTGGTAGTTTTCGGGCATGCGTCTTCGCTGGAGATTTGCCTTGCTGGCGGGAGCCATCGCCGCGGTCGGTTGTAGCAGCAGCAGCAGCAACGACTGCCCGGGGCTTTGTCCGGTCGAGAGCATCCACCCCACCATGACCATTCAAGTTGATCAAGTCGATGGCGGCACGGCTGCCGTGGCAAGCGCCCAGGTCGTGAGCGGCCCCTGCGCTCACCTTCTCGTCCGTTCTGCGGGTGAAGCCGGTGTCGCCACCGGGTACGCCGCCGTCCAGGTCACCTACAACGGTTCGGTCGACGTTCCACCGCTGTGCCTCGTCGAATTGACATCGCTTGATGGCCAGACGGTCATCGTGACGACTTCGGTCACGGCCAGCACGTTCCAGCAACCTTGCTGTCCGAACGGAAGCTGTTGTTCCAAGTCGAGCGCTGCTTCTCTTCACCACCAGGTCGTGTTCGATCAGCCGGTGCAAACCATTTCGTTTCCAACCCCGCCCAATCAAGGGCTGGATGGCGGCGGCCCGGATGCCGCGCTGGACGCTGTAGGAAACACCATCGGCGCCGGCGACCTCGACAGCGCCAAAGACATTCCAGAAGACGCCGCGGAAGACGCCACCATCGACGGAGCCACGCTCGAAATCGCGGTGTCGCCGCCCGACGCCGAACAAGTTCTGGATCTCGCTAGCGCTTTCTGACCCCACCATGATTCTCTCGGCCCAAGCGGTACGCGAGGCCGCGCACGCATGCCAATTTCCCCTCGTGGGAATGACGCCAGCCGTGCCGCTCGACCCGCAACCTCTGCGGGAATGGATCGAGCGTGGCTACGCCGCAGAACAGGCGTCCATGTACACGCGTAGCGAGGAACGACTGGATCCGAGGGTCATCGTGCCGAACGCCAAGACCGTGCTGGTGCTTGGTATCCCGTACGGCCCTGGGGAATCGAGGACCGTCCAGCCCAACACCGTCGCGCGCTACGCCCGCGGCCGCGACTACCACTACGCCCACCGCGATCGCATGCGTGCCCTGCGCCATCGTCTACTCGTGCTCGCGCCCGGCATCCACACATATTCCTGCGTGGACTCGGGAGCAGCCATGGAAAAGGCGTGGGCAGAACGCGCGGGGCTCGGATTCATCGGCAAGAATGGGCTCGTGATCAACCTTCAATACGGTTCGTGGTTCACCCTCAGTCTCATGATTCTCAAGCATGCCGTGGACGTCTACGACCAGCCGCACCCACGCCTGTGCGGAACCTGCGACAAGTGTTTGCGCGCGTGCCCCACCCAGGCATTTCCCTCGCCGGGCGTCGTGGATTCGCGCCTTTGTCTTGCCTATCACACCGTCGAGAACCACGCGATGTTGCCCACGGAGGTGCGCGATCGGCTGCACGGCAGGGTCTTTGGCTGCGACATCTGCCAAGAGGCGTGCCCGTTCAACCGCGGAGAATTTCCGCCCTCCGACCCGCGACAAGCCGCGCGCCCGCTTGGCCACATGACCGCCGCGCAGATCGCAGCCCTTTCCGAGGCCGAGTACGACGCGGTTGCATTGGGCACACCCATGCGGCGCATCGGCTACCACGGCCTGCGCAGAAATGCGTGCCTGTCGATGAATCGGCATCAAGTCCAGGAATCGCGCGCCCTACTCGAGCGCCTGCGGGGCGACCCTAACCCGCAAGTGGCCGAGGCCGCTGAGTGGGCGTTGCGGCGTCTCGGCGAGGGCTAGGCCCCGGCGCGGCGACGCGCGGATTCGAGGGTGTTGGCGAGAAGCATGGTGATGGTCATGGGGCCCACCCCGCCGGGAACCGGGGTGATGGCCCCTGCCCGCTCGACCGCGGCGGCGAACTCCACATCGCCCACCAGCTTACCCGTGGGCAAGCGGTTCGTCCCCACGTCAATGACGGTGGCGCCCGGCTTGATCCAGGAGCCACGAATCATCTCCGGGCGCCCGATGGCCGCCACCAGAATGTCCGCGCCGCCGATCACGGCCGGCAGATCCTTGGTCTTCGAATGGCAGACCGTCACCGTGGCATCCGCGTTGGTCAGCAGCACCGCGACCGGCTTGCCCACGATATTGGAACGACCGACCACCACGGCACTGGCGCCACGCACCTGCGTTCCAGCCTCTTCAATGAGCTTCATGATGCCGTACGGGGTGCACGCGATGAAGCGCGGCTCGCCGATGAGCAGGCGGCCGAGATTCTCGGGGTGGAAGCCGTCCACGTCCTTGGCCGGATCGATGGCCAGCAGCACCCGCTTGCTGTCGATATGTTTGGGCAAGGGTAGCTGAACCAAGATGCCGTCGACCGCTCGATCCGCGTTGAGGTCGCTGACCAGTCCCAGCAGTTTGTCTTCGGCGGTGTCGGTCGGCAGATGGTGGTCGAAGCACGCGAACCCGGCCTCCGCCAAGGCCTTGGTCTTGTTGCGCACGTAGATCTGCGATGCCGGGTCCTCGCCGACCAGCACGACGGCCAGTCCTGGGCGCACCGAACGCGCCACCAGTTGCCTCACCTCGTCCGCCATGGCGCCGCGCAGTCGCGCCGCCAGAGCCTTGCCATCAATGATCTTGGCTGCCATGCCCTTCGCCCTATCACGCACAGGAGCAGAAACGCAACGCCGTTCGCAAGACGTTCCGCGTGGCCAAGATGGGCAAGGTTGGGCGCATGGTTCGCCAAGTGGAGCACCCGTCTTCCCTTGCCAGACACGCTCTTGGCAAGTGAGACACATGTTCTCAACAGAGAGACTCCGGTTTTCACAAGGCGGACGCTCGTTTTGGCAAAGCTGGACATGGCTCTTCGAAAACGGAGCAGGCATCTTTCGCACGTACGACACGCGTCCTCTGAAGTCGGATACGCAGGAGTAAGATACCGTCATGGGCCATGACGGTACGCACTGGAACTTGAGGGCTAGCACCTGCGGGCCAGGGCATCAGAGACCAAGCCTGGCCTTGTGGACTCCCGTTCTCATCAGACCAGGTAACGGGGGACTGCTCTCATCCAAGATCGTGCTCTTGTTCTTGCTGGCATTGTCCACGTGCAGCCGCTCTACGCTGACCGCCAAGTCCCGCACCGATGCATCCGTACAGACGACGACCGTCACGTCGACCGCCACGAGCGCGGACATGGCCGAGGACTCGACCGGGCTCGCAACTGCGGACTCTGGCACCATCACAGCCAACGACAGCTGCGCCGGCGAGGACAGCGGCGTCGGCTCTGCGCCCGACGCGGGCGGCTTCACGGCGATCGGCTACGGCTTGCGACTTGCCGCCGGACAGACGTACACGTGCGTGATTAGGGCAGACGGGAGCGTGCTTTGTTGGGGTGGCCTCAGGGGGGGAGAATCCATGCCACCTGCTGGTGCCTTTACTCAGATTTCCGCGCGCGGGGACCAGACCTGCGGGCTGCGGCCCGATGGCGGCTTGGCCTGCTGGGGAGGGCTAGCAACTCCCGCAGACGGATCCTTCAGCCAGATTTCCGTCGGCTCCTCGCACGCCTGTGGGCTGCGCCCCAACGGCTGCGTGGTGTGCTGGGGCGATAACAGCTACGGGCAATCCACCCCGCCGGCCGGAGTCTATTCGCAGATCTCAGCCGGTGAGTACCACACCTGTGGGCTTCAGCCTGACGGCACGGCCGTCTGTTGGGGCACCAACCTCAATGGAGAAAGTGGTTCACCGGCTGGAGTATTCATCCAGATCTCCGCCGGAGGGGGGTACACCTGTGGGCTACGGGCTGACGCTAACGTGGCCTGCTGGGGCGCAAATGCCTACGGACAGGCCGCACCCGCGGCTGGACCTTTCACCCAAATCTCCACTGGCGAGTTCCTTACCTGCGGACTGCGGGCCGATGGCAGCCCGGTCTGCTGGGGAGCAGCAGCCTACGTCGACCAAACTCCCGTGACTGGCAGGTTCACCGAGATCTCTGCCGGCTGGCGCCACGCGTGCGGACTTGGGGCGGACGGCAGCGTGACCTGCTGGGGCAGTGACGACTACGGGCAATGCACCCGCAAGGCAGGCAGCTTCGTGCAAATTTCGGCCGGGTCGCTGCACAGTTGCGGTCTGCGGGCTGACGGCACCACGGCCTGCTGGGGCAACAACGGCTTCGGTGAATCCGCACCACAGGCCGCCACATTTGCCCAGATTTCCGCCGGCAAGAATGATACCTGTGGGCTGCGCGCCGATGGCAGCGTGTCCTGCTGGGGCGACAATACGTTCGGGAAGTCCACACCGCCAGCGGGCACGTTCACGCAGATCTCTGCCGGCGATACCCACACCTGTGCGCTGCTGGTTGACGGGAGCGCGTCCTGCTGGGGATGGAACGACTACGGACAGTCAAGTCCCCCGGCCGGCGCGTTCACCCAAATCTCCGCCTGTGACATTCATACGTGCGGGGTGATGACTGACGGAACCGTCACCTGCTGGGGCGACAACTACGACGGGGAATCAAGCCCACCAGCTGGCACTTTCACGCAGGTTGCCTGCGGCTGGAAACACGCATGCGGGCTTCGCTCAGGCGGCAGCATTGCCTGCTGGGGCGACAACACCTTCGGCCAGTCGACGCCTGCGGCCGGCACATTCACGCAGGTCTCCGCCGGTGGCTACCAAACCTGTGGGCTGCGTCCCGACGGCAGCGTCGCCTGCTGGGGTGACAACACCTTCGGACAGTGCGATCCCCCACCAGAGCCCTTCACCCAAGTCGCCGTCGGGTTGGACCACGCGTGCGGGCTGCGCCCCGACGGTTTCGCGAACTGCTGGGGCGCTTTCGTGACGCCGGATCCGTGAGCAGCGGCAAAAGATACTCCGCGGCGACCTTCGGGATCTTGCTTCGGAGTTTGCTACCGGCCGGCCAATTAGGCTAGCGCCCTCCCACCCTGCCCCCCACGCCGCGCGCGTCGCCGGATCGGAATGTACCAATGTCTCACCCGGTCCTCCGCACGAAAGTCGCAGGAGTCCCTTAGTATCCGGCCGACAAGCCGAGCCGCTGGCAAGGAGGGCCGAGAACCGGACCGGAATGTACTGATGTACTTGAGGACCGGAAGCGCAGGCCCGACGCAGCCAGCGGCTCGGATCGTCGGCCGTACTCGCCTCCGTGTTGGAGAAGTCGCCTTTTCCCTAGAGTTCGTTACCGATGGTGAATTCGAAGACAATACTGTCTTCACCCGGCAAGGTGTGGAATGGGATGCCCCATTCAAAGCGCAAGGGGCCGATGGGCGAGAACCAGCGAAATCCGAAGCCCCAGCTGCTGCGCAGGCTGGTGAGCGAGAACTTTACACAGGGATCAACCGACACGTCCGCCCATGCGGGCTTGAGCCGGCAGTACTGGTCCTCCAGGTTGTAGGCGTTGCCGACGTCGGTGAACACAACCCCGCGAATGCCCATCTTGTCGAAGATGGGTATCTCGATTTCCGCCTTGCCCAGCGTGCGCAGGTTGCCACCGACGGAGAACGTCTTCAGCGCAGCATCGGGATCTTGCGTGCTCGGAACGCGGATCTTGGGGCCAAGCGAGTAGAGGGCAAATCCGCGAATGTCGTAGATGCCACCCACGAAGTAACGCTCGAAGATGGGCACGCCCTGGGGATCGCGACTGGTGATAAGGCCGCCTTCGGCCTTGAGGCGCAAGGTCATCCCTATTGGCAACGGGTAGTAATAGCGTAACGCTCCCTCGTAGCGCGTGAACTGGCTTTGCGAGAAGAAGGCCGGTTCGGCAAATTCCGCAGAGGCCGTGTTGTACCAGCCACGATGCGGAAACATGCGGTCGTCGCGTGTATCGTGCGCGATCGAGACTCGCCAAGAGGACAGGATGCCCGAGTGAAGCAAGTTTGCGAGCGATCCGGCAGGCAGCGGACTGCGCTGGCCGCCGGTGAACAGATTGCTACGCCCCGAGGTAGCGACCCCGACGTCCTGCAACGTGTAGGTCAAGTACATGCGCAGATTGTCGGCCAGCATGTAGCCCCAGGTCAGGCTGCCGCCGGTCGCCTTGCGCGTGAAGCCCAGGTAGTAGCGCTGCTGGTTGAACAGGTTGAAGCCGAAGGTCCAGTTGGTGTCGAAGAAATAGGGATCTTCGTACTGGAACATATAGAGCTGCCGGAGCCCGGACACCTGCGCTTGCAGCGTGGCGGACGTACCACGCCCGAGGAGGTTGTTCTGCGAGATCTGCGCCTGGAAGATGAACGATTCGACGGACGAAAACCCCGCGCCGATCTGGAAGGCGCCGGTTTGGCGCTCGCCCACTTCGACGTTCACCTCCATGGTGTCGTCGCTGGATCCGCGCTTGGTCGTCACCTCGACCTTGTCGAAGAAACCGAGCGCGTTGACTCGGCGCTTGGAATAGTCGATCCCGTGTTGGCTGAACTGCTCGCCCTCATAGATGCGCATCTCGCGCCGGATGACCTTGTCGCGCGTCTTGCTGTTGCCGCGGATGTTGATGCGCTCGAAATTGACCAGCGGTCCCTTCTGAATATCGAAGCTGAGGTCGACAAGGCGACGCTTGTCGTCTACGCGAGTTTCGGGCGTCGAGTTGACGTAGGCGTAGCCCTTGTCCTTGTAAAGGTCGGCGATATTCTGCACGTCCTGCGCGACCTGAGTGCGGTTGAACACGTCGCCGGGCTTGGCTTGCAGCCGCTGGAGATAAGCTTCGCGGCTATCGAGCAGTTCGCCCTTCACGTCGAGCACGCCGATGCGAAATTGCTGTCCCTCTTCGATGGCGACGGTGATGTACATCGAGTGGCGATCCGGCGACAGCTCCATGCGCGGATCGCCGACTTTGACGTTGATGTAGCCGCGATCGAAGTAGTAGCTCTGGATGAGCATGATGTCGCGCTGGAAGACATCCTCGCGGTAGGTGCCCGACGAGGTCAGGGCCGAGAAGATGTCGCCGGGTTGGGTCAGCATCACGCTGCGCAGCTCGGCGTCGGTGACGGCCTTGTTACCGGTGAAGTTCACGCGCCGGATCTCGACCTTGCTGTTCTCGTGCACGCGGAAGTACACGTCGACCTCGCCGGGGCTGTCGCGGTGAAGCTCGTACTCGACCTCGGCCATGTAGAAACCGCGCTGCAGGTACAGCTCGCGAATCTTCTCGACGTTCTTCTTGACCTTGGACAGGTCCAGGACCTGCTCCTTCTTGATGTCGAGTACCTCATTGATCTTGCTCAGCCCGACCTCGTCGTGGCCCGAAATGTAGATCTTGCGAATGCCCGGCTTCTCCTTGAGCACGAAGGTCACCACCAGCCCGCCCTCGGCCTCGGCCGTCTCGACCTGTACGTCCTCGAAGTAGCCCAGACGCCAGATGGCGCGCACGTCCTCTTGCAGCAGCTCCTTGCTGAGGACCATGCCCGGCTTGAGCTTGAGATTGACCTTGAGGGCGTCGTCCTCGACTTTGCGATTGCCGCGGAAGTGGATGCGGATGACGTCCAGCTTGGGCAAGGCGATGCGCGCAGGGGCTTTCTCGGTCGGGGAAAGATCGGGGGCGCGCAGGCGTGCCGGCGCGGGGGCCGCGTCATCATCATCCCCGGCTCGCCCGGCGCGCGTCACGGCCGAAGCCACGAGGAGGCAAAGGGCAGATACGGCCAACAGCCTTCGCTTCACGTTTCCTCCACCACCTGGCCGTCGATCATGCGCAACTTGCGATAGGCCCGGCCAGCCAGTTCGTTGTTGTGGGTCACCAGAAGCAGCGTCATACCCAGCTCTCGGTTGAGCTCGAAGAACAGGTCGTGCATGGCCTGCCCGGTCTTGGTATCGAGGTTTCCCGTCGGCTCGTCACCGAGCAGAAGCCGGGGCGAAAGCATGAGCGCCCGCGCCAAGGCGACCCGCTGTTGCTCGCCGCCGGAGAGCTCTCCCGGCCGGTGCGAAAGCCGCGCCTCCAGCCCCACCCGCACCAGCATGGCCTCGGCCTTTTCGGAGCAATCCTTGCGCGCAAGCCGGGCGATGAGGCCCGGCATCATGACATTTTCAAGCGCGGTGAACTCGGGCAGGAGATGGTGAAACTGGAACACGAAACCGATGGATTGGTTGCGAAAGTTGGCCAGCTTCCCCGGCGGCAGCGAGGTGACGTCGACGCCGTCGAAGGCGATGCTGCCCTTGCTGGGCTCGTCCAGGGTTCCAAGCAGATGCAGCAGGGTCGACTTGCCTACGCCCGAGGCTCCGACGATGGACACCAGGGCGCCCGGCTCCAAGTTCAGGTCGATCCCGCGCAAAACCTCGATGCGGCGACCGCCGTGGTCGAAACCCTTCCACAGATCGTGCACGACCACGCGGGCCCCTCCGCTCCTGGCGCTCGGCTTGGCTGGTGCTGGCGATTCTGACGAACCCATTGCGATTCGCACCGTACCGACGGGCTCATCCGCTGTCAACGCAGGGAATCGCATGTCTACTCGTATCGCAATCCGTCGACGGGCCGCATGCGCGCTGCCAGCCAGGCGGGATAGACGGTGGCAAGAAAACACAGGACCAGGGCGGATGCCGCCACGATGGCGATTTCGCCCGCACGCATCACCACCGGCAACTGCGTGATGTAGTAGACGTCCGCGGGCAGAGGCAGACCATAGCGCTTGATGAGCAAGCAGCCCGTGATTCCCGCGACGACCCCGAGCACAAGTCCAATGAGCCCAATGTAGATCCCCTCGGCCACGAACACCCGCTGGACGGCGCCATCCTCGGCCCCCATGGCCTTGAGGATGGCCACCTCGCGTGCCTTCTCGGTCGCCATCATGATAAGCGTCGAGACGATGGAAAACGAAGCAACCAAGGCGATGAAGGTGAGTACCACGAACATGGCGATCTTTTCCAGGCGCAGGGCCATGAAGAGGCCCTTGTTGAGCTCCTCCCAGGATTGCGCCTCGTAGCCGCTGCCAAGCGTGGCTTGGATGGCGGCGGCCACACGAGGGGCATCGTCGGGGTCGCTGGCGCGCACGTCGATGCCGGTCACCTCGCCGGGCATGCGCAGAAAGGCTTGCGCTTCCGCGAGCGCGACGTAGGCCAGCTTGGAATCGAACTCGTACATGCCGCTGTAGAAATGTCCCGCCACACGGAATCCCTTGAGCCCAGGCATGGGCCCCGACGGCCCCATCTTGCATAGTGGGCACACCACGTCCACCAGGCTGCCCGGAAACACGCGCAAGGTTCGCATGTACAGCTCTTCGCCAAGAATGATGGTGGGCGCGTCCTTCTGATTCTCGGGCGTCAGTGGATCGAGCTCCACGCGCTCGGGGTGCGCCAGATCGTCGATGTTGCACTCGCGCGTCGTGTGCGCCAGATCCAGGACCGAGGCGGCCGAGGCGGGGTCGATTCCACGCAACACGATCCCGGCTGGCGACGCCCCGGAACGAACCATGACCTCGGCTTCGAGGAATGGCGTGGCGGCCTGCACGCCAGGCACGGACAAAACTCGCTTGCGTGCGTCTTGCCATTCGAGGAACGGGCGATCGTCCGGAATGGTCACGACCACGTCGGCCTTGGCGCCGCGAATCTTGCCCTTCAGATCGGCTTCGAATCCCGACATCACTGACAAGGCCAGGATGGGCGCAGAAGTTCCCAGGAACACGCCAAAGACCGAGAACGCGGTGAACACGGTGAAGCTGGCCAGTAGAAGGCCCAGGAAGGTTATGATTCCCCCCACGATCACGGCAATCACGCCTCCGATGCGCAGCCATTCATAAAGCGGATCAGGGCGTGCTGTGAAGAACCCATTGGGATCATGCATGGGGGTGCCATGGATCTTGAGGTACACGAGATCCGCGACGGCAAGCGCGACGATCACCAGGCCGACCTTGAGCGTGATGGCCCGGCGCGAGCGGCGCTCGGGATCGCGCAGGTGCCGCCAGGCTACGAACCATTCGAAGCCGAGTACGGTCATCGAGAACGCCCGTCGGAAGGGAAGCTCATTCCGGCCTCATGAGGGGGAACAGGATGACGTCGCGGATGGAGGCTTGATCGGTCAGCAGCATGACCAGTCGGTCGACGCCGATGCCCTCGCCGGCCGTGGGCGGAAGCCCGTATTCCAGGGCGCGGCAGTAGTCCTCGTCGTAGTCCATGGTTTCCTCGGCGCCCTTGGCCTTGGCCTCGACTTGGCGCTGGAAGCGCGCGCGCTGATCCGCGGGATCGTTGAGCTCGGAAAAGGCATTGGCGTGCTCGCGGCCGACGATGAACAGCTCGAAGCGGTCGACCTTGGTCGGATCTGCGTCGTTGCGTCGGGACAGCGGCGAGGTCTCGGCCGGGTACTCGAGCACGAACACTGGTTTTTCGGGGGGCAAAGCCAGCTCGCCGCCGTAGTCGAACAGCGCACCCACGCGGTGTCCGTGGGATTCGCACTTGCGCAGCACCGCGGCCAGCTCGTCCTTGCGTTCGCTCGCGCCCGAGTCGGAAATCCACTTGAGCAGCGCGGCCTCGTCATCGAGCATGGGCCGTTCGAGACCTGCGGGCAGGATCCCCTTTTCCACCGCCATGACGATGGCGTCTTTCATGGGAATACGCTCGAAGGCACCGAGATCGACCTGCGTTCCACCGTACGTGATGATCGTTCCGCCGCAGATCTCGCGCGCCAGCTCGGCGAACAGCTCTTGCGTCAGGTTCATCAGGTCTTCATAGGTCGCATACGCCTGGTAGAACTCCAGCATGGTGAATTCGGGGTTGTGCTGGCGCGACAGCCCCTCGTTGCGGAAGTTGCGGCCGATCTCATAGACCCGGTCGAAGCCCCCCACCACCAAACGCTTGAGGTGCAGCTCGGGCGCAATGCGCATGGTGAGATCCATGTCCAGGGCGTTGTGGTGGGTGCGGAACGGCCGAGCCGCCGCTCCCCCGAGAATGGTGTGCATGGACGGGGTTTCAACCTCGACGAAATCGCGTGCATCGAGGAACCGGCGCAGGTGCTTGATGATGGCTGTGCGCTTGAGGAAGACCTCGCGCACTTCGGGATTGGCAACAAGGTCGACGTAGCGCTGGCGGTAGCGGATCTCCATGTCCTGCAGTCCGTGCCACTTCTCGGGCAAGGGTCGGGTGGCCTTGGTCAGCACGTGCAGCTGTTCCGCCAGAATAGTGTGCTCGCCGGTCTTGGTGATCACCGCAGGTCCGATAGCGCCGACGAAATCGCCGCGTTCCATCGATCGCCACAAGCCGAACGCCTTCTCGCCCACGGCGTCCTGCTTGACCCACACCT